>Ga0207733_100119_pt1 | contig 76082 bp, 70 predicted proteins | sample A23P3SouthBayCA_FD_187735 | JGI IMG/M metagenome (GOLD analysis project Ga0207733, IMG submission 187735) | Aerobic enrichment media microbial communities from Eden Landing Ponds, California, USA - A23 P3 (SPAdes) | ecosystem: Environmental > Aquatic > Marine > Unclassified | place: Emeryville...
TTCACCTTGAACGTCTTCCCGTCGATCTGCTGCGCCTCCTCGCTGCCGTGCAACAACTTTCCGTTCGGGTAGTACACGTCCGTCCCGCCCATCCGCCGGACGTAGCCCTCGTTGAGCGCGACCAGCTTTTCGAGGTGTTTATCGATCGTCTTCCGGCCGAACGGGGTGACGTCCCGGATGTCGGACCGGGTGATGCCCTCCGGGTTCTCGTGGAGTAGTTCGTTCAACGTCTCGAACACGTACTTCTCCTTCGCGTCCGGAGAGAGCGATTTGTACTCGTCTTCGTCGAGCATGTCGACTGCCTGTACCATGGCTTTGACCTTGGTACCAATACCCCGTCCCGATACAAAACCCTTTCGACTGAGTGAAAACTCTTTTATAGTATGAATGCATTCTTGGCACCAAGGAATTGGGACGTAGAAGCACGCCCATGACCCCGACCGTATACATGACGAGCGATTCCACGAACGCCGCCGCGTCGTTCATCGCAGAGCTGGTGAGGACCGACGCCGCTGGCACCGTTCGAGAGTTGACGCGAGATGATGTACCCCATCCGAAATCCGGCCGCATGCAGTCCATCGAGGCGCCCCTGTTCTTCAAGGGCGTCCGCGACGGGCGGAAAGCCTGCCGCGACATGTTCTGCGACTTTTTGTGCGCGAACCTCGGCCAGCTACTAAACGTGCCGACGCCGCCGCAGGTCGCCGTCGACCATCCGGCGCTTGGCCTCGGACTGGTCAGCCCGTACCTCGACGGCGAGAACGGCATCGCGGTCAAGACGTACGACGAGCTAGTGAATGCCGCCGACGTCCCGCTACTGGTCACGTTCGAGGAGTGGGTGATGAACACCGACGACAAGACGTCGCATTTTTGGACCGTGCCGACCGGCGCGGGCGAGAAGCTATATATCGTGGATCACGGCCACACGCTCCACCGCGCCAACAGCTTCGACGGAGTGGACACCGTCGCCGACCACACGGAGATTGCGCGGAGCGTCGGGAAGGGCCACTACCGGTTCAACGCGGTTGACGAGGTCCGCCTGGGCATCGACCGCATCGCGTCTGTTGACAACGAAGCGATTCGGCGGACAGTTGACGGGGCGCTCGACGAGCTTCGGGCGCTCGACGCCGACCACGACGGGCTGACGGCGTTCTTGGATGACGCGGAGTACCATCGCGCCGTGGTGGTCACGATCCTGCAGCGGAGACGGGACGCGATCGAGACCATCATGCAGGACAAGTTCTCCGGGTAGCCGCGGACGGGCCTCTCGGCGATATCTATTTGTGTCGGCAGTCGAACCCGCTGGCCATGTCCGAAATGTCGCCGAGGTGTGGGGGCGCAATAGGGTTGTTCGAATTGTTCCTCGTGGACGCTTCTCCGATCGCGGCGCGGAACGGACCGATGGAGATCTACCACCGGTTCCACACCTGGCCAAAACCGTGGGGTACTACAAATCGAGGGACAGGTTGCTAGACCAGGAAGTGCGTTGGCTTCGTTGCAGAGGTGGAGGACGGCAGCGAACTACTGACCTATCTGTATCGCGAGTAGCTGCGGCGTTCACAGGAGTTGTATGGCTGCATAGACGGTGATGAAGAGGTACGGTATAGCGAGAACACCCGGGATCTTCCGTTCCACGCGGGTGTGCGTGAGGTAGGTTCGCGGGTTCTTCCCTTCGTCGAGGATCACCCACTCGCGGTCGAACGGTTTTGCGGGCAGTTCGGCCTCCATCTCTTTGATGACGTTGTACTTGCCGCCATTCAGCTGCTTGTAGGAAATGATGCTCCCGTACCACAGTAGACAAAGGGCGAAACCGAGTGATCCGGAGATAAGGAGTCCGACTTCCTGAATGATGTTGGTGTTTGCCAGGACCGAGATGACGGCGAGCGTGCCGGAGAGAAGGAGGACGTAGAACCGGTTGTTCCGCATCCGTCGGTTGCTAACGTCGAGCGTCGTGTTCACGTAGGCGGTGTATTGTTCGATGAGTTCGGGCGGGATGTCGTCGTACGAGGATAGGTCGTCGACCGCAGGGGCTTCGTCGTCGGTCATGTGTGCCGCTCGATGGCGTCCAGTATCTGATTGCCGTCCGTCTCAACCAGTTCCGTGGCGTGCTCCTCGACGATATTCGGGACTTTGTCGTTCTCGCCCGGGACGACGCCGATGACCGGCTTTTCCATGTCCGCTGCCATCTCGATTTCCTCCTGGATCCAGTCGCTGTGGGCGACGTACATCCCGGCCAGGACGAGGAAAACAGATGTCGACTGCATCTGGTCGCGGATCTTGCTACGGAGATGGTTCGGGAGTTGCGCGTCGATCGGGTCCTCGGATGAGACGCTGTGGTCGAAGTACTCGAAGCGGTCGGCGTTGTCGAGGAGGGACTTTACCTGCTCGTAGTGGTCCTCGTACCGCCAGGAGTGGCTGATGAACACGCGGTGCCCCTGTTTCGGGTCAGGGATGGACGGGCTCTCTGAATCACTGATCGCTTTTCCAGCAGCTATAGCCCCGGCGCCGATTGCTAACCCAAGTGTGGCTAGTCCCTTTTTTCCAACTCCGTTCTGGGATCCTGTGGACCTCGGCTGTAGCTTATTATCCCCTATGTTTGCTGCTTGCTGGAGCTTCGGATTGTTGGCGGCCCTGTCTGACACTGAGACGATATACTGCCCGGCCACCTCTGTAATCCTGATCTTTCCGAATCCATCGTGGCGTTCGTAGACGCCGTAGACTCCATCGATCGTTACGCTCTGTGCTTCGAACCCGTACGGTATCCCCCCAACCTCCTGTTTGTTCACGGTGACTGGGAGGATTGACCCTCTGGCCCGATTGAAGTGATGTTCCCAGTTCATATCTGGATACATGTCCGTGCCGTGCATAAAGCACCCCAAGCCGGAGTGAAAGTAAACCTCCCAGGCGAAAATAATTTTGATGATTTTCGGGATTCGTCCATACTCACACGGCAATTCGAGAAAATCGAATAGAGTCCTACGGGACCTTACGTAAGGACTTGACCACGGCACTCCCATGGCTTGTCATCAGCCAGCACGCTGAAAATACGCGGTGTATTCAGCAGAAACAAATCAAAATGTCAGACTCAAATTCAGACTGACACAGTCGCCCCTATATCTCAGTAACGTAGCCCCGCCGCTGTTCTAACTTCACCTCCTCTGACCGTCGATCGTAGTGTTGATCGAGTACGTCCCTGCTGACGTTCATCCGATCACTGACGACCTCGACGGGCACGTCCTTTGTCAGGTAGTGGGTGATACTTCCGCGTCGAATCGCGTGAGGATTGACCGCCTCCGGACAGGCTTTATCGGAACTGTCGATACACCCGGGACACGGCTCGCCACGGAAACACGGAGCTGTTGTCTGGTATACGGCCCGACGGTAGGACCCACGAGTTAGCCGACCGAATTTGCTCGTAATGAGGGGATCTCGATCGTACTCGTCGACGGAATCTAGCCGATTGTTCTCGATGTATTCTTCTAGCAGTTCGGACAACCCATCTGTAATGGCGACCGGGCGCTCGCCGCTTTTCCCGTTCTTCAGAGTAGTCCCTTCATCGGGCCGGTGTACGAGTTCGATATACCCGTCATCGAGGTTTACGTCTTCGAGATCGATGGAAACCGCGGCACCGATCCGAATCCCCGTTTCCCAGAGTAGAGCGATTATGATGTGCTTCCGAGCGGCGTAATGGTACCGGGAGAGATACTCCAAGATCTCTTCTGCATTTTCCGAATCGAGCATCTCGTCACGCTGCCGTTCGCTGCGCCCGACATCCGGAATCATCACCTTGTCGTAGAGCTCTGCCGGCACCGCCTCTATGGAGGCCGCCCATTTCAGAAAGACCCGGAGGGTACACATGTGCTGGCGGAGCGTGATTTGTTTGATATCGTTCCGCTCCATGTGCCAGAGCCTGAACTCGTGAAGATCCCGGCCAGTCAGGTCATTTAGATTGTTGATGCCGTTCTCCTCACACCAGTTGACGATATGCTGGGTGCGATAGTAGTGACCCGTCACGGTCGCTTCTGTGCAGTGTGTCTTCTTATGGTCGAGATATAGCTCGCGCGCGGTGCCTGGATCGATCGGATCTAGTTCGTCTCTGTTGTGTGTCATGGGCTTTCATGAGCCCCGGATAGAGAGCGGGAGACCGTCGAAATTCGGGCCGAAGGCAACCGACGAGGTTGGTGGTTTTTCCGCCCCGACCCATTTCTGCTTCGGCACAACACGCGTGTCGTGAGCGGTTCGTGGCGCAACAATTCTGGATTCGAACCCTGAACGTCGCCTGTCCGCACAGTCGAGCGAACGGAGGCGAGAGGAACGTCCATTGTATTGTGTATAGAAGACAAGACTGAATATCTCACGGGCCGTAGGAATCGTCAATGGCATCGAGTGACCTCCCGGAATCCGCACCTGGCCACCGTGGCTCGAAGCCGTCTCGATCCAGCGGCACGGACATATCACGAGGCTGCTCGCGGGGGTCCACCGATGAGTGAGGAGGCCTGTCCGATCTGTGGAGTTGCGCTCGATGAATTCGCGGCGGAACCCCACCACGTCCTGTCCGCCCACACTGGTTGTCGGTTCTGTGGGGCGGCCTTCGAGAGCGAGCGTGCGGTGTACGTCCACTGGCTGGTCCACCACGAAAACGATCTGTCCCCAGCGGCGCGTGAACGCGCCGAAGCGGCCGTTGGCCCTGTTACGCTGGGGAATCGGCTGGTCCACGAGGGGCCACGCGACGTCCTCGACAGTCTGGCACTCTCCCGTCGAAGGGCCCTGGCTCTGGGTGCCGTCGGCCTCGGCCTGGGTGGCGTCGGTGCCGTCGCGGGGAAGGCGTTGTTGGACTCCGGCGCCGGTTCGGCAACCGCCATCGGCGAGCTGGCGCCCCGCACGACGTTTTCGACGCTCGATGGCGAGACCGAACAACTCTCTGACGTCGCTGGCGAGCCAGTAATGCTCTGGTTGTTTGCGACGTGGTGTTCGACGTGCAAGCGCGGCGCCGAAGCGCTCGCCGACCACGGTGATCGCCTCGGAGACCTACAAATCCTGGCGCTGAAGACCGCTGGCAATGCGGGGTATTCCGGCCCATCGATACGTGAGTTCATTTACGACGCTGCACCGGCGATGCGGGACGCACCCAACTGGACGTGGGGCACGGCTTCGGAGACGACGACGTCGACGTACAACCCGAGCGCCGTGCCGGACGTGTACTACCTCATCGACCGCGAGGGTCGGATCCAGGTGCACGAGACGGCGCCGGCGACAACGATCGAAGACATCGTTTCCTTCGCCGAGGCGGAGGGCGTCGATGGTGCGTGAGCTAGTCGCCGAGCGGATCGAGACGCTGCGGACGGCCAGTTACATCGTGTTCACCCGAGGGAGATACCGTCGTCTGGCGGTCGGCTCGTTTCTCGCCGCGACGCTTACCTACGCCATTTTACTCCCGGCGGCGTACACCGGCGGCCGGATTGGACTGGTCTCACTCCAGCAGTTGACGCCCCTGCTGGCAGCGTTCGCAGTGACGATGGGTGCTTTGCTCGCGCTCGTCGTCGCGTTCACCGCCTTTGGATTGCGCAGCGGCGCGCCCACATCGGGTGGCACAGCGACGACGGGGATCCTCGGCGGCGTGGTGCCGCCATTGCTCTGTTGTTCGCCACTCCTTCCGACGATCGCCGCTGCGTTCGCCGGCGTCATCCCTGGTGCCATCGGCGTCGGTGGCGTCGTCCAGGGCGTTCTCGCGACGTACCTCCTCGAGATACTCACCGTGGCGACGCTGGTCCTCGTCTATTCCGTTCTGAAAAACGCTCGCGGCGTCACTCAGTGTGCAGCCTGATCGTCCCCGTTCGATCACTGCCGCCTGATTTGTCCGGGCACGGGCCATCCCGGCGCAGATCATTCGAAACGCGGGTTCCGGGTCGCTTGACGGCGTCGTCACCCCATCGCGTTGTCGATCCACGCAACCAGCTCGTCGTGCGGAACGAACCCATCCGCGCGCTCGGCGACCGGCCCACCGTCGACGAAGCAGACGAATTTCGGGACACTTCGGACGTCGAAGCGATCGACCAGCGGTGGATCGTCGCGTGGATTGAGCGTCGCAACGACGGTATCCGTGGTTCGCGCGACGTTACTCAGGATCGGTTCCATGCTCGCACAGATCCCACAGCCGTCGGTGTACAGTTCGAGGAGGACGGCAGAATGACGCTCGAGGAGGGCATCGAGATCCTTCTCGTTGGCGAGGATGACGGGCTGGTCGGTCTGGGACACGAACGTCCGTTGTACGTGTGTGCCGGTAAGTTCTCGGCGGTCGTGCGTGAGGCCCGGAAAGGCCCACACCGAGGCTGTCTGGTTCTTGCGTCGGACCACGAAGTCGCCCCACGGTGAGACGTATTCGATGGAGGGGGATTGAACGGACGATCGGACTGTCCGAGCGGCCACGTGGCGGTGACAGTTACCGACCGGTGCCGAATAGTCGACCGATAGCTTGCTCGCTGCCGAGCAAGTACAGCATGCGTGCGACACGAGACCCGATGCGTTCCCAGCGAACCGTGGGGCGTGCGTTCCCGCCGAACTCGTGTTTGAATCTGAAGGTTCCGTCCGCGAAATCCGGTGTCGTATCGCCATAGTCGCAGGTCGTGTACCCCGCGTCGATACCCCACTGGAGTGCGGCCCGATAGAGGACTTCGGAGGGAAACTGCGAGAAATTCTCGGGATTGTACGCTGGGAAGAGGAGGACGAGTCGGTCCCGTTCGTCGTCACAGACCGCGAGGAGTTCGCCGGCTGGCTCGCCATCGGCGGTTGCCCGAAACAGTCGCAGGCGGTCCTCCTGGTGGGTATGGAGTGCTCGCAGGAGGTCGGCGGACGCACCCTCGCCCCCAAGCCGGGCCACGTGGTCGGCGTGTCGGGTCGCGAAGGTGTCGAGTGTGTCGGCGGTCACCGGAACGGTCGTCGCAGTGACCCCGCGCTCGTCGGCCTTCCTGAGGTTGCGACGCTTTTTCTGCGAGAGGTCCCCGAGAACGTCGTCCCAGGGCCGGTCCGTTCGAACGACGAAGCGACACTCCCGAACGGAGGGGTGGTAGCCACGCTCGCGGAGGCGGGCGGCGTAGCGAACCGCGTCGTCGCTGGCCGGCCGCAGGAGGTGACCCAGCGTACGAACGCCGGTCAGTGCGGCCATTTCCTCGGCGATGGCCGCGAAGACCGCGCTCTCGTCGGTGCCGATCAGTGCTCCGTTGGTGCCCGGCCTGGCCGGGCCCAGGAACCGAAGCGGTGTGCCGGGCACCGGTCGCACGAACGTCGGGTGGACGCCGACGAGGGTACCGTTCTTGCGAACCTGCACGTGCCGGCCCTCGGCGCCCGTGGCCGCCTCGTAGGCCAGGAGCCACTCGTAGCGTTCGAAGACGCTGCCGGTGTCGGACTGGTGGGCGACGATGTCGTTCCACTCGCCCTGTTTGACCTCGGTGATCGACCGATGTACCGAGGTCGTGAGGTCGGTCATCGTCGCACTGTTCACCCCCACCCGCCCTAACTCTACGTGCCGTGACGGGCGGTCCTAGGTGGCTTTATCTCCCTGAAGGGCAACGACCGTCGTATGCGCGAACTGGCCGTCGGGGTGGTCGGTGCCGGCTGGATGGCAACCGACTACCACATCCCGGCGTTCACCAATCACCCTCAGACCAGGGTGGTCGCCGTCGCCGAGCGGGACGCCGACCGCCGGCAAGCCGTCGCCGCCGAGCAGTCCCTCCAAGGGTATCCGGATACCGCAGCGATGTTGTCGGCCCACGACCTCGATATCGTCAGTATCTGCACGCCGCCGAGCACGCACGAAGAAATCTTTCTGGACGCCGTCGAGGCCGGCTGTCACGTTCTTTGTGAGAAACCACTGGCGCTGACGGCGGCGAGCGCTCGACGGATGGCGACGGTCGCGGAGGACGCTGGCGTCGTCACGCAGGTGGGCTACCTCCACCGGTACTACCGCAACTACGAGCGAGCGATGAAACTGCTGGCGAACGGCCTGCTGGGGGAGCTCGTCGAGGTGAGCGTCGCCCACCACTCGGCGCCACCCTCGGTTGGCTGGTACTACGATCCAGCGCTGTCCGGTGGTGGCGTGGCCCGTGATCTGTTTCCACACACGCTCGACGTGCTGTTCGAGGTCTTCGACGAGGCGCCGGAATTGACCGCGGCGAACGTTCGGCACCTCCGGGATCGAGGGGTCGAGGATGCAGCACGCGTCTCACTCGACTTCGACGGCGTCCCGGTCGACCTCTCGACCACGTGGACTCAGACGGAGGGGGTCAGTCGCGTCCTCGTCGTCGGGACCGATGGCTGGCTCGAATTCGATTCGATGACGCTGCAGGGCGACGTGCACGGCCGCCCCTTCGAGTTCCAGCAGGGCGAATCCGCGATGGTCGACATCGGCGTCGCCACACTCTTTCCTGCGAACGACGAGGACGCCCACTCCGCCCGTATCCACGACTTCGCCGATCACGCCGCGGGGGGCGATCCGGAGACGGCCGCTCCTGCACGCCGCGGTGTCGCCGTCGCCGAGATTATCGACGCGGTGTACGACCGCTGTGACGTCGGGTGGAGGGCCGAGGCCTGACCGTCCTCGTCACTGGCGCGACGGGCTTCATTGGACTCAATCTGGTCCACTCGCTGGATCGCGACACCGTGGCGATGGTTCGGCCATCCTCCTCGACGAAACGACTGCCTGAAAACGTCGAGACCGTCGAGGCCGACCTCTCCGATCCGGCATCGCTCCGCGCAGCGATGGCCGACGTCGAGAGCGTCGTCCACCTCGCGGCCGCCGTCTACGACACTGGCGGGATGGCGGAGACGAACGTCGCCGGGACCGAGAGACTGCTCGATACTGCGGCCGAGGCTGGCGTTGACCGGGTCGTGTTCACGAGCACCATCGGTGCCCATCCGGACGTGCCCGCGGACGCCGACTCGACCTACCAGCAGTCCAAAGTCGCCGCCGAGGAGCTCCTCTTCGGCCGGGACCATCCCTTCGAGGTGGCGGCCATCTACCCGACCTACATCTTCGGGCCTCGCGATTATCGATTGACGCGGTACGAGCACGTCCGCCCCGTCGCGACCAACCGGCTCCTGGTCCCGCCGCTCTACACCGTCGACAAGTACAACATCGTCCACGTCGACGACGTGGTCCACAGTATCGACCACTGCCTGGATGGCGCGTCGGGTCGGCACCTGGTGACCGGGCCGAACCTCTCGAACAAACAGGTGCTGACGGCGCTTGCCCGCCACACGCCAGGCAAGTGTACCATCATAAACGTCCCCTATTCCGTCATCCGGTGGGGCGTCAAGCCCGCGATGGACCTGTTGCACCGGCTCGGCATTTCGCCGGTACCGGGCGAGGGCTTCACGGAGCGGGGTGACTACGGCACCGTCCGCAAGGATCTGACTGCGCAGGCACCAGTCTCCCAGCGGCCATGGGACCGAGCGATTCGGGACACGATCGAGTGGTACGAAGCGGTGGGTTTGCTGTAGTATGCGCGGGCGTGGCCCCCGAGGAACGCTCTCGCCGCCGCCGTTGCGTCGCACGATGAACCTCGCGCGTGCGAGTTCGTTACTCTTCGGCGTCGAACTGCTGAACACTGTGATCGGCTTTCTCGGGACGGTGTACTTCGCGCGGGAACTGGGCGCCACGCTGTTAGGGATCTTCTTCCTGTTCGAGGCGACGCTATACACCATGGCCACCGTGGTCGACTTCGGGCTTCGAGGGGCCGTCGAGAAGCGAATCAGCGCCGGCGAGGACCCCGGAAAGATGTTCGGCGCGGCCGTCGTGATGAAACTGGTCCTCATCGTCGTCGTCTCGCTTGCCGTCCTTGCCATTCGGGAACCGCTTGCGGCCTACGTTGGCGCGGACCTCGCGCTGGAACTGATCGGTGTCGTCATTGCCTTCGAACTGTCGATGCTCGTCATCCACGTGCTCCAGGGGGAACTCCGCGTCGCACAGACGGCCATTCTTCACTTTCTGCGTAGTCTCACGTTCGTCGTCGTTGCCGTTGCCTTGCTTCAGTATGGCTATGGCGTTCAGGCGATGGTGTACGCGTTGCTCGTGAGCTACAGCGTATTGCTCGTGGGCGCGAGTCTTCGCGTTTCGACGCCACTGTCCTGGCCCGGCAAGTACCACATCAAGTCGCTGTTCGATTACGCGAAGTTCAACGGCATCTGGGGGCTGGGCGGGCACGTCTACAACTGGATGGACGTCATCATCATTGGCGTCTTCCTCTCCCAGGCCGCCGTCGGCGCCTACGAACTTGCGTGGCGGCTCACGACCACAGCCATCATGTTCAGCACCGTCTTCGCTCGCGTCCTCTTCCCGCAACTCTCGGCATGGCAGGCCGACGGGGCGACGGAGAAAGTGAGCAACCTCATCAGCGACGCGATGACGACCTCCCTCCTCCTCATCGTCCCGTCCGTTGTGGGCGTGGCCCTCATCGGCCGGGAAATTCTGGGCGTCATCTTCGGCCTGGAATACACCATCGCCACAGCCGCCTTCCTCGTCCTGATGGTCGAAAAACTGCCACAGGCGGTGAATCTGGTCTTCGACAAGGCGATACAGGCGTTCGATCGGCCCAAATACGGTGCGATCGCAACCGTCGTCTCTCTGTCGATGAATATCGTCCTGAATCTCCTGCTCGTTCCCCGGTATGGCCTGGTTGGGGCGGCCCTCGCGACGCTGCTGTCCGTGACAGTCAACACCGTCCTGCTCGGGTACTATCTGGGACGGCTCACGACCGTCACGTTCCCGGTGCGGGACGTGGGCTGGACCGTCGTCGCCGCACTCGTGATGGGTGGTGCCATCCTCGGCCTCACCCGCGTCCTGAACGTGGATACGCCCGTGACGCTGCTGGCGGCTGTCGCGCTCTCGGCTGTCGTTTACGGTGCCGGGGTGTTGGCGGCACCATCGCTCCGCGTGAAGGTCCTCGACAACCTGCGGAGTCTTCGCGGTTAAGCCGTGATCCGGTAGACGACGCCGTCCGACCGGCTCAACGGGTCCTCGCTGAGCGCCGCGCGCGTCCCGAGCACGTAGCTGTCCTCGCCATCCTGGCCCAGCGAGAGCACCTGGATGTCGAGGCCACCCTCGACCTGGAGTTCCTGAACCGGCCAGGTGCCGGAATCCTGTGGGGTCGCCGCCAGCAATCGGCCAGCGGCCGCGGTAAAGGAGCTCGTGAATATTCCGAACAGATACGCGTCGTCGAGCGCGTCGACGGCACCGGTGTGGATGTGACCGCCGATGACGGCGAAGCCGACGGCGTCACCCTCGTCGTCGAAGTGGGGAAACTCGACGACTGGATCGACGAGTGTCTCTCCGCGCTCGGATTCGACGACGCATTGTTCCTCCGAGCTGGTCCCGATTTGCGGGTCGTGACAGTAGGTCCCTTCCTTGAGCGGCCAGCCGTAGTTGTTGCCCGCCTCGATGACGTTGATCTCCTCCCAGGTCGCCTGGCCCACGTCACCGGCGATGAGCTGGTCGCCGCTGAATCCCATCTTCCACGGGTTACGCAGCCCCCATGCGTACAGTTCGTCGCGGCCCTCCTCGCCGACGAGGGGATTGTCCGCTGGAATGCCGTAGGGCAGCTCCTCGGTCGTCGTATCGACGTCGATCCGATAGATACTGCCCTTGAGCGTGTCTAGGTCCTGGGCGTTGTAGGGGTTCAAGCCGTCACCGAGTGAGCCGTAGAGATACCCATCCGGGCCGAATTCGATCGTGCCCGACTGGTGAATTGGTCGTTCCCAGGCCATGTCCATAAGCACGCGTTCGCTATTGGGGTCGGCCGTATTGCCGTCGGCGCTCACGGTGAACTCCGAAAGGATCTCCTGGTGATCGATATCCTCGTCCGGCGAGGGCGCGCTGTACCGGACGTAGAACAGCCCGTTCTCGCTGAAGGCCGGATGGAACGCCAGGCCGAGCAGGCCGCGCTCGTCGTAGGCGATCCAGTTCGGCAGCCCTTCACCCAGTGCAACGATCTCGTCGGTGAGATCCAGAAATGGGGTCGACCGCAGGCCGTCCGCATCGTGGAGGTAGACCGATCCGGCCTGGTCGAGAATGAACCGACGGTCGCGGTCGTCGTTTGCCGTGACGAGCGCGCTGGGTGAGCTCAGACCGCTGGCGACTGCTTCCAGTTGCACCGTCGGTCCCGCGTCGAAAAAGGTGTCCGCGACGCCATCGGATCCGCCCGGCGTGGGCGTCGCGGTCGGCGCTGGCGTCGGGGTCGGCGTGGCACCGTCGGCGCCATCGCTCGGGCACCCAGCGAGCAACCCGGCGAGACCAACGGAACCAACCGACCGCAATAACCCCCGACGTGACACAGACAGATCAGATGACGAATGTTTCATACGTCCCCGAAGTCGCTTGCATATTTAGCATTTATTAAACGATAGAAAAACGAATACCGACTGAGTAAGGCATATCTTTCCAGGAGTCAGTTGGAATACTATGACTATCTCGATGGTGGGTTCATGCAAGCCGTAATCCTCGCGGCAGGCGAAGGACGACGGCTCGGGCCACTGACCGAAGGACGGCCGAAACCGATGATCCCGGTCGGCAACCGCCCGATCCTCGAATCCGTGCTCGAGGCTGCAATCGAGGCTGGCGCGGACGAAATCGTGCTCGTCGTCGGTCACGCACGGGAACGAATTCAGAGCCACTTCGGGGATGGCGACCGGTGGAACGTCCCGATTCACTACGTCACCCAGAAGCACCGGCTCGGAGCGGCCCACGCGCTGTCACTCGTCGAATCCCACGTCGAGGGGGAGTTTCTCGCCCTCCACGGCGATCAGCTCGTCGAGGCGGCGTTGCTCGAACGATTGCTCGACCGGTGGGCCTCGACCGGGATCCCGACGATCGCCGCCGTCCAGTCGGAGCGACCGACCGAGTACGGCGCCGTCGAGGTGGACGGCGAGGCCGTCCGAAGCGTGTCGCGAGTCCCGACCGACGATCCGCCATTTCTCGTCAACGGCGGCGCGTACGTTTTGGACGACCGCGTCTTCGACGTGATTCGTGCGATTCCCGAGAGCGACGACAGTGACTTCGGGATGGCGACCGCGCTGCAGCGATTGTCCGACGAGGAGGCGCTGTCGGCGGTCCTCCACCGCGGCGCCTGGCAGGACCTCACCTACCCGTGGGACGTGCTCTCGACCAACGCGACATTGCTGGGCCAGCGCGAAACGCCAGCCGAGCACGATGGCGTTCACCAGACGGCAGCGGTTTCGGATGACGTCGCGATCGATACGGGGGCGACCGTCGGCCCGAACGCAACCGTACTGCCTGGCACGGCGCTCGGTCACAACGTCCACATCGGCGCGAACGCGGTGCTTTCGAACTGTATCGTGATGGACGGCGGCCGCGTCGGAAACGGCGCCGTACTGCACGACTGTTTCGTCGGCGAAGCGGCCGCCATCGGGCCGAACGTCGCCGTCGAGGGCGGGCCTGCGCAGGTCGTCGTCGACGACACTGTCCACCGGAACGTCGACCTCGGTGGCGTCGTGGCCGACCGGGCGACGGTGCGCGGGAACGTCACCGTCACGCCTGGAGCCATCGTCGGTCGAGAGGTACTGGCGGATAGCGGGACCGTCCTGCAGGGACGAATTGCCTCCGGCGAAACGGTCAGGAGGGGCTAATCGTGTGTGGAATCATCGGCTACGTCGGCACGGAGCAGGCTCAGCCACGGCTCGTGGCGGGGCTCCAGAAACTGGAGTATCGCGGCTACGATTCGGCGGGGATCGGCCTCGTGGACGATCAGCTCTCGGTGTTCAAACAGGCTGGGCTCATCGGGGACCTGGAGTTCCCCGCGGAGACGCCACAGACCTGTGGGATCGGTCACACGCGCTGGTCCACCCACGGGAAGCCGACCGCGGCCAACGCCCACCCCCACACCGACTGCGCGAATCGCGTAGCCGTCGTCCACAACGGCATCATCGCGAACTACGACGACCTCCGAGCGGAGTTGTCCGATCACGAATTCCGCAGCGAGACGGATACGGAAGTCGTTGCCCACCTCCTCGAAGCGGAACTCGAACGGACCGAAGACCTGCGGGCCGCAGTGACGGCGGTTATCGAACGGCTCGAAGGGAGCTACGCGCTGGGCGTCGTCGCGGCAGGCTACGACGGCATCGTGGCCGCTCGCCACAAGAGCCCACTGGTCGTCGGGTACGGCGAGGACGGCAACTTCATCGCCAGTGACGTGACGCCGTTGCTCGCGCACACGCGCTCCGTCTCCTACCTGGAGGACGGCGACGTGGCCCACGTCACCCGCGATGGCGTCGAGGTGCACAATGGCGGCAAACCGGTCGACCGGGCGGTGCACACCATCGATTGGGACGCCGATGCCGCGGAAAAAGGCGGCTACGAGCATTACATGCTCAAGGAGATTCACGAACAGCCAACCGCGCTCAGGCAGGCGATATCGGGTCGCCTCGATCCCGTCGAGGGCCACGCGGAACTTGACGATCTCTCCCTCTCCGCTGGGTTTCTCGACGACGTCGACGAGGTCCAGTTCGTCGCCTGTGGCACCTCCTATCACGCCTGTCTGTATGGCAAGCAACTCCTGGAAACCCTGGCGGACGTGCGTGCGACGGTCGAGTTCGCCAGCGAGTACGCCATCGGCAGTGGCCGCGACCACGAGCGAACCCTCGTCGTCGGCGTCAGCCAGAGCGGCGAGACCGCAGACACGCTCCGGGCCCTGCGCGTGGCCAGCCAGAGCGGCATCCGCACGCTCGCCGTGACCAACACCGTCGGGAGCACGATGGCCCGGGAGTGTGACGATACGGTCTACATTCGTGCGGGGCCGGAAATCGGCGTCGCGGCGACCAAGACCTTCGCCTCACAGGTCGTCATCCTCGCCCTGTTTGCCCTGCACGTCGCCGCGGCACGGAACGAACTCGACTCCACTGTCGGTCGACAGCTCGTCGAGAACCTCCACGCCCTCCCTGGAGCCGTGCAGGGCGTCCTGGACAGGGACGACGCGGTCGCGGAGGTCGCGACGGCCTACGCCAGCGGCGAGGCCTTTTTCTTCATCGGCCGCCGGATGGGGAATCCGGTCGCGCTGGAAGGGGCGCTCAAGCTCAAGGAAATCTCCTACGATCACGCGGAGGGCTTTCCGGCCGGCGAACTCAAACACGGCCCCCTCGCGCTCGTCACCGAAGCAACGCCCGTCCTTGCACTGTTAACTAATGGCACCCGCCCCGAGGAAACCCGGAACAACGTCAAGGAGGTCCAGTCCCGCGGTGCGCCGGTTATCGCCATCACCAACGACGGTAATCGCGGTAGCCACGAGGTCGGGTTCGAGGTGCCTGATCTCGGTCTGGTGGAACCACTCGTCGCGAACGTCTATCTCCAGCTGTTCGCCTATCACGTCGCACGCGACAAGGGGCGCTCCATCGATAGACCGCGAAATCTCGCGAAGAGCGTCACGGTCGAATAGCGACGATTCGGCGGTATTCGTGTCGTCTATCGTCGATTAAATTGCCCGTATTGCCAGAAATATATTGGATGAATCCGACAGCTGTGGTAGTAAAGGATATATTTGCTGGCAACCATTCTAATGAGAGATGGCAACAGACCCACCACCTGACGACGACAGCGGTATTACACGTCGAACGTGGCTCAAACTGACGGGAGCCGCCACGGCGGGGACGGTACCGACCGCAGGCTGTCTGGGCGGTCGTAGTCCTGACGCGTTTGCACTCGGCTACGGTGGTGTCCCGTTACGCCTCTCCCGAAATCTCCCGCTTGCGATGGTTGCGAGCAACCCGCTATCGCAAGTCGGCCCGAGTGACGGACTGGTGGGCCACTGGCCACTCGATGGCACGAGTGGGACGGCGACGGACGTGGCGGGCGGCAACGATGGCCTCGTCCGCGGGAGCCCCGAGCAAGGGGCACCCGGTGTGTACGATTCGACGAGCTTCGTCTTCGGGCCGACCGCCGATGACTTCGTCGAAATCGCCGACGCGGGCGTCCTCAAGCCGACCGAACTCAGTTTCGGCGGGTGGTATCGGACCTCCAGCGACGAGAACGAACAGACCATCATCCAGAAGGCCGACTCACGCTACGGCGAGACGGGATACGCCATCGACGTCCAGACGCCCAATAGCATTCGGGCCCACCTCGGCGTCGAGAGCGGCCGAGCAACGGTCAATCCGTTCGGCGTTGGGACCCACGACGACGAGTGGCACCACGTCTGCTGTACGTGGGATGGTGAAGCCTTCGTGCTGTATCTCGACGGCGAGGAAATCGAGCGTGACACCGCCCAATCAGGGGCCCCAGTTCACAGTGACCGGCCGCTGTACATCGGGTATGGCGACAACGGCTACACCAGTTACTACGACATGAACGGGTCAATCGACGACGTCCGTGTGTACAACCGCGCGCTCGGGAGCGAGGACGTTTCGAATCTCTACAACGGCGTTGAGGAGGAAACGCCGACCCCAACCCCGACAGCGACGCCAACGGCGACCCCAACGCCGATCGCGACGCCAACGGCGACCGAGACGCCGACGCCCACGCCAACCCCTACACCGACTCCGACGCCCACGCCAACGCCAACGCCAACCGCAACCCCAACCCCAACACCGACGCCCACGCCAACGCCCACGCCAACACCAACACCGACCCCAACGGACCCGTCCTCGCAGCCAGCCCCCGTTGCGCGCTGGTCGTTCGCGGAGACGAGTGGGAGCACGGTGGCTGACAGCGCGGGGGGCAACGACGGGTTCGTCCGCGGATCACCGACACTCGACACGTCGGGCGTCTTCGAAACCTCCGGGATCGAATTCTCTGCCAGCGCAGACGAGTACGTTGAAGTCCCCGACGCCGGGTTGCTGACCCCGACGACGGCCCTCTCGTTCAGCGGGTGGTATCGAACGTCTAGCGGCGAGAACGAGCAGACCGTCCTCCAGAAGGCGGACTCTCGCTACGGCGAGACGGGCTACGCCATCGACGTCCAGACGCCGGACAGCATCCGTGCGCATCTGGGCGTCGAGAGCGGGCAGGCGACCGTCAACCCCAGCGTCCCGACCCACGATGGGGAGTGGCACCACGTCTGCTGTACGTGGGACGGTGAGACGTTCGTGCTGTACCTCGATGGTGAGGCACTCGACAGTGATACCAGCCAATCCGGAGCCGTCGTGCCGAGTGGCCGGTCGCTGTACATCGGCTACGGCGACAACGGCTACACCAGCTACTACGACATGAACGGGTCCATCGACGACGTCCGCGTCTACGATGTCGCGTTGACCCCCGAGCAGGTGGCCGTGCTGGTTGCGGGAACCGCGACCGGGGAACCGACGCCGACACCGACCGCGACACCGACCGAAACCCCGACCGAAACCCCGACCCCGACGCCAACACCGACCGAAACCCCGACTGCGACACCGACTGCGACGCCCGTGCCGAACGACGAGTTCGGCGAGAGTGGCTTCGGAAGCCACGGGTACGGCGGCATCGTGGACGGTAGCCAACCATGACAGACAATCACCAATACGAAACCCCGGCCGCGGGAACGCTAGACTGGGACGAACCGCTGAATCGTAATTTCGAACGCATCGACACGGACGTCGAACTTCGTGACGCCGACGCCAACCGGTCGAACTACGTCGCCAAAGCTGGCGCGAAGTTCCTCGCGACCGATACGGGAAACGTCTACCTGGGTGACGGCGGTGCCTGGACCCAGCTGGGAACGATCGGCTCCGGGGGTGGGACGTCGGGCGACGGCACTGACGTCACCTCCCTCATCCTCGAGGGATACGTCGTCGCACTCGGCCGGAACAACTCCGCGCCCCAATCCGTGGACCCAGCGACGACGTCGACGCCGGTACAGGACGCTCTGGACATCGTCGACGCTGCCGGTGGAGGCGAGGTGCGCCTGCCGGCTGGCGTTATCGAGGAAACCGGCCCGATTCGGCCCTACGAGGAGACCCAGATTATCGGCCTCGGCGTCGAACTCTCGAAGGTGTCGATTACCGACCGGGACGCCGACGGTATCCTCTTCGACCGTGATTCTGGCGTGAGCCGCGTCAAACTCGACGGCTTTGCGCTGAATGGCCCCGCGGGGACCCAGCCGACCGGCGTCGCGATCCATCACACCAATCGAGACACACAGGATCTCGCCGTCGGCCGCCTCGTCCTCTGGGGCTGGAACAACTCCGTGTATCGCGTCGACGAGGGCGTCGGCCCGTTCCAGTGCCGCCACGAACAGCTGACGATCTACGAGTGCGACGCCGGCGACCAGGATGGCCTCTTCGAGTTCCGCTCGTGGTACGGCCCGGCAAACTGGTTCGGGACCATCGCTGCCTACCCGAGCGCGACCGTCAGCGGGCAGAACACGACGGTGTTTTTCTCACGTGGCGGCACGCAGACCGTCGATTACCTCACGATGGGTGGATCCGCCGGCATCGCCGTCGACCAGACCTGGGACAGCCTCCTCCACTTCGGGAACGTCCACTGGGAACCGACGACGAACCCGACGAATCCCCCGGCGATCGTCCGTCTCGCCGGCCACGGGACGGCCGTCATCGACTCGGTCAAACACGTCACTGGCGTCGCCGACTACGTCTACGAGCTGGGCTACGACGAGTACAACGGCCGCGGGCCGAACCGGAAGATCCTCGGGCCGTACATCGAACTGGGCGCCGAAGCGGATATCACCAACACGCTGGTCAATCTCGCCCACCCGGTCGACCCCGCCGAACCGTCACTGTACGAGGGATCGCCCGACGACGTGACCGTCACCCACGGCGAGGGATCGACCGGTGGCTTCCGTGCGCTCGGCACCGCTGGCACTGGCTTCTAACGCTCCGTTCCGTGGGGCGTTAAGTAGCATCACCGCACAGTGATACGCATCCGGCATGAGTGATGACTCGCCCCCACATCGATTGCTCGCCCACGCCCGCTACCGCGTCGATCCGATCGTCGGGGGACTGCGGAATCGCCTCGCGAAATCTCCGCTCGCCGAGCGCGTCGCGTGGCACGTCGGCGAAGCCGTTCACATGCGAGCACCGCAAAACAGTACTCGCCCGACGCCAGCAGACGTCGATGGCCTGTACGATGGCGAGACGGTCCCCACCTATCCCGTCACTGCCGAGCGAGCACCGAGACGATTCGTCCCGGCGGGTGACGTCAACCCCGTGCTCACCGCTGCCGACGTGACTGACTTCGGTCGAACCGACTGCGTGGCCGATCCATTCCTGTTCATCACGAGCGATGGCGAGTGGCACATGTTCTTCGAGATTTACACGCAGAACCGCGATCCGTCGGCGGTCATCGGCCACGCGAGGAGTGCGGACGGCTACGAGTGGACCTACGACCGCGTCGTCCTGGAGACCGACGAACACCTCTCCTACCCGTACGTGTTCCGCTGGGCGGGCGAGTACTACATGGTGCCCGACCGCTGGGCGAAGGAGGCGGGCCCGGCCGGCGTGACTCTCTACCGCGCGGCGTCGTTCCCCCACGAGTGGGAGCCGGTCGCGGAACTGATCGATCCGGCAACCCCAATCCACGATTTCAGCCCGTTTCGCTGGGACGACCGGTGGTGGGCGCTTATCGGCGACGGGACCGACCTCTACGCCTACTACAGCGACGACCTGGAAGCCGCGGACTGGACGCCTCACGCTGAGAATCCAGTGGTGGCGGACCGGCCGACCGCGGCGCGGCCGGGCGGCCGGCCACTCGTCTTCGACGATCACGTCCTCGCGTTCTACCAGGACTGTGCGAACCGCTACGGCGAACGCATCCACGCCTACGAGATAACCACGCTCACGCCCGATCGATACGAGGACCGACAGCGAGCGGACTCACCCGTCGTGGATCCACCAGGTGGTCTCGGCTGGAACAGCGGTGCGATGCACCAGGTGGACCCGTGGTTCGACGGGGAGGGCTGGCACTGTGCGGTCGATGGCAATCTGGGACTGGGCTATCAACTGATGGGCGAGCACCACTGGGCGATCGGCATCTACCGCGGCTAGGGCAGTTCCTGCGGCACGGGCGAGGGGGCAAGTAGCCCCTCGATGAAGCCGATGCCGTAGTAGGTGTACTGTGCGGCGAGCAGGACCGGGACGAGCAGTGCGAGTGGGTGCCTGCGGTCGCGGTACACCTGTGCGGTCGGGTACATGCTGACGAGAAGGTAGGCAACCAACAGGAGGGGGACGAACCGGAGCTTCCGACTGGCGAGATCGCCCAGTGCCGCCAGCGTCCCGCCGCCGAGTGCCAGCGAGGGCAACGCGGAGTACCAGCGGATCACCGTGCCGTGCCGGCGCTGAATGCGGGCCATGGCGTAACCGTAGGAACGGGATTTCTTCGTAAAGGAGCTGAAATCCGCGGAGAGGTGGTGTGAGACGGCAATCGACGGATCGAAACGAAACCGGTAGCCAGTTTCAGAGAGGCGGTAGTGGAACTCCGCGTCCTCCCCGACGTTGATGTCGCCGTCGAAGCGATGGTCCGCGAAGATGGACGCGTCGTACATGACGTTACAGCAGGCGACCGACCGAACCTCGCGGATCTGATCGATGGCGTGTGATTGGGGGGAGCCACCGGAGCCAAAGGCCGTTCCCTGGAGACTTCCGACCACTTTTGCGAACTCCGAGTCGTCGGGGAACGGCCGATTCGGCCCGCCGACGCCGGCGATGTGGTCGGGGGCGTCGACGATGCGCTCGACGTGGGAGCAGAGCCACGTCGCCGGCACGGCACAGTCCGAGTCCGTGAACGCGACGTATTCGCCCTGGGCCAGGTCGATCCCACGATTCCGGCACGCGCCGATCGTTCCCCCTTCGAGGACGTGAAACCCAGCTCCGTGTTCGTCGGCGACCGCACGGGTGCCGTCCGTGCTACCGCCGTCGATCACGAGCACTTCGTATCGTTCGTCGGGATAGGTCTGGGCCATCAGCGACGAGAGCGTCTCGCCGACCGTCCGTTCGGAGTTGTAGGTGACCACGACGACCGTCACGAACGGATCGTCGCCGGCAGACTGGTCGGACACAGACCTGTCATCGCCGGTGCCGAGAATAACCCTGTCGGTGGTCGTCTTACCCGAGTCCCTCGCCCGCTTCACCGAGTACGCGGAGGTTCCCGGTGTTCGAGGTGGCGGTCACGTCGACGTCATCCGTGGGGCCGAAGTAAAACGAGCACCGTTCGCCGTCGAGGGAACCGCTGACGTTGACGACGTTCTCGCCGATCGTTCCTCGCCCGCCGGGGGGTCCCAGGAGCAGCGCATTCCCCGCACCCTCGGCGAGTTCGTACACGTACTCGACCCTGCCAGCATCGTGGACGACGTCGTCGAAGCGTGTCGCGCCGCCGGCGCCAATGCGGGCGATCGAACCCGGCGTTGCCTGCTGGTCGTCCGGTTCGTAGTGGAGCCGGCCGAGGTGCAGGCGGCCCCGCGCCGTATCGACCAGCCGCCCGACAGAACCCCCTGACGTGACGTCGCCGATGGCGAGTTCGCCGCCTCGCTGGTAGAGCAGGCTGCTGTCGGTGCCACTCCACTCGGCGGTGGGGTAGGCGACGATGCTGCCGAAGACGTTTGCCGGGCCGTACGATGAGCGCCACTCGACGAGGGCGTTCGCGTCGCCGGCGTCACAGTCGTCCATCCGCAGGAAGTCGTGGCGACACTGGAACGGCCCCACTCCCTGGTCGACGCGGTAGACGCTGTTCGTCCACGCCCAGCAGTACAGGCGACCAACGTAGAAGTCGGCGGGGTCGGTTACCGGCTCGGCACCGTTGTCGAGAAAGTGGATGGCGATGCCCGATGCCGTGTTGGGGCCCGGACCGCGAAGTTCGAAGCCGTCCAGCTGGACGCGATTGGCCCGTTCCTCGCGGTCGAAACGGATGCCGTCGGTGTTCGGGGAGATGATGTGCAGCACTGAGACGTTCATCCCGAAGCCGTAGATGCCAGTGTTTGGATGGGGGCGAACTGGTCCCCGTTCCTCGACTCTCCCCGGCGGGAGATAGACGCGGCCGCCGCTCTCGCTGATGGCATTCAGGGCGTCTTGCACGGGGGTCTCCGTCCCATCGGTTGCGATTGTCGTCGTGACCAGGTCCGCCCCGACGGCGACGACGTGGCCGGCGACGAGGTCGTCGACCGGATTCCGTGGTTGGGTCGGCGTCTCGGTAGCCACGCCGTCACCACCCCACAGCGAACAGCCGGCGGTCGTCGAGGCCAACAGGAGCGCGAGATACGAACGCCGGTCCACGGTTCCAGTCACTGGAACCACTGCCAGGAGCGTTCTGCGGGGGACACACGAGTACGCCTACGACGCAATGGCCAAAAACGTTGTCTACAGTCACCTCCGGAAGGCATAACACCCGAGTTGGTGTACGGACAGACGAACTTCCTCCACATTTGCGTGGCCCCTCCAATGTCAGACGACGATCTCTCTGGAATACCCCAATCCGACGAGCCATACCGCGTTCTCGGCTGTGCAACGGAACATCCGAGCCACGTCTACCCGGTCCGGACCCCATTCAATCAGCGATCCTTCGACGCGCTCAACGCCACTGGCGTCGGCCTTGACGTGGTATCGCCGACACCCCACGCCCCCCCGATTGGCCCGTACTCGGAGTACCGTCACGTCCCGAAAACCGAACGATGGGGATCGTATCTGGTCCACTATCCGCGATTTTTCTACCTGCTGCCGAAGCGCTATCTCTTTCACGTGTCCGGCAACTCGATGCAAAAGCGAACGACCGCCTACGTCGAGCGGACCTTCGAGACCCCGCACGACATCGTGCAAGCCTGTGGCTTCTACCTCGACGGCTACGGGATGCTCGAATACTGCAAGCGCCACGACGTCCCGCTGGTCGCGCTCTCACACGCGGGCGATCTGAAAAACTTCGACCGGTTCAACGACACCGTCCAGTCACAGATCCGCGAGACCATCGACTACGCCTCGGCGGTGTTGACGGTCAGCGACGAACTGGCCAACGTGGCCCGCCAGTTCGCCTCGGCAGACAAGGTGACCACCCTCCCCATTGGTGAAGATCCGGAAAAGTATCCGCGAGACCGACGCGACAAGATCCGCCGGGAGCTGGGAATCGACCCCGATACCAAACTCCTGCTGTACGTGGGTCGCTTCGAGAAGGAAAAAGGGATCAGGGAACTGGCGGCCGCACTCGAAGGACTGGACCGCGACGACGTCTCCGTCGTCGCCGTCGGCCACGGCGGCGCCTTGCGCTGGTGGTTCCTGGACAGGCTGGGCGAACTGTCCCATCCCGCCCACGCGTACTGGGAACTGGACCCGATCGCCGTCCGACGGCTCCAGGTTGCAGCAGATCTGCTCGTCTTACCCAGCCACATGGAGGCACGGCCAACGGTCATCTACGAGGCGATGGCAGCAGGGACGCCGGTGCTGGCCTCGAACGTCGGTGGCATCCCGGAGATGATCGTCGACGGCGAGACGGGCGTGCTCGTGCCGCCCCACGACGCCCGTCGGTTGACTATCGCTCTCGACTCACTGCTCGATGACCCAGCGGCCTTGCGTGAGATGGGGGCCGCTGGGCTGGAACGCTTACTCGACAAGGAGTGGACCTGGACCCGCCACGGGGAACGGCTGCACGAGGTTCACCGGAGGGTCATCGATGAGTGAGCCACGCGTCAGCGTCGTCATCCCGGCCTACGAGCGTGCAGACATCGTCGGTCGGGCGATCGATAGCGCGCTGGCCCAGACCGTCTCGGACCTCGAAGTCCTCGTGGTCGACGATGGGAGCAGCGACGACACCGAGACGGTCGTCACAGGATACGACGACGAGCGCGTGCACTCCCTCGTCCACGAGACGAACCGCGGGGTAAGTGCCGCCCGGAACACGGGCGTCGAGGCTGCCAGCGGCGAGTACGTCGCCTTCCTCGACTCGGACGACGAGTGGCTCCCCCGGAAACTGGAACGACAACTCGCGGTCCTGGACGAGCGCGACGAGTCGTGGGTGGGCGCGTACTGCGACGTGGCGACCGCCGGCCTCTCGGCCGCTGGTCGGCTGGCCACCCTCCTTTCGGAGAAACTGTTTCGCTCACGCTCGCCCACCGAGGGTGGCCGTGAACTGGCCGACGCACTGCTCTCGATGCAAGTGTTCATGGGTCCCGGCTCGACGCTACTCGTCGAACGTGCAGTCCTCGATGAGACGGGAGGGTTCGACGAGGGGCTGTCCATTTACGAGGACTGGGACCTCGTCCTGCGGGTGCTCGCACGAGGGAAACTGGCCTACGTCGACGAACCGCTCGCGCTCACGCACTTCACGGGCGACGCCCCCGCGGAGGCCTACGTCGTGAACGACGAGCGGTACCTCGAACGCAACGCCGCCCTCGTCGCGGACCTCGAAGCACGAGGGATTCCGGTCGAGCGAGTCCACCGGATGGGACTGGTCGGGCACTTCCTGGCGGAGGGCCGATTCAGTGAGGCGCGCGAGTACGTCGACCGCGGCACGTTCAGGCGGCCGAAGGACGTGCTCAGGCTGGGCTTCTGGTCACTGCTCGGACTCCGGGCGAAACTGGGAGGCCACCGATGAGTGACCCATACGACGTGTTGGCCTGCTGTATCCACCACCAGAGCCATCCACTGCAGGTCCGGTCGCCGTTCAATCACCGCTCGTTCGACGCGGTCAATCGGACCCACGCCGACCTCGACGTCGTCGTCCCGACGCCCTTTGCCCCGCCGGTCGGCCCCCACTCGGAGTATGCCAAGGTGCCAGCGCGGGAGCGATGGGGGACCTACGTCGCTCACTACCCGCGATTTTTCTACGCGATTCCCAAGCGCTACCTCTACCACGTCTCGGGGGACTCCCTGCAGAAGCGCATCCCGCCCTACGTGGAGCAAACGTTCGAGACCCCCCACGACGTGGTCCACACGTCCGACATCTACCTCGACGGCTACGGGGTCCTGCCGTACTGCCGCAAGCACGACGTCCCGCTGGTCGTCAACAGCCACGCCGTCGACCTCCACAACTTCGAATCGTTCAACGACGGCACGCAGCAGCGGATCCGCGAGACTATCGATTACGCCGATCGCATCCTGGTCGTCAGTGACGAACTGGCCGGCGTCGCCCGCCGGTTCGCCCCTGCGGAGAAGGTACAGACCGTCCCCATCGGTGCGGACCCGGAGATGTTCCCGACCGACCGGCGCGAAGCAGTGCGTCGGGAATTGGGCATCGACCCAGACACCAAGCTTCTGCTGTACGTGGGAGCCTACACTGAACAGAAAGGCGTCAAGGAACTGATCGCGGGGGTCGATGCCCTCGACCGGGAGGACGTGATGCTGGTCACCGTCGGCCACGAGGGCGACCTGCGCTGGTGGGTGCTGGACCAGCTCGGTGAGCTGTCTCACCCCGCGAAGTCGCTGTGGCGACTCGACCCCGTCGCACTGCGGCGCTGGCAGGTCGCTGCTGACGCCGTCGTCCACCCTAGCTGGCGTGAAGGTCGCCCCACGGTCATCTACGAGGCGATGGCCGCCAGCACCCCAGTGATTGCCTCGACCGTCGGTGGCATTCCGGAGATGGTCGTCGACGGTGAAACCGGCCTGCTCGTGCCCCCGAACGATCCCGAACAGCTGACTGCGACGCTCGACGCGGCGCTCTCCGATCCGGAACGCCTGCGAGCGATGGGCGCGGCGGGCCACCAGCGCCTGCTCGATCAGGAGTGGACCTGGCACCACCACGCCGAGCGCGTGAACGAGGTCCACGAGGCGGTGATGGCCGAATGGTGAGCGTCGCCGTCGTCATTCCCTACAGCGACCGATTCACACCACCGGAGATGCTCGAAGAAGCCAAAGCGAGCGTCGCCGACCAGTCCGTCGATACCGATGTCATCGTCGTCGACGACGTGGACACGGGGCCAGCCGACGCCCGGAACGCCGGCCTGGAGCGAGCCGACGCGCGCTACGTCGCCTTCCTCGATGCAGATGACCTCTGGGCGCCCGACAAACTCGAACGCCAACTCGACCGCATGGCGGCAACGGGGGCCGGCCTCTGTGTCGAGGGTGCGGAGACGACCCTCGATGACTTCGTCTACGAGGTGTTCGTCGGTGATCGATCGGAGGTGACCTCCGCGATGCTCGTCGACACCTCGCTCGTCGACGTGCGCTTCGAGACCGGGCTCGACAGGGGCGAGGACCTGCTGTACGCACTGGAGGCGGCCTCCGCGGCCGGCGTCTGTGCGTGCCCGGATCTCTTCGAGCGCCGTCAGCACCCGGGGAGTATGATGGCGACTGGCCTCGACGTCGACGAATACCGTGACCACGCCAAACGCTTTGGCTACCTCGTCAGCGAGCGGGTGCCAGAGGCCCAGCCGTACCTCCCGATTTACTACACCCAGCTGTACACCGACCTCGGTGTGGCCTGTCACCGGTACGGGGACTACGACCGCGCCGTCACCTATCTGGGTCGGGCGGCGCGCATCTCACCACACCCCTTCACGCTGGCCTACCTGCTACGGAGCCTCTGTTACCGTGCGTTGCCGTTCTAACCGTAGAGGCCGCTGAATCCACCCGGCCGCCGGTAGACGCGCACCGTGCCGGCCGAGTACACCTTGTCGTGGGTCCGATCCGCGATGGCAAAGCGCTCCGGGCCGACGCCAAACGTGTTCAGGTCGCCGCTGCGAATCCCCTTCCCGACGGCGACGAGGTGATCACTCCAGCGATCGCGGGCCACGAGATACGAGGCCTCCGTTCGCAGTCCCGTCGATTCGGCGCGGAGCCGTCCCGTGGCGTTGAACTGATTCGTCTCGAAGGCCCGACTCGTCACGCGGTCGGTGGCCACCGGTCCCGTCGCGCGTCGCTGGAGGAACGCCGCCGTCGTCCCGACCGATTCGAACTGCGTCTCGCTCATTGCGACCTGCTGGCGCGGTTCGTCGATGTACGTTTCCGAGAGATCGTCGGCCACGAGCACGGTGAACGCGGTCGCCCCGCCGAGCGTGGCAACGAGGACGATGGCGAGGACGGCGTAGCGGCGGTCGACGGTGAGCGTGCGGTGCAAGCCCACGGCAAGTGGGAAGATGGCGAGCAGCGTCACGACGAACTTCAGGCGTTCGATCTGGGGAATCGGGATCGGGAGCGGTAACAAGAGCACCGAGAGACAGAGGCCAGTTACCGTGAGGGTGAACCCGCGCCGATAGTCCCCGAGATTGTCCAGGAGTTCGTAGGCGGCGAGCAACAGGAGGCCACCAAGCCCGGCGGCGTAGATGCTGGTCGGCGTCAACAGCCACGCGACGGCCCGGTCGACGCTGTCTGCGGGCAGCATCATCCCGTAGGTGTACAGTTGGCCACCGGTCACCGCGACGACGTCCAGCAACAGGCCCGCCGTGAGCTGGACGATGCCGACCGTGACGAGACTCGGGGAGTACGACCAGTACACCAGCATGAACACCGCGCCGAGGACGACGGGGAACACCCAGCGGTATCGATACCACCGGCGGCCGTCGCCGACGGACCGGCCCAATAGCGAGGGTCGGAGCAGCGCAACCGGAACCGCGACCAGCGCCACCGCGGCGAAGAGGATGTAGGTGAGGTGATGCGTGAGGACCATCGTCGCCAGGAGCGCGACGACGAAGACGGAGAGTTGTCGGAAGGTCCGCTCGTCCTCGGCGTCGCGGAGCCGACTATTGACGAACAGTGTGCCGAGAATCAGGACGCTCGCCAGCGCCTGCGGATAGAAATACAGCGCGTGATAGGAGAAAAACTCCAGGACGGTGACCGATAGCGCCGCCATCAGCCCCAGCCGTCGCGAGTCGAACACCGATCGGCCGAGCGCGTACGCCAGGGGAACGACGAGGGTAAACAGGAGGCTACCGGTCAGGATAATGGCGTCGTAGGTCGGGAGACCGGTGGCATGTTTGACCGCGCCCACGAGGAAGTGAAAGACCGGATAGAGGTCGTAGCCGTGTCCGATCGTCGCCGCGTCACCCGTTCGGAGGAGTGTATCGACCGCGGCGACGTGGGCGAACGTGTCCGTCCCGCCGAAGTAGAACCCCGTCGTCACGTACTTCGCCAAGCGACCGGCCAGAAACAGCGCACAGAGTTGCGTCAGGACCGCCGGGACGGACGGCGTCCCGCGAAGCTGGACCGCGACGGCCGCGAGGCCCGCCGGCAGGAGGACTGCGAGGGCGAGCAGCCGCGACCCCGTCGCTGCGGCGGCGATGACGGCACCGGCACCCAGTGTGATCACGATTTTCGTGAGGTGGGCGGGGCTGACTCGGCGCGGCCGTTTTGGACTGTCACCCTGTGAGGCGAGGTAGAGAACGAGCGCGACGATGGCGCCGACGAGCGTGAAGCCGGCGCGCAACAGCGTCGGCCGAGGGAGGAGATTCAGGAGGTCGGCAGCGAGCAATCCTCCCGCGGCGAGGAGGCACACCACCGCAGGAAGGCGGGCCGGCCCACGAAGTCGCGCCAGTGACACCACAGTTGTCTGTGGTTTTGAGGGGATGGGCAAAAGTGTTGCACTCAGCTGATAGGCTTATTCGACTGGCCGCCAAGTGGGAAGTATGTACGACCGACGAACGCTGCTGTCCGCGGGCGGCCTCGCGCTGGCCGGCCTCCTGGCGGGGTGCAGCGACTCGTCCAGCGAGGAACCAACGACTACCGGCGCATCGACCCATCGCGTGGACATGACGGATGGGCTCAAATTCGAACCAGCCGAACTGAGCGTGGCGGCCGGTGACACCGTCGTCTGGGAGACGACGGGGAGTGTCGCCCACAGCGTTACGGCCTACCAAGAAAAGCTGCCGGAGGGGGCAGCATACTTCGCCTCGGGTGATTTCGATACTGAGGCCGGCGGCCGGCAGGCCTACCCCGCAGAGGGCAGCGTCGGGGAAGGAGAGACGTACCGCCATACGTTCGAGACGGTCGGCGAGTACCCCTATTTCTGTATCCCGCACGAACGCGGCATGCAGGGCGTCGTCACCGTCGAGTAACGGCCTGGCGTCGAAGCGACTCAGGACAGATACGCCGCCAGGCCATCGCGCAGTGACACGCTCGGTTCGTATCCCAGGCGGTTGCGGGCTTTCGACACGTCCGCGACGCTGTCGCGGATGTCACCCGGTCGCGGGTCGGTGGTCGTCACCTCGACCGTCGGATCGACCTGATCCCGGATCAGGTGGGCGACGTCGCGTATCGTCGTCCCGGTGCCGGTTCCGACGTTGAACGCCTCGCCGGTGGCGTCGGTGGTCGCCGCGAGCAGGTTCGCCTGTACCACGTCCGCGACGTTGACGAAGTCGCGGGTCTGGCCGCCGTCGCCGTGGACCGTCAGCGGACCACCGGATCGGGCCTGGTTGGTGAAGGCGGTGAGGGCGCCGGCGTACTCCCCACCGGACTGGCGAGGGCCGTACACGTTGAAATAGCGCAACACGACCGTCGGCAGATCGTAGAGGTCGGCATAGAGCCGACAGTAGTGGTCCCCAGAGAGCTTTTCCAGCCCGTACGGCGAGGCGGGCTCTTTCGGAGCCGCTTCGGTGACGGGCAGTGATTCGGGCGCGCCGTAAATCGCCGCACTCGACGCGAAGACGACGCGGGCGTCCGCTTGCCGCGCGGCTTCGAGGACGTTCAGCGTCCCGTCGAGGTTGACCGCGTGGCTGGCTGTCGGGGCGTCGACTGATTGGGCGACGCTGACGATGGCGGCCTCGTGGAAGACGAGGTCGGCGCCGTCCATCGCGTCGACCACCGTCTGCTGATCGCGAACGTCCCCTTCGACGACCGTCGCCTCGTCGGGACAGTGTGCTCGCATCCCGCTACTGAAGTCGTCGAGAATAACGACGTCGTTGTCGGGGTCGAGCCGCTCCGCGATGTGGCTCCCGATGAAGCCCGCACCGCCGGTGACGAGCACGCGTTTACCGGCAATCGTCGAGGTCATGGTGGCCTCTCTCGCGGGGTCGGTAAATACGGGGTGGATACTGCTCAGCTGGGCCGCGGGCCGGACCACCACGGCGCCCGCAGGAGGTGTGCCAGAAATATCGTCCCGATGGCCGCGGAGGCGAGTGCTACCATCAGGAGGCCTGACGTGATTTCCAGTCGGCTGGCGAAATCGAGGAAGCCAACGAAGTCGTCGTAGGGGTAGGCCGGCAGCACTGGCCACAGCAAGAACGTGAACTCCTCGACGCGCCAGTAGTAGATGGCGACGTAGGTGTCCCCGAGGAGGTGACTGGCGTACCCGAGGCCGAAGGCGACCCCTACCTCGGGATGGCTACGATACCACGCGACGGCGAGGATACCGACTGCCAGTGGCACAGCAATCAACAGCGAGTGTGCGAGCGAGCGACCGGAGGGAAGCACCGCGAACCCCCATGCCAGTGGCTTGTCGAGGAAGTCGGCGAACTGCGTCCCGACCAGGACGGCGACCAGTTCTGCCTTCGAGAGTTGGCGATGGAGGACGAGCCCGAGACAGACGAGCAGGAGGTAACCGAAGGCGGCGTGCGTCCACGGGAACATCTACAGTGAGAGACGCCACGACCGGTCTTGAAGCCGGCGGCCCCGGTGCGGTTATGCCAATGGGGGGTGTAGCACCGCCAGATGACGACACCACGCCAGCGCCAGTTTCTGTTCGCTCAGGTGGGGTGGATACTCGGCGGCATCGCCCTGCTGGCGACTCTCGGGGCGCTGACGCTCGAATACGTCTTCGTGGTTGGCTTCGTGGGACTCGTCTTGGTCACGGCACTGACTGCGCCCGTCCACGCCACGGTCCGCTGGCGCACACGGTTGCGGTGGCCGTTACTGCTCGGCGGTCTCGCCTTCACCGTGCTGGTCGTGCTCCGCACCGTCGAGAAGGTTATCGGCTCGCTGTAAGGTGACGACGAGGTCCCCATCCTCGACCGTCGAATCGGACGATATCGGCGCGTCGAGGCCACGAGTCAGGCCGACGGCTAGCACCGAGGTGACGGGATGGTCAAACAGTTCCTCGGTGGCGACGCGACTGTCGGTCACTCTGACCGTCGCTGTTTCGTCCGTAACGGTCGCCCGCGCCTGCCCGGCAAGTTCGAGGTCGTTGACGAGGACGTCCACGAGTACCGCGAGGTGGTCAGCGATCGTTTCGCTGGCGCTCGTGTCTCGATCCCCGAGCAATCTCGCGCCGATGGGTTCGAAGTCGCCGGCTGGCGTCGCGAGCGTGCCGCCGTTCGCTGGCAGGTACTGGCCGCCATCGACTGCACCCCGCTGGCGTGCGTTGCCGGCCATCGTCTCGTAGATCTGCGTGGTCACCGTCGCCGACAGTGTCGGCCCGGTCATGAGTAGTTGCACCAATAACGCGACGAACAGCGAGGTCCCACCCCAGGCGACGAGCAGCGTTTCGTACGCCGGAAGGGCGAGGGCGCCACCAAGGAGAGCGAGCCCCAGGACGGCGAACACGGGCGCCCCGTTCCGACTGCCGAGACGATGTCGCAACCGCCCACCGGCAGCGAGAGCCGTCTCAGCCACGAACACGCACCGCCCCGACGTCACCACGAACCGCGAAGCCGATCATATACTGTGCAGTCCCACCGTCCGTTTAGCTGTTGTCCTCGTCCCGCAGCCGTTTCAGCGTTGGATGACGGTTCAGGACGTGCATCATCACCGCGGCCCCACAGACCACCATTCCCAGCAATGTGAACAGGATGCCGACCGCGAGGGGCACCGTCGCGAGGATTCCGGTGTCGACGTACTGTCCGAACAACAACACGGAGACGACCACGCCAAGGAGCGTCATGACCGATCCAGGGAGACCGAGAACCAGGAGCGGACGGCCGTACTCGACGGTCCAGAAGATATTCTGGAGCAGATCGAGCCCGTGTGAAAGCGACCCCTGGGTGCTGGCGTTGTCCACGTCGTAGGAGATGGTCGTGGGCATCTCGGCGATACTGAACCGATGGCGGTGGGCGTGATAGAGGATGTCCGTACTCGCACCCATGTTGTTCCCGATGGACGTATCCGCCGCGAGCGACCGAATCGCCGCCCGGTTGTAGGCCCGGTATCCACTCTGGGTGTCCCGGATGAATCCGCTCGGACGAAGCTTTCCCATGCTGGCGTTGGTGAGGTTGTTGATCAAGCCGAGTCCAAGGGACCGGACGAATGGGATCTTCGTCTGGCGCTCACCGACGTAGCGGCTCCCGATGACGATGTCGGCCGAATCTCGTTCTTGTGCCTGGACCAGCGCTGGAATGTCGGCCGGATCGTGCTGGCCGTCGGCGTCGATGACGACGAGATGGGCGGCGCCAAGATCGTCGGCTTCCTGGAACAGCGTCTTGAGCGCACCGCCGTAACCCCGATTCCACTCGTGGGTGACGACCGCCGCGCCGGCCTCGTGGGCCAGATCACCCGTCGCGTCGCGGCTCCCGTCGTCGACGACGATCACGTCCGTCGCGAACGGCAGGGCGCTCTCGACGACGGCTGCGATGCTCTCGGCTGCGTTGTAGGCTGGTATCCCGATGACGACAGCGGGTGTATCTGGCGACTGATTCCAGAGCTCCGGAATCGCGATAACCTGGTAATCGGCCGTTGTAAGTGCCTCCCCCGTCCGTGCGTAGTCGATTCGCGGGCAATCGCGGGTCTGCAACACGATACCCGGCATCCCACGCTCGCGGGCCGCGGTCGACAACAGCCGGTGGAGTTCAAGCTGTGATGCCCAGGTTCTCGGCGGCGGCAGCACCAGTGCACCGAGCGTCTCCAGCAGATCGATGGCCTCCGCGTCTGGTTGGACGCCTTGGCTCGTGGCGAACACGTCGAGACCGTGTCGACTCGCCCGGAGAACGGTTCGTAACACGGCATCCTCGTTGTCCGGCGTGAGAATGACGCCAATCGCGGCTCCCTGCATCACGTTTGCCATCGGCGTCGCGTCCGGCGCGGCGAGCAGCGCGGCGGTGTCGCTGCCTGGGTTGTCGGGCGCCAGGCTGAGCGTCGCGGTCCCACCGTCCTCCCCAAGCCACTCGACGTGTATCTCTTCGCCACCGTCCGGGCGCGTGACTTCCTGGATGGTCGACGTGGACAACTCACTCGACCGAGGACCGACGAGCGGGTAGTCGATCCGGGCGACTTCGCCCGGTTCGACCGTTCGTTCGACCGTCAGCGAGCCGTTCGTGTACGTCGCACCGTCGTCGAGTTTCACGGCGTGGGGCTCTCTGACTGGATCCGTGAGTGTGGCCCGCACCGGCTGGTCGCCAGTCGTTCGCAGTTCGAGTGTAACCAGTCGGGTCTCCTCGTCCAGTGCAACCGCTGATTTCCCCACCGACACGTCCCGCTCCGTAACACGGTCTGCGTTCTGTTCCACCTGTGTCATGAGACTGCCACCCACCGCACCCACCGTACTTACCAATAACTCGCTTTTGTCCGGCTTATAGGTATCGACAGTGGTGAGAGTCTCACGCGGGCCGAACAGATACCCAGATTTGGACTCGACGAAGGGGGGAATCGGAACCGCGTTCGTAGAGCCGCTGGGTCAATCGAAGCCGCTCACCGACAAGCGTTGGTTCGACGGTGTGGAGACGCACCGACCGCTCACCGGCCGCCAGCGACACCTCGAAGGTACCCAGTCTCTCCGATTCCGTTATCACCGTCCGCCCGTCGGTCACGGTGATTCGTTCGAGGGTGGTGACCACGCGGCCGTCGAAGCCCGTCTCCAGCGTCGTTCCGACGCCGACGCCGAGGGTCACCGGTTCACCGGCGGTAAGCGTCGAGGGATAGTTACCTGCGACGAGTTGGCCCGACTCGTCCGCTCCGAGCACGTACAACTCGGTAACGCCCCCGGAGTCGACCGAGTCACTGGCAACAACGCCGACCGCTCCGGCGGCGGCGACGAGCATGACCACCGTCAACGCGACACCGAGGACGCTATTGCCAGTGACGTTCCGGGTCCGGCGCCAGAGCTGGCGACGGGACACCCCGGCTTGCGTGCCAATCGGCAGGTGCCGGCGTCGGTACCAGGCGATGCCGGTCGCAGCGAGCGTGAGCAGACAGAGGCTCCCGAGCACGGTCCGACGGCCGAAGGGGAGACCCGAGACGGCGAGCACGCCTCCGACGATGGCGATGGCGACGACGCTTCCCACGACACTCAATCCGAGACGGGCGAGCCAGGCGGTCCTCGTGGCGTCTCCGAAGCCCGCGTCGCCCGCGCGAGGGAACACGGCGGCGACGATGGCATAGCCGGGAACGAGCAGCACGAAGGGGAGCCCGAGAAGAATGGCGAGCGGCCGGACGGGTGCAGCGGGCGAAACGACCATCGCGAGAACACCCACGACGCCGGTTACGACCGCCACGAGGTCCGCCACGAGGACCCCCTCCTCCTCACTCCCCGTTTGCATGGCGAGTGCTCCGGGGAGGATGGATAAAAAGGGGTGGTACGTCGCCGTGGCAGGGCTAGGAGGAGTGTCCATCTAGCCCAGAACACGATGGCAGCGTGGACAGGACCGTACCCGGGTATTCGTCCCGGCCCGGTCGATCTGTCCCCATCGCGGGAAACCGCCAGACACGTATCCAAGCCGCGGACACTAGGGGTATGAACGATCGCCGCCGCCTCGCACTCGTCGTCTGGGGCGTGCTGGTCTCGCAGGTCTTTCTCTACCCCGGCCTCGAAGACATCGTGGTAGCACTCGGGGGCGGCACCCACATTCTGGGTGGGATGTGGTTCTTGCTGGCGGAGTTCGGTGCCTTCGTGCTGTTCGCGGTGGTGTGGGGGCTGGCGAGTGACGCGCTTGGACGCCGTCGACCGCTGGTCGTTATCGGTGCGCTCGGTGGCGCGGCGAGTTACGCACTGCTCACACTGGTGCCGGGATTCGGTTTCGGGTTCGGGGCCGTCCTGGTGATCAGGGTCGTTGGTGGGGCCTTCACCATCGGGGCCTTCTCCCTCGCCATCACGATGTTGATGGACCAGACGGGTGGCCACGGGCGGAACATGGGCGTCGCGGGGACGGCGATTGGACTGGGCGCCGCGCTCGGTTCGATCGTCGGCGGTCGGCTCGCGACGATCGATCCGCTGGCACCGCTCTGGGCGGGGGCCGCCGTCCTGGCTGGCGTGGCCGTCCTCGCGGCAACGATCCCTGACCGTGGCGTCGGTGGGGGTCTCTCGATCGGTGGGGTCGCCAGCCGCGTTCGCCACCGACCGCGGTTGCTGGTCCCCTACGCATTCGGCTTTATCGACCGCCTGACGGCGGGCTTTTTCGCACTCACCGGCGTCTACTACTTTCGAGACACGTTCGGCATCGACGCCGCGATGGCAGGCGCGACGCTCGCGCTATTTTTCCTTCCCTTTGCCTTGCTCCAGTATCCGATGGGAAAACTCTCCGATCGCATCGGTCGATTCCTGCCAGTGGTCGGTGGCTCAGTCTGTTTCGGTCTGGCGATCGCGGCCGTCGGCATCGCGCCCGTGTACCCACTCGCTGCCGGGTTGATGGTCCTCGTCGGCGTCTGTGGTGCCGCCGTCGCCCCCGCGACGATGGCACTGGTGACGGACGTCGTGCCAGCCGCGGAACGCGGTGCAGCCATGGGTGGGTTCAACGTCTTCGGGAGTCTGGGATTCCTCACCGGGTTCCTCGTCGGTGGTGTCGTCGCCGAGGCCTACGGCTATCTCGCGGCGTTCCTTGTGGTCGGTGCCCTCGAGGTCTGCATCGCCCTCGTGGCGTTCAGTTTCGTCAGGAATATAGCGGGTGCTGGGTCGACGGGAATGGAGTCACCAGCCGAGTAAGCGCGTGGTAGCTTTTACGCCGAGGGACCGAAAGGGGATCGAGGCCACGATGTACGATACGATTCTCATTCCGACGGATGGGGGTGACCACGCCGTCCGCGCCGCGGAACATGGCCTGGCACTGGCCGCCGTGTTCGACGCGGACGTTCACGTGATCAGCGTGGTGGATCTGTACACCGATGCGAGCGTCTTCGATGCCGGTGGCGTCCTGCCGGACGTTCTCGAAACCGTTCGGGCCGAGGGGAACGCAGCCATCGATTCGATCGTCGGGATGACGGAGCGATCGGTGGAGACTGCCATCATCGAGGGCGATCCGGAGGCAGCGATTCTGGACTACGCGACGAGCCACGACGTCGACTTGCTCGTGATGGGCACCCACGGCCGCAGTGGCATCAGCCGCCATCTCGCGGGGAGTGTCTGTGAACAGGCGATTCGGCACGCCTCCATGCCCGTCATGTCCGTGCGCGCCACTGCAGACAGCGCGCGGGCCGGCGAGTACGACGATCTACTCGTCCCGACGGACGGTAGCGAGACGGCGGCCGCTGCCATCGAGCACGCCATCAGTATCGCCCGGGCCACCGATGCGCGCATCCACGCGGTCAACGTCATTGACCTCGGCGACGTCGCGGCCCACGGCGAGTACGCGATTCCGACCGGGCTCATGGAATCGCTGACCGAACGCGGGGAGACGGCGACGGCAGCGGTCGCCGAGCGCGCCCGAGAGGCCGGACTCGACGCAGTCACGGCGGTCAGCAGTGGGTACCCGGCCAGGGAGTTGCTGGCGTATGCCGAGGACAACGGCATCGATCTGATTACGATGGGGACTGCGGGGCGAACCGGGGTTCGACGGTTCCTTGTCGGCAGCACGACTGAACGCCTCGTTCGACACGCGGACGTGCCCGTCCTGACCGTCAACGCTCGCGACCGCCCGGCGTAACGCTCCCGCGTTTCTCCCCGAACGTATTACTCGTCCCAAAACAGGTCGTGGACGTCGGCGATGGCGACGATGCTCGCCACGCTGCCGATCAGTAGCAAGAACCAGTACGTACAGAGTCGGTAGAGAACGACGACCGCAGCGGCAAGGGGAACGCTCACCCCGCTGACCGCGACGATGAGGGCCCCGAGGACGAGTTCGACCCCGCCCAGTCCGCCAGGCAGCGGAAGGATGTCGACCAGTCCCATCGTCGGCACCAGTAAGAGGACGATCGGGATCGAGAGCGTGGTGTCCAGCGCAGCGGCACTCGTGTACAGCGGGAGCGCCGCACAGAGCCAGCCGAGGAGGTGTAACAGAAACGAGACGAGTACCGACGACCGGTCAGCAGCGGTTCGATCGATGGCGTCGTAGAACCGTTCGATCGAGGCGCCCATCCTCCCTGGCGCGAGGGTGGTGTCGATCCACGGTGAGAGCGGACCCAGCGTGTGGCGCGTGAACTGCGTGGCTGCCAGCAGGCTGCGCGCCACCGCCCCACGGGCGAGTAGCACGACGGCGACCGTGACGAGAAAGAGCACAGCAAAGGCCAGCGTGCCGTAGACCAGAAGGCGCAACTCGCTCACCGCAGCGACCTCCCCGAGGAGCAGGCCGATGCCGACGCCGGCCACCGTCAGCGAGGCGATAGTGCTCAGAAACTCCGCCACGACGACGACCGCCAGCGTTTCGTCGTAATCCTGATCGATCTCACGCTCAACTGTGAACGCAGTTACTACCGGACCGCCAATCGCGCCGAGTGGCAACACCTGCCGGCCGAGCATTGCTGCGGTATAGGCGACGAGGAGCCGCCAGCGCGAGACGTCGATGCCGCTGCCCGCCAGCAGCGCTCCGAGGCCTTCACTCCAGACGACGAGGGCACCCAACATCGAGACCAGTCCGAGCGCGAACACCGGCAGATCCGTCCCCGCGAGCTGGGAGCCCAGCGCCACTGGCCCGACGAGTACTACGAACGCCGTCAGGAGTAGGATGGAGGCGATGGCCGCGAGGAACGTACGGCGCATACCCGAGTAAACGAACGCTGGGCGGAAGAGTGCTGGCCGGGGTCAGCTGCGGCTGATGGGATTAATCGTGTGACGAGTGAGAAATCCTGTGGCATTCAGGCCGCTGGTCGTGCTCGCAAAGCGGCAGGCGGGCAGTCGAACCAGGCAAGCTCCACTCTCAGTGGCGGTGGTGAGCGGTCGTCGGTTTTGGGGTGGGGGAGACGACCGTGCCCGTTGAAACACGTCGATTTGGCCCGCCTGCAGTGGAAATACGTCGCCCACAGATATATTACTGATGGTCATATATTAACTCGATTTCGAATAAAGGGCAATCACGCGCTGTCCTCGCACGCATTCCCCGTGGCGGTTGTGCAGTCTCCGCCTGGAGACCACCGCCTCGCGATCGCGGGCCGTTCAGGCCGGAACCTTTCGATCGGCCAGGTCCAGCCCCAGTTCCAGGGTACTGTTCGTCCGCTCCATGCTGGTCTCTGCGTCCGTGTCTCCATCCAGCGCTCGAATCGCGTCGACGTTTTCGGGGACGACGATCGACTCCTGGTGGATGCCCTGGAAACAATAGAGGTTCCGGCCATCGACCGTGATCGACTCGTCCCAGATGCCGTTTTCGGGGAGGTCCCCGCGGGGTCGGCCGGCATCGCGGGCGAGTTCGCGGAGCCCAGCACAGCCAGCGATGCTCGCTTCACCGGGGACAACGACGACTCTCTGGCGATCCGCGAGCAGTTCCCTGATTGTGGATTCATGTACGTCCCGTTCGAGCCGTATCTGGACGGCGTGGAGGTGCATCACTGTCGTCGGAACTTTCATCGCCATCGTCGTGATGGGAACGTCGGGGAGCACGGTCCCCAGGTCCGGGCCGTGGTGTGAAGGGATCGTGACGGGATCGGGAACTATGTCGTCGATCGGGCCACGATCCGGTTGGGCTGGATCGCCACCACGCCGAACCAGTGTAACCTGCGCGCGCTCGACGCCGAACTGGTCGTCCAGTGGCCCGAGCAACCGCGTGAGCCCGGTCGTATTACAGGAAACGACCCGCGTCGAGTTGGCGTTACGCGCGTCGCCGTAGTTCGCTTCTGCGACGAAACTCGTCTCCGCGATTGCAGCGTCCTCGCCACCCTGGTAGATCGCGGGTGTGCCGTTCATTTCGTACAGCTGTCGATTCTGTGCCCCGTATCCAGCCGGTGTGGCGTCGACCACGACGTCACACGCCTCTACGAGGTCGGCGACGTCACCGGCGATCGTGGCGGTGCCAGTCGACAGCGTCTCTTCGCCATCCGTGCTGAACAAGGGGTAGCCGCGCCGATTGGCTAGCATCGCCGCGTGATCCTGACTTCGCTTCGCGACGCCGGCAACCACCATGTCAGGCTGCCGGTCGACGGCGTCTGCGAGACGCTTCCCGATCGTCCCAAAACCGACGATACCGACCTGTATCATATCGCTGCCTCGAGGCGTTCTATCAACGCCTCGTTGCCAACGTGGACCGGGACACGGTCGTGCAGGCCATCGACCTCGACGTCGAGCAGTGACTGCGTGCCATCACTGCTCGCCCCGCCCGCGGTTTCGATGACGTACGCCATCGGGGCCGCCTCGAACTGGTGGCGCAGTTTCCCGGACGGCCGCGATTGGAGTGCGGGGTACGCAAAGAGGCCACCGTAGGAAAGCACCTGGTTGACGTCCGCCACCATGGCGCCGGAGTACCGGAGTTTGAGCTCGTGGCGCATCGAATCGGCGAACGCCGCGAATTCGTCGGACCACGAATCACCGCCGCCGAAGCCATAGACGACCGGTTCGTCCGGAATCGTGCAATTCTCGGTGAGCGTTCGCGTCTCTCCGTCACGATCGATTGCATACTCCGTTACCTCGCCGTCGTGGGCGAAGACCAGCACCGTTACGGACCCGAAGAGGACGTAGCCTGCGGCGACGAGTGACCGACCGCTCGCGGGAAGCGGCTCGTCGTAGATACCGACGATCGTTCCCGCGGGATTGCCGGACGCGATGTTCGACGACCCATCCAGTGGATCGACAGTGACGTGATACCGGCCCGACCCTTCGACGACCGTCTCGCGTTCCTCACTCGCGAAGGAGCCGACAGCTTCGAGGGCCGTCAGCCGTCGCGCGAGTACCTCGTCAGCGTGTGCGTCAGCAGCGATCACGTTCTCGCCCGACGGGTTGACACGCTCGATCGACTGTCGACGTTGCTCCATCCCGTCGCGGATCTCCGGTGCGGTGCGGGCGATCGTTTCTCGAATGCGGTCTATGGGGTTGGTCGTCGACACCGCATTCATGCGGACACCCCGAGGACGTCCTCGGTGGAGCGACCCTCGTGGACGACGCCCTGGAGGGCGTCGAGAAGTCGTCGTGGCTGTTCACGCTGCCAGACGTTGCGGCCGACGGCGAGTCCATCCCCACCGGCGTTCATCACGGACTCGACGCTTTCGAGGAACGTCCGGTCGTCGATTTTCGAGCCACCGCTCATGATGACCTTCGTCCGGCCGGCGCTGTCGACGACCCATTCCATCGCGTCGCCGCTGCCCGGATACTTTACCTTCGTCACGTCGGCGCCCAGTTCGAGGCCGATCCGGGCGGCGTAAGCGATGACCTCCGCTTTGGTGTCGTTTTTGACGCCCTGACCGCGTGGGTACGACCAGAGGACGACCGGGAGGTCGTGTTTGCGCGCCGCTTCCTGGACCTCGCGGAACTCCTTGAACATCTTTGCCTCGTGGTTCGACCCGGGGTAGATGGTGTAGCCGACCGCGTCGGCGCCCATCTCTGCCGCGTACTCGACTGACCAGTTCGGCGGGGAGTACGGTTCGCCCATCCCCAGTGCGCTCGTGCCGTTGATCTTCGCCAGCAGCGTGACGTCGTCCTCGTAGGACGGGTAGTACGCCTCGGCGATTCCTTTCTGCACGGCGAGTGCGGTGACGGCGTCGTGGGTGGCGGACCGGAACACTGTTTCGGGGTCGACGGTTTCGGGCACCGCATCGAAATCCGTCGGCCCGTGCTCGAGGCCGTGGTCGTACGCGAGAACCAGCATCGTGCCGTTGCGGGAGATCGGTGATCCCTTGAACGGGAGCATCAATTCATACCTCGGTGAAATAGTATTTAAACATTGTGTAGCTATGGCCGTTATAAGAGATCACAAACTAACTACCGATTCACCGTAGGGGGCCTTAGACTGCCGTTTACGGGATTTTAGATTACTACTAAAATTGTTAAAATCTCACGGGATATGCGGACGAATCACACGCGTTCCCCGGCCCCACTCCTGCCACGTCGGGGTCGTTCCACGGACCGAGGATCGCGTCGTCTGTGCGCCCTGTTTCTGTCGAGGAGCGACGACTGATTCGGGCGTGGCCGGCGATCGGCCAGACGCAAAAAGACATTAGTTCGGTGGCTCACGGAACAGCCTGAGTTCGTGGGCTTCGACGTCCTCATACGCGGCCACGAGGCCACCGATCTCGACGGTCCCGTCATCGGTTTCGAGGAGGAAGGATGCGATCTCTTCGTCTTCCGTGAGTTGTGGTTTGATCACTTTCCCCGAGAGGGTCAGTTCTTCGCCGCTCTCGATATCTCGGCCCTCGATAGTGGCGTACACCTCACCGTCGAGGTGGCGCAGGTGCTTGATACACCGCCGGATCGAGCCATAGCTGCGTGGGAGATCCGAGACGTCACCGTTTTCGAGTAACCGATCGTCCGCCGTGGTCCAGAGCACCGTCCCGTAGAATCCGAGGACGAGGAACCCGAGCGCGGAGTGGTTGAAAATCACTGCGTAGCGGTCACCCTGATCCCGGACGGCGTCCTGGGTCGCGTAGATCGAGCGCTCCCCGTCAGCGACGACGATGACCGGCGTCGTGATGCCCCGTCGGCCACGCGCCGTGTCCGCGATCCGCGAATAGTCGAACTGGTCCGGATCGGGTGCCTCTGCGGCCGGCGTCACGATCATCTCAACCGAGACACCTCGCTCGCGCGCGGCTTCGAGATCGTCGGCGAACCGTTCGAGCAGTGCCGGCGTCAACGAGAGCGTCAACTCGAACTCCGCACTCTCGATGACGTCACCGAGGTAGCGCCGGATACTCCGGGCAGATCGGATCAACGACACGGCTTCAGTACCGCGCTCCGGCCGCGTAAAGCGAGTCTCCAGGGCATTGACTGTCTCGGAGAGGGCCGACCGGTAGGTGGCGAAGGCCTCGGCGGGATCGACGGCGACGACCCGCATCGGCCGCGACTCGTGGAGCTCGACGAGGCCACGGTCGGCGAGACTTCGAACGGTGTCGTACACGCGGGGCTGGGGAATGTCGGCGCGTTCGGCCAGTTCCGATGCGGTGAGTTCACCGGCCGACAGGACGGCCAGGTAGGCCGCCACCTCGTACGAACCGAGGTCGAACGCGTCGACGAGCCCTTCGAGACTCTCGCGTGGATCCTCCTCGCTCATGGGCGAGGTGACACCCCCCGGGGAAATGAATCGTGCGATGGTGAACTGCAATGGTTCCACGATGCCAGGGGATCGAAATGGTCGGTGCCCAACTGGCGTCGACAGGGGGGCAGCGGCTGGGTGCAGTGTCCTGCGGTCATCGAATTCGTGTCTCCTGGAAGACTCGCGTCTCGTAGTTGCTACGACTTCGGACGACGTTTCGTGAGCGGCCGAACGATCGGCCCCGTTCGACTTCGACCTCTTGCGCGTAGGTTTCCGTGGTGATTCCGTCGTCGGGTTCGATTCGATTGACGGTCGTCGATGGCACCACGAGATCCGCGTCGAGGCCGTTCTCCCGATAGCCATCGGCGAAACACAGGTGTACGCCGCTCTCGGTGACCCATATCTCGGCGAATTCCCGGCGCGTTCCATCGCGGGTGACCAGCGTCGCCATGTGCAATGGTCACGGTGTCGGCCGCTAAAAGACTCCTGCCCGCGTCGGGGCCCGGAGGGGTCTCCATCGGCGCGTACACCAGAAACAGGTGGCCAGTAAGTGGACAGAATCCGGCCGCTGTCCTTCGATTTCCACCGGGTTTTATCCGCGTCTCAGGAGTAGATGGGATCGGTTGGCCGCCCACGCCAGCGGCCGCCGAGCCCACCATGAGTCCACACCACAGCGAGACACCTGACCAGTACCGAAACCAACCAGCCCAGAGCCAGCCCGCCCCGGCGAGCGGCTCTCACCCCGCTAGCCAGCAGGCGCCGTCGGATCAGGTCGGGGCCCAGCAACCGCCACAGCAAGGCGGTGGCCGACAGCCGCCCCAGCAACGTGGCGGTCAACAGCGCCCGCGTCAGGGCCGGGGCCAGCAGCCACGCAACGAACGCGGACAATTCACTTCAGGATCGCCTGGCGGCCAGCCGCCCCAGCAGCGATCAGAGCAAGAGCCGCCCCTGCAGCCAACTGGGCAACAGCCGTCCAGGCAGGCCGCAAACCCCCAGCCACGGCAACCACCACAGCAACCACCGGCCCAACCAGCCGCACAGGGTCAGGTGGCACAGGAGGGCCAGCAGCTCCACAGCCCGGCCCACCAGCCAACGCAGCCCCAGGGGATGGGCACGCGCCAGCAGGGCCAGCAAGCCGGGGTAGCCCAGCAATTCGGGGGCGGGCGCCGCCGACAGCCAGGGCTCGAATCGGCAACGATCGATGGGATCGTCGAGACGGACGTCGTCACCGTCGAGCCCGACACGTCGATTTCCGAAGTCGTCGGGCGCATGTCGGCCGAGAACGTTGGCAGCGTCGTGATCACGGAGGGCCAGACACCGGTCGGAATCATCACCGACCGCTCGCTGGCGCTGGCGCTCGAAGCCTCACCTGATCTCTCGGAGGTGACGGCGAACGATTTCCGGACGTCGAATCTCATCACCGGAACGCTCGATATGTCCGTCTTCGACGTCATCGCCCGTATGGAAGATGAGAGCATCCGCCGGCTGCCCATCGTCGAGGACGGTGAACTCGCTGGGATCGTCACCCTCGACGACGTCATGGTCATGCTGAACGCGGAGATGGCCAACGTGACGAGCGTCATCCAGAGCCAGTCACCACGATTCTGAGCAGCGAGCACCGTGTCGGTCGAAGGGTGGGTGGACCGGACGGTGATGCCGTTTCGCCGAAAATTCGGACCGGCAGAAACCCAGCCGCGGACTACTCGCGAACCGATTCCAGCAGGCAGCGCTGTTCGACGCGCATGACCTCGTGCTGGCTGTCCCGGACGGCGTCGACGTTGACCGACAGCGACGTGATCCCCTCGGTGACGAGGTGCCGGATCATCTCCGGTTTCGAGCCAGCCTGCCCACAGATGCTCGTGTCGACGTCGTTGGCCCTGCAGGTCTCGATCACCTGGCTCGTCAGTCGGAGGATGGCGGGGTGTAACTCGTCGAATCGGTCCGCAACTTGCTCGTTGTTGCGATCCAGCGCGAGCGTGTGCTGGGTGAGGTCGTTCGTCCCGAAGGAGACGAAGTCCAGCCCGGTCTGGCACAGTTCCTCGATGCACAGTGCGCTGGCCGGGGTCTCGATCATCACGCCCCAGGTTCGTTTCTCCGGGCTGATGCCAGCCCGTTCCATCTGGGCCTTCGCGGCGAGGGCGTCTTCCTCGTCGATGACCACGGGGAACATGATCTCGACGTTGTCGTAGCCCATGTCGTACAGGCGCTCGAAGGCTGCCAGTTCGTGCTGGAAGATCTCGGGCTGGTCGAGACTCCGCCTGATGCCGCGGTAGCCCAGCATCGGGTTGTGTTCGTGTGGCTCGTTCTCGCCGCCCTCCATCTGCCGGAACTCGTCGGTGGGCGCGTCGAGCGTCCGGACACAGACCGGTCGCGGATAGAAGGCATCGGCGACCTCGCGAATGCCCTCCACCAGTTCACGCTCGTAGGCGTCGGCGCCGTGGTCCTCGATAAAGCGCTCCGGGGTCTTGTTCGTCGAGAGGATCATGTGCTCGGTTCGCAGCAGGCCGACGCCGTCCGCACCGGTCGACGCCGCGCGCTCGGCGGCTTCGGGAATCGAGATGTTGACCTTGACCTGGGTCGCCGTCATCGGCTTCGGCGGCGCGGGATCGTTCCCGACGGCGACTGGCCCGTCCGTGGACCGCTCGACGCCAGATGGGTCCTCCTGGCCCGCGTCCGCAGATCCGCCCGTAGCGTCGTCCGGGGCTTCCGTGACGAGACCAGTCGAGCCATCGATTTTCACGAGTTTGCCGTCCTCGATGGCGCTGGTCGCGTTGCCGGTTCCGACGACGGCGGGACATCCGAGTTCGCGGGCGACGATCGCCGCGTGGCAGGTCATGCCACCCTCGTCGGTGATGAGACCACCAGCACGCTGCATCGCGGACACCATGTCAGGGGTCGTCATCTCAGTGACGATCAGGTCACCGCGGTCGACGCGGTCGAGTTGATCGAGTGAATCGATGATCCGCGCGTGGCCGGTGGCGATTCCCGGGCCGGCGCCCAGGCCCTGGACGATGAATCCATCGTCGGTTTCGCTCTCCATCGAGCCGCCATCGGTCGTCCCGACGACCTCGGCACTCGCGGCGGTCTCGCCCGGTGCTTCGGCGGTTCCAGTTCCCCCACCGGATTGGTCCGCCGTCGCCGCGGCGGCCTCGGGTTTCTCGATGGTCGTGATCGGTCGAGACTGGAGGAGGAAGATTTCACCGTCGAAGGAGGCGGCTGGCTCCCCGGTCGTATCGTCGGTGGTGATCGCCCATTCAACGTCCTGTGGGCCACCGTAGTGATCCTCGATCTGTTCGGCGAGTTCCAGCAAGGCGTCGATTTCGGCGTCGCTCAGGACGCGCCTGGTCCGCTTTTCGCCCTCCAATTCTTGTTCGACGGTTTCGCCGGTCGCCTCACTCCGCGTGTACATCACGTTCTTCTCGGCGACCGCTTCCTCGACGATCTCACCGTCCGCCCGGTCGACGACGTAATTGTCCGGCGTGACGGCACCGGAGACCACCGCTTCGCCAAGTCCCCAGGCGGCTTCCATCACGACTTCTGGCTCTCCCGTGGATGGGTTGGAGGTGAAGAGGACGCCGGATTTGTCGGCGGCCACCATCTCCTGGACGACGACTGCGATGTCGACGTCGGTGTGTGAAAAGCCCTGCTCGTTGCGGTAGTGGATCGCCCGTTCGGTGAACAGGGAGGCCCAGCACTCTCGCACACGATCGACGAGGTCTTCGCGAGTGACGTTCAGGAACGTCTCCTGCTGGCCGGCGAAGGACGCGTCCGGCAGGTCCTCGGCGGTCGCGGAGGAACGGACGGCGACGGGCGGCTCGGCGTCGAGTTCGTCGTAGGACGCGAGAATTTCCTCGCGGACGGTCAGGGGAACTTTTGCGTCAGAAATGAGTGACTGGGCGGTTTCGGCTGCCTCGGCGAGTGCACGGTCGTCATCCGGATCGACGTCGAGGACCGAGGCCAGTTTCGTATCCAGCCCGCTGTCCTCCAGAAATCGGCGGAACGTCCCGGCAGTGACGACGAATCCCGGCGGCACCGGGAGGTCGTTCATCGTCAGTTCACCGAGCGACGCAGCTTTTCCGCCGACACGATCGAGGTCACCGGCGGAAATATCGCGCAGCCAGAGAATGGCCATTGTGAATCATTCATCGTTCAGGACCCGTTAATAGATTTCGGAAACTCCACGGAGACGGCCTCAAACACCTCGAATTGACACTTTTACTCACATCTGTATCCTACGACCTTTACATGGGCTCCAGCAATACACGTAGTTGATGTCTCAAACCGAGGTGTCCGACGAACTGGCCCGGCAAGTCGCGGAGCGGACCGGAGAAGAAGACCTTGAGCAGGGCGTCTGGCGACTTCTGTATCAGGGACGGGGTCGACACGTCCAGGATGCGGCCGACGATGGGCCGCGGCCGCAGCATTCGAACTGACGTCCGGCATCCCCCAATTCCCCGCACCACCGGTGCGTGCAGCGACTGGGACGGGTTCAGACGCTGGATTCGTCCTCGCGACGGTCCTCGACGCCGTGTCGCGGCGTGCGCTCGTCATCAGCCAGTCTGTCCGCCAGGTAGCCGCCGAGCGCAGCCAATCCGACGAAGTACACGAGGAGTCCGATCGTGACGATCACCATCATGAGCCCCGCAGCCACGCCGAGACCCAGGCCTGCATCGGCGATTCCGAGGACGAGCCCGATCGTCACGAACAGCGTCAGGACGATCGCCGGGACGGCCGAGAGCAGGCCCGAGAGCGCGCCGGCCTTCGTCACACCGGGTGCTTCCTGTCGCTGGAGGTACCCCGCGATGCCCCCGCCGAGCACCGGTGAGGCCGGAACGAACGAGAGGATTGCGGTGGCGACGGCACCGATCACCGCGTTCGAAAAGAGTCGTTCGCGATCACTCCGCGGGCTGGTCGACCGTCGGGCGCGGTACCGGCCAACGAGGTAGAGGATGGCGAGCGCGATGACGCCGAGTCCGGTCAGGACGAGCCCGATACCGACCCAGAAGGCCGTACTCGTCGCGATGGCCGTGAACTCCGCCGGCGTGAGCACGCCCGTCTGGATGGAACCATCCGCGACGCCCGCCGCGATGGCTTCCGCGATCAGATCGCCGTCGCTCACCCAGAGGAGGGCACTTCCGCCCAGGGCCATCCCAAGCCCGGCGATGGCGATCAAGCCCGCGACCAGCCACTCCAAAATTTCTGGAACTTCTGTTTCCTCGTGCGCGCGATCCGCTCGCTCTGCGCCAGGGGTTTCAGCACTCATAGTACCGTATCGTACGCGCGCAGACCTTATGAAGCAGGGCGATACCCCGCCGATCGGTCCTCCTGACGCTTCGTCGCCGTCCAGTAGGCGAAGGCTGGATCGGTCCCACGTTAGATAATCGTATCCTACTGACACGCGAGGCGAGGGAAGGGTAGCGTCGTGGTTCGTCGAGGGCCGCTATCTGGGGCGCTAACATGATTTGAGGTGAGTAAGTGACAATCCATGCTAACAGTTATTCTCCTTGGGATCCTAACACATTGCATGGGGGAACCATTTGGCGGCGAGGATCCAGCGATGGGTTCACCGGACGGGGGTATCGAGGCGACGGGCGACGCGACGCTCGACAGGGACTGTATACGCGCGGTGCTCGACGATGCACGGCGACGGCACGTTCTCCAGATCGTCTCACAGCTTCGTATCACGACCACGCGCGACCTCGCGACACAGATCGCCGCGCGCGAGCACGAGGTCGATCCCGCAGCCGTGACCGAGGCAGAGCGCCGTGACCTGACAATCGAACTGTACCACGTGCACCTCCCCAAACTCGCCGATGCTGGGGTGGTTACTGTCGACCGGGGAGTAGAACGGATCCAGCCCGGGCCGAACGCGACGGTTGCACTGGACGCGCTGCGTGACCTCTCCGAACAGCTTGCGGATGGTAGCGAAAGTCCCTGCTAGTCGACCTGGACGAGCGGGGCGGTCGTGCCGACTGGCCGCGTGGTGGCCTGCCGACACTGTCTTCTGAACGGGGTTTCACGCCATCCGAACGCTTCATGTCCTGGACCCACTCGCACGTCCACAGCGTGGTCGCCGTTCACTGATCGCTGCTCGAAGACACGAAATGAGGGGACCGTCGCACCCAAACGGCAGCCCTATTCGTGCCGATGCACAAAACTGAGCAAGAATGCATCGATGGTGGATCGCCGATGAGTAACGATCGCCTCGTCTTTGGGCTCGCACTGGCGGGCTTGATCATCGTCCCGGGCCTCGCCTCCGCGTTCATCAACTCGCTCGGCTACCCGACCCTCGGGTCACTTACCTGGATGTTCGGGTACGGGTTCGGCGTCCTGACAGTATGGTACGTCTGGCTGCGCCCGCTCGATATCGAGGGGCCGGGGAGCCGACGCCCGGACGAGTCGGACACGGACCGATAATTAATAAGTCAACCACGAGATCTTATTAATATTAGGTAGGAATACCCCGTTTTGTAGCAGCTGGATTAATAAGTTCCCGTGGCATAGCCGCGAGTAATGAGCGAATCGAGCGGATCGGCCGACGGGCAAGCCCTCGGTGAGGATCGGCAGGACCGAGCAGCCCCCGCTGACCCCATCGAGGTCCGAATTAGCGTCCCCTCGATGGACTGTGCCTCCTGCGCCAGCACCGTCGAGGGGGCACTCGGCGACCTGGATGGCGTCGAATCGGTGACGACCATGCCCGGCAGTGGCGTGGTCAAAGTCAGCGCCGATCTAGCGACGTACGATCGGAGTGATGTGATCGATGCAGTTGCGGCGGCCGGCTACGAGGTGGTTCAGCTGGAGGATGGGCTCGAGGAGACAGAGCGGGACGAGCCCGAACCGGCCCTCGACGAGGCTGGGATGGCCGGCGGCGCATGGCGGAGCACGCGAGCCAAACGCACGGCGGTCGGTGCCGCCTTGCTCGCCACTGGGCTCGCCCTCGAATTTTTCGTGACCTGGCCGGGTGGCCCGATCGCGACGGTCGCGAGTATCGAGTTCTCGCTGGCCGACACGCTCTTCCTGGCGGCTGTCGCCGCTGGCGGCGTCGAGATCCTGCAGGGTGGCTATCGCTCGGCGTTGGGGCTGTCCCTCGACATCGATTTCCTGATGAGCGCGGCCATCGTCAGTGCGATTACGGCGTCTCTCCTCTCCAGTGCGACGCTTTACTCGGAGGCGGCCACGCTCGCGATTCTGTTCAGCGTCGCCGAACTGCTCGAACGCCGGTCGATGGAACGCGCACGCAGTTCCCTTCAGTCACTCGTCGACCAGTCGCCGGACGAAGCGACCGTCTTGCGACCGGATGCAGCGGGTGGCGAGCCGGTGGAGGAGACTGTCCAGGTTGAGGAGGTGGCGGTCGGTGACCGCGTCGCCGTCTACCCGGGCGAGAAGCTGCCAGTCGACGGTATCGTCCGGGATGGTGCCAGCGCCGTCGACCAGTCCCCGATCACTGGTGAGAGCGTGCCCGTCGACAAGGCCGTCGGTGACGAGGTTTACGCTGGCACCTTCAACGAGGAGGGGTACCTGGTGGTCGAGGCGACCGCCGCTGCAGGCGACGACACGCTCTCGCAGGTCGTTCGCCTCGTCGAGGACGCGGAGGCCAACAAGACCCAGCGAGAGCAGTTCGTCGATCGTTTCGCCGGCTATTACACGCCGGTCATGGTTCTCCTCGCGCTCGCGGTCGCGCTCGTCCCACCGCTCGCGCTCGGGTGGCCCTGGGTCGAGTGGTTCATCAACGGCATCACCATGCTCGTGCTCGCCTGTCCCTGCGCGTTCGTCATTTCCACCCCGGTCACCGTTGTCTCCGGCGTCACCAGCGCCGCACGCAACGGCGTCCTCATCAAGGGTGGCAATTACCTCGAGGCGATGGGACGAGTCGACGCCGTCGCCTTCGACAAAACCGGGACCCTGACGACCGGCGAACTCGCCGTCACCGACGTGGTTCCGGTGGGCGACCGCACCGAGACAGCGGTCCTGGAGTGTGCCAGTGGGATCGAGCGCCGGTCCGAACATCCGCTCGCGGACGCCATCGTCGAGCACGCCGACTCTGAGACTGGAGCGCGCGCCCACGCGGAAACGATCGAGAATTTCGAGAGTCTCACGGGGCGTGGCGTCCAGGCCGTCCTCGACGGCACCCAGCACTTCGCCGGCAAACCGGGATTGTTCAGCGACCTCGGCTTCGACCTCTCCCACGCGCACGTCGTGGATCCGGATGGCCCGATCGCCGACGACGTCGCCCAGCTGTGTGACCGAGAGGGCTGTCTGGACCTCATCGATGAGACGATCCCACGATTACAGCGCGAAGGGAAGACGGTGGTCCTCGTCGGGACGGAAGACGAACTCGAAGGCCTGATCGCCGTCGCGGATCGCATCCGTCCGGAAGCCCGGGGCGTCGTCCGGGCGCTCCAGGAACGGGGCGTCCACACCGTGATGCTCACTGGGGACAACGAACGCACTGCGCGCGCAGTCGCGGAGCGTATCGGGATCGACGACTATCGCGGGGATTTACTCCCGGCAGCGAAGGTCGACGCACTCGAGACGCTCCAGGATAACCACGGTGAGGTCGCGATGGTCGGTGACGGTGTGAACGACGCCCCGGCGCTCGCGACGGCGGACGTCGGCATCGCGATGGGCGCGGCTGGGAGCGATGCCGCCATCGAGACCGCGGACGTTGCCCTTCTGGGTGACGACCTCTCGAAGTTGCCTTACCTCGTCCGCGTCGCCAACCGTGGCAACGGCGTGATAAGACAGAACATCTGGGCGAGCCTGGCGGCAAAGGCGATCCTCGCCATCGGCGTGCCACTCGGTTACGTCTCGGTCGCCCTCGCCGTACTGGCCGGCGACGCGGGGATGACGATCGGGGTCACCGCCAACGCCTCGCGACTCTCGCGGATCGAACCCGAAAAGATCGAGACGAATGAGTAGCGAGGCCACCGGAACTGAGAGAGATTGAGGTTCTGAGCGCCCGTCAGACGGCGTTCGTGCGAGGAATACGGGACAGCGCCATCGAATGCTGCGGGCAGGAAACCGGCGAGGGGGACGGGAACGGAACGACCTCGATTATCGAACGGTCGCAAGCTGTACTCGACCGCGCGCGTCGCGTTTCCAGTCGATCTCCGTTTCGTGACAGCGCGGGCAGACGTACTCGGTGAGCTTCGTCGTCTGGTCGTTCGTGCTCATCCGGGCGCCGCAGTTCGGGCAGTCAGCCATTGTAAATGATGATAGATTGCTGGTAAAGATAACGTTTCCGCCGCAGTCGGCTACTTACGAGTCCAGGAGACGACGACGCGCTTGCTCGTCGACCGGCACGTCCTGTGCCAGGATGGTGGCGATGGCGTCGCGGTCCAGGATGGTCAGGTCCCGGGTGGCGGCCGTGTCGAGGGCGTCGACGGTAAGGGGCCGCGTCGTGAGAAGGACGGTTCGGTCGACCCCTGGAACGGACTGGGCGAGCTCTGCACACTCCCGAATTCGTTCCGGCGTCAGCGGCTCGTCATTCGTGTTCGGATAGGATCGAACGGCGATTGCGCCATCCCCCGCCGCTCCGTTGGCGAGGTAATCACAGGCCGCAGAGGCGGTCGATTCGGGCTCCCACCCCAGCGCTTCGATGACGGTTCTGACGATACTGTCGAACGCGTCTGGATCGCGGTCATCCAGCGCCGTTTCGGCGACTGCGGACCGCGCTGGCTCGGACTCGTCGGGCTCGCCCGCCGAGGACGCTGCCCTTCCGTCGTCCGGTTCGTCCGGCGAGGCCGTCGTCGTGCCGACCACGTTCGACCCACCGTCCGCGGCCGCAGCCGTTCTCGTATCGACTGGAGAGTGGGCTGGCGGAGTCGGGGCCTCCTGACCGGTGGTGGAGTCGTGCTGTGCCAGGCCGCCCGGTTCCCGGTCGACGGCGGAGCCGATCTCGTCGGCGTGGTCCTCGTCGTGTTCGTCGGTGCGTCGTACGGTTGCAAGGAGGGCTGTCGCCTCGGACCGTGTTGCGCGTAACCGCTCGGCGGCTGGCGGCCGTTCGCTCTCTGCGACTGTCAGGCCGCGATCTAGCGCCTGAATTGCCTGCGTCAGTTCCGTTATCGCCAGTTCGGTCTGGCCGGTTTCGCTGTACCACTGCCCGGCTTCGAGCGCGTCGCTACCGACGTCGAGGGCGGTGTCGACGTACCGATCGGTGACGGCCTCTCGTTGCTCGCGAATCCGATCCCGGTCACCCGCGAACGCCCGGTCGTCCACGGCCGATTCGAGTTCGAGCACCGTGCCGTATCGCTCGCGTGCCTCTTCGAGTGCCTCGAGCGTGGCCAGGCCTGGCTCGGCCTCGCGGGCACGACGATCCGCGTCGATCGCACTGCGCAGCGGGGCATCGTCGAGTCGGCTCAAACTCCGATCGAGCCGTTCGATGGCCTGGTCGACGTTCTCCACGTCTGTCCGATATCGTGCCGGCAGTGCCCCGACGGCGTCGTACGCTCGCCGCGCACTCATGAACGCCTCGCGGGCACGTTCGTATTCTCCCTGTCGCCAGTGGGTCTCTGCACGGTCGACGGTTGCCCTGGCGTATCCCACTTTGATGTCGGCGGCCCGCGCCAGGCACCGATCACGCAGGTGCTCGACGCGCTCGGTCAGGGCGGTCCCTGGCCACTGGGCTTCGAACCCGTCGACTCGTTCTTGAATCTCCTCGAGGTCATCTCTTGCCCCGCCCATTGCCGTCAGCGCGGCGTCGTAGTTGCCGGCGTCACGGTCACTCGTCGCGGCGACGATCGATCGTTTGACCGAGTCGAGTGTGGCTTCGACGTCACGCCACGTGTCGCCCGCTCGATCGATGTACGCGGCGACCGAATCGATTCCGCTGTCCCCGGCGTGACAGCGCCAGCTGATCCCCGACCGCATCGCGATCATCAGCGAGTCGCCGACTGCACTGGCGCCACTCGTCTCGACGAAGGGCAGGGTGATTCGCTTGTCACCGCCATCGGCGGCGTTCCCGACCAGGAGCAGTATCCGTCGATCGGTCACCACGGTAATGGCCCGGTATCCTGCTCCCGGTTCGATGGTCACCCGCTCGTCTTCGGCGATGCGTTCGATACCCGCTTCGTCGTCCAGGATGACGAAGACCGGGGTTTCGCGGTCTCCCAGGTACTCCTCCGCTGGCGCATCGCGCAAGTACCCCTGCGAGAAGAGTCTCCCCTTCCCGGTCTTGGTCAGCGCCGCCGATGGTTCCCCCTGCGTATCTTCTTTGATAATACTCCCCATGAAATAACCGTTATATGGCATCCGTAATCATTCTCATGTATCAATTACTGATATTTAGAGGTGAAATTAACCTCGCTCGTTCACCACTGGCCGTCCGACGGCTGGCAGACGGCCGCCGACGCCCGTCTGACTGGGGTTTACGGTCCGAGACGGCCACAGTTCGGGTCCATGGCTTCCACGACGCCCGATAGGCAATCCAAGCGACGCACGCGCCGGCGCGGCCTCCGTATCGACGAGAGCGTCTTTGCGACGATGGGTGCGCTTTCGACCCCCGTTGGCGTTGCACGATTCCAGCGGTGGTTCGCCTGCGTCGCCACTGCTGGCCGGGAAGAGTAGCGCAGTGGACGAGCGCGACAGGTTCGGCCCCGTGGTTCGGTATCCGTGAAATTGGAACGCCCGCAGCGTGGAGTAATCAGCCTCAGTCGTCGTCGACGAGCCGTTCTGCGATACGTTTTGCACCGATCGTTGGCGCGAGGTCCGGCTGATCGGCCGTGATGACCTCGACGTCACGCTGGAGCGTTGCGCCGAGACGCTCCTCGAATTCGTCGACGATTCCAGGGATGCAAGCCATCCCGCCGGTGAGCACCACTGGCCGGTCCAGTGCGAGTTGATACACCTTCATGTGGTCGTTGGCCAGTTCCGGAAGGAAGGTGTTCGCGACTTCCTCGACGGCCTCGTCGAGGTAATCTTCGCAGGCGTCCATCACGGATCGTTCGATGGTGAACTCGTGGGAGCCCCCGCCAGGTTGCTGGATGACGTCGGTGAAGGGCTCGAAGGCGTCGAAATCGGCGTGTGTCTCTTTGTACTCCCGTGCGGTTTGTTCGTCGATGTTGACGCGGCCCTGGGTCTCCTCCTCGACGTTGTTCGCGATCATGCGGTCGACTTCGTTCCCGGTCACTGCCCCCGTCGTGAACGGGGCGAGTTGCTCACCGCGGCGGTACGCAGATGCTTCGAGATTCGTCGAGCCCATGTTGACTGCGAGGAAAATCTCGTCGATGGCTTCGAGATCGTCGCCGAAGGCTGGAATCGCTCCACACAGGGACTCGGGGTAACTCTCTACGAGACGACCGCCGATGTTGCTGCCCTCGATGACCGATTTGAGATTTTCGATGCCGGCGGGGTTGTCGATCGTCGGAATCGCGTACACGACTGCGCTGTAGGCCGGCAGGTCGTTCTCCTCGATGAGCGTCGAGAAGAACTTCTCACAGAGTGCTGCCCTGTCTTCGTCCTCCGGAAGCCCCGAACGAAGCAAGAATTGCACTCGGTCGGGATACTCCGATGCGGCTTCCTCACCGTAGAGAACGCGCTCTTCTCCGGTCAGGGCGTCCTCGTAGGTCGCCAGACAGGTGAGCGTCCGGATGATCTCGTCACCAGCGCCACGGCTGTCGGGTAACGAGACGACCGTCCGTGTGCTACCGAGTTTGACCCCGATCGGAACGGCTGCCATCTCTTCACGACCAGCATCGTCGCTCTCGGCGTCGTCCGCATCTCCTTCGTCGTCCGATTCGTCGACCCCGCCGTCGGTGATCAATCGACGGTGGCTCGCCGTCCGGTCCGGGCGCTGCCCCAGCGTCCCCATCCGTTGGCTGGCCGCCGTCGTCCCGCGAACGTTTCGCATACGGGCCAGAATTTCGAAGCATTCCGTATAAGCTACCCGCCCCGATAATCAGCCGCGAGAACGCGCGAAAACAGTGCCCGGAACGACCATCGGCAGCGTGGAACTGCCGCTACGCCATTGCCTGCAGTTTCGCCACGTACAGCAAGGAGAGCAGGTGGTCGTCGACGTCCAGTTCGGTATCGCCGGCTGTCGAATCGTCGATGCCACGGAGGTACTCCTCCAGCTCTGACTGGGCCGCCTCGGTGAGCCAGTCGATAGACGCGTAGTAATCGAGCGCTTCGCTCGCCCCCTGGAACCCCGAATGCATCAGGAGGAACTCGAGCCATTCGAAGACGACGTATTCGGCCGCGTACGTCTGGGGAAGTTGCGAGAGATAGGGTTTTTCGAGGCCATCGCCACCGAGGAAGGGGAGGAGTTCGCGGTAGAGGCTCGCCCGATAGGAGCTCCCAGCCGTTACCTCGTCGTCCCCGATAGCGACGTCGAGGTCGTCTGGATCGAAGTCGGCGTCGCGCGTGCCGTTCTCACCGCCGTGCTTGCGAGCCATCTTGCGTAGCTCGTCGAGGTCGTAGTCTCGCGGATTCACTGTCATGATAACACTCCATTTATCATACTATGTGTTAAATCTTGCACCCCGTTTTTCGCCGTTGATACGGCTGAACGCGGCAATTCAGCGCAACATCCGATTGCCCAAGGCGATTACGTCTGTGATAATTGGGGCCGTATCTTTATAGCCCATCGTGGTCGAGCAAACGTACTCAGATGCCGATGGACCCAGCCACAGGCCCACCCCGGCTTTGCGTGACGAACGCGAAGGGCGGGACTGGAAAAACGACGGTCGCGATCAACGTCGCCGGTGCCCTCAACGAGCGGGGCTGGGACGTGCTCTTCGTGGATTTCGATCCACAGGGGAACGCGACCGAGGGGCTGGGACTGCTGGACGCCTACGACGCGAATCCGCCATCCTTGTTCGACGTGCTCACTGGGGGCACGCCGATGACGGAAGCGTCGGCGTTGCTGGTCGATCACCCGGAGATGGACGTGCTGCCGAGCAACGTGGATATGCTCCAGGCGGAACACGAACTGACCATCGTCGATCTGGTTTCGCGGGCAAAGCGTGGCGTCGTCGACGCCGACCCGGCAGCGATCGCCCAACTCGGGCGGAGCGTCGACCCGGACGCGGTCAATACTGATCACGCACTGGGTCGCCTTGACGCGTTGCTCACCGAAATCGAGGACGGGTACGACTACGTCGTTATCGACTCTCCGCCGTTTTACGGCCAGTTGACCGACACTGCGATCTTCGCGGCCCGCAACGTGATCGTCCCGGCGCTCACCGAAGCGTCCTCCGAGCGAGCGATCGAGTTGCTCATCAATCAACTGGCAGCCCTGGAAGCGCACGCCGATATCACGGTCAAGACGCGCGGTGTGGTCGCGAATCGTGTCGAAAAGACGAACGAGGACAGGACCATGCTCCGGTGGTTGAATCAGGTGTTCGACGACTTTCCCGTCTGGGAGGTCAGAAAACGGGTCGCGTTGCAACGTGCCTTTTCCGCCGGACGATCCATTTTCGCGTACGAGGAATCCATCGACGTCGCCGACGTCTTTCTGGAGATGGCAGACGATCTCGACCGGCAGTTCGGCAAACAGGAGATGATAGCTTGAGCGAAACAGACGACCGTATGGAACGAGCCGAGCGCATTCGACAGATGCGCCAGGCACGGGAACCGAGCGACGAGAGAGACACCGACGACGATTCTTCGGTTGAGCCGCCACGCTCGCCGAGCGACGCCGAGCAAGCGGCGAGCGAGGAAACTCCCACTGAGACGACGACCGAGCAGGCGCCGTCCACCACGGCCGACGCTGACTCGGAGGGGTCGACGGGGACGACGACCGACCCCACGTCCGTCGACGGCGGGTCCGTCGCGTCGAGCACGGCCGAGACTGGGTCCGAAGCCACCGCGTCGGCCGAGAACGCCCCCCAGGCGAGCGCCGAAGCGAGTGTGGGGCAAGCGGCGTCGGCACCCCAGCCGAGTCCCAGTGGTGGGATCGCACCACTCGGAGGGTCGGCTGTTTCGATTCCCGGAGAGTCCCCGGACGAATCGTCGGGCGACGGGTCGGAGACGGACGCAGACCGCCCGGCCAGACAACGCGGGACGGACACCGCGGCCACCGAGGAGTCGGTCAGGGTGCTGGAATTCACGATCGGTGACCAGGTGTACTGTATCGACATCGAACGTGTCGAGGAGATCGTCAAGCGAAATACGGTGACGCGGGTCCCGAACACCGCCAGCTACGTCGAGGGCGTCGTCGACCTCAGGGGTCAGATTACCACCATCCTCGACACGAAGCAACTGCTGGACGTCGATGACGCAGGTCGCCAGAGCCTGCTGGTCATCTTTGCGCCGGAGGCCTTCGAAGAACACGGGACCGTCGGCTGGGTCGTCGACGAGGTTCGTCAGGTCGTCCCGGTCATGGATTCACAGGTTCGAATGCCCCCGTCGGACGACCCCCACGTTCGTGGCATCGTCGGTCGAGAGGAGGACGACGAACTGATCGTCTGGGTCCGTCCGGGACGGGCGATGTCGGAGGCCGTCGGCGACGTCGAGTCGGACTGACGCCTCACTCTTCGGTCAGTTCTTCGACCACGCTATCGGGCAAGGCATCGAATTCCGTCGCTTTCTCCCCTCCGTCATTCGAGTCGCCTGTCTCTCCCGTACTCGCTGATTGCGCGCCTGCGGACGATTCCTCGCCGCTTCCCGCTCCCGCGCTGTCGTCGAAGCCAAGTTCGGACCAGACCAGATCGACAGCGTTCCGGATCGGCCCAACGCGGCTGACGTACCCAGCGCCGACCGCCGTTTTCAGCGCGATCGCGGGTGGTCCAGTCACCACGGTCTGTCCGATCTGGGCGACGGCCCCGTCGCCGATCGTCACCAGCCAGCGTGGCTGCCCGGCACGATAGCGATCGAATCGCGGAGTGAACGATTGTGCGGCGCCGGCCGCGCCGGCTTCGACGCTCCGCTGGATATTGACCGCGACCACGTGGGCCTGTCCCATCGCGGTCCGCGCGCTGGCGGGCACTGCCTCGCCGTGGTCGTCCACCACGCGGACTGCGTCCCCCAGGCCGAACGTCGACCCGGTCAACAGGAGGTCACTCCGGACCTTCGGCCGATCACCGCCGAGGGCGTCGTCACCACGGATCCCGCCCGTCCAGACGAGTTCGTCGTACGGCACAGCGTCCCCATCGGCCAGCGTCACTTCGTCGGAACCGGCGGCCTGGATGGCTGCGTTGGTTCGAATGGTGACGCCGCGGCGTTCGAGTTCGGTTCGGACTGCCGTCTGGAACTGTTCGTCGAAGTTCGGCGCGACAGTATCGCGCTGTTCGAGTACGACGAGTTCCGCGTCAGCGTCGGCCCCGGCTCGCATTTCTGCGAGTTCCCCCGCGACCTGCACGCCGGACAGCCCGGCGCCGCCAACGACGATCCGCCCGTCCGCTTCGATCACCGGCAGGACCGCCTCGCGGATCTGGCGAGCATCTTCGATCCGCTTCAGCGGCGTCGCGTACTCGGAGAGGCCTGGCAGTCCGTAGAATGCGGCGTCGCCGCCGAGACAGACCGCTCCCACGTCGTACTCGACTACACGGCCGTCGTCGAGGGTGACAGTCTGCCCCTCGGCGTCGAGTGCTGCGACGTGGGCCTGGGTCACCCTGGCGATATCGAGGACGTCTTCGAGGGGGAATTCAAGATCCGACGCGAGGCCTGGTCGTCGAATCAGCCGATGGAGTTCGTGCTGCACGACGTGGGTCCCCGACTCGTCGATCAGCTCGATATCGGCCTCGGCCGGGAGCCGTTTCTCGAGGTCCTTCGTTAGTGTCAGCCCGGCATAGCCCGCGCCGAGCACGACCACGTGCATAGGGAGAGTTCGTGTCCGAGGCGTAAAGTCGTTGAGTCGGCGGGGGTTGACGTTTCGACGATCGAATCCCATCTCGGCGCTTCCGGGCCCGCTGTGCCACGCCGCGTCAGACTCCACGACACAACTACTGAATAACTCAATGAGGAGATGATGGAATCGCCGCAATCGCGAAGATTGGAAAGCCCCGCGCCGGTCCGGTCGGTGCGACCACTCTGCGCTCCTCGGCCTCCGGCCTGCGGTACTTGAGGGTCGCGCCTTCCCGGACCGCGCGGGCGGCGCCGCCCGCTTCAATGTCGCGGCGCAGCCGTGACCGGGCCGCGCCCCTTTCAGTCCCACCCGTGGCAGCTGATTCACAAAGCTATGTCGGGTGGATTGAAAGGGGCGCGCCGCTCGCCGAAGGCGCGACCGACAAGCACTGGAACGACCGAAGGGAGTGAAGCGCGCAGCGGTCGCACCGAGGCGAGCGGCGCGGGGCTTTCCACGCGTCTTGGTCGTGGCTGCTATTCTTCGCTACCCAATTTGCGTTATTCAGTAGTTGAGGAAAGAAAACGGATTCGAGCGTCGCCGTGAGACGGCGACGGGTTCGCGGAGTCCCGATAACTGCTAGAAAAATTTCATTGTGGGATCGTAAAGATATCTGTGCGATATTATACTGATGCCGAAGTACCCTTCCTGGTTCGCTGATTCGCGTCGTGCGATTCACACCGACCCGACACTGGTGAGGAACCGCCGCGTGATTTCAGAAGAGCGCCGCATCCGCGTCGCGAATGCGCGCGGGTCCGCCGACTTCCCAGCGGTGGGTGTCGACGCCACACTCCGCGATTGCGTCCTCGACGCGGTCCACGTACTCGGTGGTCGTGTTTACGTAGACGCTCGCGCCCGTATCGACCGAGAAGTACACCGTCACGCCCGCTTCGCGGAGCTCTCTGACGGTGTTGAATATCTCGATGGTTCGTGGCTGCCAGTACACCCAGCCGGCGGGCCCGGTCATCGTGGTCGCAGCCAGGGACAGCGAGTCGTGCTCGGCGAGTTCGAACGTCCGCTCGAAGTCCGCTGCTCGCAACGCATCGCGCATCTCGGCAATCTGACCGTGGATGTGGGCCATCCGGCCCTCGAACATGTGGCTCTCGGCGGCCTCTCGATGGGCGGCCTCGGTTTCCTTGTAAGACGGCACTTCGGCACCGATAATTCGCAGGTCGTCTTCGAGTTCGGTCTCGATTCGCTCCGACCGACAATCCTCGTCGTTCATGCCAGTCCGAAGGTGGGAGAAGCCCCCGGTCACCGCCCGCGCGGACGAGGAGGAGCCACGCCGGGCAACGGCCGAAATCTCCGGGCGCGTCATGTCGAGGCCCGCGGCCTCACAGAGTGCCATTGCAGCGGCCGCAAAGCCCGACGAGGAGGAGCCAAAGCCGATGTTGTGGGGGAAGGAGTTCTCGCTTTCCAGCCGGACTGGGGTGTCGATGTCCGCGAGCTCACGGACGTGCTCGACCACGCTATCGATGCGTTCCGCGCCGCGGCCCTCGACTTCTTCGCCGCCAATCTCGTAGTGGTCGTCGTCCAGGGATTCGTCGAACGCGACGGTCGTCGTCGTGCGACTCGGGGCCGTACACAGACTGATGGAGTCGTGGTACGGCAGCCGAAGCGCCTCGTCGCGCATCCCGTGGTACTTGACGAGTCCCTGAATCGGATGGGCCGTCGCGGTCGCTTTCATACCTGCCAGTGCCGGTGTCGGTACTTTGTAGTTCCGAACCGGAACGCACGGACCGCTCGATTTGGTGGGTCACGGAACGATGGAAAGCCCTCGGCCGCTCGCCCGTTTTGTGCGGCATATCCTCACTCCCTGCGGTCGTTCGGATAGGGGCCGCGCAAAACGGACGACCGGCCTCGCCCTTTCAGTCCACCAGGGAATCGGATGATCAGTCAACGATAGTTTTCGGCTGGTCGATCAACCAGGGTCGTGGGCTGGTTGTTCGACCCTCGCCCGTGGATGGTCACTCGCTCCGCGGGGCGGCCCCGCTGGTCGCGAGAAAACGAGGGGCCTATATTTCCAGCGTCGTGATTTCCGACAATGGACCGTCGATCGTATCTCGGTGCCGTCGGCGGACTCGCACTGGGTGGCCTGGCTGGCTGCATTGGCTCCGGGCAATCCGAGGGTGAGCACGACATCGGCATGTCGACGGTTGAGTTTCTCCCGGCAGTCCTGGAAGTCCCCCCTGGGACGACCGTGACCTGGAAGAATACCAGCGGGACCGGCCATACTGTGACTGCGTACGAGGACGGTATCCCCGAGGACGCCGAGTACTTCGCCAGTGGTGAGTTCGAGGAACAGGCAGCGGCGAATTCGGGGTGGCGCGAGGGTGGGACGGGGGCGATCTATGCCGGTGAGGTGTACGAACACACTTTCGAGAACGTCGGCGACTACGAGTACTACTGCATTCCACACGAGAACGCGGCGATGAAGGGCCGGATCGTCGTCGACCGGGCGGCGACGCCACTCGAGTAAGGTCCGCTCGGCCGTTCGACCGGCGAAGAAAACGCGATTCCGGCGGTGAAAAACCGTTAGTCGTCGCCCTCGACGCCGACGTCCTCTTCGCTGACGTCGACGGAGGTCTCTTCTTCGGCGGCGACTTCTTCGGGCCGTGCCTCGACGGTGGCCTTCTGAATCTCGACGCGGCGCAGTGGGTAGATGTCCTTTGCCTCCCCGTAGATTGCCGAGGAGAGTCGGCCCTCGACGACGGAGTCGATGACTTCCTCGAAGGACCGTTCCGTCCCGGTCTCTTCGACGAGGTCGATCATCGTGCGGCGGATAGCCATCTCCTGCGAGGCGTCTGCCTTCTTCGTCGTGTAGGCGACGGGCTGGATCTGGACGCGGTAGTCGTCCGCGGTCAGCACCGTGATGTAGGCCTCGATCTTCGAGGAGCCGCGACGGACGAGCGAGCGCAGGTAATCCCGCGTCAGCTCGTGCTTGACGAACTCGGTGTACGCCGAGTCGGTCGCGACCTCGGTGATCTTGAAGGTCAGTTTGGTGTTGTTCTCGCTGGCATCGTCGCGGATGTCGCCCAGCGTTGTTTCGATGGTGCGTCCGAGCACCATGTCCGATTCGTCTGCCGTGGTCTCACCGAGCTCGGCCCGGTCGAATTCCTCGGGCGCGAGGATGGTGTACCACTGCTTTTCCTGCTTTCGTCGGGATACTGATCGTTCACTCATGATTGTCGTGTGTCGTCGTTCGTCAGCTGTGCTGCGACCTGCAGGTTGACGACGTAGTCGTCAGCCGTCGACTGCAGACCGCCGCTCGTCTCTCGTTCGATCGTCGTGACGATGGCGTCGTCCTCGACGCGCGTCGTCATCTCCGCGGTGTTGTCCGGTCGGAGCGCGGCGGCGATGGCCGTCGCGGTCCGCTCGTCGCCGTGGGAAGTCCGGATCTCGGCGCGGTTCATAGCGCCTCCCTGACCCCTGCGGCGAGGTCGTCTGCCGTTGCCGTCCAGTCCTCGGTGTCGAAGTGGGCGCGAGCCTCGTCTTCCGAGCCAATCGCCGTGCCGTCGACTCGCTCTGCGCCGGCCGCCAGGGCGCTCGCAACGTTGCTGCCGTCGCGAGACCGGATCGCAGCCTCGCCGTCCGTGATTGCGAGGGCTGCTGGTTCGGGCGATCGGAAGTCGACGGCGAGTCGTGCGACGGTCACAACGGGCATCGAAGGCCCGCGGAGGACGAGCAGGCCGTCGTAGCGGTTCGTCTCAGCGTCGGTCAGGGCCGCATGAGCGGTCGCGGCGTGATCGCGCCAGGCGTCGATCGCTAGCTCGCGAGAACCGTCGTGGCCAAGTGCCAGCGAGAGTGCGACACCGGGCTCGTCCCGTGCCGTGGCGTCGAGCACGTCGGCGAAGCCGCCGACCGTTTCGACGGGGCCACCCACGTAGGGGTGGAGCCCGCGCTCGACCGCCTCGGCCGATCGCTCGGCGATTGCCGTCGACGAACTTGCTTCGAGGGCGACCAGCGACGCGATGCGACGCCAGTCTCCCTCCTCGATCTTCTCGGCGGACCTCCCCGCCAGATCGAGTGTTTCCAGTGCTGCACTCGCCGCGTCTCCGTCCCCAGAGAACGGGGCGTGGAACAGCGTCGAGTGGGCGAGTCCATCAGCAAGATCCGTGACCGGTACCGAAACTCCTGGGCGGCGGTCGATGCCTGCTGCCTCGGCCGCCTCGACTACTGGCGGGACCACCTCGTCGGCAGCGATGGTGCCGGCGAGAGCCAGGATCGGGTTCGGCTCGCCCTGGGCCATCGTCGCCTCGTCAGTCCCACTCTTTGCGGTGAGTTCGCTGGCGACGTCGAAGGCCATTGCGCTGGCGGCCACGTCGTCGGGCACCGCCGCGTCTGCCGGGTGGTCGAGGCCGCCAACAGTGACCGTGTACGCGTCCTGCGTATTCACCGTCGTCGCGTCGAATGGCGCGTGGACGGAGGCCTGGAACGGTGTGCCAGTCGTGGAGAGTGCCCTCGCCAGGAGTCCCGTCGCTGCGACCGCGTCGCCGTCGTCGCTCGCGAGAAGCCGGACGAAGCCGGCGTCGGCGAGGGCGGCGGCGATGTCACTCGCAGTGGGGGCGGGCGTCGCGTCCCGACCGGCAGTGGCCATCTATTCCTCGAGGAGTTCTTTGCCGACGTCGTAGCTGTACGTGAAGTCGGCGTCTATCTGGTCGCCACGGTAGTAGTCGACCAGTCGGCGAATCTTCGACTGGGTGTTCTGGAGCGCACGCTTGTTCTGGTGGTCCGTCTGGTTCTCGTCCATGTGCTCGCGCAGGCCGACGGCCCGCTCGATGAGGTTGTAGAGGTCCTCCGGGATCTCCGGTTCGGCCTCGTTTTCCTCCAGAATCTCGGTGACGCTCTTGTCGGTCGCCAGCGAGACGTCGGGGATCGGCGTCCCGTCGACGCCCTCGTCGCGCAGCTTCAGGCCGATCTCGCTCGGCGAGTGACCTGCTTCTGCGAGTTCGACGATACGATCCTCGATAGCCTCGCTGTCGACGTCGCTCCACTCCGGTGCTTCGTCTGCCGCGGGCTTGTCCGAACCGGACGAGCCACGACGGCGTGTGTGCATTCGTGCCATTGTATTGAGTTGGAACCGCACGAGCCGCTCCCGTCCAGGTGGACGGCCAGGATCGACTCGCGTCTGCGAATCGAGCCCGTCGCAGCGTTGACGTCGGTTCGACGTCGAACACGGCCACAATCCCAAGCCACCGAAACCGGCGGCGCGTCAGATTTGCGGTCGTGCTGTTCCCAAGCAGTATCTTCGTCGTTGCACACAAAACGATTCCGAAAGGAAGCAGGTTGAGAGGGCCTTCGGGCCCAGGTGATCGAACTGCTAGAAAATCCGATTTCGAGATTGACAGATGGGATGACTAAGATCGGCCAGTCCACTTATTAATATCTAGATCGATCCCTACACAATGGCGACGAGCGGGGAGCGTACACGCAGGACAACTCACCGAGCGGACCGGGGGCAATCCAACGTCGTGGGAGTCGTCCTTCTCATCGGCCTCGTCCTTGGCAGCTCGGCGCTCCTCGTCGCGATCGGCGCCGGCGCGCTCACGGACGTGCAGACACAGACGGAGTTGGAGCGGGCGGAACACTCGATGACGCTGTTTAACTCCAGGGCTGCGATGGCGGCGCTGGGTGATTCGCCGAGTCAGACGGTCACCTTCGGCTCGGACAGCGGCTCTTTCGATACACGACGCGGTGAAAGCTGGCTCCGGATAACCCACGCGAACCACACCGGCGGCGGCGACGACGAGACCATCTACAATCAGACCATCGGGACCGTCGTCTACGAGAACGACGGGACCGAAATCGCCTATCAGGGTGGTGGCGTCTGGCGGAAGGACCCGCGCGGGGAGGCACGGATGGTCTCGCCCCCGGAATTTCACTATCGTGGGGCGACGCTGACGTTGCCGATCGTTCGCGTTGCAGACGCGGACGAAGGGAGTAGTGGATCGACCGTCGAAATCGAGCGCGCGAACGAAACGAAGCGCGTGTTCCCGAACGCAAGTGCGTCCTACGACGTCGGTGGTGCGGTGTACCAGAATCCCGTCGCCAACGGGACCGTCAACATCACGGTCAAAACCCCGTACTACAACGGCTGGGCCGAGTACTTCCGGTCGAACACAGATAGCCAGGTGACGACGTATCCCGACGACCAGCGGGTCCGAATCACCCTCGTCTCGCTCGCAGGGAGCATCGGTGCATTCACGATGCCCGGCGAGGGGAACTCACTCCCCATCCAGGGGATGGGTGCGGACCATCCCGTCTCGGACTTCGAGATCACGCTCAAGCCCGATCCCCACTACCAGAACATGCATTGGTCGTTTTACGCCGATGAGGGGAACGAACAACTCGAGATCCACTTTTACTCCGATGGCAAGTGCAACGGCGGCAGCTACAGCGGTGACATCGACACGAGTATCTACTACTACAACACGTCTGGGCCGGACACGATTCACGAGGAGTGGCAGAACACGAGCGTCGACGTGGCAGACAACGACGACTTCACGCTGGACTGCAGCACGGGGGAACTCGACGTCGATCTCATGGGATCGACGACGATGACGTACGACGATATTGCGATGACCGGCAGCGACAACAAGTGGTACTTCGGCCCCGAGATTTCCAGCCGCGGCGTCCCAGCGGACACGACCTCCTTCGACCGACACACGGTCGACCCCGGCACCCAGTTCTCGGCGGGGAGTGGACAGGCCGAACTCGGCTTCCTCGTCGATCACTACCTGCAACTGGCCGGTCCGACGTACGACCTGACGGTCACTGACGGACCTGGTGGCAGTAGTCGAGTGGACGAGTCAGAATCTAGCGGGACGTTGACCTTCGATACGACGACCGGTTCGAAGTATATCACCTACCTCCACGTGACGGAGAACGACATCAAAGTCACCTTCCGCTAGTCACTGATCTCCACGTCGATCTGGACGAGAACGATGTTGAGCAGTGCCGGATCGTCTGCGTGGCACTCGGCCTGGTCGACCGGCCCGGACTCGTCGAGCGAGCAGGAAAACTCATCGTAGGCCGACAGCGTTTCGTTCCAGTGACGTGCGCGCGGCGACGTCACGTTCATGAACACGCGATCGTAGGTATCTGTGGTATCGGATTCGAGCAACACAGTCTGGGAATGAGTCGCCCGGAGGCGGGCGGTTCCTCCACTGGTACTCACGCGATCAGGCGCCCGTGTGTGGATGATCGGGACCGAGATTCGATCGTCCGCGGCGATGATAGATGGTGATTTGACGGTTGTTCCGCTGTCGCCGTTCGTACGGAAGATGGCGCCGCCGGCGTAGACGACTGTCCGATCGCTCCCAGTGCCGCGATACTCGATCGGTCGGATACTGTACGATTCGTTGAACGCGACCGTCCCCCCGTCGAGCCCCTTGAACCGTATCGAAATTGGCGAGGGAAGGGCGAGCTCCCCGGTCGCGAGTTGCATCTCGGTCGAGCGACTCGGAGCCCCGCGCTGTGAGATGTCTTCCAGATTGGTCGCCAGGAGATCGAAGGCAGCCTCGGCGTTGTTCATCTGCTCGACGTCCCGGATCTCCTCGATCTGACCGAGACCCACGGTGGAGACGACCGTGATGGAGGCCAGCACTAACGATAAGACGAGGATGTACCCCAGGACCTCGCTCACGCCCCGCGTATCACTACGCATTGCGGACCTCCAGACGGTCGTTGCTCCGATCGTATTCGATGACGACATCGCCACCGGCGGCCTGGCCGGCCGCGACGGCAGTCGTGTTCGACACTGGCACGACCGCTCGTCGGTCGAGTGCCGGCGTCTGGATCCGGAGCGAGACGTTGCCGTCCTCGGGTATCACCTCGACGTTGTAATGCTGTCCAGCGACTCTGTCGGGCAATCGGGAATCGATTTTGACCGTGGTCTGACCGTCGCCCATTCGGACCAACCGGTCCGCGGTCGCGATATCGGCGGCCAGCCGCTGGCCGATCACGTCCAGTTCGGAGTCGACGACCTGGCTTCGCTGGTCGCCGACGAAGCTACTCCCCGAGATGAGCAACCCAGCGACCAGGACCGTCGAGATGGCCACGACGAGCGTGTAGCTGAGCACCCGCGAGACTGCTCGGTCATCCATCGGGCTCACCCGGGGCGATCCGGAGTTCCTGGCTGACGAGGAGATTCGCCGTCTGGTACTCGTAGCCGATGGTCATCCTGTAGAGGGCCGGGGTCACGGAGGGCTCCGGCCCAGCGCCGAAGTGGCCGGGTGGAGAATCTGCGATGCCCTCAGCATCGACGACCAACGAATACGAGCCTGTGACGTCGTCACCGTTGTCGTATTCGATGGTATCGTACGATCCCGGCCAGTCGGCAGGGTCGAGTGCCGAACAGGGTTCGCCGCTGACGGTCCCGGCCGTGACGTTGATCGAAACGAACGGTTCGTTGACCTTGTCACAGCTGACCGGGCCGGTCCCGTCGTCGACCGACACCTCAACCCCGGTCGCGCTGTCAGTGACCGATAGTTGCCAGAGATCGCTGCCGTCGGTCACGTTCATCGTGAAACAGTCGTTGAAGAGACCGCAGGTCGGTAGCGTCGCGCGACTGACGTTCATGTGGAAGGCACGCGTTTGCCCGACGCCGGTCGCCACGTCCCAGTCGGGATTGCCGTTTCCGTCGGTGAACGCCCGCGTGCTATCGGTCTGGAAGATTCGAGAGCCGTTTGCCTGGTCCAGGATGGACGCGTTCGAGACGGCCCCGCGTCTGGCGTGGCGGCGAAGGAAGATTTCGTCAGCGTCCGCCACGCCCACTTTGACCCGACTAAACACGGCTCCGTGATCGTCACTGGTCGAGGCGTTTTCCGTCTCGTATCGCACGATGGCCGCCACGCCATCCTCGACGTTACTCTGGTAGGTCACCACGTCGTCAGCCCCCGTGGTGTCCCCACGGCTGGCGAGGTTCTCGGTAAAGATGGCGGAGTTGAGGATGACCGCAAGCGCAACGAAGGCGACGCCGAGCACGAGCGCAGTGATGAGCAGTATCTGGCCCCGCCGCCCGCGGTCTTTGTCTCTTGCTGGCAGTATCGCGATCAGATCCGCCACACGACCACCTCCACCGTGACGACGTTGTAGAGGCCACTGGTCGACTGATCTTCCATGTAGAACCCGTCGGTGCTGGAGACGTTCACCGGCCGTGGGTCGGCGATCCCATCCGCGTCGCTGTGATTGTACAGCGGTGTGTCGTCGGTCAGGGTCAGCGCCGTCGTCGATCGGATGGCGTTATCGCTTGGTTGCCCGCGATAGATCACGCGACGGGTTCGGTCGTCGCCACCGTAGTCGTAGGTGACGTAGAGGTTGTACGCGATCCCGCGTTCGTCGAAGGTCTGCTCCAGGGTTCTGCCAAACGCCGTGTCCGGGGGCTCCCCGGCGTAGTAGCCCTGGTAACTCGGATCGATGAAGGTCCCTGCGGACTCGTTGAAGAAGAGGACGGTTCGTTCGAGTGAGCCATCCGCGGCTGCCGTCGCGAGCACCCCATCGGCCGTCGCATCGAGTTGATTCTCGATGTGCTGGCTCGACGTACTCGCCGACAGCGGTGTGACGGCGGTCATCTGGAGCGCAAAGAGGACGCTGGCCAGTAACACCAGCCCCCCGATGATCGCTTCCAGCGTCACCGCCTGCCCTCGCTCGCCCATCATCTTACCAGAGTTTCACCTCGACCACTGCGCCAGTTCCGTCGATCGTGACGAACCGGCGTGCCGTCACGACGGATTCACTGGTTGGCGGGGGCGATTCGCCGGCCGTCAACATCGTCGAACAGGCGCCGTCACTCGCGCCAACGACTTCCTTTCCAGTATCGTCCCAGCACAGTCGTTCGACGCCACTTCCAGTCGGATCGCCACGCATGGTGACGTTGATCGATTGCAAGGCGGCCAGATCGAGTCGCGTCGGGAGGTCTGCCCCGTCGAACCCGCAGCCAGGGGCCGAATGGTCGTCCAACAATGCGACCGTACACTCGCCGTCGAGGCGGTAGGGGTCGCCAGGCTCGGTCAGCAGATCCTCGACCACGAGATCGGCGATGCGGTCGACGCCGGCGGTCTCATCCTGTGCACCTGCTGTAAAGGGCTGCAGCGTCCCGGGGATGAACGCCAAAACGAACACGATCGAGAAAATGAAGATACTCACCCCGATCGCGAAATCGAGCGTCGTCTGACCCTTGTCCATGGTTGGTCCCGACCCAATCAGGGCACTGTCGGCACTCCCCGTCCGAGACGTCACCGTGCAAATGATTCAGGTGCACGTCCCGGTGACCCTGTGGTATCAGCGTTGATAGAGACTTATGCTGGCCAGCAATTAGCCTTATGGCCGTATAATTGACCTATTCATCCGGTCAGTCGAGCACGGCTGACTCCTCTGCTTCGATGGGTTTAAGCAAGCCAGCGGAAAAGCGACAATCGCACTGCGGGCTCGTAGATCAGTGGTAGATCATCCCCCTGGCACGGGGAAGGCCCCGGGTTCAAATCCCGGCGAGTCCATGATTCTTGCGCCGCGAGCAAAATCGCGAGCGGCGCGAATCGTCGTCGAGGTGGGATTTGAACGCCTTGGTAGTCACAGCCCGGAAGCGGAGCGACCGTCGGGAGCGAGCATCCCGGAATGTCTACCTGAGGTTCAAATCCCGGCGACGCCACTCCTTCGCTCGTTGCACTCGCTCCGTCCTGGACTCGCCGACCCTCACAGATCCGACGGATCTGCTCAGTCCCGGCGAGTCCGATACTGTGGTCGGTGATCAGATGAACTGGCAGAAATCGTCATCGGAGATTCAGGCTGCAGGACCACTATTCTGGTCGAGTGTGTTCGATTCATCGTCGTTTTCGAACACAACGCGGACCTCGTAATCGGCGGGGACACTGAACGTGATCGTCGTCCCGGTGACGATGCGTGACCGGGATGAGAGTGCCCCCCACGTCTGCCCGTCCACCGCGCCGATATTTTCGCCGCGAACGTACAATTGATCCCCGTCGAATCGGTTCCCACCCTCGTGCCGGATCGTCAATTCTCCGGTGCCACCGTCGTAGGTGAAGGCGAACTCGGCCTCGGCGGTCGGCTCGACGGTTTCGGAGACGTCGAACACGAAGATAGCGATGGTCGAGATAAGCACGGTCGTCACCGCGACCATCATGATCACCCCGATCACCGGCGAGAGCCCATCCTCCTCCGCTCGCAACCCGGCCATGTATAGCGTACACTCCGTCCGTCGGTGTTTAAATCATTTGAACGGCGCTGACCGGGCGGAGCGGCTGTCGAGACGCCTGCTCAAATACCGACGCGAAACATTCCAGGTTCGCCCCAATATCTTTTTCAGTACTGACGCAGTATTGCTGATGATTGATCAATGAGTAGCCAGGATGCAGCGAGGAGGAGTTCAGGGGGGCTTGGCTCTCGGACGACAGCGGGAATCGATGGCCGTCGGTGTGTCGCATCGGTTGTGAAACGGCGATGAAGCCGTTCGCGTTATTCCAGCAATCCGAACGTGGGGCCTCGGAAGTCGCGGGTGCTGCGATGCTGATCGGCCTCGTCGGCACGGCGATGGTGTTGACACTCGTCATTGGGGGCGCGGCGCTCGACCAGGCGGAAGGGCAAAACGATCAGCAACAGGCGAGTACGATCCTGCAGGAAATGGATTCTCGATTCTCGTCGCTTTCAGCGAGCGGGGATACCCCACAGATGAGCTTCGACCTGGGGGAGACGAATCCGTCGGATTTCAGGCTGAATAACAGCGGCTATCTCAACGTCACGGTGAACGACAGGGCTGCCTGTACCGCGAACATCACGATGTCCTCTCTCGTCCACGAACGAAACGGCGCGACCGTCGGCTACGAGGCCGGCGGGGTCTGGGAGAGCGACGCGTCGGCGGGCAGTACCATGCTCACGTCGCCATCGGTCAGATACACGGCCGGCACGATCGATATTCACGTCGTCAACGTCACTGGCCACGTCAATGCCGCGGGGAACTCCGCGGAGTACGACGTTGCCCAGTCGCGTGCGCGGAGTCTTGCCCACTCCCAGCAACTCTTCCAGGGCGACTGTGCCCGCCCCAGCAACGTGACGCTGCAGGTCCAGAGTGATTACTATCGTGCCTGGGAATCGTACCTGGAGACCGAATTCGGGGCGTCGGCAACGAGCTTCGAAACCAACCGGACTGCCCGAATCACGCTCGAATCGGCCGACCTACCCGACCGCGTCGACGACAGTCGGAACAACGTCATCAACCTCTCGGGCAACGCCTACACGTCAGTGACACTGACCGGGAACTCCATCGAGGTCGATAAGGGTGCCGGCAATCTGTATTCCGTGGCCGTAACGCCACTCACTGGTCAGGAACCGAACATCGGGCGAATTTCCGATATCGAGGACGCGACGAACATTACGCGAACGCCACTGGATGTCACCTTCGTGCTCGACGAGTCCGGATCGATGGGGAATTACGACGGCGACGGGCAAACGCGCGCAACTGAGGCCCAGAATGCTGCCAAGGGGTTCCTCGGTGAACTCAATGCATCCATGGATCGGGCTGGTGCGGTCTCGTTCGATACCAATGCCCAGTATCAGGTGACGAATGGGTGGACTGGTCATTACCTGACCGACGATTTCGATGCCCTGAACAACACATTAGAAGGGATCGGGGCGAACGGCGGGACGGAAAGCCAGGACGGCATAGAGTATGGAAACAACGTGTTTGCACTCGACAGTAACGAGACGAGAAAGCAGGTGATGGTGCTATTGACCGACGGTGTTAACAACGATTGTCAGGACCCCTGGACCGCTCAGCCCCTCCCCGAAACCAACGACGACCAGCCGTACAACTGTGGCGGCAGCGGGACAGATAACAAGGAGTCGCGGGAACTTGCCGACGAGGCCGCCGCCAACGGTGTGACGATTTACACGATCGGCTACGGAGACGACAGCGAGATCGACCAGGCGTTCCTGAAAGACATCGCCACCCGAACGGGTGGGGAGTACAATCAGGCCACGAACTCCGACGAGTTGGACGAAGTCTTCGAGGATATCGTCGAGGAGATTTCTCGCACCCAGACGATCGCGCTATCGCCAGTTTCCTCGAACTACACCAGCGCGTCCGGTAACGTCTACGCGCCTCAGGCGGCGGGGAACCTCGACCACGTCGCCCAGTATTCGATCAACGGACAGGATTTCGCGAACATCAACGATCCGACTGCCGGCAGCCAGTTCACCCATTCCTTCGCGGTAACCGACGGGGAATCCGTCCAGATGGAGGCCTACGATTACGATTGTGACGAGTGGCGCGGCACGGGCCGATCCAAGCGCGGTCCCGACGGTGAAGTGTACAACGTCGTTCGCTGTACCGAGGTCGTCTCCGCGGGGACGCTCTCACCCGATGGAATATATTACGATGGTGACAACGTGGCGCCGTTGCTGGAAGAAAACGACGGCTGGTGGCAACGGGACATCAATGCAACCTTCGACCTTCACAAAGAAATCACGGTCAATCGAACGTCCGGACCGAACTTCGGAGACATCAGCATGGAAAGTAACCAGGCACTCGTGTACTGGGACCTTCCGGATGGATCCGAGTCAGCCAACCGCCTGCTGATGCTGTACGAAATCGGCCTATCGGAGGAGGACGCAGACACCTCCGGCGTCATCAACGTTCAGGTAAGCTCGGTCGAAGTGAACGAGTAGGGAGACGCCCCGGATCGGTCACGAATTCATCGGACGAACGCCAGGTCGATCGTCGATTGAACGACGGTGTATCGATCGACGTTTCTACACTCGAACTCCCCGTCGACGCCGGTCGGCTCGAATCCTGAGGCGTCACTCGAAAGGTAGCGTTCCCAGCCGTTCTGGAAGCCCGAGTGGATCCGGACCGTCACGTCGGCGCGCCCTTCGGTGCTATTGACGCCCGTTCGATTTCTGGGGAATCGAACGACGCTCCGGTTTTCGGCAAATTGAACCGTTACGGTTCCGCCGCTGACCTGGTTGAAACTCCGATTTCGGAAGGTGACGACCGACACCAGTGCGCGGTCGTCAGTACAGCGTATTGGCGGCGATTTCGCCATCGAGGTCCCACTGGGGTCGCTGCGTAACAACGCGCCACCCTCGAGGGCGATCTCAGTATCGCCGACGCGATACCGCGCACCGGAGAGTGCGTACTCTCCTTCGAAATCGACCTCGGGGCCCGTTCGATCGGTGATATTGACCTGTATTCTCGACGTGCTGGTCCCGATGGTCGCGAGACTGCCCTGAATCAGATCGATCTCACCACTCCGGCGCACGGACATCCCACGCTGGATCTCACCCGCGTTTTGTTGTAACAGCGTCATCGCGCGTTCGGCGTTTTGCTGTTGCTCGTCGATCCTGAACTCGTTGAGCTGATCGTATCCAGCGGTCGTCACGATCCCAACCGAGGCGATGATGATGCTGAAAACGAGGACGAACCCGACGGCGTGGCTGACGGCGCGATTCGACGTCACGATCCGTCCACCACCGCGAGACTCGATACGTCGGGTGCATGTAACGGGGAGTTGGACCCCATTTCGACCGCGAGTCGGTATTCGTCGGCTGACTGAGCGAGACCCGGGACGTCGACAGTTCCGGCACCGTCGCTCAATTCGACTTCGGAACTCGTCTCCACCGTGCCGCCATCCCGACTCCAGACAGTCACCGCAACGGTTTCGCCCGTATCGATACTGGCGCCGTACTGCAGTTCCACGTCTCCGCCGTCGATTTCCCCGGTCGAACTCTTCCAGTCCGTGACCAGGCTCCCACTCGTCGCGGTGTCGTAGAGATCGAACACCTCCCCGTCAGAGAGCGCACGGTCGTACACGCGGACCTCGTCGACCTGCCCGTCGAGGTATCGACCGCTCGCATCCAGATTTGCACCGAGCCCGGCAGCCATGCCCCCGGATTCGACTTCGTCTGCCCCATCGACGACGGGTCCAGGTTGCCCATCGACGTAGATTCGGGTGTCATCCCCGTCGAACACGCCCGCGATATGGTACCACTGTCCATCTGGATATTGCGCATCTTTGGCTGTGGTCCAGCCACCGTCGTAGATCGTGAACGCCGGCGCCCGATCCTCGAACTGCAGGTTGTAGCCCTGGTCGGAGTGCTGGAAGATCGGGTTCCAGGTGCCTGGACGTGACTCCGGCCGAACCCAGGCTGAGACGGTCACTGTATCTTCGTCCGACATGTCGATCGATTCGCTATCGGGAATCAGGACGTAGTCGTCGTTCCCGTCGAGCGAATACGATGTCGAACCGAAGATTCCCAGTGCCGAGCCTGGGTCACCGTTTACCGACCCATCGTTCCCGGTCGAGGAGACGTCGGGGGCGGTCGATGGATCGTCCAGTGGCCAGTATCCGACGAGATTGTCCCCGTTCTGGTCCTCGGTGGGGTATCCCAGTTCGAGCCGGTCGGCCTGGTGATCACCGAAGGCTGCGTGGACGATGCCACTCGAGCTGTCGGCTGCGTCCCAGTCGCCGCTACTGGACCACGACAGCCCGCTCGTCACCGTGACTGCGGACGCGTTGAGGGGAACCTCCCCACTCGGACCGCCACTGGACTCGGCCGCGGTCATGTTGGCCCAGAAATATCCGGCACTCCCGCCGGATACATCGTACGTGTAGCGGTAGCCGCTCCCGATCGCCGACTCGGTCAGATCACCAACGTCGAGGGTCTCACTGGCGTCTCCACCGATCTCGATGGCTGCACTGGTTAGTTGTTCGCTCGACTCGAAGCGAAGGTCCACGTCCGTCCCCGACGCGACGAGGTCGTAATTCGTTATCCGCGGGCCACCTGGAACGTCGGCAAATCGCGTCGAATTCGGCGTCCCGCCGATGTCGTACTGGATCCCGATATCCATTCGTTGCCCCGCTACAGACCCATCGAAGCCGCGGATCGACACCGTGGCGGTGCTCCCCGGATCCATTTCCGCGCTGTTAGTAAGCTGGAGGATTCGTCCGCCGTCAGGGAGATAGAAGTTCCCCGAGTAGTAGCCGTCGTTTGACCCGTCGATTTCGATCGTGTCGGCGCCGCCATTGTCGACGTCGTCGATCGAATCGTCGGCCGGATCGACCAGAATGTGCGTTATCTCTATCGACCGACCGAAGTTGTTCCGGAGCGTGAACTTGACGTTGTCGTCACCACCGTCGGTGTCCAGATCATCGTTGTACACGAGGCCACTGACGTCGACAAACTGTGAACTATTACTCCAGGCCCCTTCGTCGTCGTCGACGCGGAGTTCGACGTCGTAACTGCCAGAGACAAGCGTGTGATCGATGGTCGGATCGCTGGTCACCTCATCGTACGTTCCGTCTCCATTGAAGTCCCAGAGGTATTTGTCGATACTGCCGTCGGGATCGTAGGCAGCACTCGCGTCGAATGTTACCGCCTGGCCGTCCTGGGGCGATCCCGGACGGAAGGTGAACTTCGCTACTGGGGGTCGGTTGCCCGGCTGGTTACCGACGGCGACGCCGTTGGGCGCCACGTCTTGCCCGATTCCGAGACGAGTATCCAGGTCGAAACTATCACTGAGCGTCGATCTCGCGGAGCTACCGTCCGATTCGGCACTGAGGTGGACGACCCCATCCGGTTCGGATTGCAACTGGATTTCGGTATCGTTGTGGATGGGGACGTACTGGACGACGTCGTGTTCGACGGACTCGAGCTCAAGACACCACTTGGAGCTGCTCGTGCCGGTGTCACAGGTGGCTCCCTCGGCGAGTGAAACCGTGTAGCGGCTCCCCGCAATTCGGTCGGTGTGCTTGGACGTGAGGTTCGTTTTCGCGCCGTCACTCGCGAGCGAGTCCAGGCGGCCGATGTCCGCGGCGATGCGGTTTCCGACCGTCTCGAGTTCGGCTCGCGTCGTCGACTCTCGTTCGTTTTCGAGCATCGCCGTCGCGCTCACCATCACCATCGCAATGAGGACCGTCGTGATCGCAATCGTCATCACGTGGGCGACTGGCACCATCAGCGCCCGGTCGTCGTCGAAAAACGTTCGAGTCATGCTCAGGCCCCTCCCGGATATACGGAGACGTTGTGTGATTTTTCCAGATCGAACCCATCGCCGATGATGCTCACCGTGACGTAGGCGTCCCAGACCGCGGGGGCGGAACAGGGCTCGTCTAAAGGTGGTCCAGACTGGCATGGGCCGGCCCCTCCTAACGTATCCTTTTTCGCGACCATCGCGTACTTCCCGACGACGTGGTCACCGTCCTCGAAGTTCACCGTCGTGACGTTCCCGACAAGGTAGAGGTCGGCGTTCTTCGAGCCCTCGTGGGAGACGATGATAC
>Ga0207733_100120_pt1 | contig 75458 bp, 68 predicted proteins | sample A23P3SouthBayCA_FD_187735 | JGI IMG/M metagenome (GOLD analysis project Ga0207733, IMG submission 187735) | Aerobic enrichment media microbial communities from Eden Landing Ponds, California, USA - A23 P3 (SPAdes) | ecosystem: Environmental > Aquatic > Marine > Unclassified | place: Emeryville...
GTCTACTCCACGCTCGCCATCGGCGTGCTCTCGTTCGGCGTCTGGGCCCACCACATGTTCGCCACCGGCATGGACCCGCGCCTGCGCGCGTCGTTCATGACCGTCTCGCTCGCCATCGCCGTCCCGTCGGCCGTCAAGACGTTCAACTGGATCACGACGATGTGGAACGGGAAACTCCGCCTGACTGCGCCGATGCTGTTCTGTATCGGCTTCGTGGCGAACTTCATCATCGGCGGCGTCACCGGCGTGTTCCTCGCCGCCATCCCCGTCGACCTCGTGCTCCACGACACCTACTACGTCGTCGGCCACTTCCACTACATCATCTTCGGCTCGATAGGATTCTCGGCGTTCGCCGGGATCTACTACTGGTTCCCGCTGCTCACGGGGCGGATGTACCAGCACCGCCTCGCGAAGTGGCACTTCTGGCTGTCGGAAGTCGGGACGAACGTGACGTTCTTCGCGATGATCCTGCTCGGCTACGCCGGGATGCCACGGCGCTACGCGACCTACCTGCCCAAGTTCACGACCCTCCACCAGCTCGCGACTATCGGGGCGCTCGTCCTCTTCGTGGGCCAACTCATCTTCGTGTGGAACCTCGTTAGTTCGTGGATCGAGGGGGCGAGGGTCACGGACGGCGATCCGTGGAACCTCGAACGTGACGGTCTCCTGACGAACGAGTGGGACTGGTTCGCGGCTAGGGTGGAGACGCGTGTTCCGGACGGCGGTACCGAATCCACCGCGGAGGAGTGATCGACGAACTGCGTGGCGTCGACTCGGTCGCCGAGGAACGGGCGACGCGCCGGGCCGACGCACGGACCGCGAACGACCGAGACGTTCTGTGAGGGGCGACGGCCCTCGGCCGACCGACTGTAGGCAGTCGGTGTGGCGGCTCGGCCGCGGATCGGGGCCAGTCGACCGTCGGTCGTGAGTCGGCTGGCGACGGCACGACTACCGAACCGTCAGATGCCCGATCATGCCGTTGTGGGCGTGCAGGATACAGACGTACGTGTAGTCGCCTTTCGTTTCGAACGTGTGGGTGTACGTCGAGCCGGTCGGATCGACCGCTTGCGCGTTGCCGTCGGGGTGGCTGCCGAACGGCTCCGCTCCGTCGGGAATCTCGACTTTCGGATTGTCGTCGGGGTGTCCGCAGACGTTGTGGCCGGACGATTTGAACACCCACTTGACCGTATCGCCGACCGCGAGCCGGACGCGCGTCGGAATGAACGCGAGGTAGTTGCCGTCGGGACCGACCTCGATTGTCACGTCGGCCTCCTCGGTGGGGGTCGCGGTGGGCGTGGCAGTCGCCGTCGGCGTGGCCGTCGGTTCGGCCGTGGCGGTGGGGGTGGCTTCTCCGCCACCGCCACCGCTCTCGCCATCCCCACCGCCGCCACCGGAACAGCCGGCGAGGACGACCCCCGCGAACGTACTTGCAAACTGTCGTCTACTGACTAGTCGAGTCGGCTTGCGTGACGCCATCGGCTCTCCCTTTTCAAGTACCATATATAAGTCTGCTGTCTTCGTGCCAGCCGATACCACGGGCCGACGTTACACACCGATTTATCCAGTGGCGTCGGCCTCGGCCTCGGCGTCACCGTCGGCGATCAGCGACTCCTCGACCTGCGTGTAGACGAGCACCAGCGCCGCGAGCGACAGGACCGTCCCGAAGGTGAAGGGCGTACTGAACTGCCCGACGTTGTAGAGGAACCCGGAGGCGAGCGGGCCGACGGCGACGCCGAGGCCGAACGCCATCGTCAGGACGGAGAGCGTGGTGCCGGACTGGCCCTCGCCGGCGAGGTCGCCGGCGAGTGCGAGCGCCGGTGCGAAGACGAACGCGACGGCGACGCCCTGCAGGAGGCGCGCGCCGAGCATGAGATACGGGTCGTGCAGGACGCCCTGTGCGAAGACGGCGGGCACGAGAATGACGAAGCCGGCGAGCAGGAACGGCCGCCGACCGTACGTGTCGCTCGCGCGACCGACCGGCACCTGCAGGACGACGTTCGCGATGACGACGGCGGCGAACTGGACGCTGAACAGGAAGGTTCCCTCGTCGAGTCGCGCCCGGATCGGGCCTTCGAGCGTCGCGAACAGCGCGATGGTCGTCGCCATGAAGAAGGTGCCGACGCCGAGGACGAACACCGAATCGAGGAGCGTCGAGCCCCGCCGATCCAGCACGGCGACGGAGAGCGTCTCCGCCGATTCGGCGGCGAGGGACGGCGGATCGGACACCAGCGCGGTCACCAGCGCGAAGCTCACGATGGCGCCGAGGACGGCCACGCCGAACGCGGCGTCGAAGCCGGAGAGGCGGCCGACCGGCGTGGCGTACGGCCCGAACCGGATGACTGCGCCGGCGACGATGGGACCGAACCCGAAGCCGACGAGCCTGAACGTGTTGAACACGCCGAAGTTGCTCCCGCGCTCCCGGTCCGAGCGGGCGAAGTCGTTGACGAGCGCCACCGTCGCCGGGACGGTGAAGGCCGCGCCGATGCCTTGGAGCGCGCGGGCGACGAGGACCCACCAGTAGCCGGTCAGGAACGGGTACGCCGCGCTGCCGATGCCGAACAGACACAGGCCGAAGAGGACGAACACCTTGCGGCGGCCGACCCGATCCGACAGCCGGCCGGTGAACGGCTGGCCGAAGCTGTTCAGGAACCCGAAGAGGGAGAGCACGAGGCCGATGAGAAACTCCTCGCCGACGACGAGGCCGAACACGTTCGCGCCGACGAGCCCGGTCAGTGACACCTGTCCGCTGGCGATGTACAGCGGGAGGACGATGATGAGAAAGGAGTTGCCGAGTGCGTCGGCCATCCGGGCGAGACCGAGGGCGACGACGCGTCTGTCCGTGCCTAGCATACGACACCTCCGTACGATGGTCGAACGTGCCACGACGAGGATTCGCTCACAGTGGTCCAACGGCCCTGATCGTAATATGGACACCGAAAACAGTCGTCGTTTCCGGAACCGGCCGCTTCCCGGTCGGGTGGGCCCACGCGTTCGACCGGTGGCGTCCCCATGGTTATCGGCGACCCCGAATCCAGCGCGTGATCCGCGAGGTGATGCCGAGGTCACGTTTGGCCATGATGACCGTGTCGTCCACGCGGCGGCCGACTTCCTCGGGAATCGCGCCGAAGACGAGTTGTTGCAGGAGCCCTTCCCGCGAGGCACCGACGACGGTGAGGTCGTGGTGTTCGGCTTCTTCGACGATGGTACCGACGACGTCGTCGCTCTCGACGAGTACCGTCTCCGTGTCGAGGTCGTCGAGGACGGACGCTGTCGCCGCCACCGTGTCGTCGGCCCCGCTCGTCCCCTCGGGCGCGACGTGGAGGACGGTGACCCGCGCGTCGTTCCGGACGCCGATGGCGTGTGCAATCTCGGCGGCGAACTCCGCGTGCGGTCCGCCGGCGGCAGGGACGAGAATCGAGTTCACGTCGCGGACCGGGCCGATGCGTTCGACCAGCACGTCACACCGGGCGCCCGTGACCACCCGGTCGAGGTTGCTTCCGAGGACGATGTCGCGTCGGTGGCTCCGGCCGCGCCACCCGAGCAACACGAGGTCGACGTCGTCCTGTTCGACCGTGTTCAGGATGGCCGTCGCCACGTCGTGACTGATGCGTACCCGTCCGCTGACGGGTACTTCGGGGCGCTCGTCGGCCGCGATGTCGAGCGCCTTCTGGAGCACATCGCGCTCCGCCCCGGCGAACTGCCGTCCTTCGGACAGCGGCGTCTGCTGGGGCACCGTCACCACGCTCATCACCTCGATTTCCGCGTTCCGTTCCGCCGCGAGGTCCAGCGCCGTTCGCATCAACTGCTCGACGCTCTCGGGGTTGGCGATGGGGACGAGGATGCGCTGATCGCGCTCGGCCCGTTTGGGTGCCGGGGCTCGCTCGGTCGCGACCGTCGGCGTCTCCTCCTCTAGCTGTTCCTCTTCCCGTGGTGCGGCGTACCCGTAGTAGACGACGAGACCTATCCCCATCCAGAGTGCGGTGGTTACGAGTGCGATGAAGCCGTGGGAGTCCGGTCCGAGGCCGATTTCGAGGCCCAGTGCCGAGAGCAGGAAGGGCGTCAGCAGGAACTGGAGCACGATCCCGATCAGCGGCGGCCACGGCATGTACGGCACCTCGAACGTCCGCGTCAGGTCGGGGTGGGTCTGGCGCATCTTGACGACGGTCCAGTTGACCTGCACGAACAGGAGGATGAACATGATGTCCGCCGAGGCGGCGACCGCTTCGATGGGGAGCGTGAGCGCCATGACGACGATCAGGGCCGCGGAGAGGAAGATGGCCCAGTGGGGGGTCCGCTTGTCCTCGTGGATGTGGGCGAACTGCTCCGGCAACGACCGATCCCGCCCCATCGCGAAGGAGACGCGCGACGAAGAGTACACCGTCGCGTTGAGGGCGCTCATCGTCGCGGTCAACCCGGCGAGGAGGAGGAGCGGGACGCCGTACGGGACGAACTGCCCGGCGGCTTCGATGATGCCGAGCTCCCCGAGGTTGCCGAGCAACTGCCACGTCGGTGCACCGGCGGTGAGCCCCGCCCGCCCGGCCAGTTCCGCCGTCGTCTCGATGCCGCCGATGGCGGCGATGGCCACGAGGAAGTAGATGGGAACGACGATCATCAGCGAGTAGAAGACCGCTTTCGGGACGTTCTCGCCGGGATCGACCACCTCCTCGCCGGACTGGACGATGATCTCGTACCCCTCGAAGGCGATGTACGTGAAGCCCATTGCCCCGACGATGCCGACGATGCCGTGGGGGGCGAACGACGGATGCGCGACGAACTTCTGTGGCCAGTCGGGCGTGTGGGCCGTCGCGAGGAGGCCGAATGCGACGAAGATAGCGAGGATGGCCATCTTGATTCCGGTGACGACGACGCCTGCCTTCCCCGTCTCCTCGGCGCCGCGGTAGTTGATGTAGGCGAAGAGAGATACCATGAGCGTCGCCAGCAGTTTCTCCACGAGCAACCGGTCGAGGACGCCGAAGAGGACGAACTCGCGCGTGAGTCCGGTCCCGAAGACGACGAACTCCGTGAGGAAGACGCCGAACGTGACGGCGTACAGTGAACAGGCGACGGCGTGGGCGAACCAGCTCATCCAGCCCGCGTAGAAGCCGTTCGGGTCGACCAGCGCCTCCTTCACCCAGAGATACCCCCCACCGGCCTCGGGAAACGCCGCCCCGAGTTCGGCGTACGAGACGGCGGTGAACAGGGCGACGGCGCCGTTGAGGAGGAAGGCGAGGGTTAGTGCGGGCCCGGCGAGTCCCGCGGCGAATCCAGTCAGTGCGAAGACGCCGGCACCGATCATCGCCCCAACGCCGATGAACGTGACGTCGAAGAGGCTCATATCCCGGGAGAGCTCCGTTTCGACCCGGGACTCCGTCTGGTCGCTGGCACTGGACGGGTCGGCAGAGACACGGCTCTCCGAACCCGATGGCTCGTCTGTCATCCCATCGGCCTTGTCGAAGTGAGGCCACTAATGTTTCGCTTCGTGCCGGCTACGGGAGTCGACACACACATCAACGTTCCCGTGGCAAGTTGTCTCTATGTTCGAGGGTCGCTACCGGTCGGTCCGACGACGGCTCCGCCGGCTGGAACGCCGGGAACGCCGAGCACTCCAACGGTGGGTGGCGGATACGGAGAACGTCTTCCACCTCTCTGCGCTCGTCATCGTGCCGTTGCTCATCGGTGTCATTACGTGGGTCTCGAACGTCTCGACGGCAGTCTCCTTTCTCGTCTACCCGCCGCTGGCGTCTGGGACGTACACGCTGTTTGCGGATCCGGGCGGTCGGTACTCCTCGGCCCGGCGCTTCGTGGGCGGGATGACCGTCGGTGCGTTCAGCGGCTGGCTCGCGCTCGAAGCGAGCGCCCAGTTCTGGTATTCGGTCCCCCCAGCCCAGTTTCAGGTCCACACGGGGGCAGCGGCGCTTGGCATCTTCCTGACCGGCGCGCTGACTTGGGTACTGGGACTCGAGGAGCCGACGGCGTTCTCGTCGGCACTGCTCGTGTTGGTCACCGGTTCGGAGCAACTGACGTACGTCGTCGGCATCGCCGTCTCGAGTCTCCTCGTCGCCGGCGTGTTCGTCCTGTGGCGGCGCGAGTTCTACCACGAGCGCGACCGGTTTCTGTTTCAGTCGGCACGTGAGCACAGTCGCGTGCTCGTCCCCGTCCGCGGTACCGACCCGGAGCCATTCGTACTGTTCGCCGCTCGACTCGCGGCCGCACGTGAGACGGGAACGGTCGTCCTGCTGGACACCGTTACGCCGGCGGCCATCGCGGAGGCGGCGTCGGAACTCGACCTCGACACCGTGGGCTCGACCGTGGCAGTGGAGTCGGCAGCCGAGGATTCGAGCCGCGCCGCCGAGGAAGCGATCACCGACGAACGACTCGACCGGCTCGAAGCGCTCCAGCGTCGCATCGAAGCCGTCGTCGACGTTCCCTGCGAGTTCGTCGTGGCCGTCGAGGACGGCGGCACCGCGGAGACTGTCCACCGGACGGCCGAGACGGCCGCCTGCGACCTGATCGTCGCGCCGTACGAAACCGACGACGGCGCGCCCACCCGGTTCGTTCGGGATGTCCTGTACGGTGACACCGACGCCGTCGTGTTCCGTTCGTCGACGGACCGGACCGAGTGGCCTCGCGTACTCACCGTCGTCAGCTCGCCCGGCGAACTCGCGAACACGATGCTCGATTTCGCCCGCCGACTCGCCGGCGATGCCGGAACGATCAGCGCCTGTACGTGCATCTCGCGTGACCGTGACCGCAGAACCGCGGAGATCATGCTCGAAAACATCGTCGAGACGGTCGGCACGTCCATCGAGACACGAATCGCACACGGATCGCTCGAGGACTTCGTGCGACGGAACGCCGCACACTACGATCTCACGGTGGTCGGCGCGAGCGACGACCCGTCGGTCACCTCGTGGGTCGTCTCACCCCCGACGTTCGAACACGTCGACGACGCGGAGTGTGACCTCGCTGTCGTGCATCGGGACTGAACGGCCGCCGTGTTTGGGCCCCGACTCTAACAATCACTAAGTGGTTGTTTTGCCGACGGGCCGCCACGGTGGCCACGCCGTGTCCGTCCACCGCCACCCGGGTATTCGATCCGTAATAAAATATACATAGGATAATTCGAAAACTGATACTTATTCGAACGAGGGCAACTACCGTCACTCCCCACGAACGAACGGATATCGGCGTTTCGGGGGCAGATAGACGGGATACACGGGATTGACGACCGGAATCTCTGCTCGCGTCGGACCGATTCGATCTTGGCCGGCGAAATGTGCCAAATACGGGCAGAAGACGGTCATTTTCCCGTCGCCGATGTCGACGCCGCGCGCTGCGCGTTCGAAGTATAATATCTTTTATAAGATATAGAATTTCCCAGTTTAGAAGCAAGTACTTGCGGGCGATTCGCAGTGGACGACCGTCTGCCGGCGTGCGAGGGAGGCCGGAAGTAACCACTATACGCCCCGCCCGACTGCCTCCGGTATGCGACTGGAGGATTACTGGGGCGTGGGGCCGAAGACGAGCGAGCGCCTCCGCGAGGCGCTCGGGGAGGAGGCGGCCGTCGAAGCCATCGAGTCCGCGGACGTACGCGCGCTGACCGACGCGGGCATCACGCGGGGCCGCGCGACGCGCATCCTCCGCCGCGCCAACGACGAGGCGGGGATGGACGCGCTGGCGACTCGCGACACCCGCGACGTGTACGACGACCTGTTGGCGCTGGCGAGTGAGTACGCGCTCACCCGGCACGCGGCCGACCGCATCCGGGTGTTGACGCCGCTCTCCTCGCCCGACGCCGTGGTGGACCGGCTGGACGCCGTCGACGCCGCACGCGAGGCGTGGACGGGCCTCGACGACGAGAGTCGGGCGGCGGTCGTCGACGCCTTCGACGCGTACGACGCCGCCGCGGGTACCGAACGCGCCGCCGTCGACGCCGTGCTCGCCCTCCGCGAGGCCGGTTTGGATGGCTCGACGTTCGACGCCCTCGGCGAGATCGATCCCGACGCCGTCCGCGAGGCCGCGGACGCCCTGCAGTACGTGACGGCCGACGGCGTCGCCGCGGGTGCGGACGACCGACTCGACGACCTCCGCGGCCGCCTCGACGACGCCCGCGAACTGGAGAACTCCGCGTTCGACGTGCTCGAACGGATTCGCGAGACTGGCGTCAGGGATCTGGCGGACTTCCGCCGCGCCTTCGCGGACTACGTGGACCGCGAGACGCGCCTCTCGCGGTCGGCCATCGAGGAGAACGCGCCCGAGGAGGCCCACGACGCCGCCGACTTCGTGAGCACGGCGCTCCGAGCACTGGTCGACGACCTCGAACGCCGGGTGACGGAACGGGAGACACAGGTCGAAGACGACCTGCGGGCCTCCATCGCCGACGCGCGCGACGACGTGGACCGGGCCGTCGCCGCCGTCGACGACGTGGCGGTCGACCTCTCGCTCGCGCGCTTCGCCGAGGCACACGACCTCACGCGGCCGACACTCGGCGGCGACGGTCTCGCGGTCGAGGGGGCGCGCAACCTCTTTCTCGACGATCCGGACCCCGTCGACTACGCAGTCGGCGATCACGACCTGTCGCCGCCGACCGGCGACCGCGTGGCCGTCCTGACGGGCGCGAACAGCGGCGGGAAGACGACCCTGCTGGAGACCTGCTGTTCGGTCGCCCTGCTGGCCGCGATGGGACTGCCCGTCCCCGCCGAGCGCGCTGCGGTCGGGGCGTTCGACGCCATCGTCTTCCACCGCCGGCACGCGAGTTTCAACGCCGGTGTCCTAGAGTCGACGCTGAAATCCATCGTGCCGCCGCTGACCGACGGCGGCCGGACGCTCATGCTGGTCGACGAGTTCGAGGCGATCACCGAACCCGGCCGCGCCGCCGACCTGCTGAACGGGCTGGTCGACCTCACCGTCGAGCGCGGCGCCCTCGGCGTCTACGTCACCCACCTCGCGGACGACCTGAGCCCGCTGCCACCGGCCGCCCGCATCGACGGCATCTTCGCCGAGGGGCTGACACAGGACTTGGAGCTACGGGTGGACTACCAGCCCCGGTTCGGCACCGTCGGCAAGTCGACGCCGGAGTTCATCGTCTCTCGCCTCGTCGCCAACGCGAGCGACCGCCGCGAGCGACAGGGGTTCGAACACCTCGCCGCCGCGGTGGGCGAGGAGGCGGTCCAGCGGACGCTCTCGGACGTGTGGGAGGAGTGAGTGGCGACTGCGTCGCCACTGGGAAAGAGTGAGTGGCGACTGCGTCGCCACTGGGAAAGAGTGAGTGGCGACTGCGTCGCCACTGGGAAAGTGTGAGCGGGGACCGCGTCGGTCGCCGCCGAGCGTGCGACTCTTAACCCCACACCCTCTGGGAGAACTATGTTCGTGGACCGGTCGGAACTCCTCGCGGACAACCCCCCGTTTCGAGGGTACGGCGCCGCGGTGAGCGTCGGTCCCGACGGTCCGTGCGTCTTCGTCGCCGGGTTCGGGAACGCCAATCGCGTCCTCCGGTGGCGCGCGGGCGAAGTCGCCGACGCGGCCTGTGGCGTCCTCGCGGACGAGGGGCGCCACGCCATCGGCGTCGCCGCCGCCGACCTCGACGCCGACGGTCGCGAGGAGGTGTACGTCCACAACGTCGCCGCCTTCGGTGGCACCTCTGCCGAGGCCGACCTCCTGCTCGACTCGACGGCCGACGGGAAGTGGCGCGACCTCTTCGCGGACCCGGTGAACCGCGGCCGACAGAACTACCGCGTCGGCCGTTCGGTCGCCGCGGTCGACCGCCTCGGTACCGGCCGCTACGGGGTGTTCGTCACCGGCTACGGCGCTCCCGCGCGGTTCTACGAGGTGGGCGACGACGGCGGCATCACCGACCTCGCGGACGCGGTGGGGCTCGACGTGGTGACCGGCGGTCGGTCGGTCGCCGCCGGTCCCATTCTCTCGAATCGGACGGACCTGTTCGTCGGTGCCGAACGCGGCCCGAACCTCCTCCTCCGCAACGTCGGTGGCACGTTCGTCGACGTGGCGCGGGAGTACGGCGTCACCGACGCCGAGGAGAACGCCCGCGGGGCGGCGCTGGTCGCCCCCGACGGGGCGACGACGCCCGACATCGTCTGTGGCAACTGGAACGGTGCGAACCGCCTGTTCGCCCGCGACGGCGACACGTTTCGGGACGCCGCGCCGCCGGCCCTCGCCCGTTCGGCCCGCGTTCGCACCGTCGTCACCGCCGACTTCGACAACGACGGCCGACAGGAACTGTTCGTGAACTGTCTGGGGGCGCCGAATCGCCTGCTCGAATACGACGGCGGGTGGACGCAGACGTGCGTCGGTGACGCCCTCGAATCCGAGGGGATGGGCACCGGCGCCGTCGTCGCCGACCTCGACGGCGACGGAACGCTCGAACTCCTCGTGGTCCACGGCGAGGCCGAGGCCCAACCACTCTCGCTTTTCACCGCTCCCAACGACGGCGACTGGCTCCGGGTGCGACCGCTCACACCCGACGGCGCCCCCGCCCGCGGCACCCGAGTCGATCTGACGACCGGCGAGGGGCGACAGACCCGCCTCATCGACGCCGGTAGCGGCTACCTCTGTCAGATGGAGCCGGTCGCTCACTTCGGCCTCGGATCGTCGACGCCGCGCGAACTCACCGTCAAGTGGCCCGACGGCCGCGAGCGGACCGTCGCCGACCCCGAGCCGTGCGAGACGCTCACGTGCCCGCATCCCGGTGGGTGAGTTCCCGCTCGCGGCCCGACTTAGCGGGATTTAAGACGGGTTCTCCGTTACTGACTGGAAAGATGATCGACCCCACATCCGATATTGGGGAGGACGTCGACGAGAGCACTGCACCAACCTGCCATACGTGTGGGAAGAAGATCGTTCAGGAGCCGGAGCATCGGGTCGTCTCTTGGGTCGAGGAGGGCGAAGTCGGGCACCTACACTTCTGTGACGACGAGTGTCGCGAGGCGTGGAGCGGGCGTCGGCCGCGATAACTGTAGTAGCGTTTGGAACTGTCTACACACCGGACCGCACGCAGTCCTGCGATCAGGTGTGCTCTGACTTACAAAAGCTACTATAACCGAACCGATCCAGCCCCAGCGGCAGCATATCCGGGCTGACGGGCTGGAACTCCGCGCGCTCCCACTCGGGGAAGTACTCGCGGACGCCGTTCCAGCGGTCGCGAGCGTACCGCGCGTCGACGAGCACCCGAACCCCGCGTTCGTCGGGGCCGCGAATCACGCGCCCGACCGCCTGTCGCGCCTTTCGAACCGCGGGCACCGTCAGCGCCGTCTCGAAGCCACTCCGCCCGCCGCGGCCGTCGCTCCCGAAGGCCCGGTCGTACGCCGTCACGACGGCGCGGGTCCGCGGCCGCGTCGTATCGACCAGCGGCACCCCGCAGACGACGGCCGCGTGTAAGCGGTCGCCACGGTAGTCCACTCCCTCCGTCAGCGTCCCCCGGAGGCTCGTGACGAGCGTCTTCGATCCGCCGCCGAAGAACTCCGCCTTCAGCGCCTCGGTCGCGCCGTCGTCGCTCGACTCGTCGAGCAGGACCGGCGAATCGAGACGCGCCTCCAGTTCCCCGGCCATCCACTCCGCTTCCGCGTAGTTGGGCATCCCGACGAGGACGTTCCCCTCGCGCCCCGCCACCTCCGCGACGGCGTCGACGTACACCTGCCGCGTCTCGCTCGCGGACCCCGGCGCGCCCCGGTTCTCGTGCGTGAAGGCCGGCGCGTCGACGGCGAAGCTCGCGCGGTTCTCGGCGGAGAAGGTGAGACCGTAGGTTCGCTCGACGACGGGCCGGCCGGCGTCTTCCAAGTCGTCGAGGCCGGTGACAGTCCGGAACACGTCGAGCGGTTCGAGCGTCGCGGACATCAACACGCCGCCGCCGAAGTCCCCCAGCCGATCCGCGATGGCGTCGCCGGGGACGCAGTTGTGCAGCGACAGGCGCGCGTTGTAGATCCGTCGCCACGAATCGGCGGGCTCCGTCTCGTTCCACGTCCGCGAGCAGTCGATGGCCCGGAAGTAGCGAGCGTGGTCCGCGCGGTACCACGCGCCCAACACCCGTCCGACCGTCGGGACGGCTCGCTCGCGGTCCTCCTCCTCCAGTTCGTTCAGGACGCGTGCGACGACGGCGCCGACCGTCTCGGCGCGCACCCACACGTCGTCGCCGTACCGCCCCTCGGCCCACTCCGTGATGGCGTCGGGTTCGGGCGTCTCCGGGTCGCGCAGGGGTATCTCGTCGTCCGGCAGGTCGTCCATCGCCGTCCGCCACGCCGGGTGCTCCCGGTCGAGGTGGGCGCGCACTCGCCGGTCGAGTTCCTCGCGCAGGTCGCGGACGAACGCCCGCGTCTCCCGCAGCTCGTCGAGGCTCACGTCCGACTCCGCCAGTTCGCCGCGGACGAGGGCGCCATCCCGCGATTCTGCGTCGAGTTCGACCGGCTGAATCACCCGCGTGAGCTCCGACTCGGCGTCCCGAAGCGTCGCGTCGCCCACGCCGTCGCTCACGAGGTCACGCACCCGCGGTTCGAGCATGTGCGCCTCGTCGCAGACGACGAACGTGGACTCGTCGAGCAGCGCGCCGGTGAATGAGTCGACGGTCCGCGGGTCGAACGCGTGGTAGTAGTTGCCAATCACGACTTCCACGTGGGGGAGGAGCGCTCCCAGCATCGAGTGGGGGCAGGTGCCGTGGCCCGCCGCGAGGCCGACGAGGTCCTCGGTGTCCAGCAACCCCCGATCAGCGAAGTCGAACGGGACGGCCTCGACGGGGTCGCCGTCCTCCGGCAAGTCGTCGAGATACTGCGCGTAGAAGGGGCAGTACTCGGTGTCGCCGTACTCGGCGGTGTCGGGGAGGTAGGGCGTCGGCTCGCCCGCCGTCTCCAGATAGTCGGGGCCGGTGGACGCGTTCCCGCCGGAGTCGAGCAGTCCCGTCTGTGCCTGTCGCGCGTCCGCGGCCAGTGTCGCGGCCGTCGTCGGTCCCTCGGAGCCGGTCAGGTTGCGCGTCCGCTCCCGCAGCCCTTCACAGCGGTCGTAGACGGTCGACTCGTCGATCCGTCCCACGCGCTCGCGGCTGTACGGACACACGTCGGCCTTGCCGACGAGCGTCAGCGCCGAGACGGGCCGCCAGTCGTCGGGCAGGTTGTCGTTGATCGTCCGCACGTCGGCCTCGAACTGCCGGAGTTGCTGTTTGACGCTCGTGAGGACGACCACCCGCTCGAACGACGAGTCGGGGTCGCGCACGCGGTCGATGCCCGCCGTCAGCGCGAGCATCGTCTTCCCGGTGCCGCAGGCGCCTTCGATCACCGCGAACCCGCCCCGCTCGGCCGTCTCGATGGCCGTCTCGATGCCGTCGGCCTGTTCGGGGTACGGTTCGTCGTGGCCGAACACCGCCCGCCACGTCTCACCCATCACTCCGAGGCTGGCGGCGTCTCCGGATAAAAAGCTCGGCTCGGGACCCTTCGCGGACCGTCCGATGTCGACACATCGAGACGCCGATCCGTCTCACAGCAGACTCTCGCCCAGCACGATCACCGCGAGGTTGTTGGCGAAGACGCCGAGGCCGACGGCGACGAGAAAGCCGAGCCACGCCTCGACAGCGAGGGCGAAGTAGTAGTTCGCCGGCGGCGGCGTCCGCTGGAGGCGGTCGACGAGGAGGCGGAAACAGCCGGTGACGAGCACGACGACGGCGAGGTGGGCACCGATCACGACGAGGATGTTCCGGCCGAGGAGCCAGCGCATCAGTGGGTTGCTCTCGGCGCCGACGCCGACGAGCCGGGCTGCCGCGAGCGTCGTCAGCAGGTCGACCGCGAGGAGGAGAAAGAGCGCGACGGCGATCCAGTCCCAGTACTCCTCGACCTGCGCGTCGGCGACGCCCGCGGTCACGGCTCACCGCTCCCGTCGGTCGTCGTTGCTGGTCGTCCCGTCGCGTCGTCGTCGGTCGTCGGACGCGGCCGCGGCCGCGTCGTCGGCACTGCTCGCCTCGTCGCTCCCGGCACGATCACGCTCTCGACTTCGGTCCGCACCGCCATCCCGGTTTCGTTCCGACGAGCGATCCGTCCGTTCGTCGGTTCCGCCCCCGGTCCGTTCGTCGGTTCCGCCCCCGGTCCGTTCGTCGGTTTCGTCGTCGGTCTCGTTCCTCTCACCGTCGGCGCGCCGTTCGTCACCCCTCTCGCCCTCGTTCCGCGTGACGTTGCGCGCCGTGCGGTCCACGTTCGTCGCCTCCGACCGCTCCGTCGCCGACGTGGCGGTGTCCGTCTCCCGGTCGGTGTGGTCGGGATCGGTGGTCGTGTCGGCCAACGGCTCCGCGTCGTCGGTCGACGCCGTCGTCGTACGGGTAGCACCGTCGCCTACTGGCGTCGTCCCCCCGGTCGGCGTCGGTCCGCTCGCCGTCGCGGCTTCGACGGCGGCCAGCGCGTCGACCGTGTCCCCGCCGCCGTCGGCGGTGCGTTCGAGGATGGTCTCGACGCGGGCGGGCGGGGGGTCGTGCCCCGCCGCTTCCACGAGCGCCGCGGTGCCGGCGACGTAGGGCGCGGCGGCCGACGTACCGGCGAAGTGAGGGTCGGCGCGCGTCCGGGCGGTGGCGGGCGCGGTCAGATCCACCGCGCCGGCGTCCGAGAGCGAACTGAACGCCAGTCGTTCGCCGTCCGCGACGGCGCCGACGGCGACGACGCGGTCGCTCGTCGCCGGCGCGACCATGCTCCCGTGGGTGGTCGTGTGTTCGAGTTCGTGCCGGGCGGCGAACACCTGCACCCGTCCGGGGGTTGCCGACCCGTCGCCGACGCCGGTGTCCGCGTAGACGGCGACGTAGTACCGCCCGCGCGGGACGGCCACGTCGACCCCCTCGACGGTGAGGCCCGGTCCCGTCTCGTCGCTCGTGGATTTGGCGACGACGCGGTCGGCGCCGTTCGGGAGGCGACGGTAGAGATAGAGGTCGTAGTCGACGGCGGCGCGCCAGCGGAGGCGGACGGTCACCCGCCCCCGGAGCGGGTCGCCGTCAGCGAGGGCGTTCGCCGCGTCGCCCTCCGCGAAGGCGACCCAGCCGTCGGCCGTCCCCTCGCCCGCCCAGTGGCGGGTGGCGTAGTTGCCGGCGGAGGTGACGAAGACGGCGCCCTGTGCGGACGCTCGCTCGGCGGCGGCGGTGAGCCGCCGTTCGTCGGCCGCGACGCTCGGGAAGTAACTCCCCGAGTCGACGATGACGTCGACGCCGCGGGCGGTCAGCCACTCGACGGCCGCCGCGTACTCGGCGGGGGTGGGGGTCCGCCCGACGCCCGCGAGATAGAGGTTCGCGTCGGGCGCCGTCTCCGACACTACCTCCGCGACGGCGGTGTCGTGGGTCGTCGAGCGCGGAGCGTCACCGACCTGCTGCCAGCCGGCGACGTGGGGTTCGAGGGCACCGCTCGTGTCGAAGCCCTGCCCGACGACGCCGACGGAGACGCCCGCACCCGTGTGCCCGCGTTCGTGGACGGCGTCGGCCCGGACGGCACGGAGCGCGTCGGCCGTCGCGCCGGCGCTCGACGGATGGCGCTCGATGGCGGACCCGACCGTCGTCCCCACGTCTCCCATGCCGGCCGTCTCCGCGGCCGGCTCCGGCGCCGCCCCCGCCAGCGTCGGCTGGACGACGGCGAGGACGACGAGGAGCGTGAGGCAGACGACGCGACGACGGGGAGCGGGGGACATGGGCGGTCAGTCGGCGTATCGGCTCCAGACGGTGAGGAGGGCGACGACGAGGAGGCCGCCGGCGAGGAAGGCGACGCCCGGCGGGACGAGGCCGAGGATGGGGCCGGCCGCGCTCCCGACGCCGTCACCGACGCGGGGTGCCGTGCCGGGTCCGCCGAGGTCGACGACGCCCGTTCCGAACGCCCGTTCGACCGCGAACGCGCCGACGGCGAGGACGGCGAGGACGCCGATTACCCGATCCAGAGAGTCGAGGAACCGCTCCTTGTCGGCGTCGGAGCCGACGACGACCAGCGAGTCCTGCGTCGGCGCGTACACCTTCATCTCGCGCCCTTTCACCGAGTAGCGCGTGCCGGCGACTTCGACGAGGCCGGCCTCCTGCAGATTGCCGAGGTGGTGCCGGACGTTCTGGAGGGAGGTCGACACGGCGTCGGCGAGTTCCGAGGCCGTCGCGGGGCCGTCTTCGAGCGCCGTCAAGATGGAGCGGGCCGTCTCCGACGACACCGACCCGATGAGGCGTTCCGCATCGTCGTCCGTCAGGGACATGACGCGGAGTTCGCCATCCCCCTCGGGCGTCACGTCTCGCTCCAAGTGGGAGGGTAAGAGCCCTGACATCGGACCGTGAGTTTCGAATCCAGATAAAAAATCCTTCGCCAGAATCTCGTTCGGTAACCGATCTGATACGTCACCCTCCGTCGGTCGCCGGGAAGCCGCCGGCAAGATACAGCACTGTGAGGAGGGAGACGAGGCCGAGAAGCGCGGCGGCGAAGGCGAGGAAGACGGTGTCGAACGCGAACCGCTCCCCGAGGACGCCGACGACGCCGCTCCCGGTCGCCTGCACGAGCAGAGCGAGGCCGCCGTAGACGGCGTAGGCGCTCCCGCGGTTGTCCGGAATCGCCTCCAGCACGTACGCGTCGAGCGCGGGGAAGAGGCTGTGGGCGGTGAGGCCGAGCGCGACGCTCACGGCGGCGATGGCGAGGACGGACTCGGCGACGGTCAGCGCCGCGACGCCCGCGCCGACACCCGCGCCGAGCGTCAGGATGTAGGGGACGTGTGGCAGGCGGTCGGCGAGGCGGCCGCCCAGCCAGAACGCCGGAAGGCCCGCCGCGAACGCCACCGTCAGGAGCGTGCCAGCTCGCGTCGCCGTCAGTCCCTTGCTCGCCACGAGGTAGGTGACGTAGAAGTTGAACACGCCCTGCCAGACGAAGCCGGCGCCACCGATCATCACCACCGCGGCGAGGATGATCCGCCAGTGCGAGAGGGCGGCCCGGAAGTCACGGTCGGCGCCGCGGGGCATGCCACCCTCTCGCCGTCGGGCGACGGCGACGAGGAGGAGCGTCAGCGTCGCGCCGAGAGCCGCGAGCAACCAGAAGACCGCGCGCCACGAGACGGAGGCGACGACGGCGACGGTGAGCGTCGGCGCCACGACGGCCGCCGCCTGCGCGGCGACGCCGTGGACCCCGACCGCCCGTCCTACCGCGTCGGGGTAGAGGTCGCCGATGAGGGGGACCGCGGACGCGTAGTACGCGCCGGAGGCGACGCCGAGGGCGAACGCGCCGACCTGCAGGACGGGAATCGACGTGGCCGACGCGGTCAGCGTCGCCGCGGCGGTGAGGAGCGCCCCCGCCCCGAGGACGATGCGTCCCCGCCGGACGCGCGTGACGAGGTAGCCAACGGGAATGCGTGGGACGGCGGTCCCGACCCAGACGAGCGTCGTCACCAGCCCCAGCCCGGCCGTCCCCACCTCGAACGTCAGCCGGAAGGTTTCGAGGAGGGGCGCGAAGGCGACGCGGCCGAAGTTGGCACAGAACACGAGCCCACAGAGGGAAGCGAAGAGCCGACGGGTCACGTGACCGCTCTTCGGCGGGGGGCGAGACAAGCGTTGCGCTCCGGGTCGAATACTATAACGGCCGTCGGGGCGACGGCCCTGTATGATCACTGCCGAACGCATGGCCGCGGTAGACGAGAACGCGGCCGCCCTCGGCGTCCCGCGCAAGCAGTTGATGGAGTCGAGCGGCAACGCCGTCGCCCGAGCGGTGCGCGAAACCGCCGACTCCGGCGCCACCGTCGCCCTCGTCTGCGGCCGCGGCAACAACGGCGGCGACGCCTTCGTCGCCGCGCGCTTCCTCGACGACTACGACTGTGCCGTCCACCTGCTCGGTCGTCCCGAGACCATCTCGACCGACATCGCCTACGAGAACTGGGCGGCACTGGAGCAGGCCGAGTACGACACCCGCGTCGTCCGCGACTCCCGCGACCTCGACCTCGGCGACCCCGACGTGATCGTCGACGCGATGCTCGGGACGGGCGTGACGGGTGCGCTCCGCGAACCCGAACGCTCCGCCGCGGCAGCGATCAACGGGCGTGACGCGACCGTAATCGCCGTGGACGTGCCCTCCGGCGTCGACGCCGACACGGGCGAGACGGCGGGCGTCGCCGTCGACGCCGACCGGGTCGTCACCTTCCACGACGCCAAACCCGGCCTCGACTCGCTGGACGCCGCGGTGACCGTCGCCGACATCGGCATCCCCGAGACGGCCGAACTGTTCACCGGGCCGGGCGACCGCCGTCTGCTCTCCCGCCCCAGCGACGCCCACAAGGGCGCGTTCGGCGAGGTGCTGGTCGTGGGCGGCGGGCCGTACACCGGTGCGCCCGCCCTCTCCGCGCAGGCGGCGATGCGCGCCGGCGCCGACCTCGTCCGCGTCGCCTGCCCCCGCGCCGTCGCCCGCGAGGTGCAGGCCTTCGAGGAGGGGCTGATCCTCCGCCCCTTCGACGGCGACCACCTCACGGCCGACCACCTCGACCACGTCCGGACGCTCGCCGCAGAGCACGACACCGTGGTGTTCGGTCCCGGCCTCGGCGACGACGCGGCGACGCTCACGGCCGTTCGGGACTTCCTCGCCGACTACGACGGCCGGGCAGTGATCGACGCCGACGCCCTGCAGGTCGTACCCGACGTCGACACCGACGCGACGCTCCTCTGTACGCCCCATCGGGGCGAACTCCGGGCGATGGGCGGCCCGAGCGCCGACGACTGGCGCGAGCGACTGGACGCCGTCTCCGAGTTCGCGGCCGAACTCGGTCACACGTTGCTGGTCAAGGGCGCGTACGACGTGATTTCGGACGGCACCGACGCCCGGGCGAACCGCACCGGCAACCCGGGGATGACCGTCGGCGGCACCGGCGACGTGCTCGCGGGGGTGGCGGGCGCGCTCCTCGCCACGCAGGCGCCTCTGGACGCCGGCGCCCTCGCGGCCTACGCCAACGGCCTCGCCGGGGACCGCATCGTCGACCGGCAGGGGTACGGCCTGCTGGCGAGCGACCTGTTGCCCGAACTGCCCCGGGCGCTGTGGGGTGGTCGCGATGAGTGACGGCGGTGGGGAGGACCTGACCCACACCGACGAGTCGGGCAACGTCCAGATGGTCGACGTGGGCGACAAGCCCGACACGTCGCGGCGGGCGGTCGCCCGCGGCGAGATTCACCTCCAGCCCTCGACCATCGCGGCCATCCGCGACGACCAGATCGGCAAGGGCGACGTGCTAGCGACCGCTCGCGTCGGCGCCGTGCAGGCGGTCAAGCACACGTGGGAGACCATCCCGATGTGTCACCAGATCCCGATCACGAACGTCGACACCGAGTTCGACGTGGGCGAGGACCTCGTCACTCTCACCGTCGCCGTCGAGACGACGGGCAAGACGGGCTGTGAGATGGAGGCGCTCGAAGGCGTGACGACCGGTCTCAACGTCGTCTGGGACATGGTGAAGGCGGCTGAGAAGGACGAGGACGGCGAGTACCCCGACACGGCCATTCGGGACGTGCGGGTGGTCGAGAAGACGAAGCGCGAGATTTAGTCGCGCCGGCCGGCGAGCAAGCCTGCAACGAAGAGCGCGAGAAGGGCGACGACGGCGCCGAAGCCGGGGGCGCTCGTCTCGCTCTCCGTCGCCGGCGTCGTGGCCGCGGGCGTCTCGGTCGGTGCCGGCGTCGCCGTCTCGGTCGGTGCCGGCGTCGCGGTGGGCGCCACCGTCGTCGGCTCGGTCGTCTCTTCGACCGTGACCTGCCCCGCCGACGCGCCGTCGACGTGGAGCGCGTACGTGCCGGTCGCGTCGGGCGCGACGGTTAACGTCACGTCCACCGCCTCGCCGGGCGCGAGGTCGACGACTCGCGTCGCCGCCGTCTCGTCGTCGAGTCGCAGTTCGACGGTGTGACTGCCGGCCGCCGTGCCGACGTTCTCCACCGTCGCGGTCACCGTCGTCGAGCCGCCGGGTGCGAGGTCGGTCTGCGCCGTCGACGCCGCCGACACGTCGAACGCGGGCGTTCCGGCGGCGACGGCGAACACCGACAGGCCGGGCGCGTCGACGGTGTAGCGGTGGGTGCCGTCCGCCGTCTCCGCGAGCGTGGTGTCGAGTGCCGTCCACGCGCCGTCGTGGTAGCGGTAGACGGTCACCTCCTCGGGAGCGACGCTGCGCTCGTCGAGGGTCGCCGATTCGACGGTCAGATCGAACGTCGCCCCCGCGATGTCCGCGTCGTCGAGCGACGGATGTTCGACGGAGACGTAGCCGACGGCCCGCGAGGGGGCGTCGGGAAGGGTGGGCACGTCCGCCGCGCCCTCGGGCAGCGACGACGCGTCGTCGGCCACGTCGACCGAGAGGTCGAAGTCGCCGCCGGCGGTGACGCTCATCCCGTCGAGGCCGACGCTCGACCCCGCAGGTGGGGTCGTGAAGTCGACGGCGACGGGGTCGTCACCCGTCGCACCGGTGACGCTGACCGAGGCCGTGCCGGCGGTGGCGGACACGTCGACCGAGGGACCGGTCACGTCGGCGACGCTGACGCCGCCGCTCACGCCGCTCCCGCCACCGCCACCGCCACCGCTCGGCGCCGCTTCGACCGTGATCGTCACCGTGTCGGTGTCGGTGTTGCCCGCGCCGTCGGTGACCCGGAGTGTCGCCGTCACGGTCCCCGCCGAGGTGTACGTGTGCGACAGCGTGTCCGACGTGGTCGTCTCGTCGTAGGTGCCGTCGCCGTCCACGTCCCACTCGTACTGCGTGATGCCGACGTTGTCCGTCGTCTGCGAGGCGTCGAGGGAGACGCTCGATCCCGCGGTGGTCGTGGCGTCGCTGCCGGCGTCGGCCGTCGGCGCGGTGGTGTCCGTCTCGCCGGGCTTGATTTCGACCGTCTCCGCGGAGTAGTGCGTGTCGAGTTTCATCTTGATGCCCGTCGAGGTTTCCGTGAACGTCGCCTGTGTCTGACTGCCGCCGTAGGCGGCGCGGAGCTGCCCCGCCGAGGTGACACCCCACTGGTCGAGCATCCCGTCGGGGATGAGCGCCTCGTAGTAGCCGTCGTTCTGGCTCCCGTCGACGGTGAGGTGGGGACCGGCGACCTGCACTTCGAGTCGCGGTTTCTGCGAATTCGACCCCTGTCGGTACATCGGCGGCGAGAACGACTGGGCGTCGGTGACGATGGTCCCACCGGTGAGCGTCGTGCGGAAGCGGACGGGCGCGTTCGCCATGTTGTAGAAGGAGACGAGCGCCTGCGCCTCCCGCATCGTCGTCGCCTGTTTGTTCTCCGCCGGCCAGTTGTTGTAGGCCGGCTGGCCCCCGTCTTGGTAGTAGAACCGCTGATTCTCGCGCGGTTCGATGTAGAGCGTCAGGTTCGCGGTGTCGGCGGTCGATCCCGACCCGACCGACCACGAGACGTTGCCGCCGGTCCCCATCATCATCCGCGGCGTGAAGTCCTTCAGTTCGAGTTCGACCTCGAACCGGGTGGTGGTGTCGGCGCCGACGTTCGCGAGGTCCGCCTCGCCATTCTGGACGCCCTGCCCTTTCAGGCGCACGTCGAGTTTGCCGTTCGAGACGGTCGTCCCGACGATCACGTCGCCGGTGGGCTGGGTGCCGTCGACGACCCGCACCGAGGAGTCGACCACCGAGGGCGACCCGCGCGTCTGGACAGTGACGCTCTGGCCGGGCTGGCCGCCGACCGCGACGGTGTGACTCCCTGCCGTCGCGAACGTGGTCGTGATCGTGACCTGCTTCTGCCCGCCGGCGGACACGGTCACGTTCGCGATCTGCGCCACGCTCCCGTCCTGATAGAGCGGGACGAGCATCCAGTCCTCACTCGCCCCTCCGTTCGACACCGTCGCGGTCACGTCGAGGTCCTCGTTCTGGTCGACGGTCGTCGTCGAGAGCGAGAAGCCGTCTACCGACATCGAGTTCGACGGCTGGACGAGCAGTTGCGAGCGCTCGAAGCTCGCTCCCGCGGCCGTGTACAGATCCGAGATGCCGGTGTCGGAGAGGCTCACGGAGACGGTCGCGGTTTTCGTCGTGCTGGCCCCGACGCTCACCGAACGGCTCGCGAGTTCGGTGATGGACTCGGTCGTTCCGACCTTGAAGACCTTCAGCGTCGTCGACCCCGAACTCCCGCCGGTGTTGTTGAGCACCACGTCCACGTCGACGTTCGAACCCGGAGCGACCGTCGTCTTCGAGAGCGACACCGAGTCGATGGTGATCTGCGCGGTTCCGCCGCCCCCGCCACTGTCCAGTAGCGTCGAACTGTCGGTGGCGAGGACGGTTCCACTGCTGGTGTCGTTCAGCTTGTACGTGACGGCCTGATCGCCCGAGAACGCCCCCGCGGGCACGGAGAGCGTCGCGAAGCCCTCCGTCGTCCCGAGCGTGGTGTTGGCGGTGACGAGGGAGCCGTCGCTGGCGTCGTAGAGTTCGACGGCCACGTCCGAAGCGGTCCCAACCTGCCCGGTGGCGTTGTACGCGACAGACAGCGAGGTGGTCGTGGTCGGATCGTGGCTCGTGTCGGAGTTGTTCACCCACGGCGCCGGGAGGAGACCGTTGCCACCCCCGCCACTGTCCAGCAGCATCGAGGTGTCGGTGGCGAGGATGGTGCCACTACTGGTGTCGTTCAGCTTGTACGTGACGGCCTGATCGCCCGAGAACGTCCCTGCGGGCACGGAGAGGGCCGCCGATCCCTCCGTCGTCCCGAGCGTGGTGTTGGCCGTCACGAAGGAGCCGTCGCTGGCGTCGTAGAGTTCGACGGCCACGTCCGAAGCGGCTCCCACCTGCCCGGTGGCGTTGTACGCGACAGACAGCGAGGTGGTCGTGGTCGGATCGTGGCTCGTATCGGAGTTGTTCACCCACGGCGCGGGCGGGAAGCCGGTGAGCGCGGCTGCCGTCGCCCCGCCGATTGCGGCCGGCCCGGCCGTCCCCGTGGTCGCGTCGTCGACGGGTGTCGTCGCGGCCCCTACGGGCGCCATCGGTGCCACCAGCAACGCGAGAACGATTCCGACCACGCGAGCGCGTCGCCACGAAATCGGCGCGTCTCCCTCTTGCATGCGCGACACTCACACACGGGGATGAAAATCGTTCGGTGCCGAATATCAGCCGTGATAGCGCGTGTCGGACGGGATTAGGCCGACTCGACGGCTGCGAGGTCGCTCGCCTTGGCGCGGGCGCGCTCGACGATGGAGGGGCGCGCCTCGAACTCCAGCACCACTTGCTCGCCCTCGTACGCTTCCTGTTCGACGTTGGCGTGGTCGTGGACCCACGAGACGAGGCTCATGGTGTCGTCGGTGAGTGGGAGGACGAGCCGTTCGAACTGCCAGTCGGGGAGTTCGCGCTCGATTCGGTCGCGGAGTTCGTCGACGCGTTCGCCCGTGAGACCGGAGACGGCGACCGGGTTGGGCGCCAGTGCCGCCAGCGCCTCCCGTTTCTCCGCGAGTTCGTCGTCGTCGACGCGGTCGATCTTGTTCAGCACCGTCACGATGGGTGCCTCGTTGCGTTCGTACAGCGTGTCGTGGCAGGTGACGAGTTTCTCGCGCATCTCCTCGATGGGTTCGCTCGCGTCGACGACGAGGAGGACGAGGTCGGCGTGGTAGACGGAGTCGAGCGTGGACTCGAACGACTCCACGAGCCAGTGGGGCAGGTCCGAGACGAAGCCGACGGTGTCGGTGAGGAGCACGTCCCGACGGCCGGTGTCGGCGCGGCGGGTGGTCGTGCCCAGCGTGGTGAAGAGGCGGTCCTCCGATTCGGCGGTGGTGTCGAGGTCGGGGTGGCGGTCCTCGTTCTCGTCCACGTCGAGTTCGGCCGCGAGGCGGCGCATCAGCGTCGACTTCCCGGCGTTGGTGTAGCCCGCGAGGGCGACGAGGTCGAACCCGGATTCGCGGCGCTGTTCGCGGCGCGTCTCGGCCTTTTCGGCGATGGTGTCGAGTTCGCGTTTGATCTCCGCGATCTGATTCTTGATGTCGCGTTCGCGGCTCTCGTCGTACTCGCCGAGGCCCATGAAGCCGGGGCGTTCGTCGCGTTTGGCGAGGCTGGTCTTGGCTTCGACGCGCGGGAGTTCGTACCGGAGCTCTGCGAGTTCGACCTGCAACTGCGCTTTCCGGGTCTGGGCGCGCTGCCCGAAGATGTCGAGGATGAGCGTGAAGCGGTCGATCACCTCGACGCCCTCCGGCAACTTGCCGCCGATGTTGTACGTCTGATACGGGCCGAGGCGGTTGTCGACGATGACGGCGTCGGCGTCCGCCGCGCGCGTGAGCGCCGCCAGTTCCCCGACTTTCCCCTCGCCGAAGGCGTAGGCAGCGTCCTCCTCGCGGGTCTGGGTGAGTTCGTCCACCACCTCGTAGCCCGCGGCGCGCGCGAGGTCCCGAATCTCGCTCAGATCCGCGTCCCCGCCCTCGACGCGCTTGGCGACGACCGCCCTCATCGCTGCACCTTCGAACCGGGTGACGTGTGGCTTTCCTGCACGATTTCTCGTCGAGGTAGGCGCTCGAACCACTTAAACTCCGCTCGACGCCGGGTTCTCGACCGTAATGGGCGCGTACTCGAATGACACGACGTTAACACGTAATTAGCTATCACGCTGCACGTGCAACGTGAGTGCCGTCCTGTACGGGTCGCCTGCGGCGCCGGTCGGTGGTTCGACTCCATCGGCGGGACCTCCCCGGGAGGGGATCACCATGTCGAAGGAGTTCAAACTGTCACGGCGGAAGGCGCTCGCAGCCCTCGGGACAGTCGGCGTCGCCTCGGCGGGCGCGGGACTGGGGACGAGCGCGTACTTCAGCGATGGGGAAACGTTCGAGAACAACTCGCTCGTGGCCGGGTCGCTCGACCTGAAAGCGGCCTACTCGGTCCACTACTCGGATTGGTCTGCGGACGAACTGGCGGGCATCGACGAGGACGACGTCACCATGACCGACCACGAGGCCGAGTTCACCCCGGGACCGAGGAGTGTCCCGGGTATCGAGTTCGCCACGGAGAGCGATTTACAGCAGTTCCTCGAGAATACACTGGTGACCGAGGACGGCGACGCGTCCTGTCCGGACGGCACCGACGCCGACGACCTCCAACAGCCGGTCATCGAACTGGAGGACGTCAAGCCGGGCGACCACGGCGAGGTCACGTTCGACCTCGCGCTGTGTGACAATCCGGGCTACATCTGGCTACAGGTGGCCGACGCTACGGCGTCCGAGAATGGGTACACGGAACCCGAACGAGACGACCCCGACGAATCCGGCCTCGAAACGCTCCCCGGCGAACCACCGATGGATCTCCACGTGGAACTCCTCGACGCCGTCCGAGCCGCCTACTGGATCGACGACGGCAACGACTACGTGAACGGCGACGAGACGTTCCAGTCGCGGGGCTCGCTTCGGGAGGTCCTCGGAGAGCTCTCGGGGATGGGGGCGGCGCTCGAAGGCGACATTTCCGCCGAGCAAGGCGGCGGCACCGGTGAGCAGGGGTGTTTCTCCGCCGGAGAGCACTCGGTCGGGTTCGTGTGGTGGCTGCCGGTCGACCACGCCAACGAGATTCAGACCGACTCGGTGACGTTCTCGCTGACCTTCTACACCGAGCAGTGCCGTCACAACGCCGGGGCCGGCGACCGCCTCGCGGCCTTCGTGAACGACGACGCGCCGCTCAACGAGCACCCGTGGGACGGGGTCGTCGTCGACCGGACCGGCGAGGAGGAAGTCGTCGTGATGAACAACGCCCTGACCGAGGTGAATTTCCCGAACGCGCCGCCCTTCGGTCCGCCACCGCAAACCCTACCGCTCGGGTTCGACCCGCGCGTGGTTCGGGTGTCGACCGGCACGACCGTCACGTGGCGCTGGGAGACGTACTCCGACCCGTTCCCCGACCTCTTCAACCAGATTCCGCACAACGTCGTCGCGCTGGACGGGTCGTTCAGCAGCGGCCCGCCGGTGCCCGCGGCGGCGGCGTCCGACTTCAGCCACACGTTCACCGAACCGGGGGTCCACCTCTACTTCTGTGAGCCCCACGGGAGCCCGCACTTCCACCACTCGTCGCCCGGCGTCCCGTTCGACGAAGTCATCAACGAGGTCGGTATGCGGGGGGCCGTCGTCGTCGAGGACTGACCGCTCCTCGACGCGTCCGTTCGCTCGCCGATTCGGAACCGACACTGACCGTTCGGCTGCTGGGCCGTCGTCGAGACGCAACGCGACCGATCCCCGCACGCGCGCCACAAACGACTTAACGACGAACGGTCCACTGGTGGTATGGACGGGTTGCTCGTCGCGTTACAACTGGGGATCGATCCTCAGCAGTTGGGGCTGGAGTTCGGTAGCGGGGCCGTCATCGGGGGCATCATCGGCTTCGCAGCGAAGAAACTGGCCAAGATTATCGCCATCATCGTCGGCCTCGAACTCGCGCTGTTCAAGTTTCTGGAGTCGCGCGACATCCTCAGCGTCGACTGGGCGGCGCTGTCTGCCGGCATCCTGAAAACGGGGGAGGGCGCGGCGGCCGGGCCACCGAGCTGGATGTCGACCGTTCTCTCGACGCTCTCGGTTTCCGTCGGCTTCACCGGCGGGTTCCTGCTCGGCTTCCGGCGCGGATAGCTATCGGACGTTGAGGTCGTCTTCGTCCTTGACGATCCGCGTCTCCGCCTCGCCGCTCGTCACCTCGTTGACGAGGTCGTAGAAGTCGTTCTGCATCCCCGCGGGGAAGGTGAGCACGCCGATCCACGAGCCGTCGGCCTGCCACTCCTCCCGATCCAGTTCGCCGAACTGCCGGATCTTCGCCTGTGCGCTTCCGGCCTTGTCCGCGGGCACCTGCACCGCGACGGTCACCTCCGCGAAGCGGATCGGGATGACGGGTCGGAGGGCGTCCAGTGCGTCGTCGACCTGCGTCTCGACCCGTTCCATCGGGTCGACCTGAAAGCCCGCCTCCTCCAGCGCCCGCTCGATGCGCTCGGGGGGGTGGGGGGCGTCGTCCATCTGCGGGTTGACCGCGTTGCGCGCGATGCGGTTGATCAACTGCTTGCGCTTCTGTTCTTGCATCTCGCGGCGCTGTTCGGCCGTGATCTGGATCTCACCGCGTTTGACGACCTCGGGGATGATTTCGAGGGGATCGGTCGTGCCGAACACCTCTTCGAGGTCGTTCTCGGCGGGGCGGTCACCGCGGGAGGCGTCCTCGAAGACGTCCTCGGCGGCGATCACGTCCTCTAGGTCCCCCTCGAACTCGCCGCGCTTGATGGCGAGGGCCGCGTCCGGGTCGATCAGTACCTCGAAACGCTCGCCGTGGGATTCGAGGCGTGCGGTGACGGCCTCGTCCAGCGAAATCATACGCCGGGATACTCCCTCCGGAAGTATATAGTCTCGGCTGCCGCCAACGACGGTACCGCGTCGGACCGACCGAGCATCAGTTGGCGGCCTTCGAGCGGAGGCCGCCCGCCATCAACCGGCGCACGATGGCCACGAGGCCGTTGTCGAAGCCGCGGCCGAACACCGCCCGTTCGTGGGTCCGGTCCCCGTGGCTGTCGGGGGTGAACGAACTCACGAGAATCGCCGAGTTGTCGACCAGCAGGAGGCGACCGATCTCCGTGTCGTCGTCCGGAAACGCCGAGTGCCCCAGCCACTCGAGACCCGAGACGAACGTCTCGATTTCGGGAAGCCGTTCGTCGAGGCCTTCGAGCGCCGCCGTCTCCTGCGTGCCGACGGCGACGTTGACGCCGCGGTCGCTCGCCGCCGCGAGCTCACCGAGTAACTCCTCCGTGAGGATGTCCTCGTGGCCGACGACGAAGACGATCTCCTCGTCCGCGTCGTCGATCAGTTGCTGCACCCGGGTCTCGATCCCTGCTCTCCCCGAGAGCGCCCAGACCTCGTGTGTGATCTCCGTCTGATCGGGAGATTCGGCTGGATCGAGGCCCTCGAGCGCCTGCCGCAGTGCTTCGGCCCGCTCCTCGTACTCGGCGCGGAGCGTCTGGAGGGCCTCGTCGATGGGGACGGCGCGAAACTGTTTCGGGTTCGAGTGCTGAATCTCGACGAGCCCCTTCGCCTCCAGCACCCTGATCGCGTCGTAGACGCGCGTGCGTGGCACGTCCGAGGTTTCGCTGATGTCCTTCGCCGTCCCCTGTGGCCGTCGCGAGAGTGCCACGAAACACCCCGCCTCGTACTCTTTGAGGCCGAACTCCTGCAGCAGTTCGACAGCAAGTTGTTGATTCGATGTCTCTTTCATTGGGTCCCAACCTCGATGGTCAACCGGCTGACATCCGTGACTAAGCATTTCGTCCAGCGCTCAAAGAAGTTTCCTTCTCGCAATCACACCGGCGGCTTTCGGAGCGCTCGGCAGCGTTCTCCCGGGAGCGGCGAAAAAGGCACCTAAGGCGACTGTAGCCGCTTGAGAGTGAGTCACAGAATCAACACGTGGGCCTAGCCGTCCGGCTGTTGGTGATATGATTAACTCAGTTACTCACAACAAAGACATATCGGGCCCCGTTCAACAATCGATGGCGCGCGGTCACAGACTGGGTCCCAACCGTTCTGTCGGCACGCGCCACCCTCCCCCGGAGGATCTTCGAGACATGCCCGAAGACGAGCCACGATCCGTCGCCGTCGAGACGCTGACGACGCTCGGCATGAGTACCTACGCTGCCCGGACGTTCGTGGCCCTGACCGTCCTCGGCGACGCCACGGCACAGGAGGTGAGCGAGGTGGCCGACGTGCCCCGGACGCGGGTGTACGACGCCGCGGAGGAGTTACAGGAGTGGGGGCTCGTCGACGCTCAGCAGGCGACGCCGAAACGCTTCTGGGCCGTCTCCGTCGACACGGCCGCGAGACAGTTCGACCGAATGCATGACCGTCGCCTCCGCGAGCTGACCGCGGCGCTGCAGGCGCTCGGCCCCGCCGAACGGACCGAGGAACAGCGGGGCGTCTGGACCGTCACCGGCCGTACCTCCGTCGACGACCGCGTAGTGGAGTTCGTCGACGACGCCGAGGAGGAGGTGGTCTACACGACGGCCGCCGACCTGCTGACCGAGGCGGTGATCGACGCCCTGTCCGACGCCAGCGCCCGTGGCGTCACGATCAGACTGGCCGGGATGTCATCGACCGCGACGGCCCGGATTCGGGACGAACTTCCGGGCGCGGAGACGTTCGAGTCGATGTGGAACTGGTCGGACACCCCCGCGGGGCGACTCCTGATGGTGGATCGGGAGCGGACGCTCGTGAGCGTCCTCGTCGCTGGCGGGGGTGACCATCCACCCGAACCGCTCGACGAGACGGCCATCTGGGGGTCGGGCGAAGTGAACGGCCTCGTGATCGTGTTGCGGACGCTATTCACGTGGCAGCTCGACGGGAACCGCGTCGATTAGGAGAGGTTCTCGATGATTTCGACCAGATTCGCCTTGTCCTGCACGCCGATGAGCCGTTCGGCCCGTTCGCCGTCGGCGTAGAACTCGAGCGTCGGGACGCTCTGGATGCCCCGCTCTTGGGCGAGTTCCTGTAGTTCGTCGATGTCGACTTTCAGGACGACGGCGTCGGTTTCGGCCGCGATTTCCTCGACCGTCGGCTCCAGCATCTTGCAGGGACCGCACCAGTCGGCGTAGTAGTCGACGAGGACGACGGCGTGCTCCTCGACGAGTTCGGTCAGGTGGTCGGCGTCTTCGACGTGAATGGGCTCCTGCTCCGCAGTCGACTTACTCATACCACCTCGTATCCACCCGAACCCCTTAACGATTGAGTCGTTCTGGCATCCGGACGCACGACCGTCCACGTCGCAGTACGTCACGACTCGACCCGGTACTCCAGCACGACGCCGTCGTCGAGGCGGTCGACGCCGACCAGTTCGAGCGCCGGGAAGTCCTCGACGAACCCCTCGCCGTCCGCGAGCGTCGGCGCTTCGCGCCCGCCGACGACGAGCGAGCCGACGAACACGCTGCATTCGTCGACGAGGCCCGCCTCGAACAGCGAGAAGATGACTTCGCCGCCGCCCTCGACGAGCAGGCGGTCGACGCCCGCCGCTTCCACCGCGTCGAGCGCCGTCGGGAGGTCGACCCGGTCCTCGCCGGCTTCGATCACCGTCGCGCCCGCCTCGCGCAGGGGTGCCAGTCGCTCCGCGGGCGCCGCCTGCGAGACGAGGAGGAACGTCTCGGCGTCGTCGTTCAACAGCGTCGCGTCCGGCGGCGTGCGGGCGCGGGAGTCCGCAACGACCCGCGCCGGATTCGCCGCGCGGCCGTTGCGCAGGCGCTGGACGCGTCGGTCCTCCGACTTGACGCCGAGGTGTGGGTCGTCCGCCAGCACCGTCCCGACGCCGACGAGGACGGCGTCGGCGGCGGCGCGGAGGCGGTCGACGCGGTCGAAGTCCTCCTCGCCCGAGATGCGGACCTGTCGGCGCTCGCGCGTCGACAGTTTCCCGTCCACGCTCGTCGCCGCGTTGACGACGACTTCCATGCCCGTCAGTTCGCGTCGGAGCGCAAACCGCTTTCGGTGGGCGACGGGTCCTCGTGCTCGTCCCCGCCCGAGCGACGGTTTTTATGGCCGTGCGACCAACGCTCCACTCGATGCAACTCGACGATCATGCCGAGGAACTCGCCTCCGACCTCGGCGTAGACAAAGCGGAGGTCAAAGACGATCTGGAGAGCCTGCTGGAGTACAACGTGCCGATGGAGGAAGCCAAGGCCAGCATTCGCCGGAAACACGGCGGCGACGGCGGGTCGTCGGCGTCGGCGCCCACGACCAAATCGGTGGCCGACGTGACGCCCGACGACGGCTCCGTCACCGCGACGGTCCGGGTGCTCACGAAGGGCACGCGCTCCATTCGGTATCAGGGCGAGGATCAGGTCATCCGCGAGGGCGAGTTCGCGGACGACACCGGGCGCATCTCCTACACCGCGTGGGAGGCGTTCGAGTTCGAACCCGGCGACTCCATCACCGTCGGCAACGCGAACGTCCGCGAGTGGGAAGGGAGGCCCGAACTCAACCTCGGGACGAACACCACCGTCGCGACGGCGTCGGAGCCGGTCGAGACGCCGTACGACGTGGGCGGCGACCGCGACCTGATCGACCTCGAACCCGGTGACCGAGGCCGGGCGGTCGAGGTGACGGTACAGGAACTCGACCGCCGGACCATCGCCGGCCGCGACGGCGAGACGGAGATTCTCTCGGGCGTCGTCGCCGACGAGACGGCGCGGCTCCCCCTCACGGACTGGGACCCACACGACGCCATCGAGGAAGGGGCGTCGGTCCGCCTCGAAGACGTGTACGTCCGCGAGTACCGCGGCGTGCCGCAGGTGAACGTCACGGAGTTCTCGACGGTCGAGCGGCTGGACCGCGAGATCTCCGCCCCTGCGACGGCCCCGCGGATGGGCATCGGCGAGGCCGTCGCGAGCGGCGGCCTGTTCGACGTGGAACTCGTCGGCAACGTGATCGAAGTGCGCGACGGCTCCGGCCTCATCGAGCGCTGTCCGGAGTGTGGCCGCGTCGTCCAGAACGGCCAGTGTCGCGCCCACGGCGACGTAGACGGGGAAGACGACCTGCGGGTGAAGGCCATCCTCGACGACGGCACGGGCACCGTCACCGCCGTCCTCGACACCGACCTGACCGCCGAGGTGTACGGCGGCGGCATCGAGGACGCCAAGCAGGCGGCGCGGGACGCGATGGACAAGGAAGTCGTCGCCGACGAGATTCGCGACCGAATCGTCGGCCGCGAGTACCGCGTCCGCGGGTCGCTCTCGGTGGACGAGTACGGCGCCAATCTCGACGCCGACGAGTTCGCGGAGAGCGCGGACGACCCGGCCGACCGGGCCAGCGAACTCCTCGCGGGGGTGGCGCGATGAGTTCCAGCGACGACTCCGGGCCCGGCCGCCGCGAGGTGGCACACCGCCTGTTCGCCGCGGAGTTCGACGACGCCACCGTCTCCTACGCCGAGAGCGACGAGGAGCGCGCGCCGAAGTACGTCGTCACGCCCACCGGCGCGCGGGTGAACCGGATGTTCGCCGTCGGCGTCCTCACGGAGGTGGAGTCGGTCAACGAGGACGTGCTCCGGGCGCGGGTGGTCGACCCGACGGGCGCGTTCGTCTCCTACGCCGGGCAGTACCAGCCCGACGCCGCCGCCTTCTTCGAGCGGGCCGAACCGCCGACGTTCGTCGCGCTCACGGGCAAGGCCCGGACGTTCGAACCCGAGGACGGCGACCGGGTGTACACGTCCGTCCGGCCGGAGAGCGTCTCGGAAGTCGACGCCGACACGCGCGACCGGTGGACCGTCTCGGCCGCCGAGGCGACGCTCCGCCGCGTCGCGGCGATGGCCGACGCGCTGTCGATGGACGAACGGGGCGACGACCTGCGCTCGGCTCTGCTGGCTCGCGGCTACGACGAATCCCTCGCCGCGGGCATCCCCATCGCCCTCGACCGCTACGGGACGACGGTCGCGTACCTCGACGCGGTCAGAGGGATGGCCCTCGACGCGCTGGAAGTGGTCGTCGGCGAGCGCGACGAGGTCCGTGCGCTCGACGTGGCACCGGGCGACGCGGGAACCACGTCGCTCGGTCCGCTGCCGGAGGCGGTGCGTCGGGAATCGGTCGCGGACGCGGCGCCGTCGCACGACTCGGAGTCGGCGACCGGCGATACGACGGTCGAGCCGGCGGCCGAATCCGGATCGACCGAACCGGACGCGGCGTCGGCCGAGGTGGAGACTGGCGTGGGTGCGGCGTCGTCGGGAGCGGCGTCGACGGCGGAGTCGGAGCCAGAGCCAGAGCCGGAACCGGAACCGACGACGCCGGAATCGGAGCCCGAGCCAGAGCCAGAGTCAGAGCCAGAGTCAGAGCCAGAGCCAGAGCCAGAGCCGGAACCGGAACCGACGACGCCGGAAACGGAGCCAGAGCCAGAGCCGGAACCGGAACCGACGACGACGCCGGAATCGGAGCCAGAGCCGGAACCGGAACCGGAATCGACGACTGAGCCGACGACCGACGACGCCTCCGACGAACTCGGCGACTTCGACGACGGCGACCTCTACGAACTCGACGACGAGGAGCGCCGCGAGGTCGAGGAGGAGTTCGACGTGGGCTTCGAGAGCGGCGCCGAAGTCGACGACCCGGGCGAGGCCGACATCGACGTCCCGGGCCCGGAGGACTTGGAGGAAGACGTCGACGAGGCGGACACCGAGGCCGAAGCGGCGGCGGACGACGACCCGAGTGAGACCGAAGCGACGAGCGACGACACGCCGGCCGACGTGGACCTCGAAGCCGCGGCCGTCGACGCCATGTCGGCACTCGACGACGGCGACGGCGCACCCCACGACGAAGTCGTCGCCGCGGTGGTCGAGGAGTACGGCGCCGACCCGGGGTCCGTCGCCGACGCCATCGACGACGCGCTCATGAGCGGGAAGTGTTACGAGCCGAGCGAGGACCGGCTGAAGGCCATTTGAGCGTGTCCGTCGGAGCCAGTCGGATGCGACGAGTCCCGGTCGGCCGAGTAGAGCCATGAGTCCCGCCGGCGATCACTCCGGCGGCGCACGCGTCGAGCCGGTCCCCGGCGAGCCGGCCGCCGTCGCGGACTGTGGCGACGAGCGCGCGCTCGTCGTCGCGGACTACCACGCCGGCATCGAAATCGGCCTCCGGTACGAGCGCGGGGTGGAACTCCGGAGCGACGCCGACGGACGCCGGGCGCGGCTGTGCTCCCTCTGTGACCGCACCGCCCCGGACCGCGTCGTCGTTCTCGGTGACTTCGTCCACCGGATCGGCGACCCGGGACAGGGCGAACGCGACGAGGTGGCGGCATTGCTGGACGCGCTGGACGCCCGGGACGTACCGCTGACGCTCGTCCCCGGCAACCACGACGGGGGGATCGCGGACGCCTACGGCGACCGGCTGACCGTGGCCGACGCCGGCGGCCTCCGCCTCGGCGACGTTGGCTTCGTCCACGGGCACACGTGGCCGGATCGGACCGTCCTCGGTGCGGAGACGGTCTGTATGGGCCACGAACACCCACAGGTGCGGCTGGAGGACGAGGTGGGTGGCGGCCGGGCCGAGAAGGCGTGGCTCCGCGGCTCGCTCCGGCTCGCCCCCTTCGCCGACCACTTCGACGTGGCGCCCGAGTCGCTGGGCTGGGGACGGCCGGAACTCGTCGTCTTTCCCGCGTTCAACGACCGCTCGGGTGGGACGTGGATCAACGTCGAGGGGCAGTCGTTTCTCTCGCCGTTCCTGCCCGCGGCGCTCGACGACGACGCGGAGGCGTACCTGCTCGACGGGACGCGACTGGGCGCGTACCGGCGGGTGTAGGCGGGAACGGTGACCTTAATCGGCTCGCCCCAGTACGGAACGCCGAATGGCAGACGCGACGCTCGACGGGATGGACGCGTTCACCCACCTCGGCGAGCGGGTGCGGTCGGCGCTCTCCGAGCGGGGGTTCTCGACGCCGACGGAGCCACAGCGCCGGGCGATTCCACCCCTCGCGGCCGGCGAGAACGCCCTCGTCCTCGCGCCGACCGGGACGGGCAAGACGGAGACGGCGATGCTCCCGGTGTTCGACGCCATCCACCGCGCCGAGGACCGCTTCGGCATCTCCGCGCTCTACGTCACCCCACTTCGCGCGCTCAACCGCGACATGCGCGAACGCCTCGACTGGTGGGGCGAGTATCTCGACGTGGCGGTGGACGTGCGCCACGGCGACACCACGCAGTACCAGCGGGGCAAGCAGGCCGACGACCCGCCGGACGTGCTGGTGACGACGCCCGAGACGCTGCAGGCGATGCTGACCGGCGAGAAGTTGCGGAAAGCGCTCGAAGACGTGGCACACGTGGTCGTCGACGAGGTGCACGAACTCGCCTCGTCGAAGCGGGGCGCGCAGTTGACAGTGGGACTGGAGCGACTCCGTGAGCTGGCCGGCCCGTTCCAGCGCATCGGCCTCTCCGCGACGGTCGGTTCGCCCGACGAGGTTGGCAAGTTCCTGACCGGCGACCGGGGGTGTACGCTCGTCGAAGTCGACGCCGGGGCCAACGTCGAGTTCCGGGTCCGCAATCCGGAGCCGACCGACGAGGACGAGCGACTGGCAGGCGAACTCGCGACGGACGTGGACATCGCGAGCCACGTCCGCGCGATTCGGGACATCGTCGCCGAGCACGAGTCGACGCTAGTGTTCGTCAACACGCGCCAGACCGCCGAGGCGCTGGGGTCGCGGTTCAAGCGCCTCGACGCCCCCATCGGCGTCCACCACGGGTCGCTCTCGAAGGAGGCCCGGATCGAGGTGGAAGAGGCGTTCAAGAGCGGCGAGATCGACGGCCTCGTCTGCACCTCCTCGATGGAGCTCGGCATCGACGTGGGGCGGGTGGATCACGTCGTCCAGTACGGCAGTCCACGGGAGGTGGCGCGCCTGCTCCAACGCGTGGGGCGAGCGGGCCACCGCCGTGACGCGGTCTCGGAGGGGACCATCCTCGTCGACCACCCGGACGACACGCTCGAAGCCCTCGCTATCGCCCGCCGCGCCGTGGCGGGGGAGGTCGAACCCGCCGCCATCCACCACGGGAGCCTCGACGTGGTCGCCAACCAGATCGTCGGCCTCGTGATGGACCACGGCGAGATCAGTGCCCGCGAAGCGTACGAGACGCTGACGCGAGCCTATCCCTTCCGCGACCTCTCCGAATCCCAGTTCCGCGAGGTGGTGCGCGAGCTGTCGGGCAACCGCCTCCTGTGGCTGGAGGAGGACGCCGACCGACTGGAGAAGTCGGGCGGCACGTGGCGCTACTTCTACGCCAACCTCTCGATGATTCCCGACGAGGAGACCTACGAGGTGTATGACCTCTCCTCGCGGGAGACCATCGGGACGCTGGACGAGAAGTTCGTCCTCAACTTCGCCACACCGGGCGAGGTGTTCATCCAGCGCGGCGAGATGTGGCGCATCACCGAGGTGGACGAAGAGGAGACGCGGGTCGAGGTGACGCCCATCGAGGACCCGGCGGGCGAGGTGCCGTCGTGGACGGGACAGGAGATTCCGGTCCCGGCCGCCGTCGCCGGCGAAGTCGGGCAGATGCGCGGCGTCGCCACCGGGCAGTTCGACCGCGGCGCCGACCGGGCGGCCGTCGCCCGCGAGTTCCTGCCCCGGTATCCGGGCGACGAGCGCACCGTCAGCGAGGCGCTCGCACCCGTCGAGCGACAGGCGGAGACGGACGCGCCGACGCCGACCGACGACCGCATCGTCGTCGAGGGACAGGGGCGGACGGTCGTCGTCAACGCCGCGTTCGGCCACGAGGTGAACGAGACGCTCGGCCGGCTGTGTTCGGCGCTCGTCGGCCAGCGCACCGGGTCCTCCGTGGGGATGGAGGTCGATCCCTACCGCATCGAACTGGAGGTTCCGGGGCGATCCGGACCGAGCGACGTGATCGACGTGTTGGAGTCGACCGATCCCGCCCACGTCGAGGGCCTCCTCGAACTCGCGCTCAAGAATTCGGGGACGCTCAAGTTCACGCTCGCGCAGGTGGCCGCGAAGTTCGGCGCGCTGAAGCGGTATCAGGGACAGGGGCGTTTCGGTGCCGACCGCCTGCTGGCCGCGCTGGAGGACACGCCCGTCTACGACGAGGCAGTCCGCGAGGTGTTCCACACCGACCTCGCCGTCGCGGAGACGGTCGACGTGCTGGAGCGGATCCAGTCGGGCGACATCGACCTCGTCACGGCGCGGGAACTGACGCCAATCGGTACCGGCGGGCGGTCGAGTGGGCGGGAGCTCCTCGTTCCCGAGAACGCGGACGCGAGCGTCGTCGAGACGCTGAAAGAGCGCATCCACGAGGACCGGGTGATCCTCGCCTGCCTCCACTGTACGGAGTGGACGCGCAAGACGAAGGTGAAACGCGTCCCCGACCAGCCCCGGTGTCCGGAGTGTGAGTCCACGCGCATCGCCGCGCTCAACCCGTGGGACGAGGAGGTGGTGAAAGCGGTCAGAGCCGCGGAGAAAGACGAGGAACAGGAGCGGATGACGGAACGCGCTTACCGCTCGGCCAATCTCGTCCAGAGCCACGGCAAGCAGGCGGTGATCGCCATGGCGGCCCGCGGCGTCGGCCCGCACAACGCCGCTCGGATCATCGCCAAACTCCGCGAGGACGAGGCCGACTTCTATCGGGACATCCTCGAACAGGAGCGCCAGTACGCGCGGACGCAGTCGTTCTGGGATTGAGTGCCGGTCGGCCCCCGGTCACGCCCCGATCTAGTCGATCAGTTGATAGCTGTGGCGGGCGTCGACCGAACTACGGCCATGACCACTAACCCATCCGACAGGACGGCGGGCGATCACGACATCTTCGACTCGGTCAGAAACGCCATCGACGGGATAGACGAGAGCGCCGACGTGCGTCGGGTGTACGGCGACCCGATCACCGTGAACGGGAAGACACTCGTCCCCGTCGCCCGCGTCGCGTACGGCATCGGCGGCGGGTTCGGGCAGAGTACGGGAACGGAGGCGGAGGACGAGACGAGGACGGGGGATAGCGAGGGTGGCGGTGGTGGCGGCGGTATGATCGCCCTCCCGGTCGGCGTCCTCGAAGTCTCCGAGGAGGGGACGCGATTCGTCCGGTTCGCCGACCGAAAACGCCTCGCGCTCGCGATGGCTGTCGGATTTCTGCTCGGTTTCCTCCTCCGACGACGATGAGTCGCTCACCGGGGTTCCCCCCGACGGCCGGGCATCCGAGACGATGGCGCACGTGACGCGCGACGTTCCGGACGCGTGCGAACGAATCGACAGCTGGAGTGTGCATCGACGCGCATCGCGGCACTCGCGTGGGACGAGGTGGCAGTACGGCCGTGTGAGCGGAAAGACGAAACGCAGGGGCGCCAGTACGGCCGGACGCCGTCGTTCTGGGACTACACGTCGTTCATCCGCGTTTTCGTGACGTCGCCACAGACCCGGCACTCCACGATACGGTAGGGTTCTCGCGAGAAGGCCGCGTTTTCCCCTGTCGGACTCTCCGTGAGAATCGAGATCGAGACCTCGATTGGCTGTGCTTTCCCGCACTCGTCGCAGTGTTCTTTCGTCGTGGTCGGCTGTCGGGTTTTACTTGCCATCGGGGTCGTCCTCGCCACGAATTTGGTCACGGACGACTTCCACGGTCAGCCTAATTGATTAGGTCCACCGGCGCTGTCGGTGATTCGTGCCGGCCCGGACTCCGCGTCCCGCTCGCCGATCAGTCGAGCGACGGCGACACGCTCTCCAGCGCGGCCTCGAAGTGATCGGCCGTCAGCGACACGTCGTCCGCGTGCTCGTTGGCCTCGGGACCGGGGTAGGCGTCGGCCACCGCCCGCACCGCGAGCATAGCTGCCTCTCGGCAGACGGCCGCGAGGTCGGCGCCCGAATAGCCGTCGGTGCGCGCCGCGAGATCGTCGAGGTCGACGCCGTCGGCCAGCGGCTTCGAGCGGGTGTGGACGCCGAGGATGGCGCGACGGGCGGGTTCGTCCGGTGCGGGTACCTCGACGTGTGATTCCAGTCGCCCGGCGCGGAGCAGCGCGGGATCGAGCGCGTCCTTTCGATTCGTCGCCGCGAGGACGATCAGGTTGGGGTTGTCCGCGACGGCGTCGAACTCGGTCAGGAGCTGGGAGACGACGCGCTCGGTCACCTCGTTGCCGGCGCGGTCGCGGTCCGTCGCCACGGCGTCGATTTCGTCGAAGAAGACGATGGCCGGGGCGGTCTGGCGGGCGCGGTCGAACACCTCCCGAACGGCTTTCTCGCTCTCGCCGACGTAGCGATCCAGCAACTCCGGCCCCTGCACCCGCACGAAGTTCACCTCGCTCTCGGCGGCGACGGCGCGGGCGAGGAGGGTCTTGCCCGTCCCCGGCGGGCCGAAGAGGAGGACGCCGGAGGGCGGGTCGGCGTCAGCCGCCTCGAACAGCGGGCCGTAGGTGAGCGGCCACGTCACGGCGCGTTCGAGTGTGGCCTTCGCCTCGTCTAAGCCGCCAACGGACTCGAACCCCTCCGTCGGCGCCTCGGAGACGTACTCGCGCATGGCGCTGGGGTCGACGCTCGCCATCGCCGTCTCGAAGTCGTCGCGGGTCACTTGGATGTCGGCCGTCGGCGTCCCCTCGCGTTTGGCGCGGCGGAGCGCCGACATCGCCGCCTCCGTCACGAGCGATTCGAGGTCGGCGCCGACGAAGCCGTGCGTGCGACTGGCGAGCCGATCCAGATCCACGTCGTCGGTCATCGGCACGCGCCGCGTGTGTACGTCGAGAATTTCCCGACGCCCGGCGACGCCGGGGACGCCGATTTCGATCTCGCGGTCGAAGCGCCCGCCCCGGCGCAGGGCGGGATCGAGGTCGTCGACGCGGTTGGTGGCGCCGATGACGATCACCTCGCCCCGCGCCTCCAGTCCGTCCATCAGGGAGAGGAGTTGGCCGACGATCCGGTCCTCCATCCCACCGCCGTCCTCGCGTTTCGGCGCGACTGAGTCGATTTCGTCGAAGAAGACGATGGTCGGCGCCTCCTCGCGGGCGCGCTCGAACACCGCCCGCAGGCGCTCCTCGCTGTCGCCCTTGTACTTCGAGACGATCTCCGGCCCCGACACCGAGATGAAGGTGGCGTCTACCTCGTTCGCCACCGCCTTGGCGATCAGCGTCTTGCCCGTCCCCGGCGGGCCGTAGAGCAGGACGCCCTTCGGCGGGTCGACGCCGAGGCGGGTGAACAGCTCCGGCTCCGCGAGCGGGAGTTCGATCATCTCCCGCACGAGGTCGAGTTCGTCGTCGAGGCCGCCGATGTCCTCGTACGTGACGCCCGTCGCCGGGCGGCTTCGGGCTCCACCACCGCCGAGCGTCGAGGGTGTCGCGGCCGGTCCCTCGTCGCCCACGTCGACTCCCCCGCTATCCGACGCGGGCGCTCGTTCCCCGTCGCCCCCGCCACCGACCAGTCGCACCTCGGTTCCGTCGGTCGCCCGGACGGCTCCTTCGGGGCGGGTCTCCACGACGACGAACGGGTCGGCGCCGAGACTGTCCACCCGGACACGGTCGCCGTCTTGGAGCGGCCGGCTCTCGATGGTCCGCCGGACTTCGCGCCGCACCGACTCGCGGTCTGGATCGACTCCCTCCGGCGCAGAGAGCGTGATGGCATCGGCGTCGGCGACGCTCGCGCGCCGCACGCGGACGGTGTCCCCGACGGCCACGCCGGCGTCGCTGCGCGTCCCCGCGTCGATCATGATGGCGTCACCGGGGACGCCCGCCCGCGCCGGCCAGAGTTTCGCGACTGTCTCGCGCTCGCCCTCGATGGTGACCGCGTCGCCGCTCAACACGCCGAGTCGCTTCCGTGCGGCCTCGGGCAGCCGAGCGATGCCACGGCCCGCGTCCCGTTTCTCCGCGCTCCGGACCGTGAGTTCGATACCGCCGCGCTCGTTCATCGTCGGTCGTAGGGCGGGCCGGGCCTTTACCCTTCGCTCCAGCGGGCCGCTCGCCGACGACTACCGAACCACGTCCGCCGCCACGTCGCCGAACCGGTCGACCGCCGCGCGCACGTGATCGCCCGGTTCGATGGGGTGGCCGCCGGGCGTCCCCGTCGAGATTACGTCGCCCGGTTCGAGCGTCATCACTTCGGAGTGGACGGCGACGAGTTCCCGCGGCGAGAAGTGCATGTTGGCGACGGTGTTGCGCGCCCGTACCTCCCCGTTCACGACCGTCCGCACCTCCACGTCGTCGAGTGCCGTGCCCGGGCCCGGAACGGCGATATGCGGCCCGAGGACGAGGAAGGTGTCGTAGCTCTTCGACCGGGTGAGGAATCGGGGGTTGCGCTGGAGCACGTCCTCGGCGGTCATGTCGATCACCGGCGTGTAGCCGGCGATCACCTCGTCGGCGTCCTCGGCTGCGACGTTCCGGCAGGTCCGGCCGACGACGACGGCCAGTTCCGCTTCGGCGGTGACGCGCTCCGACTGCTCCTCCGGGGGGAGGCGGATCGGGCCGCCCGGGCCCGTCATGGCGGTGGCCGGCTTGAAGAAACTCGCCGGCTCCTCGGGCGGGTCCTCCGAGAGGTCCGCGGCGTGGTCGGCGTAGTTGAGGCCGATGCCGAACAGTTTGCCCGGGTCGGGCAAGCAGGGGCCGAACGTGATTCCGTCCGACGGGACGGGGTCGGCCGTCGCGTCGTGGACGTTCGGGAGGCCATCGGGTGCGTGCGGGAGGGCGTCGCGCACGCTCGACGCGTCCGGATACGCCGCGTCGAGGGGAACGAATCCCTCGCCGTCACCGGCGAGCGGTCGGCCGTCGGCCGTGCGGGCGAGATAGCGCATCTACGCGCCTCCATCGCGGTCGGGGTAGTTGGACGTGTCCATGGCGGGAGGGCGGCGGCGACGGTAATGAATCCCCGCGTTGGGTGGCAGTGGTGCCGTCCCGAGTCGACGGGCCTCGCCGCGTGTCTCCGACGGCCCCGTCACACTGTCGCCCGCTACTCCGCGGAGACATCGACGTGACCGGCGCGCTCCGCACGGGCCTTGATTCCGAGCAGCATGCCGCGTTCCATGACGAAGTGTGGGAGTTCGTAGGCGACGTACCGAACGACACGGGCGAGGAGTGCTTGGTTCGACGGTGTTCGCCCACGGACGACGAACCGTGTCGTCGTTGCGTCGACCGGGTCGAGGTGGAACGTCCACGTCCCGCCGTCGTATCCCCGGAGGACGAGCGTTCGACCCGGATCGATGTACTCGACGGTCATCGACGTGATCGGGCTCTGTACCCAGTAGTCCTCCGTGACCATCCGGATCGAATCGCCCTCTTCCAGACGCTGTAACTCCGGAACGATGCGGTCGACGTTGTGGATGTCCGCGCCGATCAGGTTCTCGAGCCAGCTGTAACTGTAGAAGCCCCCTCGTCCCTGCCCGAGTTGCACGATCCACGGCCACACCTCGTCGCTGGGCGCCCCAATCGTGACCGCACGCGTCGTTTCGCTGCTCGCGGCCGAGACGAGGTCGTCGCCCGGGAGTCGCCGCTCGACTTCCTCGTCGGTCGCGCCCCAGTCGAGATACCACGGCCGAACGAACCGGTGGTACGCCAACAGGGGTATTCCCACTGCCGCGAGGGTGAGCAAAGCAGCCCACCGCTGCCCGGTCGGTCCCGTCGGAGTGTTCGGGCGTCCCGACCTCTTCCGTTCGAGCGCCTCGGTTCCCTCCTCGACGAACGTGGCGAACTCCACGGCGAACGCTTCGACCTCGTTCCAGTCCGTGTACTCGTACTCTCGGGACGTATCAGTATCGCCGGTCGTGAGTGAGGCGACCAATTTGAACAGGTGTCGGGTGAGGGGACCGTATCTGGTGTACGCCACTGCACCCGCGAAGAGGCCGACACGGTCCGGTTGCCAGTCGGTCCGCTCGACGAGTGCGTTCACGAACTCGGCAGCCTCCTCCGTTCCCTGTCCGGAAGGCAGAATCGAGGCGAACGACAACTGGAAGAAGGCAGTGGGGCGGCTCGTCAGCGCGTCGCGGTTCGCGTCGACGAACTCGACGACTGCCGGCAGATGTTTGCGGTAGTTAACCGGCGATCCGACGAGGACGGCGTCGAACGCGTCGATGTCGACGCCCGTCGTGTCGGAGACGTGTCTCAGCGTCGGGTCGTGCCCCCGCTCGGTCAGAACGGTCCGCACGTAGTCGGCGACTTTCGCCGTCTGTCCCTGCCCGCTCGCGTAGCAGATGAGAAACGAGGCCATATCTTACGTCCCTCGATACGATTCCCGAGTTCAAATACCTGCGTCAGCTGTCACGATGGCGACGTGGGCGGGGTGATCCCTCACACAGCGCGCTAAAGCACCGCCGCGGACACGACTCGCGAGGGCCGGCGAGAACCCGGTACCGAATCGAATTCCCGAGTCGCTCGACTGCGACGCGTCACCGCGTGGTCGACCGCCGCCGCCAGCCGCCGGCCAGCGTGCTCACGCCGAGAAGTACCGTCCGACGATCTTGTCGGCCGTCCGGGCCGCGAGGGCCTGCCCCGTGTTCGTGGGGTTCGCGCCACCGACACCGTTCGAGAGGGCGGAGTGGTCGGCGACGAACAGGCGATCAACGTCGTAGGCCTCGCACGCGTCGTCCAGCACCTCGCCCATCCGCATCGTACTGTGGACGTGCAGGGCGGTCGGCGGCGAATCCGACCGGTGGACGTGTGCGGCGCCCGCCTCCCTGAGAATCTCGGCCGCGATGGCCGCGAGTTCGTCACGGCGCTTCTGATCCCCCTCGCTCGGTTCGTAGTTCACGACGGGGATCGGCCCGTGTTCGTCCGCCAGTCCCGGCGTGACGGTGACCCCGTTTCGCCGGTGTGGGCGGTCGTCACTCACGACGAGGATCTGGAGCATTCGGCGGTAGCCTGCGAGCAGCCGCTTGAGCTCCGGCCCCGCGAGCCGCCCCACCGTGTCCCACGGCGCGTCCGCGGGGTCGTTTCGGAACGTGAACCCCGACGCGCTGGCGCCGAAGCCCAGAATCGCGCCGATGCCGGGAGTCGTGCCGACGGTCTGCAACATCCCCAGCCCCGGATAGTCGAACCGGGCCGCGATGTCCTGCCCTTCGTGTTGGTCGACCGTGCCCTTCCCGAGGCGGTCGTCGAGGTCGGCTTCCTCCCACAGGCCCATCACGTTGTCTCCGAAGTGGATGGTCAACCCCCGTCCCACCCACTCGTTGTCCGGAAGATCCGCGTTCTTCCAGAGCCGTGGCGTCTCGATGGCGCCCGCCGCGAGAATAACTACGTCGGCATCCACGGTTTCGACCCGCCCCGACCACGTGTCTCGGAACCTGACCCCTGTCGCGGTCGGTGTATCACCGAGCGGTGTCTCCGTTCGAACGTCCGTGACGAACGCGTTCGGTCGGATCGTCACGTTCCCCGCTTCGAGCGCCGCAGGCACGAAACTGACGTTGCTCGCTCGCTTCGCCTTCTCCTCGTAGGGTGCGCCGCGGGGATGGGGGTTGCCCGCGATGTTTCCGAGCGCGAGCGTGTCACCCTGCACCTCGGGGTAGGTGAAGTCGCCGTCGTACCCCGCGTCCACGTGGAGCTTCGGATCGGGTTGCCTGATCGCGTTGGGCTGTGGCCGGTAGCCCGGCTCCGTCACGTTCAGGTCGTGGAGGAGCGGCCATCCGGCCTTCGCCGCCCCGCGGAAGAACAGTTCTTCCTTCGCGGTGACGGGTGCAGGCGTCACCTCGCACATCCGTTCGATCTCTCGGTAGTACGGGAGTAGCTCCGCGTAGTCGATGGGCCAGTGGCCCTGCTCGTCGATTGACGCCGGGTAGGCCCGGGGATGACAGCCGGTGTAGTGTAGCGTCGTCCCCCCGACGCCCGCACACTGGAGGATCGCGCCGTCGCCGGGGAACTTCCGGAACCAGAAGCCCCGCTCGTGGTCGGCCGGCCCGAACAGTAACTTGTTCACCATCTCGAACTCCCGCGTCGTGAACTGCTCGTCGAGCAACTCGCCGCTCAGGTCCGTGATGCTGGACGACGCCTCTCCCCCCGGCTCTTCGCTGGGTTTCGGCCACTTCTCGTTCCCGTAGAACGGCCCGGCTTCGAGCACGAGCACCGACAGCCCTGCGTCGGCCAGTTTCCAAGCAGCGACGGGACCGTCGCCGCCGGCACCGACGACGATCACGTCGTAGTCGTCTGCGACCATCGTTCACTCCGGGTACGGGTCCGCGTAGTCACTCGTGTCGTAGTCGTTCTCGCGGAACGACCCGGGTTCGCGGACGACCCGAACCGCTCCCCCGTCGTCTATCGTCGTCCAGACCTCACCCTCTCCGAGCGGGCCATCGTCGTCCCCGAGATACCCCCGAAGCGCCGCGTACCCGTCGCTGAAGCCGGGGTAGCCCGTCTGGCGCCAGCTCTGTACCGCTGCGGCATCGTTCGGATGGACGCGCTCGCTCGGTGGCTGGGTGAACTCGTCGTAGCCCTGCCACTCGCTGTAGTAGATCATCTCGGTGAACCCGACCACGAGCTGGCCGACGAGTCCCCCGTCGAACTCGAACAGCTCGCCTTCGAACTGGGAAATTTCGAGTTCGAGCTCGTCGAGGAGCCCGATGGCCCGGAGTCGGTCCCGTCTGGATAGTTTCGAGAACGCGCCGGCTGCCTTCCGCACCGCACGGGGGGACGCCTCGCCGGGGTCCAGTAACGAGAGGGGGCGGTCGTCGTCTAGGTCCGCCGTGTTTTCGCCCCGATCCAGAAGGGTCAAGGCCGCGATATCGAGGATCTGCGCGATTGGATCGGCGAGTGGAATGTTTCCACGGGGGCCGATGTACGGCAAGCCGAGTTGAAACCCGTCGTCGACGTACGTGACGACGAACTCCTCGAGACCTACCGCCAGCCCCCCGGAGACGTGCTCGGGGCCGAGTTCGGGGTCGAGTTCCGGCGTCTCCGGTATCACCGCGTCGACGACCGCCCGAAACGTCACGACCGTATGTAGCTCCACGTCCTCGGCACCCGAGACGAGGTCGGCCAGCAGTTCCAGCGCCGAGGCGGAGCTCCGGAAGAGCGCGTCGAGCCACCGACTGATTCGACGCAACTGTTCGTGATACATGTCCCTCTATTCGTCAGCGAGATAATAATACTTGGTCGTGGGGTCGCCCGTGCGAACGCCGGTGCGTCTCCGTCGAGCGGGGATTACTCGTCGTCGCCGTTCCGTGACGACGACAGGCCGGTCGCGCGGTCGAAGCCGAGAAACAGCAGCACGCCGCCGGCGACGCCGGTCGCGACGAAATCCAGCGTCCAGTGCCACGGATACGGAGCCGGTGGGTCTCGAACGCTCTCGGGGAGGGCTTTGAGCGCGGGAATGTACCAGAACAGATAGGCGACGAGGTAGAAGCCGCCGATGATCATCCACAGCCACTCGACGCGCCGGAGCCAGTCCCGAACGGACATGGTCGGCGATACGCTCGCGACCGTTCTAAGCCTATCTCCTGTCGCTCCCTCACCGCCGCCACGGATCAGCCGGCACGCGAACGGTCCCGCCACGCGAGATACCCGAGCGCCAGCAGTACGATCACGGCGACGCCGAGTACGGCAGGCCGCCGCCACCGTCCACGGGCCGGTCGTGCGTCGCGTCGCTCCGAATCCCACGACAGTGACCGCGCGGCGACGTACTCGTCGACGGTGTCGTCGTCGACGATCTCGAACGTGGCCGTCCCGAGGAAGTCGGCCGGTGCGAGCAGCGACTGCATCACGGCGACGAACCGATCCGCGTCTTCGGCCGTCGCCCACTCGTACAACTCGAGGAATTCACCGTCCTGCGTGCCGGCCAACCAGAGTTTTCGTCGGAAACCGGGCATACCGGCGAAAAACGGGGTGGCGACGTTCGCGACTGGATCGAACAGCACGCTTCGTAGCGTCTCGCTCGTCGGCCTGTCGGCACCCCGCAGACGAAAGACGAGTACGACACCGTCGTCACGGGCGTCCCCGACTGCCGGCTGCAGTGCCGTTTCACGGTAGAGGACGAAGCGGTCGCCGTCCGACAGTTCGAGAACGCTCCCGAGGCGAGTCTGCGGAAAGCGGATGCGACCACCGAGGAGATAGCCGACGGATCGAAGCAGCGATTTCAGGAACACGAGCGCGGTTTGCGGGTTCATGGCTCTGTCGGGCGGTGGCACGGTGTCTCTCCACCGATGGGCGACACTGGCCAAGGCCGACAGTACCTATTGGTCATCACACATCTTAGTTCATCGCCCTGCCACATTCGGGCCCGAATCTTGATGTGCCAGCTCTCGGAATCGGTCCGGCATGGCGAGTTCGGCCGCCGACCTGACCGAACCACGAGTCCTCGCACACACGAAACGGCGGCTCTTCCCCGACGCCGACGAGGGGTACGTCGTCGTCGACACGCAGTTCTCCTCGGATCGCTGGCTAGCCAGCCAGCACATCGATCCGGAGATCAAAGACGCGCTCTCCCCGTTCAACCACGTACGAGTCGGCACCGGCTACCCCGATCTGGTCGGCGTTCGAACCCTCGACGACGACCTCCTCGCCGTCGACCGGCTGGGCGACGACCCGCCGCTGATCGTCGTCGAGGCGAAAGGGCACACGGACCACGGCCGCGTCGACGTGGAGCGGGGGGTCGTTCAGGCGTACGACCGGCTCCACGAGGCCAACGCCGCTTACGTCGCCGCGCCGGCGAGCGCCGTCTCCCAGTCGGCCTGCACGCTCGCCCGAGAGTTGAACGTCGGCGTCCTCGGCGTCGAGACGGACGGCGTCGTCGAAGCTATCGAGGTCCCCCGAATCGTCGGAAACCGTACGACCACCGAGACGAGCGCCATCCGGTTTCAGGCCAGCGCGCAGGGCGTCGCGAACAAGTCGTTCGGCCTCAACCACCCGAAGAACTACCTCGCGTACCCGCTCGCCGTCCACCACGCCGCGGACACCGAGGACGTTCTGGCCGAGCGGGTCGTTCGCGCCGTCGACGACGCGCGCACGGGCGCCGCGTTTCTGAATCTCGTCGACGACGACCCCGACCGGGTGCGACTGACGCCGCTCGGGAGGGAAGTCGTCCGGTTCGCGCTCCGCGAGTACGGGTCGGTCGACGACGCGCTCCACGCGTTCGACGACTGGAAACGGTCGCGGAAACGCTTCTGCGACATCGCGCCGAAGTGGGGGATGCTCACCCGCCGGGTCGTCTACGCGTACCCCGCGACGACACTCCTCGTCGAAGAACTCCAGCAGATGCACGCGGACCGCATCGCCGAGCCGACGCTCCCGCAGCTCGTCGAGTATCTCCACGAACTCCATCCCTCCTTCGCCGTCGAGTTGTTCGTCCGCGGTGACGAAGACGTTCGCAGTCGGGTGCTCGATGCCGATGGCGAGTTACAGACCGCGGCGCTGACCGACGGTGCCGTGTACCACTCGCCGACGGTCTTCCAGCTCAAGGCGATGCTCTATCACGCGGGGATTCTGACGACCCGTGGCGCCGAGCCGTCGAATCTGGTGCCGGCGGCGGACACGTGGGCGTTGCGGGAATCGGTCGTGTGACACTGCGTGAAAACGGGCGCATGCTCCGACAGGGATTCGAACCCTGGTCATTGCCGTGAGAGGGCAATATGATTGGCCGGACTACACTATCGGAGCGCCGTCGTCGCATTCGAATCGAGGGGGTGCCAATATTTAAACGCAACTATCTCGGCTGCCCGTGCGGGGGACGCACACGGCGCGGTCGCCCGGGCGGGGGCTATACTATCAAGGGCCTCGGGACCGTCGGGCCGAACGACCATGAGTCTCGACAACAGCGCGACCCTCGTCACGGGCGCGAGTTCCGGTATCGGTGAGGCGACGGCACACGAGTTCGCGAGTCAGGGCGCGCGTGTCGCTCTCGCGGCGCGGAGCGAGGACCGACTGGCCGAGATCGCCGCCGACCTCGAAACCGAGTACGGCGCGGAGACGCTGGTCGTCCCGACGGACGTTCGCGACGAGGCCGCGGTGGAGGAGCTAATCGCGACCGTCGTCGACGAGTTCGGCGGTCTGGACGTACTGGTCAACAACGCGGGGCTGGGCCGCGGGGGCGACGTGGCCGACCTCTCGACGGAGGACTACCGGGCGATGATGGACACGAACGTCGACGGCGTCTTCTTCGCGACGCGGGCGGCGCTTCCGCATCTGGACGAATCGGACGGCAACCTGATCTTCGTCGGGAGTTTCGCGGGGCAGTACCCCCGGCCGGGCAACCCCGTCTACTCGGCGACGAAGTGGTGGGTGCGGGGCTTCGCCCACGGCGTCGAGGGACAGTCCGGGCCGGACGGCGTCGGCGTCACGGTCGTCAACCCGACGGAGGTGCGGACGGAGTTCGCCAGCGAGAGCGGCAGTTCCTTCGCCGAGCGGTTCGAGCCGGGCGAGGTGAGCGAGCCCGAGGAAATCGCGGACGCCATCGGCTTCGCGGCCGCACAGGACCACTCGACCGTCCACGAAATCGACGTGTATCGTCGCGACAAGTTCGAGGGGTGGTAGGCCGAGCAGTAGTGCGCGCGGCGTCTACTCGTCGTCGACCGATTCGACCCCCGCCTCGGGCGCCACGCGCTTGAGCCGCTGGATGTCGCGCATCGCCGCCTGTTTGGTCTCGTAGACGCCGTCACTACTCGCGATGGCTGCGCCGCCGTCGGCTCGAAGGAGCCATCGGAACGTCTCGTCGCCGGTCTCGATCACTCGAAACGTCGTCTCGTCGGTCATCGAATCAGTTAGGAGAGCTGTCTGGACCACCAGCGGAGCCAGTCGGCCAGCGGGCCGCGCATCCCTTCGACGTGGACGCGGACGGTCCCGTCGAGGTGCCAGCGGGCGAACTCGGAGTCGGAGTCCATCCGCAGGGGCACGTCCACGGTCACGTCCTCGAACGTACACTCCAGATCCTCCTCACGGTCGATGGCGGTATCGAGGACGTCGTCGACGACGTCCAGCCACGTCTGCCCCTCACCGGCGGTGGGTCGTCCGGACGGATCGTTCGACATCAGCTACTACAAGTCGAGACACCGGCTTGTATCTTCGCCCCCGCGTGCCGAAGCGTTTTGGCGATTCGTGTCGAACGAACCCCATGCCGACTGCGGAATCCGGCACCGGGCTTCGTCGACTGGTCGAACAGCGCCGGCTCAACGCCGCGCTCGGGTGGACGTTCGTGAGCGTGCTCTGTCTGATCGGTGTCGCCGCGGCCGTCGACGGCCACCCGCTCTGGGCGGGCTTCACGCTGGTGCTCGTCGCCCTCGCCGTCGTGCCGGCGGTCGCTTTTCGCCAGCTCGACGCGATGCTCCCGTGGGAGGTGCTGGCGCTTGCGTCCGTGCCCTCGCTGGGACGGATTCTGGTCGCGGGACAGACCGTCGGCGGCGTCACCCTCACCGGCCGCATCACCACGTACGTCGCCGTCGCGGCCGCGGCGCTCATCCTCGCCGTCGAACTCGACGTGTTCACGCCCGTCCGAATGAGCGACTCCTTCGCGGTGCTGTTCGTCGCCGTCGCCACCGTCGCCGCCGCGGGGCTGTGGGCCGAAGCCCGGTGGCTCTCGGACCTGTTTTTCGGGACCCAACTCATGCTCGACGGCCGCCCGGAGCACGTCATCGAGACGGCGCTCATGTGGGACTTCGTCGCGGCAACCGTCGCGGGCGTCCTCGCCGGCGTCCTCTTCGAACTGTACTTCCGCCGGTACGCCGACACCACGCCACGGTATCCGGTCGATCCCGGTGAGAAACGGCGAGGTGGGGCCTGATGCGTCTGCGCGACTGGATCGGATTCTCGGACCGTCGTCAGCGACAGCTCACCCGGGCGATGCAGGTGCTGCTCGTCGTGATAATCGGCCTCGGCCTCGAACGCGGCAACCTCGGTATCGTCGTCAACGCTACCATCGGACTCGGAGTGACCCAGCTCCCGGCCGTGCTCGAACGCGACTACCACATCCCGATGGACTCCGGGTTGACGCTCTGGATCACCACTGCCGTCTTCCTCCACGCGCTGGGCACCGCTGGCCTGCCCGGATCGGAGACCAACTTCTACCGGAGCATCCCGTGGTGGGACCACCTGACGCACACGCTCTCGTCGTCTATCGTCGCCGCGGCGGGCTACGCCACCGCGCGCGCGGTCGAACTGCACTCCGACGCCGTCTCCCTCCCCGGGCGGTTCATGTTCGTGTTCATCCTCCTGTTCGTCCTCGCGTTCGGCGTCTTCTGGGAGGTCATCGAGTTCGGCGTGGCCGGAATCGCCGCGCTCTCCGGCACCCAGAGCGTGCTCACCCAGTACGGCCTCGAGGATACGATGCTCGACCTGCTGTTCGACACACTCGGTGGCGTCGTGGTCGCGGTGTGGGGGACGGCTCACCTGACGGACGTGGTCGGCGCGCTCGCGGCGCGACTCGACCGACCCGAGGCGTAGCGCGGGTCAGACGCCGTGCTGCCGTGCGACCTGCGCGACGGAGATGACGACGAACGCCGCGCAGGCGACGACCGCGTAGCTCAGTCCCGACACCGAGACGAACGGCGGGACGCCCAGCACTGCCAACCCTATCGGAACCGCGACGACGGCGGCGGCGACGAGATACCATCGCCACCAGCGGTGGTGGGGACGGTCCCGATCAGCTTCGAGGTAGGGGAGACAGTTCTCGGCGCCCGACGCGAGTTCGACCCGCCCCGCCCGCCGGTCGTACGCGACGATCCCTTGATCGGCGAGTTTGGGTAGGTGCATCTGATAGAGGGCCGTCTGGACCCGTTTGCGCTGTTTGTACGTCACTTCGTCCGGCTCGCAGTCGTTCTCCATCGCGGCGATGTGCTCACTCAGGTCGCGTAGATCTGCCGGCCCGTCGTGTTCGCGGAGGTAGTGAATGACCGACCGGCGTCGCTCGTTTCGCAACAGCGAAAACAGGTCGTCTCGTGAGAGCTCGTCCATCTCCGAAGCGCTGAGTTGTGGCACCATTCGTCACGCTGGCCGCCCTGTCGCGACGGCGGGGCACCGGGCCGGGCGAGACCCACCCGCTTCGCTCGGCGCGTCGCCGATAACAGTATTCCTTTCCACCCGAGGCGACTCCGTGCATCGGCTCCGGCGAACGGCTCCACTCGCGGCCGGGGCGGGGGATGCACAGTACACTCGCTACTGTTCCGCCAACACCCGGTTATATGTTATGGCCGCCGCCGTCCGTGCCGGTTCTGGGGATCGGCGGCAGTCGATTCCGGCCCTCGTCGGCCGTGGGAGCGCAGCCGCCGGCGCGCGTGCGAGAGTATTTTTCCTTGGCGATAGTGCACACGTACCATGGGATACGTCGTCAGGATGCCGAAGCTCGGCCTCGAGATGGAACAGGGGACGCTACTGGAGTGGGCCGTCGACGCTGGCGATCCGGTGTCAGAGGGCGACCTCGTCGCCGAGATCGAGTCGGAGAAGAGCATCGGCGAGGTCGACGCCCGCGAGGACGGCGTCCTCCGTCGAACCTACCTCGACGTCGGCGACGCGGTGCCGCCGGGGACGCCCATCGGCATCGTGGCGGCGGCCGACGCGGACCTCTCGGACCTCGAAGCCGAGGCCGAAGCGGATCTGGGCGACGAGGGAGCGGCGGATGCGATGGCGGAAGCGGCGGCGGAGGCGGCCGACGAGTCGGAGCCCGGTACGCCGACATCCGACGACGGAACGGCCGAGACTGAGGCGTCGACCGCCGACGTGAAGGCGTCGCCGCGGGCGCGCAAGCGAGCGGAGGAACTGGGCGTGGATCTGGCGGCCGTCGACGGAACGGGGCCGCAGGACTCGATCACCGAGGAAGACGTCGAAGCCGCGGCGGAACGCGTCGACGAGGGCGACTCCGCCGCGGAGGTGAAGGCGTCGCCGCGGGCGCGCAAGCGAGCGGAGGAACTGGGTGTCGACCTGACGACCGTCGAGGGGACGGGACCGCAGGACTCGATCACCGAAGGCGACGTGGAGGCGGCCGCGGAGCGCACCGACGAGGGGCCGACAGCCGAGCCAACTCCCGAACCGAGGCGCATCGACCCGTCGACGGCGGAGCGCTACCGCCGGGAGACGGCCGTGCTCGACGCCGCCGCCGCCGACGCGCTGTTCGACGCGACCACCGCCGCCCGCGAGGCGGTCGCCGAGGACGCCTCGGTGACCGACGTGACCCTCCTCGTCGTCTCCGCGGCGCTCTCGGCGTATCCGCGATGCAACGCCACCTACGCGGACGCCACCCACCAGATTCACGAGGGGCACCACGTCGCCGTCCGCGACGAGGCGGGTACGGCCGTCGTCGCGGAGGCGGCGACGCGGTCGCTCTCCGAGGTGATCGAACGCCGCGAGGCGGACGTGACCGCCGACGCGCCGACACCGACGTTCACGCTGTCGAACGCGGCCGACGCCGACGGCACGGGTGCCGGCCGCGTCGTCAACCCACCCGCGGTGGCGGCGCTGGAGTTCGATCCCGTCGGGCAGCGAGCGACGCCGACCGACGACGGCGTCCGGCTGGACCGACTGGTCACCCTGCACGTCACCTACGACACGCGCGCGCTCGATGCGACGGACGCCCGGGCGTTCCTCGACGCCGTCGCCGAGGCGGCCGGCCGCGCCCCGGCGCTCGTCACCGAGTCGTATCTGGACTAAACACGCCCGCTCGCGCGGCCCGGTCGAGAGCGTCGCGCACGTCGACGAGTCGCGGGCCGTCCTCGCGAGCGGCGATTTCGACCGTCGCGTCGACCAGTTCCAGTTCGCGTTCGCCGTCGGCGCCGACGACGCCGTCCGGCACGTCGAAGCGTGCAGGCTCGTCGGGGGCGAGTCGGCGGTGCGATTCGATGCCGACCGTCGCAGTCACGCCCGGCGCGACGACCGACCGGACGGATCGGTCCGCCTCGCCCGGGTCGCAGAGGTGGAGGGCGGCACCCCCGCCAGTCCCCGGGTCGAACGCGTCGAGACAGCCGGCGACGCCGCTGAGGCCGATTTCGGTCGGGTGTGCGCGGCTGACGACGCCGCCCACGAGGTCCGCGGGGTCGATCAGCGCGCGCGTGCCCACGAACGAGCGGTCGGACACCTCGACGGACGCGAGACCGATCACGCGTTTCTCGCCACTGGGCGTCTCGGCCCGGGCCTCGACGGTGCCGTGGCGGCGTGTCACGTCGGCGGCGTCGACGGCGCCGGTGGCGACGACGGCGGCCGCCACGCCCGCGACGGTGCCGTCGACCGGCGTCGGGACGACGTTGTTCGTGCCCGTCGAGACGGCCAGTAGCGGCGTGTCGCCGCATTCGAGTGCGGCGTCACGAGTCGTACCGTCGCCGCCGAGGACGACGATGGCGTCCGTCGTCTCGCGAAAGTGGGCGGCGGCTCGGCGGGTGTCGGCCGCCGAGCCCTCGACCGTGAGGTCGAGCACGTCGACGGCGACTCCTTCGGGTGCGTCCGCGACGACGTTCGCGGCGATGCCGGCGCGGTCGGGCAGGATCGACACCGCGGGCGGGGCGGCGACGGCAGTCAGGCCGTCGAGCAAGCAGGCGGCTACCCGGCGCTTGGCGTGGTTGTCGACGACGCTCGCCCCCCCGGTCAGCCGGCGGATGTCACGGCCGGCCTCGGGGTTGACGACGAGTCCGACGCGGGCCACTATGCGATCCGGTCGATGGCGTCCCGCACGTCGTCGCCACCGGGAACGACCTCCCGCTCTAACGGCGGGCTGAACGGAACGTGCGTATCCGGCGTGCCGACCCGCTGGATCGGCGCATCGAGGCTGAAGAACGCGTGCTCCATGGCGCGGGTCGCGATTTCGGCGTGGATGCCGTAGGAGAGCGGGCTCTCGTCGGCGACGACGAGTCGGCCCGTCTTCTCCACGCTCTCGACGATGGTGTCGGTGTCGAGCGGGTAGAGCGACCGCGCGTCGATCACCTCGACGCTCGTCTCGTCCGACAGATCGTCGGCCACGTCCAGTGACTCCCCGACGAGACGCTGGGTGGCGACGACGGTCACGTCCGACCCCTCGCGCTCCACCGCCGCCTCCCCGATGGGGACGATGAAGTCGGGGTCAGTCGGGACCTCGCCCTGCTGTTCGTAGATCATCTTGTTCTCGAAGACGAAGACGGGGTCGTTCGAGCGGATGGCGGCCTTGGTGAGCCCCTTCGCGCTCGCGGCGGTGCCGGGCGCGACGGCCTTCAGGCCGGGGAAGTGCGCGATCCAAGCGTGGACGGTGCCGGAGTGCTGGCTCGCGGCGCCCATGCCGCCGCCCTCGGTGGTGCGGACGGTGACGGGCATCTCCGTCTTCCCACCGAACATGTAGCGCATCTTCGCCATCTGGTTCATGATCTGCTCCATCGAGACGCCCATGAAGTCGGAGAACATGATCTCCACCACGGGCCGGGTGCCGGTCGCCGCGGCGCCCGTCGCCGCGCCGACGAACCCGGCTTCACTGATGGGCGTATCGCGGATTCGCTCCTCGCCGAACTCGTCGACTAGGTCGCCCGTCACCGCGAGGACGCCGCCCATGTCGCCGATGTCCTCGCCCATCATGTACACGTCCTCGTCGCGGTCGAGTTCCTCGCGGAGGCCCTGTCGGATCGCCTCGCGCACGGTCATCGTCTCCGTCTGCTCGACGCCGGCCTGCGCCATCAGCGATCACCCCCATCGGTCCGCGCCGTTCGAGCGAACGCTTCGATTTCGGGCACCGGCTCGGCGAACATGTCGTCGTACGCCTCGCTCGGCTCCGGTTCGGGCGCCTCCTGAGCGTACTCTAGGGCGTCCTCGATGGTCTCTTCCGCCTCGGCCTGCAGCTCCTCGAACTCGTCTTCGGTGAGTTCGCCGCGGTCGATCAGACGCTCCTTGAACGACGTGATGGGGTCGCGCTTCCGCCAGCGCTCGACCTCCTCGTCGTCGCGGTACACCTGCTCGTCGCCCTCGTAGTGGCCGCGGAAACGGTAGGTTTCGGCCTCGACGATGGTCGGCCCGACGCCCGCGCGGGCGCGGTCACGTGCCTCGGTGACCGCCTCCGCGACGGCCGTCACGTCCATGCCGTCCACCGTGATGCCCGGGATGTCGTGGGCGGCCGCGGTGTCGCTGAGGTTGTCGACGTTGTGCTGCTTGTCGACCGGCGTCCCCTCGCCGTACTGGTTGTTTTCGATGACGAAGATGGCCGGCAGATCCCACGTCGAGGCGAGGTTGATGGCCTCGTGGACCTGCCCCTGCGCGACGGCGCCGTCGCCGAGGAAGCCGACGGCCACCTGATCGCGGTCCTGATAGTCGATGGAGAGCGCCGCTCCGGTCGCCATCGGTGGCCCGGCGCCGACGATGCCGTTCGCGCCGAGCATCCCCGCATCCACGTCGGCGATGTGCATCGAGCCACCCTTGCCGTTGCAGTAGCCGTCCGCCTTGCCGTACAGTTCGGCCATCATGTGCGTGGGGTCGAGCCCCTTCGCGATGCAGTGACCGTGCCCGCGGTGCGTGCTGGCGATGTAATCGTCCGCCGCGAGCGCCGCGCAGGTGCCGACCCCGACGGCCTCCTCGCCGATGTAGAGGTGGACGAACCCCGGGATTTCGCCGTCGGCGAACCGCTCGCCCGCCGTCTCGTCGAACGCTCGGATGGTGAGCATCCGGCGTAACGCTTCGATACGTCCGTCTACCGAGTCGAGATCGTATCCTGACATACTACGGTGTGTGTTGTCACTTGACACAGGATTAAAGATAACGGTCGTTCGGGAAGAATCCGTGAGCGGGCCGCTACTGCCGAATATCTGCGGCGATGTCGTCGATGGCCTCACGCGCCCGGTCGAGGTTTGGGTCGTGAAGCATCGTCAGGAAGCCGTGGATCACGTCGTCGTACGACCGATGGGTGGTCGGGACGCCCGCTGCATCCAGCTTGTCGGCGAAGGCCTGTCCCTCGTCGCGGAGGGGGTCGAACCCGCAGGTCAGGACGGTCGTTGGCGGGAAGGAAGACGGTGTCTCGGCGCGAAGCGGCGAGGCGTGGGGGTGGCGGCCGTCCGTGTCGCTCCGGAGGTAGGCGTTCCAGAACCGCTCCATGTCCTTGCGGGTGAGGAAGTAGCCCTGCGCGTTCTCGGTGTAGGAGTCGGTGTCGAAGGCGTGGTTCGTGACGGGGTAGGCGAGCACCTGTCGGTCGATGGTCGGTCCCCCGCGCCGGGCGGCGAGGAGTGAGACGCCCGCGGCGAGGTTGCCGCCGGCGCTGTCGCCGACGAGGACGAGGCCGTCCGATCCCCGCTCCTCGGCGACCCACTCGGTCGCCGCGTAGCAGTCGGCCAGCGGCGCCGGGAACCGGTGTTCGGGCGCGCGGCGGTAGTCGACGGCGACGACGACGGTTTCGGCCGCCGCCGCGAGCGCGCGACACAGGGCGTCGTGGGTGTCGAGGCCGCCGAGCATCCACCCGCCGCCGTGGAGGAAGACGACGACAGGCCCGTCGGAGTCGCCGGGGTCGTACGTCCGGATCGGTATCGCGCCGGCCGGCCCCGGGACCCGCTGGTCCGCCGTCTCGACGCTCGGATCGGGGTCGTCGACGACGGAGAGCCGCCGGTACGTGTCTCTCGCGTCCGACACCGAGAGCGTGTACAGGGGCGGCACACCCTCCGCCGAGAGGTCGTGGAGATACGCTTCCACTTGCGGGTCGAGTTCGGTGGCCATACCCTCCACACGTCGGCCGGCGGGTAATAACGTTCGGCGCCTGACAGGCGGAAGGACGTGATTTTAAGTTTCTCGTGTACGTATAGCGACAAGTACGCCATGGTCTTCAAGAAGATCACCCTGATCGGGACGAGTCCGGAGAGCTTCGACGCCGCAGCCGACGACGCAATCGACCGCGCCGAGCAGACGCTAAACAACGTGAAGTGGATCGAGGTCGACGAGCTCGGCGTCGAGATCGCGAGCGTCGAGGACCGCGAGTACCAAGCGGAAGTGACGGTGGCGTTCGAACTCGAAGGCTGACCTGACCTACCGCCGTCGGCGGATTTTTTTCTATCGGAATCGTGTGCTGGTGCCCCAGCCTCCGCCGGTCGAATCGAATAGATTGAAACGCCCCCGAATCCTCTGTCGAGACATGACCTTGGTGGTCGTGCCGGTCCGCTACCCGCTCAGTAGACACTCTAGGGCGACGCTCGCGGAGGCGATTCGGATCGCCGACGAGCGCGACGCCGACCTGACGATTCTCCACGTCGACCTCTATCAGGAGGGGCGGGAGGTGACGCGGACGGAGCTCAAGCGGGCGGTCGAAGCGGAGTTCGGCCGGATCCCCAACGCCCGGTACGTCGTCCGCCGGGGCTTTCTGGTCGAGGAGACCATCCTCGACGAGGTGGCGGCGGAGAACGCCGACGTGGTCGTCATCGGCTCGAAACAGGTCAGTCGGTGGCGACGCACCTTCAGTCGCTTTCTCGACGACCCCGACATCGACCGGTTCCTGCGGGAGAAACTCGACTGCGACGTGATCACCGTCAGCGCGGGGTAGTGTCACTCGCCGTCGCCGTCGCCATCTTCGGCCCGCACTCCCTCGTCGTCGCGTTCCATCGGTTCCCGATCCGTCACGCCGCTCGCTTCCTCGGTGCCGGGCGGCGGCAGGTCGCTCCCGTCCTCGACGGCGACGCGGGCGCGGCCGCTGTGCTCGTCGAACAGGAGGTGCTGGTGGGGGTAGGCGATTTCCACGTCCGCATCTTCCAGCCCCTCCCAGATGCGTTCTCGCACCGTCGACTCGATCCGCGGGATCTTGTAGGGCGTCCGCACCCAGAACCGGAGGTTCAGCCGGACGCCGCTGTCGGCGTAGGCGTCGATCAGCGTCGTCGGCTTCGCGGGGTAGCGCGCGCTCCCGATGCGGATGTCCGGCCCGCCTTCGATCACACCTTCGACGTTGCGCGCGGCGCGTTCCATGAGCCGTCGCGCCTCCGCCAGATCCCCCTCGTAGGTGACGAGGAGGGGGATCGACAGGCGCGTCCGTTCGTCCTCGGCGGAGTAGTTGGTCACGTCCCGTTCGCGCATCGAGGAGTTCGGGACGACGAGGAAGGTGTTCTCCAAGGTGAAGATCTTGGTGTACCGGAGGGTGATGTCGTCGACGAAGCCTCGGCGGCCGTTCTCCAGTTCGATCATGTCACCGATCTCGTAGGGGTTGTCCGCGAGGACGAACACGCCGTTGATGATGCTCCCGACGATGGGCGCGAGAACGATACCGAGGACGGCGGAGAAGACGGTCACGGAGAGGACGATGTCGCCGATGCCGAGACCGACGATGCTGCCGGCGACGAACGTGGCGACGATAATCGTCGAGACGCGGAGCAGGCCGAGGATGGTCTGGGCGACGCTTTGGCGTTGGAACCGACGGGCGACCGGCCGGCCGAGAAGGCGGACGAGAAACTTCGAGAGGACGACGCCGAGGCCGACGACGACGAGGGCGGCGACGATACGGACGGCGGTGCTCCCCCACAGCCACTCCAGCAGTGGGCCGAGTTCCGACGGCGACGGTGGGCCCGTCGCCGTGCCGGTGCCCGTCGCCGTCTGCGCCACCACCCCGAGGTCCATGGGCGTGTCTCTCCGCGTCCGGAAAAAAGGGTTTCCACGGCGGCCCTCGGTCCCCGTCTCCGCCGACGGTCAGCGTCGCCACCGTTCGGAAGCTACTAAATCGTCCGCGACGCAGGAAGGAGACGAATGGATCGACGGACACGCGAGTACCTCTCGGGACGCTTCGGCGACTACTACCGGCGCGCCGAGCCGACGCTCCCGCCCGATCCCGACGACCGCGAGTGGGGCCACATCCCGTGGACGCGCGGCGAGTCGACGACGATGGTCCGACACCAGTCAATCTACGACTTGGGCGATGTGGGCGACTTCCTCGCGCGCGAGGCGCCGCGCCACGTCTACTTCTCCGCGGCGCACTACGACGACCCCGGCGCGAAGTCGATGGACGAGAAGGGGTGGCGCGGCGCGGACCTCGTTTTCGACCTCGACGCCGATCATCTCCCCGGCGTCGACCCCGAGGCGACCACGTACGCCGAGATGCTCGCGGCCTGCAAGGACGCCCTCTCTCGCCTGCTCGACCTGCTCGAAGACGATTTCGGCTTCGAGGATCTGACTGTCGTGTTCTCGGGCGGCCGTGGCTACCACGTCCACGTCCGCGACGACGGCCTCGCGGCGCTCGACTCCGAGGCCCGGCGCGAAATCGTCGACTACGTCCGCGCCGTCGACCTCGACATCGAGGGGCTGGTTCGGACCCGTGCGGTCGGCGGGACGACCCGGCGGGAACTCCGGACCGAGGGCGGGTGGGGCCGGCGTACGCACCGCCGCCTCGAATCGTTCGTCGACGAGCTGCGCGAACTGGACGAGGCCGACGCCAGAGAGCGACTCACGGCGTTCGACGGCATCGGTGAGGGACGGGCGAACACCTTACTCGACGCCTTCGTCGACAGCGACGCGGTGGAACGCGGCAACGTCGAGGCCGGTGGGCCGGGCGCCCGACTACTGGTCGAGGCGCTCGCCCGCGAGACGGTCACCGACGAGACGGCACCCATCGACGAACCGGTGACGACGGACACCCACCGACTGATCCGCCTGCCCGGGAGCCTCCACGGCGGGAGCGGCCTCGTCGTCCGGCGGATCGAACGGTCGGATCTCGACGGCTTCGACCCGCTGGTCGACGCCGTCCCCGACCGCTTCACCGAGCGGTCGATCCGGATCGAGGTGACCGACCCCGGCACGGTCGAACTGAACGGCGACAGTTTTACACTCGATGCTGGTGAGCATTCGGTACCGGAGTGCGTCGGGGTGTTCCTGATGACGCGCGACCGAGCCCGGAAGGTCAAAGAATGAACGTGGAGGAACTGCGCTCCGTCCAGCGCACCGAACGGCAGAAAGACAGCCTCCAACACCTTCGGGATTCCTTCTACCGTGACGTGGCGGCGTACGTCGCCGAGCGCAAGGCCGAACGCGAACGCGTGGCCGCCGAAGCCGACGACCCCTTCTCCTCGCCGGAGGTGAGCCGCCTCACCGACGAAATCGAGACTGCCGAAGAGGTGGTCGAGAGCATATACGAGCGCCGGGTCGGCAAAATCGTCAAGCGCGCGACCTTCGCCGCGGCGGGCATGGCCGCCGAGGACGAGGGACTCACCAACGAGGAGCGCGACCTCTTCGACGACCTCGTCGCTCGGATCGAGCGGAACCGCGAGACGGTGCTCGACACGCTCGCGGGGGAGATGGGCGGCGACGAGGGCGGAAGCGAGGAGCCCGCGGCCGACGAGACTGACCGGGTCGATCCGGAGCCGGCACCCGATTCCGAGCCGACCGCGCGCGTCGAGTCCGATCCGAGCGACGACGCCGACGAAGTGCCGGGCCGTGCACCCGATCCGGACGACTTGCTCGCGGAGGCGATGGGTGGCGAGACGGACACGAGCGAGACGGCCGATCACGCTCCGACGGACGACACTGACTCCCCGGTGCAGGACGAGGCGCCCACGCCGGACGGCGGCGACACGATGGCGTCGCCCGCTGCTGGGCGCGACGACAGTACCGGACCTACGACCGGCTCCGATCCGTCTCCCCCCGCAGACACGGACACCGACCGAACTACGTTGCGGATCACTCGCGACGTGGGCGAGATCTTCGGCGTCGACGAACGCGAGTACGACCTCGCGAGCGAGGACGTGGTGACCCTTCCGACGCCGAACGCCGAACCCCTGCTGGAGCGGGACGCCGCGGAGCGGCTGGAATAAGGGCGTCGCGCCCCGCTGCCGTCCCCGCGTCTCCCACTCAGGATTCGTCGTCCGGCGCGAACCGATATCCTGCGAGTCCGATAGCGACCATGCCACCGACGGCGCCGAGAATCGCGACGCCGGGGAACGGCGGGACGGTGTTACTCTTTGCGGGGTCCGTGCCCGTGGTGCTGCCGTCGGTGCCCGCCGCGGCGCCGGCGCTCCCGCCGTCGCTCGCGGCGGCCTGACTCCCCTCACTTCGGGCGCCGCTCAGGTCGAGACTGATCGACTCGCCCGCCGCGACGGGACCGTCGCTGACGAGCAGGGCGACCGGCGCGTCGCCGACGCGCAGGTTCGCGGAGTGCTCGACTGCGCTCGGATCGTACCCCTGCACGACGACGGTGAGCGACGGCACGTCGCGGCGCGGCGTCGTCGTCAGCGCCGACCCGGACAGGTCGTAGGCGGTACCGACCCGGACCGTGCCGTTGGCGGGCGCGGTCACGTTGAGCCGGACGCCAGCGTCGGTGGTCCGATACTCGGCCTCGCGGTTGTCGACCATCCCCGCGTACGGACTCGCGCTCGACGGGATGGGGAGCGTGACCGACCCCGAGAAGGGCCGGTCGGCGGTGTTCCGGAGCGTGATAGTCTGAATGACGCTCGGCACCCCCGACTCGTTCTTCGGCGGGACCACCTGCAGCACGTACGCCGGGCGGGTGTCGGATGCGACGCGAAGGGCCGACGCGTTCGTCGTCGGGGGTCGAACCGTTAGCGTCGCCGGTTGATCCGCCGCGGCGGTCACGGACTGGCGATACGGCACGCCGTCGACCGTCGCGCGGAGCTGGTACGTCTCGTCGGATTCGACGGGGGCCACGGCGACGCGACCGTCGGCGTCCGTCTCGGCCGTGGTCACGACGAAGCCGCGGTCGTCGACCACGTCGACGGAGACTCCCGACAGCGGCGTGCCGTCTTCGTCGACGACGCGACCCTCGACGGCGCCGCCGAGAGTGAGCTCCGCGTGGGTCGTGTTCCGTAGCACTTCGTAGTGGGTCGCGCCCTCGTACCGGACGCGGACGGCGTAGCGCGGCGCGTCGGGCACCGACACCGAGAACGTCGATCCCTCGACCCGCGTCTGCGCGGATTCGCCGGCTCGCTGGAGGGTCTGCGTGACGGGCACGACGGTCACGCGCGCCCCGTCTGCAGTGCCGTTCTCGACGGTGACGGTTCCGGAGACCGACGTGGCCGCCGTGGCGGTCGGGACGGTAGCGAGACAACTGAGGACGACGAGCAAGGCGAGTAGGCGTTTCATATTAATCTGCGACCTCCGGATTCGTGTCGCGGTTCGCGTCGCGAACACCCGTCCCCGCCGTCACGCCGTGTCGCGGGTCGAACAGCGCGACGAGGGCCATCCCGGCGAGCAGGGAGAGGATGCTGAGTCGCATCAGCGTGACGAAGGGGATGCGTTTGACGGTAATCGAGGCCGTGCCGTCGCTGACGCCCGCGATGACGTAGGTGTCGACGAGGAGGCCCCGGTCGATGAGTACGTCCCGAATCTGCATCCCTCCCTGTTTGGGGTAGCGACGCTGGCCGGCGATTCCCGAGGTGACGAGGCTGTCGCCGTCGTACACCGCGAGCGAGACTCCCTCGGCGACGACGCGGGTCGGGGCGACGGATTCCGGGGGGTTCGACGCGGACCCGACGGTTTGCGGGCCGGCGAGCACGACGGCGTCGGCGCTCGGGACGAAGTCCCACATCAGTTGCCCGCGCGCCACGAGGTGTTGCCCGGTGGCGAGCGACGCGTTCGTCTCCTCGCCGGGGAGGCCGATCCAGACGCGGGAGTCGTCCAGTTGGACCACCGTCGCCCGCGGGCCGTTCCGCACGTCGGTCACGGTGCCGTGGACCGTCTGGACGGAGCCGTTCAGTGCGGGCCCTCGCGCCACCACCTGATCGGTCGAGAGCGCGTACGACTCCACTGCGGGGTCGGTGGGGAACTCGGTTCGGGAGTGACCGAGAATCCGAACGGAGTAGTCCGTGCCCGGAATCGCCTGCTGTGATCGGTCGACCGACCCGGTGCCGACGCCGGTCGCCATGACGGACGCCTGTCCGGCGAAGGCGTACATGAAGGGAAGCGAGAGGACGAGCAGGGCGGCGCCGACGTGGACGAGGGTGATGCCCGTCTCCTTCAGTTTCGCGTCACGGGTCGTCGCCGCGCGAATTCGGCCGCTGGTGCGTTTCACCGTTCCCATGATGGCGTAGCCCACCGGGGGGAGCACCGAGAGGATGCTCGCGCTCCCGACGACTCGGTAGACGAGCGCGTCGCCGGGGCGTGTCGACGCCAACTGCCACGTCTCGGTGGGCGCGACGGCGGCGCCGACGAGCGTCGCGGCGGCGAACACGCCGAGGCCGACGACGCTCCGCCGACTCCGCTCGTGGTCGTAGTCCATGTAGAAGCCGAGGAGGAGGAGGATGCCGAGGACGAGCGGGTAGCTCCACAGGTTGTAGTACCGCGACTCGACGGAGACTTCGAGACCGGTGACGGCGTCGCGGAGGAGGGGGAAGGTGAGCCCCCACAGCGAGACGAACGTGAGGAGGCCGAACCCGAGGACGGCGAGGTGGAGGAGATTCGACTGGCGGAGCCAGCCGCCGGTGGTCGCGTCGCCGTCTTCGTCCTCGGTTTCGAGCAGCCAGTAGGCGAGCGGGGCGACGACGCCGAGCCCGGCCGTCACCGCCATGAGGACGAGGAAAGCCGCGCCGATGCCGCCGTCGGCGAAGGAGTGGACGCTCCGGAAGACGCCGCTGCGCACGACGGACGTGGTGTAGACGGCGAGCGCGAAGACGGTGGCGGTCATCGCGGGGGCGAGGACCCGATACCGACCCTCCGGTTCGTAGGCGGTGACGGCGTGGAGCGTCGCGGTGAGGAAGAGCCACGGGATCAGAATCGCCGTCTCGACGGGGTCCCACGCCCAGATGCCGCCCCAGCCGAGGACGGTGTAGGACCAGAGGCCGCCGAGCGCGACGGCGGCGGTCAGGAACAGCCAGCTCAGCCGGAGCCAGCGGGTGACGCTCCCGTGCCACGTCGGGAAGACGCCGCCGTTCCCCCGGAATAGCGAGACGAAGTGGGCCGCCCCGATGGCGAAGGGCATCGCCAGCAACGCGTAAGCGGTGAACATCACCGGCGGGTGAATCGCCATGTACGGATCCACCAGCAGCGGGTTCAGCCCCTGCCCGCTCGTGGGGACGAAGCCCGGCGGCGCCTGCGGGAACTGCGTCCGAATCGACGCGAACGGGCTCTGGAGTAACAACATCCCCGTGAAGTACGCGACGAGGCCGAGGGTGAGCCCGTGGACGAGTTTGGCGTGTCGGTCCGGAATACCGCGGACGGCGCCGGCCACCAGCGCCACGATTGAGACGATGACGGCCCACAGCAACACGGAGCCCTCGTTGGCGGCGTAGACGCCCGTCACCCGGTACAGCAAGGGGAGATACGACGCGGTGTTCTCCCAGACGTACGCGTTCGTGTAGTCGGTGACGACGAACTGGTAGGTCAGTTGGAGCAGCGCGGAGACGAGCAGGACCGTGGCCGCGACGGTGAGCTTCGGCACGTAGTCGAGATAAGCGTCGTCGTCGGCGAGGTAGGCGCGAGCGAGGATGCCCGTCGCCGAGAGCGACGCGGCGAAGGCGAGGGCGAGCAACGCCGTGCCGACGCTCGGCGTCATCGGTCCTCGCTCCCCGCGTACTCGCTTTTCGCCGCCTCCAGATACGAGAGGAAGTCGCTCGTCCCGGCGTAGCCGTTGATGCGGACGAGCACCTCACCGTCCGGACGGATGATGACGTGCTGTGGCGGGTAGTTGACGTTGTACTTCCGTTGGACCCGGCTCGCCTCCGGCGCGTCGCTATCGAGGTTCACCGCCACCTTCACGAAGTCGTCCAGTTCCGACTGCACCGCCGGGTCCGAGTACACCTCGCGGTTGTAATCCTCACAGTACGTACACCACGTGGTCCAGAAGTAGACGATGACCGGCTTGTCCTCCGCGGCCGCCGTCGACTCCGCCGCCGAAACGTTCGTTTGCCACCGCGTATCCCCGTGGTACGAGTAGTTCTCGTCGCTCAGCGTGGGGGCCGCATTCATCGAAAAATACCCAATACTAAGCAAGACTACGAAGAAGGCGAGGGTCATCGCCTTTCGAGGCTTCATCGGTGGCCCCCCGTAATAGCTTCCCCTAGTAAAATGTACTGTCTCGTCGAGAGGGGCGACTCGATAGTCAGGGAACAATTCTGGCGATAGAGGGGCTATAACGCGGGTTTTCGGGCTGCGTTCCGCTACGTTTGTTGACGCGGGCCGCCGGCCGCGCCCGACGTCGCGCTCGGACGAAGAAACTATGTTGTGGACCCAAATCGCGGCTCTCTCCGCTGGAGGAAGTTTTATATCCCGTGTGCAAATTATGCGAACTACTGCGAACTATTCAGACACGAAAACACAGCCATGATAGCTAACTCGAACGGGACGACGGAGCAGACATGAGTCAGGGCGATTCGACGCTCCTGCTCAAACCCGCACTCCTCCTCGCGGGGACGGTGTTCGCAGCCATCATCCTCGTGTTCGCGCTCAACGGGGTGCTCGCGTACCTCGGCACCGGTGCTGTCGGACCCGCTGGCCCACAGGCCGGCGGGGCCGGCGGAGCCGGCGCCGCCGACGCGGCGGCGACGCCACAGGGTTCGGGCGCCTCCGGCGGCGGTGGTGGCACCGCGGCCGACGACGGAAGCGTTCGGAAGCTTCCCGGGGACTGGAGCGGGAGCAAGTGGTACAACGAAGACCTGCGGGAGCAGGAGTTCAAGTACAAGGATCCGAAGGCTGGCACCGAGGTGCAGTTCCAGCCCAAGAAGATGAACAACTCGACGTTACCGGAAAACGAGAAACGAGCCGAACTCATCCGGGAGGGGCGTAGCCTGTTCGCCAACACCTCGGAGGAGATGCCCGAACACGTCGGGAACGACCTCTCGTGTGCGAACTGCCACGGCGGGGGCGACCTCCCGACGACCACCGGCATGGTCGGCCAAGACATCGACATGATTCCGCTCGTGGGTACCGCCGCCGGCTACCCCGAGTGGACGGGCCGCACCGAGCGGATGCGCGATATGCGGCAGCGCATCATGGGCTGTTTCCTCCGGAGCATGAACGCCCCCGGCAGCGAGGAGGGCGTTCCGGAGTACACCAGCCGCGAGATTCAGGCCATGGAGTCGTACATGGTCTGGCTGAACAAGGGCACCCCGAGCGAGCGGGTTCCCTACTGGCGCCACATCGAGAAACCGGAAGGTGACGAGAAGGTGCCGGTCCCCGAAGTCAACCCGGTTCGCGGGGCCGAACTCTACCTCGAGAACTGTGCGTCCTGTCACGGTGCGGACGGACAGGGCATCGAGGGACAGTACCCGCCGCTGTGGGGTGAAGGCTCCTTCAACGACGGCGCCGGCATGGGGCGGATGTACACCTCCGCCGGCTTCATCCGCGAGGCGATGCCTTACGGCGCGGGCCACACGTTCTCCAACTGGGAGGACGTCCACGACGTCGCCGGGTTCATGAACGCCCACAAGCGGCCGCACCTGCCGCGCCAGCCCAAAGACTGGGCGGTGTCGGGTGCCCCCGACGAGGGGATCTACTACAACCGCGTCCAGCAGCGTCACGGCTACGACATGAATCCGATGACGAAGAAGCTCATGATGGCGGGCATCCCCATCGACGACACGGAACTCGAGGAGGGGATGATCCCGGAGGACACGAGCAAGTACGACAAGCCGCTCCGTGATGCGGAAGTCGACGGCTCGTGGGAGACGACGTGGATTCGGACCTACGAGAACGTGGGCAACGAATCCGCGAGCAACACCACCGCGTCGAACCAGTCGGCGCTCGAACCGCAGGCCGCGGTGTCGTCGGCGATGCAGGACGGCGAATCGGCCAAAAATCGGGCGGACGCGACGGGCTGACGCCCACCTCCCCTTCGACGACTGAATGATAGAGACACCCTCCACGGTTGCGGTCTTTTTCGCGGGAGTGCTGACCATCCTGACACCGTGTTGTCTGCCGATGATTCCCGTCCTCGTCGTGGGGGCGAACGGCCACCGACTCCGTCCGGTCGCCATCGTCGCCGGGAGCACGCTGACGTTCACGGCGCTGGGGACGCTGACCGGGGCGCTCGGCGCCGTCACGCCGGAGACGATTCGGGCGCCGTTCGCCGTGCTCATGCTCGCGTTCGGCGTCGTGTTGGCCGACGACGACGTGAACGACCTCTACACGACGTACGCGTCCCGGCTGGCAGGCCGGGCGACGACGCTGACGAACCGGGTCGACGAGGACCGCCACCCGCTGGGTAACGCGTTCGTCGTCGGGCTGCTCCTCGGGGTCATCTGGTTGCCCTGCGTCGGTCCGATCCTCGGCGGCGTCCTCGCGTACGTCGGGTCGTCGGCGGGCGTCGGCGGCGGCGCCGCCCTCCTGTTCACCTACGGGGTCGGCTTCTCGATACCCCTCCTCGGCGTGGCGTACGCCGGACGGATCGGTGGTCGACGCCTCGTCGACTCCGCGTCCACCGCCAGCTTTCGAACCGCGACCGGGTACGCTTTCGTCCTCCTCGGTCTCGCGGTGCTGTTCGATCTGGACAAACTCGCACTCGCGTCGGTCACTAATTTGAGCTGACACACATGACGACAGACGACTACGAACGAACGAAACGCACACGGTCGAATCGCTTCAGCGCCGCTCGCATCGTCGGGCGGGTGACGGGCGTCCTCCACCGCGTGACGCGGAGTCGCGCGGTGAAGTGGGGGACGCTCCTGTTCGGGACGCTCTCGCTGGTGCTCGTGTTCGGCGTCGCCTCGAAGACGATGTACGGCATCGAACACGGCGGCAACCTGCTCGCGTACTGGCACATCGCCCTCGCGTGGGTCGCCGCCGCGGCGCTCGGCTCGACGTTCGTCGGGAGCGCGCTCTACCTCCGCTACCGCGGCCCGTTCTGGAGCCGTCTCGCCCACAGTTCGGGCGAACTCGGCTTCCTCTTCGCGACGCTGACGCTCCTCCTCGGGAGCGCGTGGGGGAAGGTCATCTGGAACTCGTGGTGGGAGTGGACGGACGTGCGGCTCGTCACCTTCCTCATCGTGTGGTTCATCTACGCCGGCTACCTCGTGGTGTCGGCCGCGACGGATCCGGGCGCCGGTGACCGGTACGTCGCGGTGTACGGCGTCATCGGCTTCATCACGGTGCCCATCTCCTACGCCTCCACCCGGCTGTGGACGCCGACGTTCCACGAGACGACGATGGGGAACCCGCAGGTCAGCGCCAACATCGACCCCACGACGCTGGTCGTGACCGTCGTCGCCGCGACGTTCCTGTACGTCTACCTGTTGGGACTCCGCATTCAGGTGCACGAAGTCGAAGACCGCATTCGCCGACTCCACACCCAACGGAGGTGAGAATCGTGGAACCACTCCTCCTGTTCGGCTACACGGCGGTGTTCGTCGCCCTCTTCGGGTACGTGACGTACCTGCAGCGCCGACTGGGCCGACTCGAACGCCAGCTGAACGACGCGCGATAAGCGCCCCCTCATACTGCCGGCCGTCTCACTCCTCCACGACGAACTCGAACGTCGCCACGCCCGCGAGCAAGAGGACGCCCGTGTAGAGACAGAGGAGGCGGAGCCACGAGCCCAGTGGGGCGCCCGCGGTGAGCGCCGCCGTGAGTTCGACCCCCGCCAGCAACACGGGGACGACGAGGGGGACGAGCAACAGCGGGAGCGCGAGTTCGTCGAGGCCGGACCGGTAGGTCAGCGTCGCGACGACGACGCCCACGGCGGCGAACCCGACGGCGGCAACGGCGAGAACCCCGACGACGGCGAGCGCCGTCCGCGGTGTCGGCGCGTAGCCGAGGAGAATCGTCGTCGCCCCGAGCGTCACCACGTTCACGACGAAGACGAAAAGCGCCGTGCTCGTCACCTTCCCGAGATAGACGGCGGAGCGGTCGATGGGGGCCACCAGCAGGCCGTCGAGGGCGGCGTTGCGGTCCTCGACGGCCGCCGCCTTCGTCACCCCGAGGGTCCCCCCGAAGACGAACGCGACCCAGAGCGCCCCGCGGCCGAGTACCGCCGGCTCCCGAAACGTCTTGACGAAACTGAACGCGAAGGCGAGGACGACGAGGAGCGCGAACACCGCCGTCGTCGTCGTGATGCCCTTCGTCCGGCTCTCGACGCGGAGATCCTTCCTGACGATGCGGAGGACGGCAGCGAGAAAGGCCTTCATGTGGTTCGGTCGCGGCCCGGTTCGTCCAGTCCAATCGACCGGCGATACGTGGATTCGAACGCTTCGGCCGACCCGTCGAGGACGACGTCGGCACGGAGTTCGCCCCGGTCGAGCACCAGCGCCCGGTCACACCGGGCGACCCCGCGGTCGATGTCGTGGGTCGTCAGGACGACGGTCCGGTCGTCGAAGCCGTCGAGGACGGCCGCCAAGTCGGCGACCGACCGCTGGTCGAGTCCGGTGTAGGGTTCGTCGAGGAGCAACACGTCCGGGCGGTGGAGGAGCGCGCGGGCGAGTGACAGCCGCTTGCAGAGGCCGTGGGAGAACGTGTCGGGCCGCTGGCTCGCTCGTTCGCGCAAGCCCACGGTGTCGAGCACCGCCTCGCAGCGCGCCGCCGGATCGTCGAGCCCGTGGAGGTCGGCGTGAACGCGGAGGTTCTCGCGGGCCGTGAGGGCGTCGTACAGCATCGTCTCGTGGGTCACGACGCCGAGCCGCCGGTAGATCCCGTGGTCGTCCGGCGTCAGTTCGGACGCGCCGAGGGTGATCGTCCCGCCCGTCGGGCGAACGAGCCCCGCGAGCATGCGCAGGAGCGTCGTTTTTCCGGCTCCGTTCGGGCCGAACAGCCCGACCGTCTCGCCCTCCTCGACGGCGAAAGAGAGACCGTCGACCGCCGCGATGCGGCCGTACGTCTTCGTCAGGCCGTCGACTCGAATCGCCGGCTCCGTCATCGCGCCTCGGGGGGCCGTTCGGATCCTTCGTGGGCACGGACGGAGAGCTGTTTGGCGACGAGAGTGTCGCCCTCGACCCGCCCTTTCGCGACGACGATACGGTTCTCACCCATCGTCTCGGGGAGCGTCCCCTCGTAGACGACGCGCGTCGAGTGGTTGCCGTCGGTCACCTCGAACGTCGCCCGCTGTCCCTGCGTCTCGAGGTTCTGCACCGACCCCTCCAAGTTCACCCACTCGCCGTCGTAGTCGTCGTCGGACAGTTGTGTCGGACTCACGAACGCAGCGGAGGCGTTCATGCTCGACACGCCGAGCACGCCGAGGAGAACCAGCACCCCCACAACCGTGACGAGGAGCTTGTTTTTCCGTCGCACTGGCCCCCTCTCCGAGCCGACGATTCTTGATTGTGTCGGATCGCTATCGACGATGTGATAGTGAGGTCGTGGGACGTACATCCACGATTAATCAATCCTCGCGGCGGTTTCTCTACCGGGCCGATCCGGGCCACAGATTCTTGAGCCACCGTTTCCAATGCGCGACATGACCTCTCGCCCGGTTCGGACGCTCGTGGCGCTCGTCGTCGTCGGCTCGCTCGTCGTCGCGGGCGTGGGGCCCGCCGTCGCGACGGTCGACGACGCGGACGACTCTTGGACGACGCTGCCCACGCACGCGGACGGTGCGACCCAGACGCCGACGCCGGACGACGAGGCGGTCCTCCACCAGCGTGGCATCGTCTCCCGAAACTCCGACCCGGGAAGCGTGACCCTCACCTTCGCGTACGAGATTCCGTCGGCCGTCACGGGGCTCCGGGTCGCCGTCCCCGTCGTTGGGCTGGAGGGCATCAGCGTCGCCGGCATGGAGGGTTTCGAGCGCACCGAGCGTGGCTACTTCCTCTGGGACGGCGAGACCGAGCGTCCGACCGTCTCGATCCGTATGGCGGTGAGCGACTCGCTCGATTCGGGCGTCCGAGGGATCGAACGCGACGACTGGGCGCTCGTCTCGGAGCCCCAGACGCGCATTCAGGTGCGGACCGACGCGCGGCCCCTCCAGACCACCTCCCTCGACGTGGCCGACGGCGAACCGGGATTCGCGCGGAGCCACTTGGCGTATCTCGGCCCCCACGAGCGCCGGAACGTGACCGTCGCCGACGAGCGGGCGACGTTCGTCCTCGGTGCCGAGGACGCAGACCCGGAACGGGCCATCGCCTTCCTCCGCACCGCGAACGAACACTTCGACTTGGGGGTGCAACGCGACACGATCACGGTGTTCGTCCTGCCACTGAGCGGGCTGGAGGAGGGGGCCGTGCAGGCGGCCACCGTCGACACCGCGTTCTGGGTCGGCTCGACGAGTCTCCGACTGGACTCGACGGGGTCGGTTTTCACCCACGAGTACGTCCACACGCGACTGAGCACGGTCGGCCGGGAGGACGCGACGTGGCTGACCGAGGCGACGGCCGAGTACTACGGCCGTCTGTTCGCCTTCAACGACGGCGTCGGCACCTACGACGCCTTCCTCGACGGCTTGCGGGCGACACGGTACGCGCCCGACCGCCGGGCGGTCGTCCTCACCGATGCGGAGACGTGGCGGGGCACGAAGGCCCACTACGCCAAGGGCGCGCACGTCCTCGCGGCGCTCGACGCGGAGATCCAGCGCCGGACGGACGGCGAACACACGCTCCGTGACGTGTTCGCGGGACGGACGGAGCCGTTCCGGAACTACCGCGCCTTCCGGGCGGCGGTCGTGGAGGTGACGGGCGAGGAGTCCATCGGTCCGTGGCTGGATCGCTACGCCACGACCGACGCCTTGCCGCCGTTGCCGGAGAACCCGCGGTACTACGTCGCCGAGCCGTCGCTCGATCCGGACGGGGACGGGATGGCGAGCGGCGCGGAACTCGACGCCGGCCGACACCCGTTCGTCGAGGGGGCGGCGACGGGGCAACTACAGGAACGGGTGGCGGACACGAACGCGGGCACGAGTACCGGCACGGATACGGGCACCGCCACCGGCACGACGCCAGCGCCGACCGGGACCGACGGCTCGGCGCCCGGATTCGGTGCTGTCGCCGTCCTCGTCGCGCTCGCGGTGCTGGTGGTCGGGGTCGGTCGACGGCAGTAAGAGGTGTTCAGATGCGCCGCAGGCCCTCGCCGAGCCCAGTCGCCTCGCCACACTCCGGACACTCGTACGTCCAGCCGTCCTTCGTGGCGCGACCCTCCGGAAACTCGGCGTCACACTTTCGGCACACGAGTAGATCCCGGCGGGTAGAGACGTGCATCTGCGGCATAATCGGAGAATTGACAGCATCCTACATCAACGTGTCGTTTCAGTTCCATGCTAACGTGTGTCTTGCCGCACGGGGCGACGAACGCCGAGCATTCGGTCGATTTCCGTTCGTCGGATTCCCGACTTACTCGTCGTCGCCGTCACCGCTCAGAATCCCACGGTGGGTCATCCGCTCTGGGTCGAGGACGGCGTCCGCCTCCTCGTCGGTGAGGTAGCCTTTCGCTACCGCCACCTCGCGGACGGTCTTGCCCTCTTTCAGCGCCGTTTTGGCGACTTCGGAGGCCTTGTCGTAGCCGATGGCGGGGTTGAGCGCCGTCGCCAGCGCCATCGACCGCTCGACGGCGTCGGCGCAGTGTTCCTCGTTCGCCTCCAGCTTCGCCACGAACTTCTCTGCGAACGTCTCGGCGGCGTTGGCGAGCAGGTCGGTCGACTGGAGGAAGTTGTACGCGATGACGGGTTTGTAGAGGTTGAGGTCGAGTTGGCCGCCCGCGGCGCCCGCGGAGACGGCGGCGTCGTTGCCCACCACCTGCGTGTGGACCTGATTGACCGCCTCCGCGACGACCGGATTTATTTTGCCGGGCATGATCGACGACCCCGGCTGATTTTCGGGCTGCTCGATTTCGCCAAGCCCGTTACGGGGCCCGGAGGCGAGCAGGCGGAGGTCGTTCGCGATCTTGTTCATCGAACCCGCGACCGTCCGGAGGGCGCCGTGGGCCTCGCCCATCGCGTCGTGGGCGGCTTGGGCCTCGAAGTGGTCGTCGGCCTCGCGGAAGGGGAGCCCCGTCTCCTCGGCGATGTAGTCGGCGGCACGTTCGGGGAACTCGGGGTGGGTGTTCAGCCCCGTCCCTGTCGCCGTCCCGCCGAGGGCGAGTTCCGCGAGGCGGGGCCGGACCGACTCACAGCGGTCGATCCCCTTCTCGACCTGCGTACGGTAGCCGCCGAACTCCTGACCGAGACGGACCGGGGTGGCGTCCTGCAGGTGGGTGCGGCCGGTCTTGACGACGCCGTCGAATGCCTCGGCCTTCGCGTCCAGTTCTCCCGCGAGCGTCTCCAGTGCGGGCACGAGATCTTTCTCCACCGCCTCCAGCGCCGCGACGTGCATCGCGGTGGGGATCACGTCGTTCGAGGACTGCCCGAAGTTGACGTGGTCGTTGGGATGGACCACCCGGTCGCCGACCTCGGCACCCATGATCTCCGCGGCGCGGTTGGCGATCACCTCGTTGGCGTTCATGTTCGAGGAGGTGCCCGACCCGGTCTGGAACACGTCGACCGGGAACTGGTCGTCGTGGTCGCCGGCGATCACCTCGTCGGCGGCGTCGACGATGGCCGCCGCGATCTCGTCGTCGACGAGGCCCAAGTCCCGGTTGGCCCGCGCCGCCGACTTCTTGACGACGCCGAGCGCGCGAACGAACCGCCGTCCGAACCGCGCGTCGCTGATGGGGAAGTTCTCGACTGCACGCTGGGTCTGAGCGCCCCAGTAGGCGTCGGCCGGGACGCGAATCTCGCCGAGGCTGTCCCGTTCGACGCGGAATTCGTCCTCACCGCTATCGTCGCTCATGCGCGAGCGAACGGGAGCCGTCTCGTAAAAGGTACCGCTACGCGGCCACTACGTGTCGGGGCCGTGTTCCTCGTACGCCTCGGGCGTGTACGTCTTCATCTCCATCGCGTGGATGTCCGTCGTCATGTACCCCTCCAGCGCGTCGTACACCATCTGGTGTTGCTGGACGAGGGGCACGCCCTCGAAGGCCGGTGAGATAACGACGGCGGCGAAGTGGGCGTCTTCGTGGTCCTCGTCCGGCACGCGGGGTTTGGTGACCGTCGCCTCGGCGTCCTCGATACCGTCCTCGATCAGGCGTTCGACTTCCGCGGTGTCCATACCGTATCCGGGGCGGCCGTGGCACAAAAACTGCCCGCTACTGTCGGGTGTAGTCGGGCGAGCGGTCGACCTACACCGGCCGGTGGACGGCCGAGACGACGACGGCGCCCGCCTGTTCGACGGTGTGCTCGACGACTTTCGTCTCGATGCCGTCGTGCCACGTCCACGAGTCGCGAGTCTCTTTCGCCGTCTCGATGCCGCGGGTGATCCGCTTTTCGACGTTCGCCGCGCTCTCGCCGCTCCCCTCGAAGAAGACGCCGCCCTCCTCCGCCGTCGCCCAGCCGAGCCCCGCCGCGATGGTCTCGTCCTGTACGAGCGACTCGTTCTCGGCGAGGATGACGGCGACGAGCTCCCCAACGTCCCACCGTTGTTCGTGGGTCCCACGTTCGACGATGGTCGCGCCCTCGGGGATCACCGACGAGAGCGTGACCAGATTGTAGTTGTGGATCCCTCCCGCACTCAGCGCTTTGTCGAACGCACTCAGGGTGGTCTTGCCCTCCCCGGTGCCCCAGACAATCTCGATATCCATCCTGTCCCGACCTTACGAACACCTTCATAAACCACTTGTGTATCCCCCCGTGCTCGTCCTCGATTTCGAAGTGGTTACGACAGTTACGTTACGGACGGTTGATAGTTATAATTTATCAGAGAGGTTCGCCCCGATCACCTCGATGGGCGACGACCGAAGCGCCCCTATCTCTCGATTTGTGTCGACACCTCCCGGGAACTGGTCTTCAGGATAATTGTACATTGAGCGAAAAGAACTGCTCGGGGGAAGGTTTTAATCGCTGTCAATAAGTTAGAGGATTATAGCAATGTCTCAGACGACACAGGTGGATCTAAGCGACGCTGACTACGACGACGTGACCGAGTGGGCGACGGCGGCGGTCAGGGGGGCGAACAACTGGCTCGTGACGATCCGGAACGCGACCGACGAGGGGATCGAGGAGTGGAGCGACGAGTTTACCAATGGGCGAACAGGGATCATGACCTACTCCGAGGGGCTGACGGCGCTGGCACTGGCGGAGCAGTTCGCTCCGGTCGACCGGCCGGACTGGCAGACGCTCCGCAGTCGGTACTATCAGGAGGACCTGCGGTACATCCTCGACGAGATCAACGCCGACGACGGGCCGCGATTCAAACCCGACCCGTATCTGACCACGGAGGACGGTGGGATCGAAACGGACAACTTCACCCCCTCGGCGACGTTCGCCGGATCGGTCCTTCTCGAGTCGCTGAAAGCAGAGATCGATTTCGGCGACAACATCGAGTACAGCGAGGTCGAAACTGCGCTGGAGACGGTCCTCGAGTGGCTGCTCTCGAACAAAATCGACGACGACGAGAAACTGGACACCAGCGGCGGCGCGGGATGGGCGTGGGTCGGATCCCAG
>Ga0207733_100122_pt1 | contig 74985 bp, 82 predicted proteins | sample A23P3SouthBayCA_FD_187735 | JGI IMG/M metagenome (GOLD analysis project Ga0207733, IMG submission 187735) | Aerobic enrichment media microbial communities from Eden Landing Ponds, California, USA - A23 P3 (SPAdes) | ecosystem: Environmental > Aquatic > Marine > Unclassified | place: Emeryville...
TCGTCTCGGTCAGCGTGCCCTCCTCGATCATCGTCTCGAGGTCGGACGGGCTCTCGATGTCGCTCTCCATGCTGTGCGGCGCGGTCCACAGCGTCTGGGACTCGGTCGTCGTGTCCCGCGGGACGATGTTCACCGAGCCGACAGAGTCGGGGTCGTCCTGCGTTTCGGTGTAGCTCTCGGCACCGCTCGCCGTCGCCAGCGAGTACGTGCCGACAGCCAGTGCGTTGTCGAGGTCCTCACCGTTCGAGCCGGCGTAGTCCACGCTCAGCGTGTCCTCGCCCTGCGCGAACGCCGTGTCCGAGACGCTGATGTCGTCGTCCCACGCACCCGCAGCGTACGTGTTGAACATGACGGTGACCTCGCCGTCACCGTTCTCGTCGGTCACGGTGATGTTGGCCTGCCAGTTCTGGTCGCTCGCCATCTCGTTGCCGATGACCAGCGACCCTTCGTTCTGGGTCTCCTGCAGTTCGAGCGTGATCGGGATGATCGAACCCCGCTCACCCTCGACGCCAGTCTTCTCGAGGACCACGTTACCCGTGACCTCGACTTCCTCTTCGACGGTCACAGTCTGGGTTGTGACCGTCACGCCGGAGTCCTGATCTGTGACTTCCACGTAGTAGTCGCCCAAGTCGAGGCCGCTCGTGTCGAAGGAGTCGTCACCGCTGCCGGTGCCGCTCAGGGTCACCGTGTGCGTGTCACCGACCTGCTCGTCGTCAGAGTTGTACAGCTTCACGTCCACGACGCTGCCACCGACCTTCGACGAGATGTCGACCTCGATCGGATCGCCCTTCGTCACGTTGCTGTCCTCGTTCGTGATCTCCGCCGACAGATCGAGGGTCGTCACCTCGAAGTACTGCGTGTCGTCGTCGATCTCGATCGAGTAGGTACCCGCGTCGAGTTCGCTCGTGTCGTACGCGAGCACCGTGCTGCCGGCGCCCATGTTGCCGCTAAGCAGGAACGTCCCGTCAGCGGTTTCGAGGTCGAACGGCGGGTCCACGACGTCGCCGGTAGAGTCGGCGGCGAAGGCGAGGACTTCACCTTGGTAGACGCGCGTCGCGTTCTCCTCGGTGTCGCTCGCCTCGGTGATGGTCTGGGATGTCTCGGTCACGTCGACCTGCGTCGTGTCCTCGGAGAGGCTGACGCCCTTCTGGTTCTGGACGTCGGACGTGAGCTTGACCGTGACGTTCGACGTCGCAGCCGGGTTCATGCTCAGCCCGTTGAGGATGACGCCGCGGTTGTTCTCAGTTTCGTGAATGCCGCTGATCGTCTTCTCCTCGCCGTTCACGAACAGCGTCACGTTGTCCGTGGTCAGCGAGTTGAGGTCCATCGCCTGACTGAACGTCAGTTCGACCTCGCTGTGGGCGTCAGTGTCGGTCAGGCCGGAACTGTCGTTGAACTCCACGGCGGTGGAGACCTTCGGTCGGGGACTCGACGTGAACGCGACCTGGTCGTCGGCAGCGAGGTTCCCGGGGTCACCGGACGTGTCCCGGATGTCGTGGTTGGACGCGAGGCTGATGTGGTCGTTTGCGATGTCGCCAGAGGTCAGCGCGCTCCCGAGCTGCACCCGGAAGTGCTGACCGCTGGACTGGTTCACAGAGCCGCCGATGCTGCTGACGCCGGCGCTGTTGTTGTCGTGGTACTGGAAGTCGCTCGCGCCGACGTTCTCGACCGTCTGGTTGAACGTCACGACGGCGAAGGACTCGCCGGCCGTGCCGGTCACCGACTGGATACCGGGCGCGTCAGCATCGAGATTCAGGAGACCGGGGTTGGTGGTCTCCTGCTCGTTCGAGGGGCCGCTGAAGACCTCGTAGGTGCTGGAGCCGGTCGTCTCGGGGAGCAGCGTCACGGTGCTGTTGAACTCGTAGGACGTGTTCGAGGCGCTGTCGGTCAGCGTGACCTTCACGTCGATGGTCCCCATTGTGCCGTCGCTGAGGACGAGTTCTTCGTCGTTGTTGTTGTTCGAGTCCCATGGCTCCCCCTCGTTGCCGTTTGAGAAGTTCCCCGTCGACGACGAGAAGTCCTCGAAGAAAATGGAGGACGCATCGTCGACAGAGTCGTTGGTCACGAGGGTCGTCCCGTCGTGAATTAGTTGGACCTGCTGAATGTCGCCGGCCGTGATGTCGCCGGCGGTCTTGGTCAGCGTGACGTTGTCGACGGCGGTCTCGTTTCCATTGCCGCCGAGGGTGTCAGTTAGCGTGAAATTCTGTGCTATTCCGGACGACCCAGGAGCCACATTGACCTCGTTCGTGGCAGATTCCAAGGTCGTACCGCTGGTTGCCGCAGCGCTACCACTCAGCGCGACGGTACCCGCCACCACGGAGAGTACCATCAGCGCAGCGAGCAGTATGCCGCGAACTTTGTCGTTTTTGGTTGTCATGGTTTGTTGAATCAGCTTCGACGAGCCGACACCGTGCGCGACTGCACGGCACTCGTCAGGGTAGGGGTACCAACATGTACACGACTACCCCATAAAAAGAACGAACCTACACGGTTAGGAAATCTCGGTGTCCCCCAGTACCGTGTGCCGGTTTACCGTGGACCGAGGTCGTCGCCGACCGGGCCGAAACGCGGCGCCGGGGCGTTACTCCAGGTCGGGAATGTCGGCGGCCGCGGCGCCCCAGTTGCGGGCGTGCTTCGTGCGCTCGTCGACGGCAGCCACGTCCATCGGCTCGCCGCGCGCCTGCAGGGCTTCGAGGGCGGCCATCACGGCCGGCACGGTCGAGTAGTAGGTGATGTCCTCCTCGACGGCGGTCTGGAGCGTCTCGCGGTCGCGGGTGATCACCAGATCGATCTCGCCGTCGCGGATCGCCTGCGGCACGTCGTCGTAGTCCTCGGAGCGGCGCACGTCGTAGAACTGCGCGAAGGCGTCGCGGTCGGCGTCGAGGTCGATGACGGCCGTACCGCTCTCGGGGAGCGTCGCACCCGCGGCCTGCTGTGCTTTCCAGTAGGCCTTCCCGAAGGTCGTCGCGGTGCCCATGACCTCGCCCGTCGACTTCATCTCCGGGCCGAGGCGCGGGTCCGATCCCGGCAGGCGGTCGAAGGGCAGGACGACCTCCTTGACGCTGATCTTCTCGGGGATCTGCTCGCGGGCGTCGAGGCTCGCCAGCGTCTCGCCGGCCATGACCTTCGCCGCGAGCTTCGCGATCGGGACGCCCGTCGCCTTCGAGACGAAGGGCACCGTGCGCGAGGAGCGGGGGTTCGCTTCGAGCACGTACACCTCGCCGTCCTGCACGGCGAGCTGGACGTTGAGCAGGCCCACCGTGTCGAGGGCCGTCGCCACGTCCTCCACGACCTCGCGGACGCGCGTGAGGGCGTCGCCGTCGAGCGAGCGGGGCGGGATCATGCAGGCGGAGTCGCCGGAGTGGACGCCCGCGCTCTCGACGTGCTCCATGATGCCGCCGATGAGGACGTCCTCGCCGTCGGAGACGGCGTCCACGTCCAGTTCCACGGCGTCTTCGAGGAACTGGTCGACGAGGATCGGCTGGTCCGGGGAGACGCGGACCGCCTCCTCGATGTACTCCTCGAGTTCGTCGTCGTCGTGGACGATCTCCATCGCGCGGCCGCCCAGCACGTAGGAGGGGCGCACCAGCACGGGGTAGCCGATGTCGTGTGCGAGGTCGAGGGCCTCCTCGCGGCTCTTCGCGGTGCCGCCCTCGGGCTTGGCGATGCCGAGGTCGTCGAGCAGGCGGTTGAAGCGGTCGCGGTCCTCCGCGAGGTCCATCGCCTCGACGGTCGAGCCCATGATCTCGCAGTCGAGGCCGCGGCGCTGGATCTCCGTCTGGAGGGGCTTGCCGATGTTGACGGAGGTCTGGCCGCCGAACTGGACCATCACGCCGTCGGCGCCCGTCGCCTCCACCACGTCGGCGACTTCCTCGGCTGTGATCGGGTCGAAGAACAGGCCATCACTGGTGTCGTAGTCGGTCGAGACCGTCTCGGGGTTGTTGTTGACGACGTGGGCGTCGATGCCCATCTCGCGGAGGGCGCGCACCGCGTGGACGGTGCAGTAGTCGAACTCGACGCCCTGCCCGATGCGGATCGGGCCGCCGCCGACGATGACGACGCTCTCGGCGTCGGGGTTGACCTGCACCTCGTCCGTCGCGGCGCGGGTCGACCCGTAGCGGGAGCCACGCGCCGAGTAGTAGTACGGCGTCGTCGCGCGGAACTCGCCCGCGCAGGTGTCGACCTGCTTGAACGTGCGCTCCGGGGCCACGTCCTCGACGTCGCCCACGTCGACGGTGCCCTCGCCGGCGCCGTAGGCGGTGCTCTGGCCGGACGTGTGACGCCCGGTGGCCTCCTCGGCGTTCGCGCTCGCCATCGCCGCGGTCTCCGCGTTCGTGAAGCCGGCCTCCGTGGGCGTCTCGAAGTCGCCCTCGGCGGCGGCCGCGGCGGCGTCCGCGATGCGGCCGTAGCGCTCGACGTACCACTGCTCGATGTCTGTGAGGTCCGCGACCTCGTCGACCGTGTAGCCGCGGTCGAAGGCCTCGAACATCGCGTAGGGGCGGTCCGGCGTGGGCTTGATCAGGTACTCCGCCTCGAGTTCGTCGTCGTCGACCTCGGCCCAGTCGACGCTCGGCTGGTACTCGCTGGAGCGAAGCGCCTTCAAAAGCGACTCCTCGAACGTGCGCCCGATGGACATCGCCTCGCCGGTGGACTTCATCGCGGTGCCGAGTTCGAAGTCCACCTCGGGGAACTTGTCCTTGGGCCAGCGGGGCACCTTCGTCACGACGTAGTCGATGGCCGGCTCGAAGGCCGCCGTCGTCTCGCCCGTGATCTCGTTCTCGATCTCGTGGAGGTTCTTGCCGAGCGCGACCTTCGCGGTGACGCGGGCGATGGGGTAGCCAGTCGCCTTCGACGCGAGCGCGGAGGAGCGGGAGACGCGGGGGTTCACCTCGACGACGCGGTACTCGCCGCCGGGCGTGCCGTCGTCGCGCCACGCGAACTGGATGTTACAGCCGCCCTGGATCCCCAGATCGCGGATGACTTCGAGGGCCGCGTCGCGCATCTCCTGGTGGCCCTCGTCGGGGATGACCTGCGAGGGCGTGACGACGGTGGACTCGCCCGTGTGGATGCCCATCGGGTCGATGTTCTCCATGTTGCAGATGATGATACAGGAGTCCGAAGCGTCCCGCATCACCTCGTACTCGAGTTCGACCCACCCGGAGATGGACTCCGTGATGAGCACCTCGTCGTTGCGCGAGAGGCGGAGGCCCTTGCGCACGCGTTCGAGGAGTTCCTCCATCTCGTAGACGACGCCGGAGCCGGAGCCACCGAGCGTGTAGGTGGTGCGCGCGATGACCGGCAGGCCCCCGACTTCGTCGACGGCCGTCTCGACCCGCTCGCGGAGGTCCGCGGCGCCGAGGTCGCTGGCCGCGGTGTCCTCGTCGAGGACGATGTTCGTCGACTGGGCCACCGGCTGGCCGAGTTCCTCCATGCGCTGGCGGAACAGTTCGCGGTCCTCGGTGGCGTAGATCGTGTCGAGCGGCGTGCCCATGATCTCGACGTCGAACTCCTCGAGGACCCCCTCCTCGGCGAGTTCGGCGGTGACGTTCAGGCCCGTCTGACCCCCGAGCCCCGCGATCACGCCGTCCGGGCGCTCCTTCCGGATGATCTCCGCGATGGCGTCCGTGGTGATGGGTTCGAGGTACACCTTGTCGGCCATCTCGGGGTCGGTCATGATCGTCGCCGGGTTCGAGTTCACGAGGACGACCCGCACGCCCTCCTCCTGGAGCGCGCGGCAGGCCTGCGCGCCCGAGTAGTCGAACTCGGCTGCCTGTCCGATCTGTATCGGCCCACTCCCGATGAGGAGTATCGTGCGGTCGTCTGTTCCGCTCATCTTGCACGTCCGAAGTACGCACGTCGTAATAAGGGCCACGAAATATTACGATGGACGAAGCGAAATTTCGAAATTCGAATTCGCCGGAGAACGGCCGGCCGCTCAGACCGCGGTGTCGTGTTCGTCGCCGAAGTCGCGGCGGGCGCGGTACGCCTCGACGAACTCCGAGACGTCGAAGTCGAGCATCTGGGCCTCGAACTCGCTTTCCGCGTCGTCGTCCTCGGCGTGGCCGACGGCGTGGTCCATCATCTCGACGATCAGTTCGACGACGACCTCGTGGAGACGCCGCGAGTCGAAGTCCGCGATCCAGACGAGCGCGTAGCCGACGCTGCCGTTCTCGGCCACGTCCTCGGCGACGACGTCCGCGGGGAACTCCTCCATCGCCATCCCCATGAGGTGGGGCGTGCCGAAGTCGCCCATCTCCTCGGCGTCCTCCGCCTCGACGGTCTCGCGCAGCACCGCCACCACGTCCTCCGGGACGAAGCGGGACGGCGGGTGCACGTCCATCACGACGGCGTGCGTGTCGCCGCAGGCGCACTCGTAGTCCCGCTGGCCCATGTCCAGGTCGGCGATCACGTCCACCGTCTCGCCGCAGGGCAACTCGACGGCGCTCCCGGGTGGACTGCCGGGGACGCGGGGTTCAGCCATCACCAGCGATTGAGTGCGCCGGCCTAAAAGGAGTGCGACTCAGGGCCAGTCGTCCCGGACCTGTTCGCTCTCTTCCTCGGCCTCGGCGTCGGGGTCGCCCAGCTCCCAGTCGGCGGCCTCCGCGGCGTCCTCGAGGTCGAGGTACTCCCAGCCGGTCTCCTCGGCGAGTTCGCGGTCCGCGTCCGAGTCGCCGACGTAGACGTGGCGCTCGGTGCCGAACTGCTCGCGGACGTTCGCGAGGCTCTCGCCTTTCTCCTTCGGGCCGGAGAAGAAGTCCTGCCGGATGCGGTGCTTGCGCGTGTAGTTCGTGACCACGTAGGTCGGTTCCTCGGAGACGACGCCGACGTACTCGGTCCAGCGCCGGGCGTCGGAGAACACCTCGCCGGGGTCGGCGAGCCGCTTCAGCGCGGCGAGGTCGAAGGCGAGGGTCATGTCCCCGCTGCCACCCATGCTCATGCAAAATCGTCCGGCGCGTGCGGGGAAAACGGCTTCGGTCGGGGCCTCAGGCGTCCTGCTCGGGGGCGATGAGCTGGTCGGCGTCGAAGTCCTGTTCGAGGAGGAGGTCCGTGTGGTCCCCGACGGGCGTCTGCTCGCGCATCAGGCGCTTGTAGTCGCTCTGGGGCGAGAGGTCGCCGATGAGGACGCCGCCGACGACGGCGCCGTCCTTGATGGCGAGGCTGCGCCACTCGTCGTCGCTGTACTTCCGGGAGATCATCTCGTCGCCGCGCGTCGGGTGGCCGAAGGAGAGGAAGGGGAAGTCGAAGTGCGTGATGGAGTAGGAGGAGACCCACTCGAACTCCTCGGCGGCGTCGTCGGCGACCATGTTCTTGCCGGCGACGGCGCCCTGCTGCTTGGCGCTGCCCCACGCGCCGTTCTGGGCCTGCTCGCCGAGGATGACGTCGTGGAACTTCGTGATGTCGCCCGCCGCGTACACGTCGTCGACGGTCGTCTGCATGTACTCGTCGACGACGATGCCGTCGTCGCGCTCGACGTCGGTGCCCTGGAGGAACTCGGTGTTGAAGTCCAGTCCGATGGCGATGCCGACGAAGTCCGACTCGTAGCGCTCGCCGTCGGGGTCGTACGTGGCGACGACTTCCCCGTCGTCGTCGAGTTCGAAGCGGTCCGCGCCGCCGCCGAAGCGGGGCGTCACGTCGCGCTCGCGGAGCGCCTCGTGAATGATCTCGGCGCCCTCGCCGTCGAGGGCGTAGCGCCACCAGCGGTCGCCGCGCATCAGGTAGTCAGCCTCGATGTCCTGTGCCGCGCAGATGGCCGCGAGGTCGATGCCCAGCAGCCCCGCGCCGATGATGGCGCCGGAGTCAGCCTCGTCCGCGTGCTCGCGGATGCCGCGGGCGTCCTGGAACGTCCAGAAGTGGTGGATGCCGTCGGCGTCGGAGTTCTCGGCGGGAAGCTGTGCGGGGGTGCCGCCGGTCGCGACGAGGAGTTTGTCGTACTCGATGTCCTCGCCCTCGTGGGTGTGGACGACGTGGGCGTCCGTGTCGACGCCCGTGACCAGCGTGTTCAGCGAGAGGTCGATGTCGCGCTCCTCGTACCACTCGGGTTCGTGGATCGAGATGGGCGCCTCGGGGAGTTTGCCCTTCGCGAACTCCTTGATGAGAATGCGATTGTACAGGGTCTCGCCCTCGTCTGTGACGATGGTGATGTCGGCAGACGGGTCCTCCTCGTGGATCGTCTCGGCCGCCGAACTGCCGGCGATCCCGTCGCCGAGAATCACGTACGACTCGCTCATATACGTCGGCCTTTGCGGTCCGTGTTAAAGTGGATTGCTATCCGTCGAAGTTTTGTGTGTCACGCGCTGCCGAGGGGTTTAGGAGGCGGGAGACAGTACGTAGCGACGTGAAACTCCGCCAGAACGCGCGCCACTTCGCCACGCGGCAGGCGCTCCGGACGCCGGGGCTCCGATCGGTCGCCAAGCGGGGCCTCGTCAGCCTCCACACGAAGGTCTTCATCGAGAAGGCGGACCCCGACCGCCGCGAGGAGCGACGCGAGCACCTCGACGACCTGTTCGCCGCGACGGTCGACGCGTACCGCGCGGCGCTCGAAGCCGGGTACAGCGAGGCCGAGGCCCGCGAGATCACGCACGTCCAGGCCAACTTCGACTTCTACAACCACGGCTGGACGGAGATGATGGAGTTCCCCGTCGACGAGGTGGAAGCCCACTACGACCGCCACGAGGACTTCTTCGGCGCCCACGGGATCACCATCGACGACCCACTCGGGGAGTTCCGGCCCGCGGACGGCGTCGCCGACGCGCCCGCGACCCCCGAACTGCTCGACGACCCCGTCCACCCCCACGCGGAGGGCGGGTTCGCCGACGACGTGTACGTCGAGGGCGAGGACGGCCACGTGCGCGTGGGCGGCCGCGAGGAACCGTCCGACGTGGACCCCTCGGACGCGGTCGGCGTCGAGTAGCTACGTCTCGTCCGCGATCCGATCGGCGCACTCGAAACCGGCCACGATCCCGCCGTTGAGGCTCCGTTCGGGGTACTGCGCTCGGCTCGCCATCCCCGCGTAGTAGACGCCGTCCGCGACCGCCGCGGAGAGGTCGTAGGGCACGACCATGTCGAGGTAGCCGCGCTCGTAGACGGGCGCCGTGCGGGGGTTCCGGGCGGTCTCGATCCAGTTCACGGCGTCTCGGTCGAAGTCGGGGAACAGATCCGCGATGCCGTCGAGCCACCGCGCTTCGACGGCTTCGTCGTCCATCCCCCAGAACGGGTCGTCGGGGCTCTGGACGTAGCGGGGGACGTAGAGCAGATGCTCGCCGCCGTAGCGCTCCGCCGGGACGAAGTTCGTGTGCTCGATGAGGGCGCCGAAGGGCGCGTCGGGGGCGATGTTGAGCCAGTAGGTGTCCATCAGCGACTCCTCCATCGCGATCACCGAGCAGATCGTCCCCTGAAAGTCGATGTCGCAGGCGTAGCCCGTGAGGTCTTCGAGCACGTTCGGCATCGCGGCGACCACCACGTCCTCGACGCCGCGCGTCTCGCGGCGGCCGTCGATCTCGGCCGTTAGTCGCTCGACCGCCCCGTCCGCGACCGTGAGATCCGTCACGCGCGCGTTCGTCTCGATGTTCTCCTCGCCGACGGCGTCGACGAGGGCGTCGAGCAGGCGGCCGAAGCCGCCTTCGAGGTAGCCGAGCGGTTCGCCGCGCAGGAGGTCGCGCTCGCCGCGGAACTTCACGCGCCCGAGGAACCACGCCGCGCTCACGTCGCCCTTCCGCTCGCCGTACTTGCCGTCGAGGAGCGGGTCGACAAAGTTGTCGTAGACGCCGCGGGTCGTGTGCTCGACGACGAACTCCTCGACGCCCACGTCCTCGAACGCCTCCAGCGAGTCGTAGGTGCCCGTCGAGGGAATCCCGCCCCGGAGGTCGACGCCCTTCACGAGCATCCCCAGCCGGAACTTGTCGTAGAGGCTCATGTGGGGGTAGGCGGCGATGTGCCAGATCGTGTCGAGAGGGTGGACGACGCCGTCGACGTAGTAGGCGTTCTTCCCGATGGGCCAGTCGAGGTCGTCGCCCAGCCCCAGGTCCTCGATGACCTCGACGATGGTCTCCTCGGACTTCGAGAGGTGGTGGTAGAACGCCTCGATGCGGTCGCCGGCGGTCTCGTAGGTGTGCGCGAGGCCCCCGACCCGGTCGCTGGCCTCGTACACCGTCACCTCGTGGCCGTGCTGCTGGAGGCGGTACGCGGCCGCCAATCCAGCGATGCCGCCGCCGACGACGCCGATCATGCCCCGTCGTTTCCGCCCGGCCGAAATGGGTCTTTCGGGGCGGGCGCGCGCCGTCGCTCGATCCGACGGGCGTCCCGTCCTGCGCGTATTATGTGTCTATACGACCTCTTATCGAGACCACTATTAAAGGAACAGTCATTTATATCGGATTCTGGCCACTATTCGACGTATCATACTCCGATACGCTGACCGAACATGGCTACCAATTTGCACACGATCGAGACGACGCCCGAGACCGTCGAGTGGGGGCACTACGATCCCGACGCGGCGGCCATCGACACGGTGGCTCCGGGGGAGACAGTCGAAATCGAGACCGTCACGCCGCCACAGGACGGCGATCACGTCGAGTTCCTGACCGACGCGGGGATCGCCCGCGAGGACGTCCTCGACGACGAACTGACCATCGCCGAGGAGGTCGCCCACGACGGCCCGGGGCCACACGTCGTGACGGGCCCGATCCACGTCGAGGGGGCGACCCCTGGCGACGTGCTCGAAGTCACGGTGAAAGACATCGAGTTCCGGGCGCCCTACGGCGTGAACCTGATCCTGCCGACCGGCGGGGAACTCGCCGAGCAGTTCCCCCGCGAGGAGACGTACGCCGTGCCGTTCGACCGGGAGGCCGGGGTCGCGCAGTTCGCGCCCGACGTGGAAGTGCCACTCGACCCCTTCTTCGGGATCATGGCGACGGGACCAGAGCCGACGCAGGGACCGACGAACACCGCGCCGCCGGACTACTTCGGCGGGAACCTCGACCTGAAGCAACTCGGCGTCGGGAGCACGCTGTACCTCCCGGTCCACGCCGAGGGCGCGCAGTTCTGGGTGGGTGACGGGCACGGCGTGCAGGGCAACGGCGAGGTCTGCTTGACCGCGGCCGAGACCTCGCTGACCGGCACCTTCGAGTTCGACGTGCACGAACCGGCGGGCCACCTCGACTGGCCGGTCGCCGAGACCGACGAGCACTACGTCGTCACGGGCATCGATCCGAGCCTCGACGCGGCGATGAATCAGGCCGTCCGGGCGTGCGTGTCGCTGCTGGAGAGCCAGCAGGGACTGGCGCCGGCCGACGCGTACCGCCTCGCCAGCCTCGCGGTCGACTTCAACGTCACGCAGGTCGTCAACGGAAACAAGGGGATCCACGGGCTGATCCCGAAAGCCCTCTTCGACGGCGAGTCGCTGGACCCCGCCGCGTTCGGCGCGTAGTCGGTCGGGGTCGCTACCCTTTTGATCCCCCTTCCGGTACACCGACTGTATGGTGACGGTTCGCGCGCCGGCGACGAGCGCAAATCTCGGAAGTGGCTTCGACGTGTTCGGGGTCGCGCTCGACCGGCCCGCGGACGTAGTGCGGGTCGAACGCGCAGCGGAGACGACCATCGAGATGACCGGCGTCGGCAGCGACTTCATCCCCGAGGACCCCGCGAAGAACACCGCGGGCGTCGTCGCGGACGTGCTGGACGCGCCGGCCCACATCCGCATCGACAAGGGCGTGCGCCCGGCCTCGGGGATGGGGTCCTCGGCGGCCAGCGCCGCCGCCGCGGCCGTCGCGCTGAACGAACTGTACGACCGCGGCCGCTCCCGGCGCGACTTGGTCCGGGTGGCCGCGCAGGGCGAGGCCGCCGTCTCCGGTGAGGCCCACGCCGACAACGTCGCGCCGGCCATCCTCGGTGGCTTCACCGTCGTCACGGACGACGAGGTGACGGCCGTCGACGCGTCGCTCCCCCTCGTGGCCTGCCTCCCGGAGGAAGTGCTCTCGACGCGGGACGCCCGCGACGTGGTGCCCGAGACCGTCTCGATGGCCGACTTCACGGAGGCGGTCGGCAACGCCTCGACGCTCGTGGCGGGGATGCACCGCGACGACGCGGCGCTTGTGGGCGCCGGGATGGAGGACAGCGTCGTGACGCCCGCGCGGGCGAAACTCATCGACGGCTACGACGCGGTCGTCGAGGCGGCGGGCGAGGCCGGCGCGACCGGCGTGACCGTCAGCGGCGCGGGACCGGCCGTCCTCGCGGTGTGCCAACGCGCCGCGGATCGCCGCGACGTGGCGACGGCGATGATCGACGCCTTCGCCGGCGCGGGCGTCGAGGCGCGGGCGTTCCAGACCGCCATCGGACGCGGCGCGGCGGTCTGTGACGCTACAGGCGGTCGATGATCGCGGCGGTCACGTCCGCCGTGCCCGCGTCGCCGCCGAGGTCGGGCGTCCGCGGGCCGTCGGCGAGGGTCCCCTCGACAGCGGTGCGGACGCGCTCCCCTTCGTCCTCGTGCCCGAGGTGATCGAGGAGCATCGCGGCCGAGAGGATCGTCGCGCTCGGGTTCGCGATCCCCTGCCCGGCGATGTCGGGCGCGGTGCCGTGGACCGGTTCGAACAGCGCTCGCTCCGGGCCGACGTTGGCGCTGGGCAGCAGACCGAGGCCGCCGACCAGCCCCGCCGCGAGGTCCGAGAGCATGTCGCCCGCGAGGTTCGGGCAGACGATGACGTCGTACTCCTCGGGGCGAAGGAGGAGGTGCATCGCCAGCGCGTCCATCAGCGCCGGGTCGGCGTCGATGCCGTGCTCGACGGCGACTGACTCGACGGTGTCCTTGAACAGGCCGTCGGTGACCCGCATCACGTTGGCCTTGTGCGCGAGCGTGAAGGAGTCGAGGCCACGCTCCGCGGCGAAGTCGCAGGCGAACTCCGCGAGGCGCTCGGAGGCGGACTGCGTGACGAGGCGTGTGAGCGTCGCCACGTCATCGGTGAGGCGATCCTCGTGGCCCGCGTAGACGCCCTCGGTGTTCTCGCGGAGGAAGATGAGGTCCGTCTCCGGGCGCAGGGCGTCGACGCCGGGGTAGGCCTTCGCCGGGCGCACGTTCACGAAGGAGTCGACGGCGCGCCGGAGTGGGATGATGACCTCGGCGGCCGTCTCGCCGGCGGCCCCGAAGAGGGTCGCGTCGGCGGTCGCTGCCAGTTCTCGGGTGTCGTCGGGGAGCGCGGCGCCGCGCTCGGCGAGGGTCGCGTCGCCGGCCTCGGCCTCGACGAACTCGAAGTCAGGCGCTGTCGCCTCCAGTACCTCGATCGCGGCGGGCACGACCTCCTGGCCGATGCCGTCGCCGGGGATCACGGCGATCTCGTGGCTCATGGGCCGGCTTCGAGGCGGGGGATTGAGAAGGGTACGGTTTGGTCGCGCCGTCAGTCGCCGACGCTCCCGACCTCGTCGTCGGCGACGTAGGGGAGCGACTCGGCGGTCTCGCGGATCGCGTCGCGGTTGGACTTCATCAGCGCCGTCGTGTCCCAGATGCCCTCGACGAGCGCCATCCGCTGCCCCTCGTCGACGGTGACCTCGACGGTCTGCTCGTCGTAGTGGACCTGCTCCTCGGCCACGTCGACCGCGACCTCGGTGTCGGGGTACTTTTCGACGTAGTCCTGCAGGGCGCGCACCGTCTCGGTGTCGGCCGTGACGGTGGGGATGCCCATCGCGAGGCAGTTGCCCGCGAAGATTTCCGCGAAGGACTCACCGACGATAGCGTCGATGCCCCAGCGCTGGAGCGCCTGCGGCGCGTGCTCGCGCGAGGAGCCACAGCCGAAGTTCTGGTTGACGACGAGCACGTTGGCACCCTGGTACTGCGCCTCGTTGAACGGGTGCTCTTTCTCGTTGTCGTCCTCGTCGAAACGCTGGTCGAAGAACGCGAACTCGCCGAGGCCGTCGAAGGTGACGACCTTCATGAACCGCGCGGGGATGATCTGGTCGGTGTCGATGTCGTTCCCGCGCACGGGGATCGCGGTGCCCGAGACGTGCTCGACCGTGTCCGCGGGTCCGTCACTCACGCGAACCACCCCGTAGTGAGCGTGAGGTCGTTCGTCGCTCCGCGTCGAACGGAACTCATGCTTCCACCTCCGCCGTCGGCAGGTCACGCACGTCGGTCACTTCGCCGGTGATGGCCGCGGCGGCCACCATCCGGGGGCTCATCAGCACGGTCCGCCCGTCCTTGGAGCCCTGCCGGCCGACGAAGTTGCGGTTCGAGGAGGACGCGCTGGCCTCGTCGCCCTCCAGTTGGTCTTCGTTCATGCCCAGACACATCGAGCAGCCCGCACCGCGCCACTCGAAGCCGGCCTCGCGGAACACCTCGTCGAGGCCCTCGGCCTCGGCGGCGGCCTTCACGCGCTGGCTGCCGGGGACGACCATCGCGCGGACGCTGTCGTCCACCTGCCGGCCCTTCACGACCGTCGCGGCGTCGCGCAGGTCCGCCATCCGGGCGTTCGTGCAGGAGCCGAGGAAGGCCACGTCGATGTCGTAGCCGTCCATCGTCTCGCCGGGTTCGACGCGCATGTGCTCCTGTGCGCGCCGGGCCGTGTCGCGCTTGGACTCGGGGAGCGACTCCGGTTCCGGGATGGGCTCGGAGATGCCGATGCCCTGCCCGGGGGTCGTGCCCCACGTGACCATCGGCTCGATCTCCGAGCCGTCGATGGTCACCACGTCGTCGTACTCGGCGTCGTCGTCGGAGCGGATCGACTCCCAGTACGGCTTCAGTTCGTCGAAGCGCTCGGGGTCGTCGGCGAACTCGTCGGTCTCCGCGAGCCACTCGTAGGTGGTCTCGTCGGGGTTGACGTAGCCCGCGCGGGCGCCGCCCTCGATGGACATGTTACAGATGGACATCCGACCCTCCATTCCCAGGCTCTCGATGGCCTCGCCGGCGTACTCGTACACGTAGCCGACGCCGCCCTCGGTGCCCAGTTCGCGGATGATGGTCAGGATGATGTCCTTCGCGGTGACGTGCTCGCCCAGTTCGCCCGTGACCTCGATCTTTCGGACCTTCTTCTTGTCCATCGCGACCGTCTGGGTCGCCAGCACGTCCCGGATCTGAGACGTGCCGATTCCGAAGGCCAGCGCGCCGAACGCGCCGTGGGTCGAGGTGTGGGAGTCCCCACAGACGATGGTCTTGCCGGGCTGGGTGATCCCCTGCTCCGGGCCGATGACGTGGACGATGCCCTGATCGCCGCTGGTGGGGTCGTCGAACTCGATGCCCGCGTCGCGGACGTTCTGCTCGAGTTCGCTCATCATCTCCTCGGCCGCGTCGTCGCCGAAGGGGCGAGACTGGTCGGCCGTGGGGACGATGTGGTCCACCGTCGCGTGGGTCAACTCGGGGTACGCGACGTCCATGTCGCGCTCCTTGAGCATCCCGAAGGCCTGCGGGCTGGTGACCTCGTGGATGAGGTGGAGGCCGACGAACAGCTGGTCCTGCTCGTTGGGCAGGGTCGTGACCTTGTGCCGGTCCCAGACCTTGTCGTACAGCGTGCCCTCGCTCATCGGTGTGTCACCTCAGTCATCCGCGGGCGCCTCCGGGCGCGCCTCCTCGGGGACTTCGGCCTCCTCCCACGCGAACAGGTCGCGCAGGCGGGCGCCGACGTCCTCGATCTGGTGTTCGGCCTCCTGTGCCTTGTGCTGGGTGTAGGCCGGGCGGCCGGCCTGGTTCTCGGAGATCCACTCGCGCGCGAACTCGCCGTTCTGGACGCGCTCGAGCTGCTCTTCCATGTTCTCGCGGACCGTCTCGTCCACGATGTCGTCGCGGGTCGACAGGCCGCCGTACTCGGCGGTGTCGGAGACGGAGTACCACATGTAGCCCAGCCCACCCTCGTAGAGCAGGTCCACGATCAGCTTCAGCTCGTTCATGCACTCGAAGTACGCCATCTCGGGGGCGTACCCGGCGTCGACGAGCGTCTCGAAGCCGTGCTTGATGAGGTTCGTGACCCCGCCACAGAGGACGGCCTGCTCGCCGAACAGGTCGGTCTCGACCTCCTCCTGGAAGGACGTCTCGACGATGCCCGCGCGGGCCGCGCCGATGGCGTGGGCGTACGCCAGCGCCTCGTCTTTGGCCTCGCCGGTCTGGTCGCGGTAGACCGCGATGAGTGCGGGCGTCCCCTCGCCGCGCTCGTAGTCCCGGCGCACGATGTGTCCGGGGCCCTTCGGCGCGACCATCGTCACGTCGACGTGTTCGGGGGGCTCGATCTGGTTGTAGTGGATGTTGAACCCGTGGGCGAACATCACCGTGTCGCCCTCGTCGAACTCGGGCTCCAGCGCCTCGAACACCGCGGGCTGGACGTTGTCGGGGACGAGGATCATCGTCACGTCCGCCTCGGCGACGGCCTCGTCGGGCGCGGCGACGCGCAGGCCGTCCTCGCGGGCCTGCTCGCGCGAGGACGAGTCCTCGCGCAGGCCGACGACCACGTCGACCCCGCTCTCGTGGAGGTTCAGCGCGTGGGCGTGGCCCTGGCTGCCGTAGCCGATGACGGCGACCGTCTTCTCGTCGATGTAGCTTCGGTCCGGGTCGTCTTCGTAGTAAACCGGCGTCGTGAACTGATCTTTCTCTGTCATGTGGTCTCCTCGGCACCGCTTGCGAGTGCCGCCGTACCTGTCCGCACGACCTCACGCACCGTAAACCGCTCGAAGGTCTCCAGTGCGGCGTCGATGTCGCTCTCCGTGCCCGTCAGCTCGACCGTGATCGTCTCGGGGCCGATGTCGACGACGTCGCCGTCGCACATCTCCGCGACGGCCTGCACCTCGTCGGGGTCGTCCCGCACGTCGAGTTTCACCATCGCCAGCTCTCGCTCGACGGCCTCCTCGCGGAGTTCGCGCACCGAGATGACCGGCACGAGCTTCTCCAGTTGCTTCTTGGCCTGCTCGATGCCGGGGTCGTGCTCCTCGATGACCATCGTGATGCGGGCGACCCCCTCCTGCTCGGTGGGGCCGACCGCGAGGCTCTCGATGTTGAACTGCCGGCGGCTGAACAGCCCCGACACCTTCGCGAGCACGCCCGGTTCGTGCCACACCTGCGCCGACAGCAGGGCGCGGTGGGTCTCCGGTTCGGCCGCTTCCTGTTCGATTCGAATGCCCTGTTCGTTGCGTCGCCCCTCGGGATGGGGGCGCTCGTCCGGCGCGGGTCCCTCGAGTCCTCCAGCCATTGTTACAGTTGCTCCAGTTGCTCGGCGTTCATCGCGAACAGTCCGTTCTTCCCGCCGCTCGGCACCATCGGGAAGACGTTCTCCTGCGGGTCGACGTGGAAGTCGATGACCGTCGGCCCGTCGTAGTCCAGCGCGGCCTCGATGGCGTCCGGGACGCCCTCGTAGTCGTCGACGGTGAGTCCCTGCGCGCCGAAGGCCTCCGCGAGCTTCGCGAAGTCCGGACACCACGCGTACTCGGAGGCCATGTGGCGGCCCTCGTAGAAGCCGTCCTGCCACTGCCGGACCATCCCGACGTACTCGTTGTTGAGGACGGCGACGGTGATGTCGAGGCCCTCGCGGACCGCGACCGCGAGCTCTTCGACGGTCATCAGCAGGGAGCCGTCGCCCTCGAAGGCCACGACGTCCTGCTCCTCGTCGGCCGCGAAGCGGGCGCCGATGGCCGCGGGCAGTCCGTAGCCCATCGTGCCCAGCCCGTGGGAGGAGACCCACGTCCGGGGCTCGGTGTACTCCCAGTACTGGCAGGCCCACATCTGGTGCTGGCCGACCCCCGTGGTGACGATGGTGTCCCGGTCGGTCGCCTCGTCGAACGCCTCGACGACGAACTCAGGCTTTAGCGGCTCGTCGTCGGGCGTTTCGTAGTCCATCGGGTACTCGGCCTTCCACGTCTGGCACTGCGCGCGCCACTCGTCGGCGGGCGGGTCGCCCGGCATGGCCTCGTACAGCTGGTCGAGGACCGTCTCCGCGTCGCCCAGCAGTGGGTAGTCCGCGTGGATGTTCTTCGAGATCTCCGCGGGGTCGATGTCGACGTGGATGATCTCGGCCTCGGGCGCGAAGGAGTCGACGCCGCCGGTGAGGCGGTCGTCGAAGCGCGTGCCCACGGCCAGCATCACGTCGGTGTGCGTGACCGCCATGTTGGCGTAGCCGGTGCCGTGCATCCCCGCGAAGCTCAGGGAGAGGTCGTCGTCCTCGGGGAAGGAACCGAGGCCGGGCATCGTCGTGACGACCGGAATCTCGTACTCGCGCGCGAACGCCCGGAGTTCGGGGCTGGCGTTGGCCTTGATGACGCCGCCGCCGGCGAGGATCACCGGTCGCTCGGCGTTCGCGAGCGCCGCGGCCGCCTCGTCGACGGCGCCCTCGTCGGCCTTCTCCGGCGGGTCGTGGGTCTCCGGGGCCTCGGCGGGCGCGGGTTCGCGGTCGGCGTCGCCCTGCGTCACGTCCTTCGGCAAGTCGACGAGCGTCGGGCCCTGCCGGCCCTCGTCCGCGAGGGCGTAGGCGGTGCCCACGTCGTCGCCGACGGAGTCCGGAGTCTGCGCGAAGAAGTTCTCCTTCGTGACCGGCGCGGTGACGCCGGTGGTGTCCGTCTCCTGGAAGGCGTCGTTGCCGACCATCGACGTCGGGACCTGACCCGTCAGCGCGATCAGCGGGTCGGAGTCCATGTCGGCGTCCGCGATGCCGGTCACGAGGTTCGTCGCGCCGGGGCCCGAGGTTGCGAGACAGACGCCGGGGTCGCCGCTGACGACGCCGTACGCGTCGGCGGCGTGGGCGGCGCCCTGCTCGTGCCCCATCGTGACGTGGGTCATCTCGGAGTCGTACAGCGCGTCGTAGACGGGCATGATCGCGCCGCCGGTGACGCCGAACAGCGTGTCGACGCCGGCGTTCTCGAGCGCTCGCACGACCGACTCCGCGCCGGTCGAGACGGGCCGTTGCTCGTCCTGGTCGTCCTCGCTCAGTCGTTGGGTCGGGGTTTCGCTCACCGCCGATCACCTCTGGGTTCGTGTGTCATCTGTGGTCTCGGGTGGCCGCTGTGCGGCGGCCGTCGCTGGACAGTCGTACGCGGACTCGATGGAGAAGGAACTATTGGGGGCCTCAGGCCCCTACGAGTACGACGGCCGCGGCGCTGACGGCGTCGCGGGTGCCGTGCGCCGGGCGCGTCTCCAGCATGTACCTCGACGTGAGGGGGGCGTCGGACATAAATCTTGCTGGCCGCGCGCGAGTGACGGTCGCGCCGCTGCCCGTGGGAAGCGAGCGAGGCGGGGGCCATCAGGCCTGGCCCTCCTCGATGCCGGTCTCCCGGGCGAAGCGCTCGAGGTCGGACATCGTGACGCGGTTCTTCTCCGCGCCGTAGTCCTTCACCCGCCGCGTCACCTCGCGGACCTCCTCCGGCGTCGGGTCGAAGCCCGCGTCGATCAGACGCTCGCGCACGGAGTGGGTCCCCGTGTGCTTGCCCAGCACCAGTTCGCGGGACGCCCCGACCATCTCGGGAGTCATCACGCCGGGCTCGAACGTCTCGGAGTTCTCGATGACGCCCGCGGCGTGGATGCCGCTCTCGTGGGAGAAGGCGTTGCGGCCGACGACGGGCTTGTTCGCCGGCACGTCGATGTCGGACTTCTCCTCGATCGTGCGCGCCAGTTCCGTGATGCCGGTCGTGTCGATGCCGGTGTCGACGCCGTACAGCGACTCGGCGGCCATCACGACCTCCTCGTAGGCCGCGTTTCCGGCGCGCTCGCCGATGCCGTTGACGCTCACCTGAGCCTGCGCCGCGCCGTTCTCGAAGCCCGCCAGCGCGTTCGCAGTCGCGAGTCCGAAGTCGTCGTGCGTGTGGACGTCGATCCGCGCGTCCGTGTGCTCGACGAGCTCGCCGATGAGGGTGCCAAACCTCGTCGGCGTCGCCACCCCGCAGGTGTCCGGGATGTTGATCCAGTCGGCCCCCGCCTCGGTGACGGCCTCCACGACCTCCAGCAGGAAGTCGTGGTCCGTGCGGGTCGCGTCCATCGGCGAGTACATGCACTCCACGCCCGCCTCGGTGACGCGTTCGACCGCTTCGACCGACCGTTCCAGTACCTCCTCGCGGGTCGCGTGCATCGAGTCTTCGATCTGCACGTCGCTGGTGGAGGAGAAGACGTGGACGATGTCGACGTTGGCGTCCAGCGCCGCGTCGATGTCCTCCTCGACGACGCGCGCGAGACCACACACGTCCGACGTGGTGCTCTCGGCGATGTCGCGCACCGCCTCGAACTCCGCGTCGCTGTTGACCGGGAACCCCGCCTCGATGACGTGCGTGCCCATGTCGTCCAGCATCGCGGCGATCTCTCGCTTGTCGTCGTAACTGAACGACGTGCGTGGCGACTGCTCCCCGTCGCGGAGCGTCGTGTCGAAAACTCGTACCTCGTCGACCTCGCTACGCTGGGCTAACGTGCCCTTGAAGAACTCGGTCCCCCGGACTTGCACCGGGGTCGTCGTGAGACGACATTGTACCCTACGGTGGGCCGGCCGAACACATAAACCTGTCCGTCCCGCGTCGCCCGACAACCAAACGGTTATCTGAAACGATGGGGAAGCGCGCCCATGGTCACCCGCGAGAACGCCACCCTCGGCGTGGGCCTCCTCGTCGGCGCTGCGTGCTTCGTGGTCGCCGGCGTCCGCGGTCTAGAGCACATCTCGGGGCTGGCGGCGTACCTCCTCGCGACGGTCGCGACGGGCCTCGGACCGCAACTGTACCTCTCCGCCGTCGACGCGACGACGAGCGTTCGGCTCCGCATCCGGACGGGGGCGTTCGTGACTGGCTACCTCGCGGCCCTCGGCTTCTCGCCCTCGATGGAGACGACCGAGGCGGGCCGAGCGGTCGTCGCGGCCTTCCTCGGCGTCCTCATCGGCGGGCTGCTCACCTACGAGTTCATCGCCGGCTTCCGCGCGAAGAACTAGACGCCGCGGCCCTGCAGTTCCTCTTCCTTCGAGACGTCCGCGTCGCCTTTCATCCCCTTGCCGACGTTCGCGGCGATCTCCGCGAGGCGCTCGGGGTCGTCCCAGTTGTTGACCGCGTCGACGACGGCGCGGCCCATCGTCTCGGGGTCCTCCGCGCCGAAGATGCCGGAGCCGACGAAGATGCCGTCGCACTCGTGGTGCATCATCAGCGCCGCGTCGGCCGGCGTCGCGATGCCGCCCGCGGCGAAGTTCACGACGGGGAGGCGGCCGCGCTCGGCCGTCTCGTGGACGAGTTCGGCCGGCGCCTCGTGCTCGCGGGCCCACTTCTCGCGCTCCTCGTAGTTCATGCCTTCGAGGGTGCGGATGGCGCCCTTGATCGTGCGCTGGTGGAACACGGCCTGATTCACGTCGCCGGTGCCGGCCTCGCCCTTCGTGCGGATCATCGCCGCGCCCTCGTCGATGCGGCGGAGCGCCTCGCCGAGGTTCCGCGCGCCGCAGACGAAGGGCGCGGTGAACTCCCGCTTGTCGATGTGGTACTGGTCGTCGGCGGGCGTGAGGACCTCGGACTCGTCGATCATGTCGACGCCAATGGCCTCCAGGATCTCGGCCTCCTTCCGGTGGCCGATTCGGGACTTTCCCATCACCGGGATCGAGACCGCGTCGATGATCTCCTGCACGTCGGCGGGGTCGGCCATCCGCGCGACGCCGCCGCGCTTGCGGATGTCCGCGGGGACGGCCTCTAGGGCCATCACCGCGACCGCGCCCGCCTCCTCGGCGATCTTCGCCTGCTCGGCGTTCACCACGTCCATGATGACGCCGCCCTTCTGCATCTGCGCGAACCCGCGCTTGACGAGCTCGGTGCCCCGCCGGAGCTCCTCGAGATCGGTTGCCTCGGTCATACGCTGGGGTTGGGCCCGGCGCCGCTTAATACAGTTGGTTGCGGGTCGACCCGGCGGATGCCAACTGATTTGGCCCTGCTCGCGGATACTGCGGTACGATGGCCGATCAGGAAGACCCTGACGCGGGCGCGGACCCGGAGGAATCGGTCCGGGAGGCGATCGAGCGCTCCCGGAGTGGCGCGCCCGCCGTGGGGTCGGTGGTGCGCGATCGCTTCACGTCGGACGAGATCTTCCAGCGGATCATCGCGGCCGCCGACGAGGAGATCACGTCCAGCAGCCGCGAGTTGTTCTTCAGCGCGCTCGCGGGCGGCTTCGCGATCACGATCACGTTCATGCTGTACGTGTCGCTGACCGCCTCCACTGGGGCCGATCCGGTCCTCAGCGCGCTCCTCTACCCGCTCGGCTTCATCTACATCATCATCGGGGGGTACCAGCTCTACACCGAGAACACGCTCCCGCCGGTGGCGCTCACGCTGGAGCGGCTGGCGAGCGTGCCCGCGCTGTTGCGCAACTGGACCGTCGTCCTCGCCGGGAACTTCCTCGGCGGCGGCCTCGGCGCGGCGGCGCTCGTCTACGGGAAAGTCATCTCCGCGGAGGCCGCCGTCGTGGCGATGGAACTCGGGCAGACGGGCGTCGCCACGGGCTGGTGGAGCCTGTTCGCGAAGGCGGCCTTCGCGGGGCTCATCGTGGCGGGCGTCGTCTGGGTGGAGTACGCCGCGCGGGACACCATCTCGCGGCTGGTCGTCGTCTACATCGCCTTCCTCGCGATCCCCATCGGCGGGCTGTACCACTCCGTCGTCTCCTTCACCGAGATGACCTACCTCGTCCTCGAGGGCGAACTGCTCCTCTCGGTTGGCCTCACCGACTTCGTGCTCCCGGTCCTGCTCGGGAACACCGTCGGCGGGGTCGTCCTCGTCACCGTCGTCAACTACTTCCAGACGACCGAGCACCGCCTCGCGTCCGCGCGCTTCGAGGGAGCCAGCCGGCAGCTTTCCGTCTCGGAGTGGCTCTTCGGCGGCGCGGTGGGGCGCTCCTACGTCCCGCTGGTCGACACCGGCGACGCGGTCCACGAGGGCGACGAGTACCGCATCGTCGTCCCGATCTCGAACCCCCGGACCGAGACGGCGCTCGTGGAACTGGCCTGCACGCTCGCGAGCGAACGGCCGAACGCGGCCGTCCACGTGGTCCACATCGTGCAGACCCCCGACCGGCGGCCCAGCGGCTACCGGGTCGACCAGCGCGAGCGCATCGTCGCGAACTCAGACGACCTGATGGCGGACATCCGCGAGATCGCGGCGGGCTTCGACGTGGACTACGACACGTCGACGGTCGTCTCGCATCGCTCCTTCCAGGAGATCTTCGACGCGGCGGAGCGCAAGCGCGCGGACCTCGTCGTGATGGGGTGGGGCGAGGACCGCCTCTGGTCGAACGGCCGCGCGGAGCGCCCCCTCGACGAACTCACGAACCGGCTCCCGGCCGACGTGCTCGTGTTCAAGGACCGCGGCCTCGACGCCTCGCGGATCCTCCTCCCGGTCGTGGACAACGCCCACGCAGACCTGAACGCTGAGGTGGCGCGGGCGCTCCGCGAGACCGCCAAATCCGAGATCACGCTCCTCCGCGTCGTCGACGGGCCGGACGAGCGCCCGGTGGCCGAGGCGTTCCTCGCGGAGTGGGCGACGGCGCACGACCTCGAGGACGCCGACTTCGTGATCGACGACTCGGGCGACGTGGAGGGGGCCATCGTGCGCGAGGCGGCCGACCACTCGCTGCTGCTCGTCGGCGCGACGCGACAGGGACTCCTCTCGCGGCTGGTGACCGACTCGCTGCACCTCGACGTGGCGGCCGAGGTCGAGGGGTCGCTGCTGCTCGCCGAGCGCGCGACAGCGCGGTCCCTGTGGGCGCGGCTGTTCGGCCGCTGACTGCCGCGGACCGATACCTCTTTGCGCCGCTCGGGTGAGGGGCCGCTATGAGCGTTCCGAGCCGCGATCGTCTCCCCCGCTACGTCGCGCCCCTGCCGGCGTGGCTGGAGGCCCTCGCGCTCCGCCTCGTGTGGCCCATCGTCGCGATCAACCTCGCGGGGACGGCCTTCGGCTTCTGGTACTACCGCCACCAGCTGGCCGAGACGACGGTGTGGCTCTGGCCGGTCGTCCCCGACAGCCCGGGGGCGACGCTGTTCATCGCCCTCTCGCTGGCGGCGTGGAAGCTCGGCCGCCAGTCGCCCGCGCTCGATGCGCTGGCTTTCTTCGGCTGCATCAAGCTCGGGCTCTGGACCCCCTACGTGCAGTTGGCGCTGAACGGCCCGGGGGGCATTGCCACGTGGCTCTACTGGTTCCTGATCGTGAGCCACCTCGGGATGGCCGCCGAGGCGTTCGTGCTCCACCGCTACGCCGACTTCCCGGCGTGGGCGGTCGGCGCGGCCGCCGGCTGGTACTGGCTCAACGACGTGGTGGACTACTTCGTCCCCGTCGGCGAGAGCGTGCACCACACGCCGCTGCGCGTCGAGCAGGTCGGCGGGGAGGCGGTCCACGCGCTCGCCGCCCACGACCGCGCCGCGGCGGCCGCGGTGACGCTCACGCTGCTGGCGACGTACCTCGCGCTCGTGACCCGCCTGAAGAAGGTCGAGTGATCACTCCGCGCCGTCGATGGCGAGGTCGTCCCGCCGGTCGGCGTGCGCGCGGACCCACAGTTCGCCGGTTCGGGACAGCCGCGTCCGGTAGGACTTGCCGTGTGACTCCTGCTCCACGTAGCCCTTGCCCCCGGGACCGAGGCGGTCGACGTTGTAGATCACCTTCGAGCGGAAGGAGTCGGTGAACTCCTCGTTGAGTTCGGTGGCGAGCGTGTCCGCGAGTTCGGAGACGGACTCGAACTCGCCGTGCTCGCCCAGCGTGAACAAGATCAGCTCCTCGAAGGGCTTGACGTTCGAGAAGGAGGCGACCGGCAGTTCGACGATGTGGCTGTCGCCGATCTTCTTCGCGCCGACGGTGGTGCCTCGCTCGTCGAACTCCGAGAGGAGGTCGCGGGCGCTCGCCAGCCGCTCGTCGATGCGCTCCTCGTCCACGTCGCCGCCGCGGACGTCCTCTAACAGGTCGATCTCGTCTCTGAGCTCCTCCGCGAGTTCGGTCTCCAGGTACTTCTCGGGGGCCGTGTAGTAGGTGTGGATGCGGTCCCGGTCGTCCTCGCGCTCGACCATGATCGAGGAGGCGGCCGTCGCGAACGCGAAGCTCACCGTCCGGGGCATCGCGGAGACGTTGACCCACACCTCGCCGTCCTCGCCGTTGCCGTCCGTCGAGCGGTCGAGTTCGGCGTTGATGAGGTCGAAGGCCCGGGCGAACGCGGCGTCGTAGTCGTACACGTCCGTGATGGCAACGCGCTCGGTGTCGGCGCCGAGCAGGTTCTGGAAGTCCGACTCCAGTTTCTCCGCGAGCCGCTGGGAGTAGTCCACGTTCGCGGCGCTCCCGACCGCGCCTTCGAGGAGCACCACGCGGTCCACAGTCAGGCGCTCCCGGACCAGCGGCGCGATGAGCCGGTCGTAGTCGAACCCGACCGGGACGATGTGGGTCTGCATGTCTCGGGGTAGTGGAGCCTCCCGTAAGACTGTGACTAGTCCGCGCCGACGGCGTACGCCGACTGCTCCTCCTCGGCCGCGGGTGCGGTGGCCAGCGAGACGCCGACCGTCAGCCCCAGTCCGAGCGCCATCCCGACGACGTTCGCGCCCCAGCCGCCGAAGTAGGTGCCCGCGAAGACGCCGGCCGCGGGCGCCCACGCGTCCGCGAGCGCCGCGCCAACGACCGGCAGGTCGGGGAGCCACGTCTCCGGCTGGAACACCGTCAGGAGGAAGAAGGCCTGGCTACCGAAGATGCCCGCCGAGACGCCCGCGCGGGTCGTCCGTTGCCAGTACAGGGCGACGGCGACCGGGAGCGCGAGCTGGGCGAAGCCGCCGAACGCGGTGTCGCCGATGCGGTACAGGGTCCAGGTCCCCTCGATGCTGTGGTTGTAGAGGCTCATCGCGTACGTCGAGAGCGCGAAGACGGCGACGCCGACGCGGGCGAGGCGGTCCTCCGTCCGCTCGTCGACCCCGGCGTCCACGAACGGGCGGTAGAGGTCCCGCGTGAAGTACGACGACCCGGAGAGGAGCATCGAGTCCGAGGACGACATCATCGCGGCCATCGCGCCCGCGACGACGATGGCGGCGAACCACGCTGGCGTGTACTCGCCGAGCAGCGCGGGCAGGACGTTGCCGTCGGTGGCGACGCCCAGCCCCGTGGCCCACGCGCCGAGCAGGAACGCCGGCACGAAGAGGAGGACGACGAGGACCGGCCAGAGCGCGAAGGAGCGCTTGAGCACCGCCTCGGACTTCCCGACGAAGAAGCGCTGGTTCACCTGCGGGAACATCGTGACGCCGAAGGCGATGCCGATGGCCGTGGAGAGCACGTTCGGCACCGCGTAGAAGCCCCCGCCCAGCGCGAGGAACTCGGGCTTCGCGTCGCCCATCGCGGCCGTCGCGGCGGACGCGCCGCCGACGGCGTGGAGCACCCAGACCAGCGCCGTCCACACGACGACGAGCATAAACGCGCCCTGCAGGGTGTCGGTCCACGCGACGCCGCGCATCCCCGCGAGGACGACGTAGAGGATCATGAACACGGTGATGAGGCCCGCGCCGGCCCAGAACGGCACCGCGCCGTCGGTCAGCACCGAGAGCGCCGTGCCGGCGCCGTCCTGCTGGAGCATCACGTAGGGGAAGAGCCAGAAGAGGCTGACGAGAGCCACCCCGCCCCGGAGCCGGCGGGACCCGAAGCGGTGCCCGAGCATCTCGCCGAGGGTGACGTAGCCGTGCTTCCGGCCGAGGAGCCACTGCTTGTACCCGAGGACGTACCAGAGCACGCCGAAGATGACGCCGTCCATCAGCCCCATCACGAGGATCCACTCGGGGCCGAACTGGGCGGCGATGTTCGGGCCGGCGAAGAACGTGAACGCCGAGAGCAGGGTCGCGAACGTCGTGAACAGCAGGACGACGGTGCCGATCGACCGGCTGGCGAGGTAGTAGTCCTCCGCCGTGCGGTCGGTGATGCGGTAGGCGACGAAGCCCACCCCGAGCGCCACGAGGAGGTAGGCGACGACGATGCCCATCTGGAGCGCGACGCTCACGCCCGCTCACCCCCGATCCAGAGGCCCCACGAGCGCCGCGCGAACAGGTGGAACGCGGCCGAGGTCAGCACGAGCCACCCGACGTGCCACCAGATCCAGACCGGCAGCCCGGCGACGACGGTGTCGCTCCGCCACAGGAACCACGGGACGGCGAAGGCGAGCAGCACCGCGAACGTCGCCCCCCACGCGAACTTCTCCGTTCGGTCTCGCATGATTAGCGACGGATAGCCAACACGCCGGGATAAGAGTTGCTGATTGCCTTCAGACCAATCCGTTGAAGAGATTTTTCGTTCAATCGCCGCGCCGACGACAGGTATTTCCACCGGCGCGCCATACGACGGATAGAGAGGCGAGCCCTCGCCACGGGGCTGTTTCCGCATGGACGACACTGCAAAATATCTGATCCACGCGGACGTCGCGACCGACGGCGTCGTCGAGCGAAGCGACGTGGTCGGCGCGGTGTTCGGCCAGACCGAGGGGCTGCTGGGGGAGGGACTCGACATCCGGGACCTCCAGCAGTCCTCGAAACTCGGCCGGATAGACGTGGCCATCGAGAGCGAAGGCGGGCGGTCGTTCGGCGAGATTACCATCGCCAGCAACCTCGACCGGGTCGAGACGGCCGTTCTGGGAGCGGCGCTGGAGACCATCGACCGCGTCGGCCCCTGCGAGGCGACGATCCGGGTCACCGAGATCCAGGACGCCCGCTCCGCGAAGCGGCGGGCCGTCGTCGACCGGGCGAAGGAACTGCTCGCGACGGCCTTCGAGGACACCCTGACGACCGAGGAACTCGTCGCGGAGGTCAGAGAGAGCGTCCGCGTCGAGGACATCGTGGAGTACGAGGGGTACCCCGCGGGCCCCCGCGTGGGTGCCGGCGACGCGGTCATCGTCGTCGAGGGCCGGGCGGACGTGCTCCGGCTCCTGCGCTACGGCGTCAAAAACGCCGTGGCGGTCGAGGGCGTCGACGTGCCCGACCCGATCGCAGACCTCACCCGAGAGCGCACGGCGACGGCGTTCCTCGACGGCGACCGGGGCGGCGACATGATCCTGCGCGAACTCGCGCAGGTCGGCGACCTCGACTACGTCGCCCGAGCCCCCGAGGGGCAGTCGGTCGAGGACCTCTCGCGCGAGCAGGTGCTGAACGCCCTGCGCGGGAAGGTCCCCCTCGACGTGGCGCTGGATCGACTCGACGAGGACGACGAGGCGGAGGCGGAGGACGAACCCGCGCCCGGCGCGCCCGAACCGGCGGCCGACGAGGGGACCGTCACGGCGGAGGCCGACACCGACGGCGGCGCGGCCGTCGTCGCCACGCCGGGTACGCTCCCCGCCCACGCGGCGGCGGTCGTCGAGGACGAGACCGGGACCGCGCGGTTCCTCGCGGCCGACTGCACGGTCCAGCGCGAGGTGGACGCCGCCGACGCCGCGTCTGCGCTCGACGCCGCCGACGCCGCGCCGCACGCGGTCGTCGTCGACGGGCCGGTCACGCAGGCGCTCCTCGACGTGGCCGCCCAGCGCGGGGTCCAGCGACTCGTCGGTCGGGAGCGCGGCGACTTCACCAAGCAGCCCGCATCCGTCCGCGTCCACACCGCCGCCGAGTTACAGTAACAAGACGAGCGCGCCGCCGACCGTCGCGCCGGTGCCCGTCGCGAGGAAGTTCACGCTCTGGTTACCGACGGCGCCGCCCTCGATCACCGCCCCGAGCAGGCTGTCGGCCGTCATGCCCGCGACGCCTCCGGCGACGACCAGGACGCCGCCGACCGCCGGGAGCGAGAAGAGTGCGACCGCCAACCCGGCGATGACCGCGCTGCCCGACAGCCCCGCGAGTTCGCCCTGCCACGTCACCGCCCCGTCGGTGCCGGGTTCGACCCGCTCCAGCGAGGTGACGAGCCGCGGTTCGTCGTAGAGGCCCCCGATCTCGCTCGAGAGGGTGTCCCCGAGCGCGGTCGCCATGCTCCCGGCGAAGGCGTACTGGAACACGTCGGCCGCGACGGGAACCATCGAGTGCTCGCTCGCGGCGAACAGCACGACTGCGACGAGGCCCGGCAGGGAGTTGCCGAGGACGTTCGCGGTGCCGCGCGCGCCGCCGTCCGGTTCCGCGACGCCCCGGGCGAGCTTCTCCTCGTAGCGGAACTTCGTCGAGAGGCCGCCGACCCCGAAGAAGGCCAACATCACGACGAACCAGTCGTAGCCGCCGAGCACGACCGTGACGAGGCCGAGCAGGATGCCCGTGAGCATCCCGGTGATGGAGGCGGTGTCGAGCGCCCACGAGACGTAGCCAAAGCCCACCGTCACCGCGAGGGCGAGCGCGATGCCCTGCCATGACGTGTCGACGGGGAGCGCGTGGAGCAGCCACAGCGACAGCGCGCCCGAGACGAGCATCAGCGGGTCCTCCCGGCCGGGGAAGACCGCGCGCAGGAGACCCGCGAACAGCGCGCCGCTGGCGGCGAGGAAGACGACTTTCGGCGCCGGCGTCGCGGCCTCCATCTCGACCGCGAGGGCGGCCACGTCGGCGACGAGGCTCGCGTCGGCCAGCCGCGGGGCGGCGATCAGCCCGACCGCCGCTGCGGCCGTGGCGCCCCCGGTGAAGGCCGCCGTCGTCGCGAATTCGGAGCGGCGCCGCTGCCGGACAGCGACGGCCGCGAGGTTGCCCCAGCCGACGAGCAGCACGGCCGCGACGAAGACGCCGACCGGCAGGCCCACGAAGGCGGGCAACAGCGCCAGCCCCGCCGCCGCCAGCGCGAAGGAGAGCAGGCCGTAGAGCCGCCCCTCCTGATAGTCACCGGGCCGGGCGAACAGGTCGAAGGCCCGTCCAGCGGTGGTCACCGCCGCGCCGAGCGCGACGAGGAGAAACGGCGCCGCGGCGGCCGCTCCGAGGAGGGGTGCCCCGAGCGCCAGCGTCGCGACCAGCGCGAACGCCGCTGCCCGACGGAGCGTCGATGTCACACTACCCCCACGGTTCCCCGGCGGTCACTTAACCCTCCCGAACCGGAGTGGTACACTTTTACCCGGAGACGGCCTACGGCGGGCTGTGGGCCTCTACGACCGCTACCTCTCGCTTCGGGTCCGCCGACACGCCGACGCCCTCCCCGAACACGTCGCGCTGGTCATCACGGAGCGCGACCTGCTGGAGCGGGACGCCTACGACACGCTCAGGGCGCTGTTCCGCTGGGCGTTCGACTACGGCGCCGAGCAGGTGACGGTGTACGTCAGCGTCCTCGACCGGGCGGCCGCGCCGACGCTCCGCCGGGAACTCGAACAGCTCCCGGCGCCCCGCGAGGTCGCGGTTCGGGACCCCGAACATACCGACCGGGCCGACGCGCCGATCCAGGTCAGCGTCGGCCTCGGCGGCCGCCACGAGTTCGCGGCCGCCGTGCGCGACATCGCACACGACGTGGCCGACGCCGACCTCGACCCGGCGGGCATCGACGAGACGGACATCGAGGACCGACTGGTGTTCCCCGCGGAACCGGATCTCGTGATCAAGACCGGGGCCGAGCGGCTCTCCGACTTCATGATCTGGCAGTCGGTCTACTCGGAACTGTACTTCACCGACGTGAACTGGCGGGACCTGCGCCGCCGCGACTACCTGCGCGCCCTGCTCGACTACGCCGACCGTCAGCGCCGCTTCGGGGAGTGATCAGTCCGCCGGGGTCGGGTCGGACTCGGCCTCCTCGACGGCGTCGGTCGCCTCGCTGCGCGGCAGGTGGTCGCGGAAGCGCCGCAGCACCCGGCGGGCCTCCGCGAGTTCGGTGCCGCCGACGGCGCGGAGCAGGGAGAGCGCGCGGAGCGCGCGGGCGCGCCGCCACGACTCCTCGCGGCGCTGGTACGTCCTGATCGCCCGGAGCAAGTCTACTTTCGAGAAGTCCGGCCAGTAGGGCGTGCAGAACACGGCGGCGGCCTCGTTGCCGTTGGCGTGCCACGGCAGGAAGTTGGAGGTGCGCTCGTCGCCGCCGGTGCGCAGGATGAGGTCCACGTCGCGCACGCTGTCGCCGTGGAGGCGCGCCTCGACGGTGTCGGCGGACACGTCCGCCGGGTCGAGGTCGCCGGCGGCCACGTCGCGGGCCACGTCGCGCACCGCGCCGAGCAGTTCCGTCCGCCCGCCGTAGCCGACCGCGACGTTCAGGTCGAACTGGTCGTGGTCCCGCGTGCGCCGCTCCGCGTAGGCGACCGCCTCCTGCACGCGGTCGGGGAGGCGGTCCACGTCGCCGATGGCGCGGATCCGCACGCCGTCCTCGTGGACCCGCTCGGCGTCCGCGAACTCGCGGAGCTTGTCCGAGAGCAAATCGAAGAGGTGCTCGCGCTGGTCGGCGGGGCGCTTCTCGTTCTCGGTCGAGAAGGTGTAGAGGGTGAGTTCCTCGACGCCCAGTTCCGCACACCAGCGCAACACGTCCTCGGTCGTCCGCGCGCCGGCGTCGTAGCCGTCGCGGGCGTCGTCGCCCTGCTGGCGGGCGTAGCGACGGTTGCCGTCCTGAATGACCGCGACGTGCGCTGGCGCGCCGTCGATCTCGCGTCTGAGCAGGCGCTCGTACGCCGCGTGGAACTGCCGCCGGAGCCACGTCCGCATCGTCACGTCGTGCGCTCTACGGGGCTATCAGCCTTGTGTGTCGAGACGGGAGGTTTTTAGCCTCACCCGCCGTCCGCTCGGACACTATGGCACGCGGCACCGTCGCGTTCTTCAACGACAGCGGTGGCTACGGCTTCATCGAGACCGAGGACGCGGACGACGACGTGTTCTTCCACATGGCCGACATCGAGGGGCCGGACCTCGAAGAGGGCCAGGCGGTCGAGTTCGAGATAGAGGACGCCGAGAAGGGGCCACGAGCGACGAACGTCGAGCGGGTGGACTCGTGAGCCAGACCGCCGACGACCGCCTCTACGGGCGGGCCGTCGAACTCCTCAAACCCGGCGACGTGACCCTGCACGGGGCCGTCGTCCACACCGACTTCGAGAGCGAGGACGAGAGCCTCCTCCACCAGACGACCCTCGACGTCGGCGACGTCATCGCCGAGCACGTCGGGGCGGGCGACACGTACGTCTACTCGGGGAACGACGACCCGGAGTTCGGCGTGAACCAGCACCACGGCCTCACGGTCGAGGGCGACGAGTTCGTCTGGGAGTGCCAGCAACTGTTCCGCGACGGCACCTTCGACGTCGTCATCTACTGGGAAGCGGCCGACGCCTTCGACGAGATCCTCGCCGCCCTCCGGGACGCCGGCTACGACGTCGTCGGCGTCACCGAGGACGGGTACGGGCCGGAGGCCGTCGCCGACGCCTGAGGAAGTCCTGTCGCGGGCACGGCGCTTATGGTCGCCGAGCGCCGACTCCCGCCGAACGCAGTCGATGATCCCGCTGGTCCACGACTTCGACGGCGAGAGGGTGCTGGTGCTCGGGGGCGGCGACGTGGGCGCCCGCCGAGCGCGCCGCTTCGCCGCCGAGGCGGACGTGCTGGTCGTCAGCCCGACATTCGAGGCCACCGACTACGGCGGCGCCGAGCGGGTCAGGGCGGCGCCGACCCCGGAGTCGGTCGGCGACTGGGTTGCTCGGGTCGACCCGGCGCTCGTCGTGGCGGCGACGGACGACCCGGCGGTCAACGAGGCCGCGACGCGGGCCGCCCGCGAGGCCGAGGCGCTGGCGAACCGCGCGGACGTGGCCGGCGAGCGGGACCCGGGCCACGTCGTCGTGCCGGCGACGGTTCGCGACGATCCGGTCGCCGTCGGGATCACCACCGGCGGGACCAGTCCGGCGCTGGCCCGAGTTCTCCGCCGCCGCGTGGAGGCCGAGGTGGAGGGCGCGGGCGCGATGGCGGACCTCACCGGTGCGCTCCGGGCCGACCTCCGCGGGCGGGACCTCTCGCAGGCCGCGCGGCGGGACGCGCTCCGCGCCGTCGTGGAGTCCGACGCGGTTTGGAAGGCTTTACGTACCGGCGAGCCGAACCCCCGGAGAGAGGCAGAATCGGTGATCGAAGACACCTTGGAGGGGAGAGCATGACCGCGACGGGCGTGATCCGGGGGATTCGCGTCTCTCACGACGTAGCGTCGCTGTCAGCCATCGAGGCCGCTCGCGCGCCCGACCAGCAGGCCGCCGTGGACCGCCTGCTCGCCGAACCGGGCGTCGAAGAGGCGTACGCGCTCCAGACGTGTCACCGCGTCGAGGCGTACGTCGTCGCGCCGGCCGCGGAGCCGGCCGACGAGGCGCTGGCGACCCACTACGGCGGCGCGGGCACCACGATGGACCACGAGGCGAGCCTCCGCCACCTGCTCGAAGTGGCGGCGGGGCTGGAGTCGGTCGTCCTCGGCGAGGACCAGATCCTCGGACAGGTCCGCAGCGCCCGCGAGGATGCGCGGGCGGTCGGCGGCGTCGGCCCGGTGCTCGGCGACACCGTCGAGAAGGCGATCCACGTCGGCGAGCGCGCCCGCACGGAGACGGCGATCAACGAGGGCGTCGTGTCGATGGGGAGCGCCGCCGCGCGACTCGCCAAGCGCGAGCGACCGGTCGCGGGGCGCCCGACCCTCGTCGTCGGCGCGGGCGAGATGGGGCGACTGGCGGCCGAGTCGCTGGCCGCCGCCGACGCCGGGCCGGTCCGGATCGCGAACCGCACGCTCGACCGCGCCGAGCGGGTGGCCACCGACCTCGACGCCGAGACCGAGGCGCTGCCGCTCTCGGAGGCCGAGGCGGCGATGGCGGACGCCCCGGTTGTCGTGACGGCGACGGGGAGCGACGGCCCGCTGTTCGACCGCGAGACGCTGGCCGACGCGGGCGAGACGCTCGTCGTCGACCTCGGCCAGCCCCGCGACGTGGCGCCGACCGTCGCGGGCCTCGACGACGTGGACGTGTTCGACGTGGACGACATCGAGTCGGTGACGACCGCGACCCGGGAGGCCCGCGAGGCCGCGGCCACGGAGGTCCGGTCGATGATCGAGCGCGAACTCGACCGCCTCCAGACCCAGTTCAAGCGCAAGCGCGCCGACGAGGTCATCGGCGGCATGTACGAGAGCGCCGAGCGGATCAAGGAGGCGGAGGTCGCGACGGCGCTCAGTCGCCTCGACGCGAGCGGCGACCTCTCGCCCGAGCAGCGGGAGGTCGTCGAGGCGCTGGCGGACTCGCTCGTCTCCCAGTTGCTCGCGGCGCCGACCCGGAGCCTGCGCGACGCGGCGGCGGAGGACGACTGGGAGACGATCAACACCGCGATCCAGCTGTTCGACCCCGACTTCGGCGACGACGGGGCCGACCTGCCGGACGGGGTACCCGACGCGGTCGTCGCGGACGACGACTGACGGCCGACCTTTATTGTCGGTGCCGCCCTCTGTGAGCGCATGGCAGACCTCCTGTCCGAGGACGAGATCGAGCGGCGACTGCCCGGAGACTGGGACCGAGACGGCGACGTGATCGTCCGCACCTACGAGTTCGACGACTACCTCGAAGGCGTGGCGTTCGCGACCGAGGTGGCCGAGATCGCCGAGGAGGAGTTCCACCACCCCGAGATAACCATCGGCTACGAGGCGGTGACGGTCGAGTTCACCTCCCACGAGGAGGGCGGCGTCACCGAGAAGGACATCGACATGGCAGAGCGCTGCGACGAGGTCCGCTGACCGACCCCGGGACCGGTCGGCGCAGCGTATTTACTGCGGGGCCGCCTACGGACGGTCGTGACAGCGGCGGTCGGCACCGATCACGACTACGACTACTGGCTCTTCGACCTCGACGGAACGCTCGTCGACACGGAGTGGCGCTACAAGCGCCGGCTGTTCGACCGGGTCGGCGCCCGGATCGGTCGCGGCTTCGACGACCGGCAGGTCGAGCGGATCTGGCACGGTCTCGGCGGCGACAGAGACGAGGTGCTGCGCGAGACGGGCACCGACCCGGAGCGGTTCTGGACCGTGTTCGACGACCTCGACGACCCGATCGCCCGGGCGGAGGCGACCTACCTGTACGAGGACGCCGAACCGATCGGGGACCTGACGGTCCCGACGGGGCTGGTGACCCACTGCCCCGAACCGATCACGGAGCGGGTGCTGGCCACGCTGGGCGTGACCGACTGGTTCGACGCCGTCGTCTGCTGCTCGGCGGAGACGGGGTTCAAGCCGGACCCCGAACCGGTCCGGACCGCGATGCGGGGCGTCGGCGGCGGGCCGGGCGGGGGCGCCCTCGTCGGCGACGGCCTCGGCGACGTGGGCGCGGCGCGGAACGCCGGCATCGACGCGGTCCACGTCGAGCGCCACGGCCACGAGCGGCGGGGCCGGTGCATCCTCGGGGACCGCCGGGTCACGCGGCTCACCGAGTTGTAGGCCGACCACGGCTTTTTTCGCTCTCGCCGCCGAAGGGTTGCGCATGTCCGCGTTCCGCGACGCGCTCCGGCGCCTGCCGGACGCCGTCTTCGCCGACGTGCTGGAGAGCGACGACGAGTACCTCTTCGTCATCGATCTCCCCGGGGCGACGGGAGAGACGGTCGACGTTCAGGTGACCGACGGCCGCCTCCACGTCGAGGCGCGCCGCGAGAAGGACGTGCCCGAGGGGTTCACCTACCGCTCGGAGGACCGCCCGCTGTTCCTCGACGCCGAACTCCCCCTGCCGCTCGACGCGGGCGACGGCGATGCCGCCGCCTCGATGGAGAGCGGCGTCCTCGAAGTCGCGATCCCGAAGGCCGACGGCCGAACGCGGTCGATCCCGGTGGAGTGAGGTGGCGCTCCGCGCGTACTGGCGGTTCGTCAGCGTGGCGTGGCAGTTCCTCCCGCTCCTGCTGAGCTACGCCCGCGACCGCCGTCGATTCCTGCTCTTCGGCGGCCGGCGCAGCGTGTCGCCGGAGCGCCAGCGCGCCCGCGCCCAGCGGCTGCTGGACTCGCTGCTGGCGCTCGGGCCGACGTTCATCAAACTCGGGCAACTGCTGTCGACCCGGCCCGACGTGCTGCCTCCGGTGTACGTCGAAGTGCTCTCGGAGCTACAGGACCGCGTGCCGCCCGCCGACTGGGCGGACGCCCGCGAGGTCGTCGAAGCGGAGGTCGGGCCGGTCGACGAGCGGTTCGAGGCCTTCGACACCGACCCGATCAGCGGCGCCAGCCTCGGGCAGGTGTACCGCGCCGAGGTCGACGGCGAGCAGGTCGCGGTGAAGGTGCGCCGGCCGGGCGTCGAAGACCTCGTGGAGACGGACCTCCGGGTGCTCCGGTGGGCGCTCCCGGTCGTCCTCTACTTCGTCGACGACGCGCGCGCCTTCTCGCTCCGGAACCTGACCGACGAGTTCGCGAAGACGATCCGCGAGGAGATGGACTACGAGCGGGAGGCCGAGATGCTCACCGAAATCGAGGCCAACTTCGCGGACGAACCGTACATCGCCATCCCGAGCGTGGTCGACTCTCACTCCGGCGAGCGGGTGTTGACGATGGAGTACCTCGAAGGCGCGAAGATCTCGGACGTGGACGAACTCGACGCGATGGGCGTGGATCGGAGCGCCGTCGCGGAGCGCCTCACCCGTGCGTACTTCCGGATGATCGTCGACGACGGCGTCTACCACGCCGACCCCCACCCCGGGAACCTCGCGGTGCAGGGCGACGGCACCGTCGTCTTCTACGACTTCGGGATGAGCGGCCGCGTCGACGAGTTCGTGCAGGACAAGATCGTCGAGTTCTACGTCGCCGTCGCCAACCAGGACATCGACGGCATCCTCGACGCACTCGTGGAGATGGGGACGCTGTCCCCGGACGCCGACCGGGGGGTGATGGCGGACGTGATGGAACTCGCCATCGCCGACGCCCGCGGCGAGGACATCGAGCAGTACCGCGTCCAGCAGATCATCGGGCGCGTCGAGGACACTATCTACGAGTTCCCCCTGCGCCTCCCGTCGAATCTGGCGCTCGTCCTCCGCGTCGCGACGGTCGTCGAGGGCGTCTGTGTCACGCTCGATCCGGAGTTCGACTTCGTGCGAGTGGCGACGGACTACCTCACCGAGCAGGGCTACCGCGAGGAGAGCGCCCGGGAGTTCATCCGCGCCAGCGGCGAGGACGTGGTCGACGCCGCCCAGTCCAGCGTCCGCATCCCCCCGAAAGTCGAGAGCGCGCTGGATCGGGTCGAGCGCGAGGACCTCGCCGTCCGCGCGGAACTCGACGACTCGAACCGGCTGTTCGAGCGACTCGGCCGGCGCCTCGTGCTGGGGATGCTCACCACCGGTGGCACCATCTCGGCGTCCGTGCTGTACGCCTTCGCGGACCTGCAGGCCGCGGCCGTCGTCGCCGTCCCGACGCTGGTCCTGCTGGTCTTCCTCGTGCGCTCGTTCCGGCGACGGTCGGGGATCCGGGCGAAACCGCAGTTCACCCGACAGAGCCTCCGCGAGCGGCGCGAAGAGTGAACCGCGTTCCAAACCGTTTATAGGCGCCCCTCCGGAACGACGGGTATGGCCCGCGAGCAGAAGCAGGTCCGCGAACTGCAGGAAGGCAACTACATCGTGATGGAGGATGCCCCCTGCAAGATCACGGCGTACAGCACGGCGAAACCCGGCAAGCACGGGAGCGCCAAGGCCCGCATCGAGGGGCGCGGCGTCTTCGACGAGAAGAAGCGCAGCCTCTCTCAGCCGGTCGACGCGAAGGTGTGGGTGCCGATCATCAACCGGAAGCAGGGCCAGGTCGTCAGCGTCGAGAGCGACGACGTGGCGCAGGTCATGGACCTCGACACCTACGAGACGATCACCCTGAAGGTCCCCGAGGACCTCGATCTGTCGCCCGACGAGAACATCGAGTACCTCGAGTACGAGGACCAGCGCAAGATCGTCTGAGGCGATGTTCCCCGGCGCCGTGGCCGACCGCGAGGACGCCGACTACGTGACCGTCGGCGCGCCCCTCGACGTCTCCACCTCCTTCCGACCGGGCGCGCGGTTCGGCCCGGAGCGCGTACGACGCTTCGCACAGGGCTTCGAGGACTACCGCCGGGAGTACGACGCCCACTTCTCCGAGTGCGCCGTCCACGACCACGGCGACGTGCGCGCGTGGGACAACGCGGCCGAGTACCTCGACTACCTCGAAGGCGTCGTCGCCGACGCCGACCGGGAGGGTGCCGTGCCCCTCCTCATCGGCGGCGAGCACACGGTCAGCGTGGCCGCGGTCCGGGCGCTCGACCCGGACGTGGTCGTGGTCGCGGACGCGCACCTCGACCTCCGAGACTCCTACGACGGCAACCCCCTCAGCCACGCCACCGTCACGCGCCACGCCCTCGACGTGGCCGAGAAGGCAGTCATTCTGGGCGCCCGCTCGGGTTGTGAGGCCGAGTGGGAGCGGGCGGCCGAGTCGGACGTGACCGTCGTCCCGCCCGAGGCGGTGGCCGACTGGACGCCCGACTTCGCGGGCGAGGCCTACCTCTCGGTGGACGTCGACGCCGCCGATCCGGCCGTCGCGCCGGGCACCGGCACCCCCGAGCCGTTCGGCCTCGACGCCGCGGCGTTGCGGGACGTCGTGCGCGCGGTCGCGCCCCGCGCCGTCGGTTTCGACGTGGTCGAGGTGAACGACCGCGACGACGGCGAGGCGGCGCTGCTGGCGGCGAAGCTCCTGCGGGAGTTCGTCTTCGCGCACGACGCGGCGTAGATGCCTTTTTGCCGGTGGTGGGCGTGGGTCCGGGCATGAGCCGGATGGCCGTCTGTTACTTCTGTGGCACCGTCGTCGACTCCCCCGATCCGACGCCGCTTCTCCCCCCATCACTCCGAGTCGGCGACGGCCCGACGGTGGACCTCTGTGGGGAGTGCGCCGAAAAGTACGGCGCGGTCCGACAGACGGTGGCCGAGGCCGTCGACGCGGCGCCGGCGGACACGAGCGACGAGAGCGTGGACGCGGCGCCGGCGGAGAGCGACGAGAGCGTGGACGCGGCGCCGGCGGACACGAGCGACGAGAGTGTGGACGCGCCGGAGGCCGACGACGGGCTCGACGGCATCACTATCGGGAGCGACGACGCCGAGACCAACGCGAGCGAGAGCGAGGCGGCTGCGGAGAACGAGACCGACGACGCCGCGAACGGCGACGCCGCCGACGACGCGTTCGCGGACGTGTCCGTCTCGAAGGCGGACTTCCGGCGCGTGCTGCGCCTGCTGGAGAACCGCGACCTGCCGGTCGAGCGACGCGAGATCGAGACCGTGGCCTCGAACGCCTACGACATCCCCGAGTCGACCTGCGCGGCCATCCTCGACGCCGCGGCCGAGCGGGGCCACGTCGGGATCGAGGGCGACCGGATCGTCGCCGCCGAGTAGAGCGCAACGGCTACGGGCGGGGGGACCGTCGGCTCGGGCATGCGACTCTCAGAACTGGCGACGCGCTACGACGAGACCCTCCGCACCGCGGACTACGCCGACGTGGACGCGAGCGCGAACGGCCTCCAGATCGAGGCCGACGACGGGGCGGTCGAGACGGTCGCCTTCGCCGTCGACGCGGCCGTCGAAACAGTCGAGCGCGCCGTCGAGGCGGGCGCGGACGCGATGGTCGTCCACCACGGCCTCTTCTGGGGCGGCGTCGAGCGCCTCACCGACCAGCAGTACCGCCGCGTGGCGCCGTTCGTCGAGAACGACGTGGCCCTCTACGTCGCCCACCTGCCCCTCGACGGCCACCAGGAGCTGGGCAACGCCGCCGGGGTGGCGGACCTGCTGGGCCTGACCGACCGAGAGCCGTTCGGGACGATGGGCGGCGAACCGATCGGCACGCGGGGTCGCCTGCCCGAGGCCACCTCGCTCGACGCGCTGGCGTCGGCGCTCGCCTCGGACCTCGACACCGGCGGGAGTTCGGTGCGCGTGATCGACGAGGGGCCCGAGCACGTCGAGGACGTGGCCGTCGTCACCGGGAGCGGCGCGGACTTCCTCGAACCCGCCGCGGACGCCGGGGCCGACGTGCTGGTGACCGGCGAGGGGAAGGGGAAACTGTACCACGAGGCCCGCGAGGTCGGCGTCAACGCCGTCCTCGGCGGACACTACGCGACGGAGACGTTCGGCGTCCAGTCGCTCCAGTCGCTCGCGGAGGACTGGGGCCTCGACACCGCGTTCATCGACTGCCCGACCGGGCTCTGAGCGGAACCGCAACGGTGTTACTCGCGCCGGTTCACGGGCGACTATGAGCGACGACGACCGCGAGGAGTTCGAACACGCGCCCGTGGGCCACGCCGACGTGTGGAGCGGCATGAGCGTCGGGGACCTCGCCGACGAGTACGGCAAGGCGGGCATCGGCGCGGCGAATCTCCACGAAGCCGTGGACGTGACCGCCGAGATGTTCGACCGCGAGGACACGACCGTGCTGATGGGCCTCGCCGGCGCGATGGTGCCCGCGGGGATGCGGGGCATCGTCGCGGACCTGATCCGGGACGGCCACGTGGACGCGCTGGTGACCACCGGCGCGAACCTCACGCACGACGCCATCGAGGCCGTCGGCGGCAAGCACCACCACGGCCGCGCCCCCGAGGGCGACCACGACGCCCGCGAGTTCGACGAGCAGTTGCGCGACGAGGAGGTCGACCGCATCTACAACGTCTACCTCCCACAGGAGCACTTCGCGCTCTTCGAGTCCCATCTCCGCGAGGAGGTGTTCCCGGACCTCCAGGGGGCCGTGACGATTCAGGAGTTCACCGCGGCCCTCGGCGCCGCGAACGCCGCCGTGAACGAGCAGGAGGGAATCGACGAGGACCCGGGCATCGCCGCCGCGGCCGCCGACGCGGACGTGCCGATCTACTGCCCCGCGATCCAGGACTCCGTGCTCGGCTTGCAGGCGTGGATGTACTCCCAGACCAACGACTTCACGCTCGACGCGCTGGGCGACATGACCCACCTCAACGACATCGCCTACGCGGCGGAACGATCCGGCGCGCTGGTCGTCGGCGGCGGTGTCCCGAAGAACTACGTCCTCCAGACGATGCTCGTCACGCCCAGCGCCTACGACTACGCGGTGCAGTTGACGATGGACCCCGAGCAGACCGGCGGCCTCTCCGGTGCGACGCTCGACGAGGCCCGCTCGTGGGGCAAACTCGAGCGGGACGCCCGGAACGCAAGCGTCGTCGGCGACGCCACGATCACCCTCCCCCTGCTCGTGGCGGCGGCGCGCGACCGGATCGAGTAGGCGGGAGCCACACCTCCGCCGGGCCGCCCGGAGGCACACGGACGGCCCGACTATCCCCTCCTCCCATCAACTCGGTGACGTGCTCGCAGTATGATGCTACTCCCTGTCACCCTCGACAGGGGGTGTCGAGCCGTCGAGTTCCCGGGCGTCGCGTCGCACCCGCTCGAAGCGGTCCAGCGCCCACTCGCGAACCGGGGCCGCGTCGGTGACGACCGTCGCCGCCGGCATCCCGTCCTCGTCGGTGACGGAGAGCGCCACCGTGTCGTCGAGTATCCCGAGGAGGAACGGGACCTCGGCCTCCGTGGCGAACAGCGACAGGTCCTCGGCGTCCCGCGTCGCCGCGAACGCGTCCTCGTAGTCCGGATTGGACCGCGCCCGGGCCAGCGCGTCGGCCGTGATGACGATCTCGACGTCGAGGTCTTCCCGTTCGAGGCGCTCGGCGAGTTGGCCGACGCTCTCGCTGGCGACGATGGTCGAGAGTTCGCGCAGTCGGGTGGCGCCGCGCCGGAGTTCGAGCACCCGATCCATCGGCGCGTAGGGACTCCCCTCGGCCGCCGTCACGACTTCGGCGTCCGCGAAGTGGCGGAGGTCCACGTCGAGCGCGCCGGCGGGCACCCGGCGAAGGAAGGGGCGCAGGCGCCGGGCGAGGCGCACGTCCTCGACGAACGTCTCGTAGCGGTCGGCCACGGTGGCGCCCAGCGCCGTCACCTGGACCGATCCCTCCTCGGCCCGGATCAGGTGTCGGTCCGCCAGGTTCGAGAGCGCGCGCTTGACCGTGCGCCGCGAGGCGTCGGTCCAGTCGTAGCAGGTCCGCCGCTCCGCGGACCCGGCCGCGCGCAACCGCACCAGAAGCGTCGCCCGCGTCTCGGACGCCGAGAGGAAGGCGACTAGCTCGTGGGCCTCAGTCATGACGGCACAACGCAGAGAGACGGTTTGAAACTGTCGCCTGTGTCACGTATTCGCGCCCACCGGCGGAGTCTCGAACTCACGTCGCCAGCAGTTCGTCCGCGAGCATCGGCACGAACGTCCCCACGTCGGTCACCATGCCGACCGCCTGCGCGCTCCCCCGGTCGAGCAGTTGGGTCACCGTCGAGGGATCGATGTCGACACAGACCGTCGGCGTCGTCGAGGGGAGGCAGTTCCCGACGGCGACCGAGTGGAGCAGCGTCGAGAGCATGATGACGAGGTCGGCCTCGCGGGCCTGGTCCCGGATGGCGTTCTGCGCCTCGACGGTGTCGGTGATGGTGTCCGGGAGCGGCCCGTCGTCCCGGATCGACCCCGCGAGGACGAAGGGCACGTCGTTCTCGACGCACTCGTACATCACGCCCTCCTCGATCAGGCCCTCCGCGACGGCCTCGGAGATGCCGCCGGCGCGGATGACCTCACTGATCGTGTAGATGTGGTGCTTGTGGCCCTGCCGGGGGTGCTCCAGCGTCTCGACGTTCATCCCCAGCGAGGTGCCGTAGACGCTCGTCTCGATGTCGTGGACGGCGAAGCCGTTGCCCGCAGAGAGCATGTCGACGTAGCCCTCGCGGACGAGGCGCGCGAGGGCGTCACCCGCGCCGGCGTGGATCAGCGCCGGGCCGGCGACGACGAGGATCGACCCGTCGTCGGCGGTCGTGGCTTCGATCTCCTCGGCCACGTCCGCGATGAGCGTCCGCGAGGGGCGCTCGCTGGAGACGCCGCCCTGCATGAAGCCGAAGGGGCCGCTCGAATCGCGGGGCCGATCCGGCGGGCGCACGCGGATGCCCGTCTCGCCGGTGACGACGAGGTCCCCCGCCTCGACGGCGTTGAGGACCGCCGTCCGGGCGCGGCCGGCCTCGGGGTCGACGACGACCGCGCAGTCCATCTCGATGTCGTCGACGGTGAGCCACTCGCCGTCGATGCGGACCTCCGTCGGGTGGTTCGTCGTGGAGTAGAACCCCTCCGGGACCACGCTGTCGGCCGGTGCAGGGGTGAGCGAGGCGTCCACCGGGTCGGGGATGTTCGCCCCGTTCTGGTGGAGTTCGTGGACGATGCTCCGGAGGGTCCCCTCGTTTGCGGCCTCGACTCGCAGGCGGCAGTAGGACGGCTCCGTCTCGCGCTTCCCGACCCGGAACGCCTCGACCTCGAAGGAGCCACCCATGTCCATGACCGTGTTGAAACACCGGGCCAGCGTGTTGGAGTCGATGATGTGCCCCTCCAGTTCGACCACGCGAGCGACTGCCATACCCGACGGACGGCGGGCGGCGGGATTAGCGTTTGGTCGCCCAGAGCCGCCCGGCGTCGAGGCGGAGGTAGTGCGCGAGCGTCCTCGTGAGGCCATCACGTTCGATCCGGCGCCCGGAGGTCTCCGCGAGGACCGCGGGGCAGTAGCCCGTCGGCTCGGTCCGACCGAGGCGACGGCCGAACGCCGTGTCCTCGTTAGGTACGTCCGGAAATCCCCCGGCGGCGCGGTAGGTCGACCGCTCGACGACGAAGTTGAAGCCCGGCAGCACCGGCCGGTCGAGACGCGGGAAGACGTGGTTGATGACCGCTTCCATCGCGACTGCGCGGGCCGGCCCGGTGACCCGACACCACGAGGAGGCGGCGGCCAGCCCCTCGCTCTCGGCGTAGGCGAGTACCGCGTCGAGGTGCCACGGCCGGAGGACCGTGTCGGCGTCGACGAAGACGAGCCACTCGCCCGACGCATCGCGGGCGCCGAGGTCCCGGCCGCGGCCGATGCCGCCGCGGTGCTGATGGACGACTCGGGCGCCGTGCTCGCGGGCGACCGCCGCCGTCGCATCGTCGCTGTCGCCGTCGACGACGACCGTCTCGACGTCGCGGTCGGTCGTCTGCGCCGCAACGCTGTCCAGCGTTCGGGGGAGGGAGTCGGCCTCGTCTTTCGCGGGGACGACGACGCTCACCGAGGGCGCCATGTCACTCCTCGCGGTAGCGGGCGTGCCAGTCGCCCAGTTGGCCGCGGATGGCCCCCGTCGCGCTGCCGACGTTCAAGAGCTGGTCCCCCTCGTCGACCTTCGCGTGCACGTCCTCCATCCCGAAGGTGAGGTTGCCGACCGGCACGCCCGCCGCCTCGGCCGCCGACCGGACCGTCTCCACCGCGTCTTCGACCTCGGGGTGGGACACCTCGCCGGGGTGGCCAAGCGAGACAGAGAGATCGTTCGGCCCGACGAACACGAAGCCCAGTTCGGGCACGTCGAGGATCGAGTCGATGTTCTCGACGCCCGCGACCGTCTCGACGGTGACGCCCACGACCGTCTCGCGGTCCTCGGTCGCGGGGTAGTCGGACACGGCCCCCCACTTCGCCGCGCGCGGCCCCGCCATGCCGCGGGTCCCCGGTTCGCCGTCGTGCGTGAAGCGGGCCGCCTCCACAACCGTCTCGGCCTCGGCGGCCGTCTCGACCCGGGAGACGAAGAGGTTCCGCACGCCCGCGTCGAGGGCCTTCCGGACGAGCGAGGGGTCCGCGTCGGGGATGCGGACGAGGAGTTCGGTGTCGCTCGCGTCCGCCGCCCGGAGCATGTCGGCCATGTCGTCGGCGTCCCACGGCGACGGCCCGGCGTGCTCGTAGTCGACCCAGACGAAGTCGAAGCCGAGTTCGCCGAGCAGTTCGACCACCGTGGGGCTGTACACGTTGTCGAGGACGCCGAAGGCGGCCTCGCCAGCGTCGAGCGTCTCGCGCAGGGCGTTGCCGCGCGGTTCAGAGCGCATGGCGGTGTATCGTCGGGCGCGCCCAAGAAACCTTACCCGAGCCGTGGCCGAACTGTCTTGTAGCCGGCCCTCGTTCGGTCGGGTGGCCGATGACGATGGGTTCTCCCGAGCCGGTCTCGGCAACCGGCGACGACGAACCCTATGAGTGCCGAGGCCACGAAACTAGTGCTAGTTATTTAAGAATTTGTTTACAGGTGTTTAATTGGAGGTGCGGTGTTTAAATGTCTGGTTGGAAATCGTCCAGCGGTCTCAGCGACGATACTGCGTTGGTGAAGCTGTATCCATCTGTGAACCACAAGGAGGAGTGGCAGGAGGAAGCTGAGGAACGAGATACGTCCCTGAGCCGGTACCTACAAGAGTTAATTCAGGAAGCACGATATCTACGAAGGCAAGGACAGTTGAAGCTGGGCGACCGGAGAAAAGTCGAAGAACTCCAAGAAGAAATCGAGGAGTTGGAAACGCAGTTAGAGAACCGGTCCACCCAACAGGTCACCCCCGAATCCACCGGCTTGGTAGATGAGGAACTCGTCGCGGACGTACTATCCGAGAACTACCAGTCACTGGACCAGCTCCTCCAAGAACTGGTGACGCATCCGGAGTTCCAACGACAAGTCCGACTCGACCTCGAAACCGCATTATACAGCCTCGGAGACGATGCGGAGGCCGTCTTCCGCCGTGGCAAAGGCTGGAAAACCAGTGATGGAGGTGATCAGTGATGGCGGACGACTGGTACAAAACCCAATACGAAAACAAACACAGCCAGATCAACGAGTTCCTCCAAAGCAAGGAAACCACAGGTCGAAGCCCCAGAACCCTAAACGAGTACAGCCGCGTACTAAAACGGTTCTTCCACGAACACTTCCCAGAACTAGCTCCGGAAGACGTGGAGGTCCGACAAATCGAAGAATACCTCCACATCCTCAACAACCGAAGCCTCAGCCAAAACACCAAACGCCGATACCTCGAAAGCTTGTCCGCGTTCTACAGCTGGGCAATGAAACGACCCCGGTACACCGAAATCACCGGAAACCCCGCCGCAGTCGTACTCGAAGAAATACCTAAACAAATACGAGACCGGCCAGACTGCGCCACCTGGGAAAACGCAAAGAAAATCGTCCACCACATAGACGACCCACGAGACCAAACCGTCGCCACCCTGCTAGCGAAAACCGGATGCCGAGTCACCGAAGCACTCTCCATCACCGAAGACGACCTCCTGCTCGACACCGGCTTCATCCGATTAACCAATAGAAAAGGCGGAAAACAAACCGTCGTACCCATAGATGACGAGGCCATTCAAATGGTGGAGCGACTCCAGTTCATCTCTCGAAACCAGTCCGAACACGTGTTCGCCTCCACACGCACCGGCAACCAACTAACCCGCGAACGAATCCGGCGAAAAGTCCGAGAAGCAGCAGTCAACGCCGGCGTAATGAATGAAGGCGAAACCACGTTCCACCGAAAATTTACGCCTCACACCTTCCGCACCGTATTCACCACCTTGATGCGGAACCAGGGAATGAAAGACCACACCCTCCAGTACATCCGAGGAGACTCCGAGTCTGAGACAATGGACATCTACACACGAGTCGATAGAAACGAAGCACGAGAAGAATACCTCGACTGTATCCAACCACTAGATCTCTAAAGAGACCACGTACTGCCTTCCCCCTCCATTTCTGCCTGGGCCTGGGGAAAATTCACAGTACAGTGTACAGTCGTAGCCGGTTTCCGGGCTGTTTCAACGCTGTTTTCCAGGGCTGGATAACCGGGTCCGGGCCTGTTTATAGACTGTTTCTCTGGACTGCGTGTTTTCTTTCTGGGCTGATTTGGAGGCAGGTTTCTGGACCTGGAGTTTTTAGTCTTCGAACAGGTTCTGTGCTCTACGGTAGATAGGTGCTCCGAGCCAGTCCCGGTTTTCCGCCAGGTTTTCCAGCCGGTTTACTGCTTCTTCCCGGCTGAGAACGTTTCTCTGCACGAGTGCTTTCAGGACGATGGGCGAGATCGCTACTTTGGAGGCGGCTACCGTTTGCAGTTCGGGGAGCGCTCGAAGGTCGTCGGTGATCAGGAACTCGGCGTCTATTTCTTTGGTTAAGAGTGCGCAGCTTCCTTCCCCTTGGTCGACTCTGGAGGATTCAAATTCACCGCGGACCTGATGAGTGGTTATTCTGTCCAGGTTGTTGATTACTGTCTCTGCGGCTTCTCCGTGACGGTCGTCGTATTCACTTGTTTCCTCCAGTTCTTCAACCACGAGTTCTGTGGTTTGGACGTCGAACTCTGTTAGGAAGGTGTCGAGGGATTCGGCTGTGGTGAGTGAGATTAGTGCGGAGGTGTCGGCGACGATCATTTACTTCTACGTCGTTAGAGTTCGGCGAGTTCGTCGGCTAGATCTTCGCCTTGGTCGAGAATGGATTTTGAGGCCCGGACGGATTCAGCGTCCTGCCGTCCGATGAATTCTTTCAGGACTTCAAAGCTGATCTGGTCATCAAGGTAGAGTTCGACGACTGCTTCTTTGAACTTCTCGTCGTCTTCGACCTCCTCCAAGTATTCTTGGAGTGCTTCGACGATGATTTCGGTCCGGTTCTTGTGCGTGACTTCAGCGGCTACGTCTGCTTTTTCCAGTAGTTCGTCCGGAAGCCGGAAATTGACCCTCGTCGTCATACTGTACATACATTGTACCCACACACTTATAAGTGTTAGCCGGAGAGACCACCGGTTCCTGAACAGACCGCAACCAACATAATGACGGTATATTTATAAAATTACTAGACAATATGTAAGATAAGGTGGTTTGTTTTTGGAGCACAGCACGGGAAGCATCACAGTCAAAGCCGAGATCGAAGAATCCGAAAACCAGATCAAAACACTGAGCGACATAATAGACAGATACGAAGACCTCAGCAACAAGCTAAAAGAGCACATCTACGCCGTCTACCTCAACAACGCCAACGAAGAAATCGGCGACGAACTCATCGGACTCGGCAAACTCGGCCAAGCCTCCCTCGACATCCAAGACATCGTACAGACTGCCGCACTCGTCAAAGCTGGAGCCGTCATCCTGGTACACAACCACTCCTCAGGAAATACCGAGCCCACAGAACAAGACATCGAAGCCACCGAAAAAATCCACAACCTTCTCAACCAACTCGACGTCAAACTCCTCGACCACGTCATCATCTCCCAAAACAGCCACCACAGCATGAAACAACACCACAACGGATCCTTCAAATAAAAAATCTAACAGACTAACACATTACCAGACCACTCCCGCGATGAACACAGAACAGATACTCCAAAAATACGGGCTAACCCGAGACACCGCCACACAGTACATCGACGCTATCACTCGAAGCAACCAAACCGAGACAGCAGAAGAACTCGACGTCTCGCGCGACACCATCAACCGCTACAAAAACGCCTTCTCCAAAATGAAACCCAAAGAACGCACACTCCTCATCGCCACACTACTACAAGAAAAACTCCTACAAAACGCTGCCAACAGCGATTAGCGCACTAATATGGAGACGAACAAGCACATAACGTCCCCCGGTTTTAAATCATTGACACACCGTATTATCTGGTAACAACCCCGGGTAGTTTCAATATTGAAACGTCGAGATCTCCTCTCCTCGGTTGCCGGCCTAGCTGCTACCGTCAGTATGGCGGGCTGTAGCAATCAGGATGCTACCGGCCAAGACTCACCGCAGACCTCTAACCGTGAAACGGCGACCTCTGAAACACAATCCAACACTGAAACAACGAACACAACTCAATCAACCAGCGTCCAGGACCATGCGGCGGAGATATCTGAGTTCTCTCTGAATGCTGGCGATGTACTCCCTATTCTAACCGAAGCAAACGTCGACAGCACTGCCACTGTCAAACTCGATGTCCGTGACCAGGACAAACTGGAGCAAGTGTTAATCGAATACCGGAACCAGTACCGGGCAGAAGAACCCAGAACCCGGACACTGTTCGACCGTTCCAAAGGCGAGTTTGAAAACACTGTAAACGGCGAAATGGTTCCGATCAGCCAGGAATTCCCACAACGCCTGATCTCACCCAAAGAAAACAGTTTCGTAGTAGAAGTCGAAGACCGGGAAGGAAACACATACACACGTGAACAAGAAATACATCCACAGACACAGAGCTGGAAAGTCGACACACCATACAGCAACTACTCTACAAGTCGTGAATGGGATAACCTGTCTTTCGACCGGGAAGAAATGCTGGAGTTGAGACAGGAATGGAACAACGGAATGACCTATCAGAATTTGATTGAGGATCTTGACACCCGTGATGCTTCAGAGGAAGAGATAGAAGAAATCCGTGAATTCTACGATGGTAACAAAGTAGGTCGAAGATTCCCTAACTGGTCCGAAGGAGACTATGGAAACTGGAATCTCCAAGACTTCCAAAACACCAAAAACATACAGGATATACTACTCTGGGGAAACGCAGCTCTACAGATGCACTACCTCAGAAACCTGGAAATAACCAACTGGAGCACAGAAAACGACCACTTCGCCGCAACACTAGAAACACTGGTCAACGACCTCCACGACGGAAACCCCGACGACGAAGACATCATCAAAACATCATACGTCAACCAAGGAGGACACGGAACAGTAATCGCATACGCCGACACAGAAAACCCAGAAATAGAAGGAGAAAACAAATGGCACTGGGTCGACACCACCAGCGAAGCCATCTTCTCCACCCAAAGACTCGACAAACTACCACACGGCGGATACAACCCATTCATCCAAGGATACCAAGGAAACCAACAAGTCAGCGAGGGCGAACTGGTGAAACTCTCCGGTGAAATACAGGATGCCGGCGAGAAGATCACCGCCCCGGTCCAGTCCACGCGGTGTACGGTGGCCGTGTGGAAGGTGGCGACGCTCCGCCGCTACGACGGGTTCAATGTCAACTCCTACTGGTCCATCGAGGGCGTCGGAATCGACGCCGGGACGCTGGTGATCGCGGGTGAGGGCCACGAAACCACGGTCAGCGACGTCAGCAGAGAAATCCCGCTGAGCGCCACCGACGAGGTCAGACACCTGCTCGGATCGACCGAGAATTCAGTGCTCGATTCGGTCGCGGAGGAACTCGACTCGCCCGACTTTGAAGACAGGCGGCCACCGGGGGAGGAGTGGGCAGAGCGATACCACGACCTCGGGAATCGGATCGATTTCGACGCGAAACCCGCCGATTCGCCGGGGATTCTCGGTCGGATCCTGAACGCCATCCGAACCCCGGAGGGAACGGTCCAATTCCAGGAGACGACGATGAGCGCTGGAGAGACGGTCACGGTGGTCGGGAGCGCGGGACAGAACGGAGATGTGCGACTACGGGGGAGCGGGGAGGTCGATCCAGTCATCACCCGGTCCTCGCTGTCGGCGTTCGAAGGAACCCGCCGACGCGCGGCCCTGATACAACTGTACGGTATCCCTCTCTTCGTCACGGCGCTCTGCTCGCTGGCCGGGGTTGGGGTGTTTCTCAACCCGTGACAGGAGGTGGAGCCATGGACCGAGGGCTTCAGCCCGCCTGTCGGGAGGTGAACTCTGAGGGGGCAGGTGGCCACCGCTATGGGCCAAAGCAGTACACACGCCGAGTCTCGGGAGGGAGAGGGGTGAACAGAAGGGACGCCCGGTGAGGAAGACAGCCCCTTACTGCCACGCGGGGGCGGTTACGAGTCCTCGTTCTGCCGAACGTCCCCCATCCGCTCGGCGTAGTCCCAACTGAACAGCTCCTCGGGCGCGATTCGAATCAGGACCTCCTCGCGATCAGCGCGGAGGAGTTCGCGGGCCAGCTCCGAGTCGATCCCGCCCAGATACCGCTCCACGAGGTCGCGCAGGACCTCGGTGCCACCCGTCTCCGCGACGGTCGCGGCGCCGTACCCCCTGACGCCTCGGTACGGGATGTCGTTCGTCGACACGTCGATGGCGACTGCCGGCTCGCGGCGGAGAAAGCGCACCACGTCGGCGTCGGCGCGCGTCGCACACTCGAAGGCGCCGTCGCGGTAGCGATACCAGAGGGCGACGGGCCACAGCGACCCGTCCGGTCGGCGGGTGGTGAGCCGGATCGGGACCGCCGTCTCCGTGAGGAACGCCGCGAGTTCGGCCTCGTCCCACGCGCCGCGGAGTTCGGGCATGGCCCGAGCCTCGACGGGCGGGGTCAAAAATCCCGGCCCGCGCTACTGGTTGGTGGACACCACTTCGACCACGTCGCGGTGGTCGAGGACCGTGTCGGCGCCGACCTGCCGGTCGTTGCGGCAGTCGATGCCGTGGAGGAAGCCGTCGCCGATGTCGCTGTGGAGGTGGTAGGCGAAGTCCTCCGCCGTCGCCGACTCGGGCAGGAGGAAGCAGTCCCGGAAGGGGCCTTGCGACCAGTTGCCCGACGCAGAGCCCGGGAAGACGGCTTTGAGGTCGAGCACGTCGAAGGCCGCGGCCTCGAGCGCGCGCTGGACGCCGGTGCCGCCGAACTCTCCGACGAACTCGCGGATCTGTTCGAGACCCGCCGCCTTCTCGGCCGGGAGGTCGGCGGTGATCTCGAAGCCGTCGTCGCCCGGCGTGTAGTCGACGGCGCCCTCGGCCTTCGCGTTCTTCAGCGCCTTCTCCGCGTGCGCGGAGACGGGGACGAACTCGAGGTGGTCGTAGTCGGGGTCGGCCGTGATCTCGGCCCAGTTGTCCTGTGCGGTCTCGGTGTCCATCTTGTTCGCCGCGACGACCATCGGCTTCGTGCGCCGGCGGATCTCGCGGGCGAGCGTCTCCTTCTCCTCGGCGTCCCAGTCGAGGGGCGCCACGTCGAGGCCGACGGCGAGGATGACCTGCTTGATCTCGGCGGCGGCGATGCCGAAGGCCGAGAGCTGTTCGGCCAGCACGTCCTCGGGGTCGGGGTCGGCCATGTGCTGGTTCTCGTAGCGCGTGATGCCCTTCTCCAGCACGTCGAGGTACCACGCGTCGAGTTCGGCTTCGAGGAAGTCGATGTCCTCGCGGGGGTCGTGGCCCTCGGTGGCTTCGCCCTCGATGTCGGTCGTCCCGGAGAAGTCGACGACGTGGACCAGCACGTCCGTCTCGTTGAGGTCCGTGAGGAACTGATTGCCGAGGCCCCGGCCCTCGTGGGCGCCGGGCACGAGGCCGGCCACGTCGACCAGTTTGACCGGAACGAAGCGGGTGCCGTCCTCGCAGACGCCGACGGACGGCTCGCACTCCTCGTCGAACTCCGGGGCCGCGCAGTCGGTCCGCACGTACGCCTCGCCGACGCTGGGGTCGATCGTCGTGAACGGGTAGGCCCCCTCGGGCACGTCGTTCATCGTCGCCGCGTTGAAGAACGTCGACTTGCCCACGGAGGGCTTGCCGACCAGACCGATCCGATAACTCATTGCCGGACGGAGGAGCCAGGGGCCTAAACGGATTACTACTGGCCGCGCGGTGTGGGGATCGCTCCCGAGGGGCAGACGCCGGGACTGCCCGACTCTGGCCCGTCCGGGTGTGCTTCCGAGGATCGGTCGGAAGTGACTCGCTGTGCCGACCGTTCGTGGACAACTGATTTCTCTCTCGGACCGTGAAATTACGTTCGTTTGCAAAAAACCGGTACGAGAAAACAGATACGGAACCCTTATCCGTGAGAGCTGCCTTGCTATATTTGCAATGGCAAACGGTAAGGTTGACTTCTTCAACGACACGGGCGGCTACGGTTTCATCGAGACTGACGATTCTGACGACGACGTGTTCTTCCACATGGAAGACGTTGGCGGCGAGGATCTGACCGAGGGAACTGAGATCGAATTCGACATCGAGCAGGCCCCCAAGGGCCCGCGCGCGACGAACGTCGTTCGCGTTAACTAACGTTTCATCACGTCGCCGTCAGGCGACGATGTAACGCTTCGTTTCTTTCGACGCTTCAGTCCGAAGCGACGCGGCCGTCTCCGGCGGCACAGCTGACGGGGATCGGTCGACCACTCACTCCGACGACGAGCGGAACGCTCGCACGGTGTCCCGTTTCCCCTCGCGCACGGCGGCCTGTTCGAGGCCGACGCCCTCGAAGACGGCGCGCCAGTCGCGGTGGTAGAGCGGGAACTCGTCGTTGACGTGGCTCACGTCGGCGCCGTCCTCGCCCTCGTTCTCGACGGTGACGAGCACCTCGCCCGTACAGCGTGCGATCTCGGCGAACACCCAGTCGGCCTCGGGGTGGACGTGCTGGAGCGTCTCGACGGAGAACACCGCGTCGAAGCGGTCGTCCGCCACGTCGCCGATCACGTCCTCGATGGCGTCGCAGTAGAACTCGCCCGACGCCCGGAGGGCCGGGTACTCCTCGGCCATCACGTCGAAGGCCTCGGGATTGACCTCGATGCCGGCGAGGTCGGCGTAGCCGTTGTCGGCGAGGTGCGCGAGGTGCCGCCCCGAACTGCACCCGAGTTCGAGGACGGCCCCGTCCGGCCCGACGAACCGGTCCAGCAGGTCCAGGACCGCGTCGCTGCGCTCGTCGGGCCCGTAGTACGCGTAGTAGGCTGGAGAGTACTCGCCGGACCGTTCGGCCCACTCGCGGCGCACCTCGTCTGAATCCACACCGGACAGGGGCGCGGCGCCTATAAAGCGTCGTCGGCCGAGCGTGCCCCGTGGGTGCTCGTCCCACATACGGTGAGTTAAGTAGGGCGAACGCGACCGGTCGGACGAGTACCACACCGGGCCCGAACTATGTCAGGAGAGTACGACTTAGTCATCGTCGGCGGGGGAATCAGCGGGGCATCGCTTCTGTACACGGCCGCGAAGTTCACCGACATCGAGCGAATCGCCCTCATCGAGAAAGAGTCAGAGATCGGGGCGATCAACACCCACCGGACGAACAACTCCCAGACGCTGCACTTCGGCGACATCGAGACCAACTACACCTACGAGAAGGCGGCCTCTGTGAAGGAGGGCGCGGAGATGCTCGCCGGCTACCTCGAGAACGTCGACCCCGAGCGGGAGATGCACAGCAAGCGGAGCAAGATGGTCCTCGGGGTCGGCGAGGCCGAGACCGAGACGCTCCGGACCCGCTACGACGAGGAGGGCTTCGGCGACCTGTTCCCGAAGCTTCGCGAGATCGAGCGCGAGGAGATCGGCCAGATCGAGCCGAAAGTCGTCGAGGGCCGCGACCCCGACGTCGACATGCTCGCCCTCCAGACGCCCGACGGCTACGTCGTCGACTACGGCGACACGGCCAAGTCCTTCGTCGAGGCCGCCGAGGAGGAGGACGGCGTCGACGTGTTCACCGGGACCGCGGTGACGGACGTGACCGACCGCGGGGACGACTTCGTCGTCGACACGAAGCGCGGCCGCTTCGAGTCCGACGTGGCCGTCGTCGCCGCCGGCTGTCACAGCCTGCAGGTCGCCCAGGAGATGGGCTACGGCGAGCACCTCTCCCTGCTCCCGGTCGCGGGGAGCTTCTTCCTCGCCGACGACCTGCTGAACGGGAAGGTGTACACGCTCCAGATGAAGAAACTGCCCTTCGCGGCGGTCCACGGCGACGCCGACGTGTACGACGACGGCGTCACGCGCTTCGGCCCGACGGCGAAGGTCGTGCCCACGCTCGAACGCGGCCGGCTCTCGACGATCAGCGACTTCCTCGACGTGTTCGGCCTGCGGCTGGCTGCCATCCTGAGCTACGTCAACATCCTCGCCGACCGCATCCTGCTTCCCTTCGTCATCCGGAACCTCGTCTACGACCTGCCGGTCGTCGGCAAGCGCGCCTTCCTCCCGGACGTGCAGAAGGTCGTCCCCAGCGTCGAGCTATCGGACATCGACCGCGCGAAGGGCTACGGCGGCGTGCGGCCCCAGATCGTCGACACCGAGCGGAAGTCCCTCGACATGGGCGAGGCGAAGCTCACCGGCGACGACATCATCTTCAACATCACCCCCTCGCCGGGCGCCTCGACCAGCCTGAAGAACGCGAAGCGCGACACCGAACAGCTGATGGAGTTCTTCGACGGCGAGTACGAGTTCGACGAGTCGGCGTTCCGCGAGGCGACCATCGAGAACTTCCCGCGCGCCTGAACGGTCGCACCAGCCGATTGTTTAACGGTCGTTCAGCATGTACCTCCCCCCATGAGCGAGTCGACGCCCACGGTGAGCGGAGACACCCACATACTCCACCGACGGGCGGTCCGCCTGCCGCTCCGGTCGGTCGCCGCCGAGCGCGGGTTCCACGAGAACATGGCGGTAGTGGCCGACTCGCTGGAAGAGAAGGCGGCCATGATCGCCGACCCGGAGGTCCCCCTGCTCGACGCCTACGAGCGCCAGCGCGAGCGGATCGCGGAGACCTACGAGCGGAGCCTCGAACGGTTCGTCGGCCCGGAGTACGAGTGTGCCGCTCGCGACTTCCGGACCGGCGAGCGCGACGACGGGGTCGCCGCCATGGCGGCGTACTTCCTCGAGGCGCTGTGGCGCCTCCAGCAGATGTACACCGTCACGGAGACGACGTTCTTCCCGCTCATCCTGCGCTACCCGGAGTCGGTGACGATCAACGTCCGGTTCACGAGCGCTCACCTCGGCGACAGGGGCGTCCGCTACGAGTCACCCTCCCACAGCGAGGAGGACCTCGCGGAGTACGAGGAGGCCTACCACGACGACAGCCGCGTCTCGCAGCGGCGCGCCGCCGAACAGATTGCAGCGTCGGCGGACGTGATCCGCGCGGAGTTTCCCGACCCCGCCGCGGTCCCCTTCGAGGAGCGGAAGACCGGCGGCATCGTCAGCGCGGCCGGGCGCCGCGGCTCGGAGTTCACGTCTGCTGTGGAGACCGTCGCGCCGGACCTCGACCGCTTCGAGCAGGTGCCGGACGGGCCGTGTCTCGTCGACGCCGGCCCGGAGGCCGAGCGGACGGAAGCCGCGTGGCTACCGGACGACGCGCTCGTGATATAAGAGAGAGCCTCAGTCGATGTGGCCTTCGCGCCGAAGCTGGTCCGCGTCCTGCCCGGAGTAGCGCCACTCGATGTTGGCCTTCTCGTCCTGCCAGTCCCACGGTTCGACGAGGACGACGTCGCCCTCGCTGATCCACGTTCGGTACTTCATGCGGCCGGGAATGCGGCCCATGCGGTTCTCGCCGTCCTCGCAGCGCACTCGAACGTGGTTGCCCCCGTTGTGTTCCGTCACGACCGCAAACTGCTCGTCCTCGTTTGGCATCCGGAGGTTCCGGCGCCCTGAATCCTCACTCACAGTTGATGAACGTGACGCAGCGACTTAAATGGACGGCGACGCGTGGTAACGGGCCCCACCGGCGCGGCCCGACCGCCCGTCTCGCAGGGGCTTTACGCTCGGGGCGCCTGACGTCCGTATGGACTACGATCAGGCGCTCGACCGCGCACACGACGCGCTCCCCGAGCGGCCGGCGGCGGACGAGGCACGACTGTCGGTGCCGGACGCGACGGCGCAGGTCGACGGCGCGTTCACGCGGTTCACCAACGTCGACGACGTGGCTGACGCGCTCTCCCGCGACGCGGAACACCTGCACCGGTTCGTGCAGCGCGAACTCGGCACGAACGGGCAGTTCGACGGCCAGCGCGCCCGGTACAACGGCTCCTTCGACGGGACAGAGTTCGACGCCGCGGTGGAGCGCTACGTCTCCGAGTTCGTCACCTGCTCCGAGTGTGGGCTCCCGGACACGAAGCTCGTCACCGAGGACGGCGTGGACATGCTCCGGTGTGAGGCCTGCGGGGCGTTCCGTCCCGTCGAGAAGCAGTCCCGCAGCACCGGCGGGAGCGACGACGGCCCCGAGATCGAGGAGGGTTCGACCTACGAGGTCGAGATCACGGGGACGGGCCGGAAGGGCGACGGCGTCGCCGAGCGTGGCCGCTTCACCATCTTCGTCTCGGGCGCTCGCGAGGGCGACACGGTCGAGGCGCTGATCGAGAGCGTGAGCGGCACGCTCGCCTTCGGCCGCGTCGTCTAGGCGCCGCGCGCGACCGCGAGCAGTCCGATTCCTGCGATTGCGACCCCGCCCAGCAGCGCGGACGGGTCGCCGACCGCCGCGAACGCAACGGGTCCGAGGGTCCGCCCCGCGAAGGAGGCGCTGACTCGCAGGCCCAGCGCACCGGCCCGGGCCCCGGCGGTGCTCCGGTCGCTGATCGCCGCGTCGACCGCGGGGAGCGACAGTCCCACGCCGGCCCCGTGGACGACGACCGCGGCGGCGACGCCGACCGGCGAACCGGCGAGCCAGACGCCGGCCATCCCGACCGCGTAGCAGCCGTGGCCCGCGGCGATCAGCGCCCGGTTCGAGACGTGGCTGCCGAGGCGGCCGCCCGCGAGGGAGACCACGAACGCGGCGCCCATCCCGGCCGTGACGATGGCGCCCACGCCCACCGAGGAGAGGCCGTACTCGCCCGCGAGCAGAAACGGGACGGTCGTCAACACCACCCCGAGGAGGAAGGCGTCGGAGAGAAACGCGGACAGGTACAGCGGCCACCGGTCCAGGGTGGCGACCGCGCCGAGGGCCGCCCGGAGCCGACTCGGCGCGACGGCGGGCCGGTGGGTCGAGTCGATGGCCACGTGCGCGACGAGCGCCACCGGGAGCGCGACGAGGTACGCGAGGAAGGGCGCGTTCCACGACACGGCGGCGAGCGCGCCGCCGACGAGGGGATAGACCGCCGCACCCGCGGAGAGCGCCGCAACGTTCCAGCCGAGGGCAACCCGCCGGCTCGCGCCCTCGAAGCGGGCGCCGAGGATGACGACGGCCGTGACGAAGACGCCCGTCGCGGCCACGCCCTGTACGACACGGATCGCGAGCGCCGCGGCAAAGGTGGGTGCGGCGGCGATGGCCCCGCCGGTGACGCCGAACCCGACGAGCGAGCCCACGAGGACGCGCCGCGGGCCGACCCGGTCGGCGACGGTCCCGACGACCGGCGCCAGCACGACGCCGGGGAGGAAGTACGCCGAGACGAGGAGGCTCGCCGTCGCGGCCGTGAGGCCGAACGCGTCCCGGATGGCGGGGAGCGCGGGGCTGACGAGCGGGACCCCGAGCGGCGCGACCAGCGTGCTCAGCAGGACGGCCGCCACCGTTCGAGAGCGCCCCGGCTCCATCGGCTCATCACGGGGGCGGCGGACGGAAAAAGGAGGCGGGGACGGTCAGCGCGTCGCGAGGTCCTTGAACGGCGTCGTGTGCCCCGCGCCGGAGAGGATCTCGTAGCCGTAGATCAGCATCGACCCGACGCCGACGACGAGGTCGACCATCATGAACGTCGATCCGGCGTCGGTGAGGAACGGCGTCACGAACAGGGCGAACCCACAGACGAAGGCGAGCCCGGACGCCCCGCGGTAGGGCACCATCCCGCTGGCCAGCGCGTAGGTGTAGTAGCCCGACGAGACCAACAGGAGGAGTCCGAAGGGGAGGTTGAGCATCTGCCCGTACTCCGGGGACGTGAAGATGAAGGGCGCGGCGACGACGAGGAGTGCGCCCACAGTCGCGATACCGCTCGTGACGTTGCTGAATCGTGTTGCTGACACGGAGATCACCAGATCGACCGGGGATACGATGGTTTCCCAAATAACGTTGGCGGAGGGACCACACTAAAGACGGCGGTGGCCCAATCGCCACCAATGACATTTCTGGTTCCCTTCGACGGGTCGGACCTCTCGGTGGCGGCCCTCGACCGCGCGGCGGAGTTCGCGGGCTACGCGGGCGAGACGCTCGTGGCGCTGACGGTGATCCCCGACGACCCGGCGTACGCCCGGGAGCGGGGCTGGGTGCGCTCGGACGAGCCGTTCGCGCCGGACCGAGTCGCGGGGCGGTTAGAGGGGCAGGTCGCGGAGGTCGCACCAGACGCCTCGTTCCGCTCCGAGGTGACCGAGAACACCGATCCCGTGGCGACGACGGCGATGGACGTGACCCGGGCCATCAGGCAGGTCGCCGCCGACGTGGGCGCCTCAGTGCTGTTCGTCGGCAGCGAGAACGCCGGGCGCGTCTCGACGCCGCTGACGAGCGTCGGCAACCCCATCTCGGAGGACCCGCAGTACGACGTGTTCATCGTGCGCCACGCCGACTAGTCCTCGGGGTCGAGCGCGATGGCGTTGATGCAGTAGCGCTTCCCCGTCGGGTCCGGGCCGTCGTCGAAGACGTGCCCGAGGTGGCCCCCGCAGTTCGCGCAGACGGCCTCGGTGCGCACCATCCCGTGGCTGGTGTCCTCGCGGAACTCGACGGCACCCTCCTTCGCGTCGAAGAAGGAGGGCCAGCCGTGGCCCGCCTCGTAGCGCGTCTCCGCGTCGAATAGCGCGGCGCCACAGCCGGCACAGACGTACGCGCCGTCCTCGAGGTCGAGCAGGTCGCCGCTGAACTTCGGCTCGGTGCCCCGCTCCCGCAGGACGTGGTACTCGTCGTCGGACAGTTCCGCGCGCCACTCCTCGGGCGTGTCGGGCGTCTCGCTCATACCCGTGGGTACGGGGCGAAGCGGGATATGAATTCGCGTCGCGTCACTCCTCGTCGAGGGGGAAGTCGAGGTCGTCCTCGGCCTCGCCGCCGTCGGCGGGGGCGCGCCGCTGGCTGGCGTCCGTCTCCGACTCGGCGGCGCGCCACGCCACCCCGGGCGCGTCCGGGAGGCGGGTCGCGGCCACGAGCGTCGAGACGAGGGCGAGGACGCCGAGGGCGTAGCCCGCGACCCCGAGCGGGCGCGTGGCCGCCGGGACGGCGAGGGCCACCCCCACGACTGCGAGCGCGGCGCCGCCGGCCCCGGCCCGAAGCACCTGTTCGGCGGCGACGCGCGAGAGGGCGACGAGGAGCGCGCCGGGAACGAGGAGGGCGCTGACCGTGCCCGCGACGATGCGGGCCGACGGCGTGCCCGCCGCGGCGAGCGCACCGGTCAGGGGGCGCCAGAGGCCGCCGGCGACGAGGAGCACGCCCGCGAGCAGGAGCGTGAGCCCCGCGTACCGGCCGAGCGCGCGGCGCCGGGCGGAGCCGAGTCGCGTCACGGAACCGATCTCGCGGGGCGGACACAAGTAACCGACGGTCAGACGGGGCGACGACCGAAGAACAGGCGGCCGCCGACGACGACGAGGACCACGCCGATCGCGACCGCCAACGTCCCGGTCTCGTAGACCCCCGCCAGCGACGTGGCCAGCAGCGCCCCCACGTTGACCCCCGAGGCCGAGAGCGCGGCCGCGTCGCCGTCGCTCGTCGCGGCCGCGCCGATGTGGCTCGTGGCGACGGCCAGCGCGATCCCACCGAGCAGACACCACGCCCCCACGATGACGACCCGCGCGGCGAAGCGGACCCCGGACACGTGCGGAGAGACGCGGCTCGGGACTTAAATCTGTGCCAATCGCCGACACACTTTACAGCCGGGGGGTAAAACGTGTAGACGATGTACGACGACGTCCTCGTTCCGACTGACGGCGGCGACGGGATGGACGAGGTGCTGGACCACGCCATCGCCATCGCGGGCGACCACGGGGCGACGGTCCACGGACTCTACGTCGTGAACAAGCGCCTCTACCTCGCCTCGGAGAAAGAGCGACAGGAGGACGTGGTCGCGGAACTCCGCGAGGAGGGCGAGCGGGCGGTAGCGCGCGTCGCAGAGCGCGCCCGCGAGGCGGGCCTCGAGGCGGTGTCCGAGGTGCGACAGGGCGTCCCGGGCCGCGAAGTGCTCGCCTACGCCGAGAGCGAGGGGGTCGACCTGATCGCGATGGGCTCCCACGATCCGACCGACCGTGACCGCCCCGCGACGCTGGGGAGCGTCGCCGACCGGGTGACGAACGAGTCCCCCGTGCCGGTGCTGACCGTCCGACTCGACGGCGACTGACCGCTGGCGACACCCTTTTCATCGCCAGTAGCCTACGAGAACTGTGAATCGCCGGACCTTCATCTCGGCCGCGGGCACCGCCGGAATCGGTGCGCTCGCGGGCTGTGCGGGCGTCCTCGGTGGCACCGGTGGCACCGACGGCTCGGACATCGAGACGACGCCGGGCCCCACGCAGGGCGACCGGCTTCCCGCGGATCAGTCCCCCGACGACGGCTACCCGCCGTCCTTCGAGGCCCAGCCCCCTGAACAAGATCTGGGGGAGGTCTTCTCGCCGTACAAAGTGAGCGCGAACAGCGTGATCAACGCCTCCGACACCGTGACGGTGTCGCTGGCGCCCATCGAGGCCGCGTACTACTGGTACGCCCGCGGCGAGGCCCGCTTCGTCGACGCGCGACCGCGGGTCAGCTACGACCGTTCGCACATCTACGGCGCGGTGTCCAGCCCCTACAACGACCCGATCGAGGGCACCGCTGTCGCGGACTGGCCGACTGGGGACCGCGTGGTCTGCTACTGCACCTGTCCGCACCACCAGTCCTCGATCCGGGCGGCGGAACTCCAGCAGTACGGGTTCGAGGAGGTGTACGTCATCGACGAGGGCTTCGCGCCGTGGCTGCAGGACCGCTCCTACCCGGTCGCGGGCGACGACGTGAGTGCGCTCCCCGAGCCGCTGTACATCGAGGGGCAGACGGACGCCGCCGAGGCGGGCCAGACCGTGTGGGCCTACGAGGTCGGCACCGACTACACCGAGGCGACCAAGATCGGCGACGACGGGAGCTACCGCCTCCAGCTCCGCGTCGCCGACCCGACCGCCGAGATCGAAGTCGAGACGCCGAGCTACACGGTGCGGGACACCCTCGACGCGCTCGTCTCGACGACGGTCACCGCGGACTACTGACCGGCGCGGGGGCTTCCCCGACACGTACTACTAATAGCGTCGCGGTCCTTCAATAGGAGAGTCCGCATGCCACAACGCAGTCAGGTCGCCACGAGCAAGGCGATCCATCGCCGAACCGGGAAGACGTTCTACGTGGCGACCAAGTTCCTCCCCAGCCGCGTGCGAACGGCGACCTACGCCCTCTACGGATTCTTCCGCGTGGCCGACGAGGTCGTCGACGACGCCGGCGACGCGTCCCCCGAGGCGCAACGTGACTCCCTCGAGGAGATCCGGACGGCGGTGCTCGGCGACGAGACGCCCGAGGATCCGGTGCTCGCGGCGTTCCGCGAGACGCGCGCCGAGCACGACATTCCCCGCGAAGAGGTCGAGCGCTTCCTCGACGCGATGGAGCAGGACGTGGCGACCGCCCGCTACGAGACGCTCGACGACCTCGAAGCGTACATGCGTGGGTCGGCCGTCGCCGTCGCGAACATGATGACGGCGGTGATGGACCCCGACGACGAGGAGACGGCGCTCCCCCACGCGCAGGCGCTCGGCGAGGCGTTCCAGTTGACGAACTTCCTGCGGGACGTGCGCGAGGACGTCGTCGACCGCGACCGGATCTACCTGCCTCGCGAGACGCTGGATCGCCACGGCGCCACGGTCGCGCAGATCGAGGCGCTCGACCCGTCGCCGGCGTTCCGGGCCGCGATGCGGGACCTCCTCGCGCACACCGAGCGGCGCTACCGGGAGGGGGTCGCCGGCATCCAGTTTCTGCCCGCAGACTGTCGGTTCCCGGTGTTGCTGTCGGCGGTGCTGTACGCCGACCACCACCGGTTGATCCGGGCGCAGAACTGCGACACGCTGTCGACGCGGCCGACGCTGTCGACGGCGCGGAAACTGTCGCTCGTGGCGCGCACCGGCTACCACTGGCTGCGCTGTGGCGACCCCGAGACCGTGTTCCACCGGGTCACCGAGGTCGATCGGTCCGCGCCCCGGACGCTCGGGCCGGGGAGCTTCGAGCCGATGCCCTGACTCAGGCGAGAGCGGCGACCCGGAAGTCGAAGCGGTCGGCCCGAATCAGCGCCGCGAGAAAGGCGCCGGCGACGGCCACCGCGACCCAGTTGCCGTACGCGACGTTTACGGTCCCCCACAGGAGCACGAAGCTCACGAGGTCGTCGAGCGCGAACTCGCAGGCGGCGAGGCGCGCTCGCACCGCGTCGGCGTCGAAGGTGGCCTCGACCAGCGCGATGGCCACGCCCGCGCTCAGGAGCCACCCCGCGTAGTTCGAGAGCGGGACGCCGTAGAATGGCCCGCCGCCCTCGTAGGCCCAGAAGCCGAGCGCCACGGCGCCGGGGTCGAGGACCAGATCGACCGCGACGACGACGGCGACGGCCGCGAGCGCCCGGACGAAGCGTGTCGAGCGGCCGCCGTCGAGCAACAGCACGAGCAGGTAGCTGTTGAGCACCAGCGGGAAGAAGAAGACGGGCAGCGCCGCGGGGACGCCGGCGATCATCGGCCCGAGCGAGACGCCGTAGGTGAACTCGCCGTAGGGCAGCCCCGTGGCGACGCCCACGACTTCGACCGCATAGGTGTAGGCCGTCAGCGCGAGGAGACCCGCGGCCTCCCGGCGGCCGACGAGCGGCGCGACGCCGGCGAGCAGGGGCGCACGCATCACCAGCGTTCCGGAGAGCACGAGGAGGGGGTTGAACCGCCACGGCGGCCCGACCCAGCCCTCGGCGCTCGCGACCAGCATCGCGGTCCCGACGAGCGGAAAGACGACGGCGATGGTGAACCGGTTCTCGCGGACGATTCGGTCGAAGGCCGCCTCGATCCGGCGGCGGTCAGCCATAGAACCTCCAGAGCCCCCCGAGCGTCAGCACCGCCCCGACGGCGGTGTTGAGCGCGGGGAACCACCAGTAGGCGCGGTCGACTGACACCGACGAGGCGGCGACGCCGCCGACGAAGACGGGGTAGACGGCCAGCAGCGCCCCGGCACGGGGGTCCAGAGCCGCGAAGACGGCCGCGGCGGCGACCCAGCAGGCCGCGACGTAGACGTAGGCCCCGCGCTCGCCGAGCCACGTCGCCGTCGTCTGGATGCCCGCCTCTCGGTCCGGCCCGATGTCCGGGATGGCGGAGAAGGTGTGCATCCCCATCGTCCAGAGCCACCCGCCCGCGACTGCCAGCGCCGGCGGCTGTGTGCCCGCGACGGCGACGTAGGCGGCCGCACCGGGGAGCGCGTACAGGCCGTTGGAGACGGAGTCGAGCAGCGGCGTCGTCTTGAACCGGGCGGGCGGCGCGCTGTACGCGACCGAGAGGAGCGCCCAGCCAGCGAGCCACGGCCACGCCGCCCGCGGGGTGACAGCGGCGACGCCGACGCCCACCAGCCCCGAGACGGCGACTGCGGCGGGGACGAGCGGGTCCCCCCGGTACCGCGTCTCCTTCTCCTCCTTCTTGGGGTTGTGCTCGTCCACGTCGCTGTCGAACACGTCGTTGACCCCGTAGAGCAGGACGTTCGCCGGGACGAGGAAGTACGCGAACAGCGCCACCACCGCCGGGTCGACGAGTGCGTCGACAGACGGGGCGCCGTGGGCGACGCCGACGAGGACCGGCCCCGCGAGGTAGAGCCAGAAGCGGGGCCGCGACAGCGTCAGGAGGTGGCGACCCCTACCGGCCATAGTCCTCCGCGACGTACCCGGCGGTGAGTTCGCCGCTGATGAGACACATCGGGACGCCGATGCCGGGGGTCGTGTTCGCGCCCGTGTAGTAGAGGCCGTCGAGGGTCGCCGAGCGGTGGGGCGGCCGGAACATCGCCGTCTGCGTGAGCGTGTGGGCCATCCCGAGCGCCGTCCCGTCGTAGCTGTTGTAGCGGTCCGCGAAGTCCGAGACGGAGAAGCGCTCCTCCACGACGATGCGGTCGCGGACGTCGACGGCGTTCTCGGCGAGGTCCGCGAGCACCGCGTCCCGGTACTGCTCGCGGACCGCGGGGCTGTCGTCGAGACCGGGCGCGATGGGCACCAGCACCATCAGATTGCTGTGGCCCTCGGGCGCCACCTCGTCGTCCGTCTCGGAGGCCGCACAGACGTAGTAGGCGGGGTCGTCGGGCCACGCCGGGTTCTCGAAGATGGCGTCGAAGTGGGGGTCCCAGTCCTCGGGGAGGACCAGCGTGTGGTGTTCGAGGGGGTCCACGTCGCCCTCGACGCCGAGGTACAGGAGGAAAGCGGAGGGCGCGTAGGTCCTGTCCGCCCAGTAGTCGGCGTCGTACTGGCGGTACTCGGGGGCGAGGAGGTCCTGCTCGGTGTGGGAGTAGGGGGCGTCGCTGACCACCACGTCGGCGCGGTGGCTGTCGGTCGCCGTCTCGACGACGAAGGAGCGGGCGTAGGGATCGATCTGCTCGACCGGTTCGCCCACGCGGGTCTCGACGCCGAGGTTCCGCGCGAGGGTCGCCACGCCCTCGGCGACGCCGTGCATCCCGCCCTCGGGGTAGTAGACGCCGAGGTTGAAGTCGACGTGGCTCATCAGGTTGTACAGCGCCGGGGTGTTGTGCGGCGACCCGCCGAGGAAGACCAGCGAGTACTGGACGATCTGTCTGAGCTTCGGGTGGTCGAAGTAGTCCGCGACGTGGTCGTCCATCGTCCCCAGAAGCGAGAGACCGCGGGCGCTCTTGGCCACCGCCGGCGAGAGGAAGTCCCGCAGTTCGGTGCGGTCGGCGTACACGAACCGCTCCATGCCGACCTCGTAGTTCTCCTCGGCCTGCGCGAGGTAGCGGTCGAAGGCGTCGGCCGCCCCCGCCTCGTAGGACTCGAAGGTGTCCCGCACGGCGTCGAGGTCGCCGGACATGTCGACGCTGTCGCCGTCCTTGAACAGGATGCGGTAGTGGGGGTCGAGCCGTTCGAGGTCGAAGAAGTCCGTCGGCTCGTGGCCGAAGGCGCCGAAGAAGCGCTCGAACACGTCGGGCATCAGGTACCACGAGGGCCCCATGTCGAAGGTGAAGCCGTCGCGCTCGAACGCGCTGGCCCGACCGCCGAGTTGGTCGTTTTTCTCCACCAGCGTCACGTCCGCACCCCGGTCGGCGAGGTGACACGCCGCCGAGAGGCCGCCGAACCCGCCGCCGACGACGACTGCCGACTGCCCCGAGAGCGAATCCATGTCGGGGGCCACTCCGGGGACGACCTTAAAACGCGGGTGGGCACACCGACAGGCTTATTAAAATTAGTCTCGTCGTTAACAATCAGATGGGACACACCGAATCAGGCTCCGGCGCGCGCGGCGAGACGGCGCTCGCGGTCGGGAGCGTCGTCGCGCTCGTCGCGCTGTCGGGGTACGTCGCCGTCGCCGGGTCGGCGACGAAGCTGCTGGGCATCAGTTGGGTCGCGTTCGCGGCCATGGCCGGCGGCGCGCTCCTCGGGTCCCGCGCCCACGCGGAGCACCCGCGGGGCCTCGTGTGGGGCTACGGCCTCGCCGCGGGCGCGATGGTGACGAGCGCGGCCGTCTTCCTCGTCCCGCAGGCCACGAGCGCCGCGCCCCGCGCCGGCGGCTTCGGCATCGCGGCGGGCCTGCTCGTCGGGTTCGCGGGCCACACCGTCGGCCACCGGCTGACGCACCTCGACCTACCGTTGGACCGCACGGTCGCGGAACTCAGCGCCCACGCCGTCTCGGCGGGCCTCATCATCGGCGTCGTCTACACGGCGATGCCGGATCTGGGACCGCTGCTGGGCCTCGCCATCGTCTCGCACAAGGGGCCCGCGGGCTACGCGGCCGCGCGGCGCCTCGTCCGCTCGGAGCGCCGGGTCGCGCCGATCCTCCTCCCCGCGAGCGGGGTCGGCCTCGCGGCGCTGGCCGTCACGGTCGTCCCGATCCCGGGCTCCGAGACCGCTCACGCGGTCGTCTTCGGCTTCGCCGCGGGCATCTTCCTCCACGTCGCGATGGACTTCCTCCCGCACTGTGAGACCGGCAGCGAAGTCCACGCCCACTGGGAGCAGAGCGGCCACAGCCACGAGATGCTCGACCGCCTCCGCATCCACGCCGTCGTCAGCACGGCGCTCGGCGCGCTCGCGGTGTACGCGGCGTGGGTCGCCGTGTAGGCCGGCAGCGTTATGGGGGGCTGCGGCGACTTTCAGGATCAATGACAGACCGACGCCGGTACCTACCGGCAGTAGTGATGCTTTCCGGCTTGGGGGTCGCAGCGCTGTACATCCGCGCCAACTGGGATCTGTTCATCCCCGTCGCGTCGTCGATCCAGTTTGCGTTCCAGTTGATGCTCGCGGGGACAGTCATCGCCGTGCTCCGCAACGAGGCCGGGGTCTCGACGTTCGGGGTCTTCGGCCCCGCCATCCTCGCGTTCGCGTGGCTGGAAGTGGGGCCGCTGTGGGGCTTTCTCCTCGTCGCCTACGTGTTCGTCGTGACGGCCTCGGCCCGTGCCTCCCTCCGGGGCCTGGACATGGGGACGCCTCACCGCGTCGCCACCCTGCTCGTCGTCGCGGGGATCGCGCTGTTCGTGATGGAGGCGGCGGGCCGCCTGCAGGGCATCCCCACCTTCGAGACGGCGCTCCTGTTCCCGGTCGTGCTGACGACGTGGTATGCCGAGCGGTTCGTTACGAGCGTCGCGGAGGACGGCTGGCAACCCGGCAGCCGACGCCTGGCGTGGACGCTCATCGCCATCACGGCGGCGTATCTGGTCGCCGGCTACGAGCCGCTGGTCGACGCGTTCGTTCGGACCCCCGAGGCGTGGGTCGGGGTGGCCGCGCTCAACGTCTTCCTCGGCGGTGCGACGAACATCCGCCTGACGGAGTACCTCCGCTTCCGGACGCTGCGTCGCTCCCTGGGCGCAGAGCGCGACGGCGTCCTCACGATGCGTGTCCGAAACCGGGATTTCATCAGCGAGTACAATCCGGCGGGGCTGATGAGCACCCTCGATAAGGTGCGCGTGAAGCGACTGTGTCACGGCCTGGAAATCCCGACACCGGAGACGTTCCTGCTCGTGGACGGCCGCTCGGACCTCGACGACCTCCGCGCGCTGCTGGCCGAGCGCGAGTCGTTCGTCATCAAGCCTGTCGGCGGCAGCGGCGGCCGGGGGGTCCTCGTGGTCAGGGGTCGCGCCGAGAACGGCGATTTCGAGACGAACCGGGGCCAACTACCCCCCGAAGCGGTCGTGTCCCACGCCCGCGACATCGTCTACGGCGGCGACGCGGACTACGGCGCGTGGGACCGCGCAATCGTCGAGGCAGTCGTCCACCCCGACGGGATCCTCGCGAACCGGGCCGTTGGTGGCGTTCCGGACCTCCGTGTCATCGTCTTCCAGGGGCATCCGATCATGGCGATGGCCCGACTGCCGACCGAGGAGTCGAACGGGACGGCGAACATCCACACCGGTGCGGTCGGCGTCGCCGTCGACGTGGCGTCGGGCGAGGCCAGTGGTGGCTTCCAGCAGACGCGCTCGCGCTTCCTCGATAGCCACCCGGACACCGGGGCGTCGCTCTCCTTTACCGTGCCTGACTGGGAGGAGACACTGACCGTCGCGGCCCGGGCCGCCACGGCGACGGGACTGGGCTACGCCGGGGTCGACATCGTCTTCGACGCCGAGCGGGGGCCGCTCGTGCTGGAGGTGAACCGTCGGCCCGGGCTGGGCATCCAGAACGCCAACATGGCCGGCCTGCTCGGGCGCCTCCGCTTCGTGGAGGACACTGCCGGTGGCGGGTTCGAGAGCGCGGCGGCGCGCGTCGAGCAGGCGGTGGCGTGGCACCAGGCGGACTGGTCGGCCGCGAACGTGGACGTCCCGCCGGTTACTGCGGCGACCGTGGAGGTGGAGCGATGAGCGCCCGCAAACCGCTCCCCTACGGCCGCCTGATGGCCGCGCTGTCCTGTGCCATCCTCCTGTTCGTGCCTATCGTGCTAGCCGGCGCCCCGGCCCTCTCGAAGAGCGCAGTCCCAGGCCCCTACACCCGGCCGGACGCCGTGCTGGCGTTCTTCGCGGCGGTGCCGATCGTCTTCACCCTGTTCGTCGTCTACAAGGTTGCCAAGTACCGCGGCTGGATCGAGACCGGCGCCGATCGGCTCTAGTTGTAGCCGCGCCACTGGTGGCCACAGTCGGTACACTTGAAGAATCGCGTCGGCGGTTCGTCGGCGGACGCCGTCTGCTTGAAGTAGTAGTACGCCTCGCCGTTGCCACAGTCCTCGCAGGTCTCGTCGTCGGTCGTGGGCTGGCCCTCGAACTGCACGTCCTCGGCCGTCTCGATCACGTCGCTGGTGTCCTGTGCCTCGCTGGTGACGAAGCCCTCGCTCTCCCCGCGGGCTTCGGTTTCGCCGCAGTCGGTGCAGACCCACCGGTCGCCCTCGGTCTTCATCATCGCGCCGCAGGCGTCACAGAAGCGCATCAGTCCATGCCCTCCAGTCTGTCCCGCTCGGCCACGACCGGACAGTCTCGCACGCGAAAGCGCTCCACATCCGCGAGTTCGATGATCTCGGTCCCCTCGTGGGCACAGGAGATGTCCGGCGGCTCCGAGAAGAACTTGCAGCGGTGACAGAAAGAGCGCTTGTCGACGACGCGCTCCCCGCTCCCCGAGGCCGCCTCTGCCGCCGCCCCCTCCGTGTCGTCGCCCGCGAGGCGCTCCCAGACCGCCTCGCTGTCCACCGCCACGTCCACGTCCTCGAAGGCCTCGTCGAAGACGTCGGGTTCGTCCTCGTCGTCGCGACGGCGGGCCACCTCGTCGGCGAGGCCGCCGAGTGGCTCCTCGGGGTCGTCCTCACTCATCGGTCTCGCCCCCGTCCTCGACGATTGCGGCCACGTCCCCCTCGTCGTCGAGGAGGTCCTCGTCGCTCGGTTCCAGCGCCGGGGGCTGGTCGCCCGTCTTCAGCGTGTGGCTCCCGAACCACCCGGACTTTGGCTCCACGCGGGAGAACGCCGCCCCGCAGTGGGGACAGGACGGGTTGCGGAGCAGAGCGACGTCGACCGAGGCCCCACAGTCCCCACAGGCGGCCTCCCGGACCCCCTTCCGGTTGGCCTGCGCCGCGAGGCGGTCCACCGCCGCGTCGCGACCCTCCGCGAGCTGGCGGACGCCGTCGCGGACGTCGAGGAGCGCCGTGGCGAGCGTCTGGGTCTTGGCGTCGAGGTCGTCGGTCGTCTCTGTGAGGTAGTCAAGAATCTCCTCGAAGTTCTCGAAGCCCTCGTCGACGCTCGACTCCACCGCGTCGAGGCGGCCCTGGAGGTCCTCCAGCGCCGACGCGATGTCGCCGACGCGCTCGTCGGTCGCGGCGACGCGGCGCTCCATCTCCTCGTGGTGGTGCTCGGCCGGTGCCTTCCGGTCGGCCTCCCGCTTCACCTGCAGGACGCGGTCGCGCACGTCCTGTATCTTCTCGTCCACGTCGTCTTCGAGCGCCGTGACGCGCTCCGGACTGGCGTGGCGCTCCGGGGCCGCCTCGTCGATGGCGTCTGCGAGACCCCGCAAGAACTCCGCGCGTGTGAGCCCGCACTCCGCGGCGCGGTCGTCGATCCACGCCCCGACGTCAGCAGGTTCGTCGTCGACCTGCGGGCTCTCCTCGGACATGGCCGCGTTTTGGGTTGCCCTGCGTTTAAGGATTCGGCCCGCTACCGGATCTTGCGAACGTCGCTGATGTCGAAGCCGCCCTCGTGGATCTCGGTCTCGAAGCGCACGATGTCCTCCTCCTCCAGTTGGGAGAGGACGCCGCGGAACTCCCTGACCACCATCGTCCGGGCGCGCTCGTTGCCGCCGGCCTCCCACTCGAACAGCATCGTCCCGTCGACCGAGGACATCAGGTCCCCCAGCCGGGTCTCGGAGAGCGATTCGCTGCTGACGTGGACGAGGATCAGTCCGCCCCACGAGCGGGCGGCGCGGCGCAGCCCCTTCAGCAGGAAGACGATGTCGTCCCAGTCGATTGCCTCGCGGTCGCGGACGCCGACGAGGTCCGTGAGCGAGTCGACGAGCAACAGGCTCTCGGCTGCGTGTTCGTCGAGGTAGTCGGCCAGCGCCTCGATGGCGTCCCGGCGGTCAGAGGAGCGCCCCAGATCCTCGATGCCGCCGCGGGCCTCCGAGTACCACTCGCGGGGGACGGGGCTGAGCTGGAAGTACTCCCGGGAGAGGTCGGCGAACTCGACGCCGTCGACGCCGGCGTCCACCAGTTCGGTGTCCATCGTGAACCCCATCTCGCGGCGGATCTGGGACTCGCTGGCGGTAAAGGAGATGTAGTGGACCGACTCGGGGAACACCGCGCTCCCGGCGACGTCGCCGTAGTAGAGGTCGAGCAGGTCGTCCTCGGTCCGTCCGAGCGCGTTCATCACGGCCGTCGTGTACAGCAGTTCCCGTGCCCCCGCGCCCGCCTCGCCCGCGAGCAAGACGACGCTTCCCGAGGGTGCGCCGCCCCCGATGCGGCCGTCGAGTCGGGAGACGCCGAACGGAATCCGATCCATACCACCTCCTCTCGCGCCCCGGGCTTGTGCGTTACGGGCCGGAGACGGTTCGACCGCGGTTGCGGCCCGCGACGACCCGCACAGTGCCTTCGACCCCCGCGGCGGCGAGGGCGTCCCTGGCGGCGCGTTCGGCCGCCCCCGCTCTGTCGGCGTCGGTCACGGCGTAGGCGGTCGGCCCCCACGAGGACTGGCCGGCCCCCGCGACGGCGGGGCTCTCGGAGAGCGCGGCGACGAGTTCGCCCACCGGCGGCCGATAAACGCCGCCCTGCTCGTCGGCGTACCACGCGCCGTTGAGGCGTCCGACCTCCTCGACGCCGGCGCCGAAGCGCTCGTGGTCCCCCTCCGCGACGGCGGGGAGGACGCGCCGCAGGACGACACCGCTCACGCGGTCTGCCACGTCTGGGCTCGCGGACTCGACGACGGCGCGCATCTTTCGGTCCTCCGTCTCGTCGCTGGGCCCGGCGTCGGTCTCGGGGGTGACGAGCACGAAGCGCCAGTCGTCGGGCACGTCGTGGTGCGCGACGGGCGCGGGAACGTCCCAGTCGCCCCGCTCGGGGCGCTCGGTGGTGAACCGCCCGCTGGGGTGGCCGGCGTCGAGGACGAAGCCGCCCGTCCGGAAGGTGGCGAGGCCGACCCCGCTTCGGCCGCCGCGGCCGAGGGCCGGCGCGTGCTCCGCGATGGCCGGGGCCACGTCGTTGGCGCGGGCGACGGCCGTGAGCACCGCGAGCGCGAGCTGGGTACCGCTCCCGAGGCCGGCGTGTCGCGGCAGTTCGGACTCGACGGCGACCTTGGCACCGGAGACGCCGAGCGCGTCGACGGCCGCCTCTGCGAAGCCCCGAGCGAGGTCGTCGTCACAGCGCACGTCGTCGGCGCGCTCGGCGGTCACCGTCACGCGGGGCTCCGTGAGGCCGACGCCGAGGCTCCCGTAGAGGCGCTCGTGCGCCAGCGAGAGGTTGCAGAAACCGAAGTGGAGGCGGGCACCACACGAGACGCTGACGGTCATACCCGCGCTTCGCCCCCGCCCCGAAAGGGCGTTTCGGCTCTCCGAACCGGTTCGGCCAAACGCACACGCATCGGAGGAACTTAAGCGTCTCCACCCCCAACGATTCACCATGAGCGAGCGAGCAGAGCAGCCGACTGCGGAGGAGTCGGCGGAGACGACACTGGAGCACGAGAAGGACCCGGACCTCCGGAGCAACGAGGTGACGGAGGGTCCCGAGCACGCACCCCACCGCGCGATGTTCCGCGCGATGGGCTACGACGACGAGGACTTCGCGTCGCCGATGATCGGCATCGCGAACCCCGCCGCCGACATCACCCCCTGCAACGTCCACCTCGACGACGTGGCCGAGGACGCGTGGCACGCAATCGACGGCGCGGGCGGCATGCCCATCGAGTTCGGCACGATCACCATCTCGGACGCCATCTCGATGGGGACCGAGGGCATGAAGGCCTCCCTCATCTCCCGCGAGATGATCGCGGACTCCGTCGAACTCGTGAGCTTCGGCGAGCGCATGGACGGCCTCGTCACCATCGGTGGCTGCGACAAGAACATGCCCGGGATGATGATGGCGGCCATCCGGACCGACCTCCCCTCCGTGTTCCTCTACGGCGGGTCCATCATGCCCGGCGAACACGAGGGCCGCGAGGTCACCATCCAGAACGTCTTCGAGGGCGTCGGCGCCGTCTCGCAGGGCGAGATGTCCGAGTCGGAACTCGACGACCTCGAGCGCCAGGCCTGCCCCGGTGCGGGGTCCTGTGGCGGGATGTTCACCGCCAACACGATGGCCTCGATCTCCGAGACGCTCGGCTTCGCGCCGCTCGGGTCGGCGTCCCCGCCCGCCGAGGAGGAGTCCCGCTACGAGGAGGCCAGACGCGCCGGCGAACTGGCCGTCGAGGCCGTCGAGGAGGACCGCCGCCCCTCCGACTTCCTCTCGAAGGAGTCCTTCGAGAACGCCATCGCGCTGCAGGTGGCCGTCGGCGGGTCGACCAACGCCGTCCTCCACCTCCTCGCGATGGCGGCCGAGGCGGACATCGACCTCGACATCCAGGAGTTCAACGAGATCAGCCGCCGCACGCCGAAAATCGCGGACCTCCAGCCGGGCGGCGAGAAGTTCATGAACGACCTGCATCAGGTCGGCGGCGTCCCCGTCGTCCTGAAGGCGCTGCTCGACGCGGGCCTGCTCCACGGCGACGCGGAGACCGTGACGGGCACCACCATCGCGGAGGAACTCGAGCGCATCGACCCGCCGGCCATCGCCGACCTCGACGTCGACTTCCTCCACACCGTCGACGACCCGATCCACGAGCGCGGCGCCATCCGAATCCTGACGGGCAACCTCGCGCCCGACGGCGCGGTCATCAAGATCACCGGGGCCGACCACCTCCACCACGAGGGCCCGGTCCGCGTCTTCGAGCAGGAGGAGAAGGCGATGCAGTACGTGCAGGAGGGCCACATCGAGTCCGGCGACGTCATCATCATCCGCAACGAGGGGCCCCGCGGCGGCCCCGGCATGCGGGAGATGCTCGGCGTCACCTCCGCCCGCGACGGGCAGGGTCACTCCGACGACGTGGCCTGCATCACCGACGGGCGCTTCTCCGGCGCGACGCGTGGCCTCTCCATCGGCCACGTCGCCCCCGAGGCGTTCGTCGGCGGTCCGATCGCGGCGCTGGAGGACGGCGACACGGTCACCATCGACATCGACGACCTCGAACTGTCGGTCGATCTGACCGACGAGGAGATCGAGGAGCGCCTCGCGGACCACGACCCCGAACCGAACTACGAGGGCGGGGTGCTCGCGAAGTACCACCACGCGTTCGACTCCGCGGACAACGGCGCGGTGACGAACCCGGCCGCGAAGGACTAGAAGGAGTACTCGTCTTCGCCGGTGTCCTCGTCCTCGGGCCCCATCGGCTTCTCGCCGGGGTTCGTCATCTCTTCCGCGAAGGAGAGTTCGCCCTCGTCGTCGTCGCTCTCGACGGAGTAGGACTGCAGCCCGGTCGAGAGGAGGTCCTCGATGGCCTCCTGTCGGCTGAGGAACTCCCCTTCGTCGACGAGCTGGTCGATTTCGGTGTCGAGCCGCGTGGGAATGTCGACCTCGATCTCTGCCATCGTAGATGCGTGGCCACCGGCACTAATCAACATTTGGGCTCGCGCCCCGGATCGCCGCCGCTCAGAGTCCCTTCAACGCGCCCCCGAGGCCTCCGGCGACCGCGGGGTACGCCAGCGCCACGACGTAGAGAGCCGCGGGCATCGCCGGTTCGACCGTGAGGCCCTGCTCGGTGGCCGAGAAGAGCGACGTGCCGAAGTACGCGAGCGCGCCGTAGCCGATGGTGACGCTCGCGCCCGCGATGGCGCCGCTCACCAGGTCGAGGCGGTGGGGCGTTCGCATCGCGACGACGTAGCCCGCGGCGAAGAGGGCCACCGCCGGAATCGCGTGGAAGATCGTCGTGTCGGAGACGTACGGCTCGCCGACGAGGGTGAGCGTCGTGCTCGTCGACCCGCCGAAGCCCTCCGCCGTGACCGCGATGTCGACCGTGTGGGCGTTGTAGAAGATCCACCCCAGCAGGTCCACGAAGTGCTCCTGGCCTTCGAGTTGCTCGATGATGTCCGGGAGGTCGGCGCCGCTGTCCCGCACGCGCTGGAAGTAGAGCGCGACGACCGCGACGAAGCTCACGGCGTACGCGATCGCGCCGTAGATCGCACCCCCGATGATCCTGACCGGAAACCCACCCTGCGACTGCTCTGACATATCCCTTGGTACCGTCCGTCCCCTTTGAAAAGATTCCGACAGGCTACCGACCCGGGCCGACTCTCCCGTCGCGGGGACCGGAACCGACCGCCAGCGTTAATCCGCCGTGCCGCGACTGTGTGCGCAATGGCAACGGACCGAACGTGGCGCTACTACGCCGCTCTCGTCGCGAGTTCGCTGTCGGTGCTGGGATGGCTCGCCGCCGTCGGCGGGGTCGCCTTCGCGGGCTACGCGGCCGCGACCGGCGGGGCACTGCGACGGCCCCTCGCGCTCACCGCCGTCGCGGTGGTGGTCGGGATCGTCTTCGCGCGGATCGAGAAGCGCCTCTACCGACTCGACGACCGCCGCTGATCGGACTGTTTCTGCTGCAGGCGCTGCCGACGTAGCCGTCGCTACGGGGTTTGTGGCACGAAAAAATGGAGTCGCACTGCGAGTCGAGATGACCGCTAGGGGCGGTCAGTCCTTAGGTCGTTAGTTGTCGCGGCGGAGCGCGATCAGGGCGGCAGCCACGATGGCCACC
>Ga0207733_100124_pt1 | contig 74680 bp, 89 predicted proteins | sample A23P3SouthBayCA_FD_187735 | JGI IMG/M metagenome (GOLD analysis project Ga0207733, IMG submission 187735) | Aerobic enrichment media microbial communities from Eden Landing Ponds, California, USA - A23 P3 (SPAdes) | ecosystem: Environmental > Aquatic > Marine > Unclassified | place: Emeryville...
GTTCGAGAAGTGGGAGAAGCGGTTCCTCCCCGCCCGCGACTACGGGACGCTCGTCGTCACGACCAGCCACGGGATCATGAGCCACTACGAGGCCCGCGAGGAGGGCGTCGGTGGCCAGGTCATCGCGTACGTATACTGACAATGCCACGCACAGAACTACAGATTCCAGACGAGGCGAGCGCCGAGATGGACCATCTCGAACTCACAGTCGAGGGTCCCAACGGGAGCGTGACCCGACGGCTCTGGTACCCCGACGTTTCGGTCTCGGTCGACGACGGCAGCGTCGTCGTCGAGAGCGACGAGGACGACGCCAAGACGATGTCGACGCTGGGGACCTTCGAGAGCCACGTTCGGAACATGTTCCACGGCGTCACCGAGGGCTGGGAGTACGAGATGGAGGTCTTCTACTCTCACTTCCCGATGCAGGTCGACGTCGAGGGCGAGGAAGTCGTCATCGAGAACTTCCTCGGCGAGCGCGCGCCGCGGCGCACAGAGATCCACGGGGACACGGACGTGTCCGTCTCCGAGGAACAGATCACGCTGTCCGGGCCCGACGTGGAAGCCGTCGGCCAGACGGCCGCGGACATCGAACAGCTGACCCGCGTCACGGACAAGGACGTCCGCATCTTCCAGGACGGGGTCTACATCACTCAGAAGCCGACACGAGGTGACGCCTGATGGCAGACGACGACCAAGACACCGAGGAGGCGGCCGACGCCGAGAGCGAGGCCCAGGAGTTCGAGAGCCTCGAAGACATCAGCGGCGTCGGGCCCTCCCGGTCGGAGGACCTGCAGGACGCCGGCTACGAGACCGTCGACGACGTGCGCGGCGCCAGCCAGGAGGAGCTCGCCGACGTGGTGGGCAACGCCCTGGCGGCCCGCATCAAAGCCGACGTGGGCGGCCTCGAAGTCGCCGAGGAGACCGAGGCCGAGGTCGAAGAGGAGGAGACCGAAGAAGCCGAGGAGACCGAGGAGCCGGCCGAGGACGTCGAGACCGAGATGCGCCCGCGCATCGAGGTCGACTTCGAGCCGGATCTGGACGAGAACACCGAGCGGCTGCTCACCGAGCGACGGACGACGAGCATGCCGCAGTTCAACCGCCAGGACTACCACAAGAAAAAGCGCGTCTCGACCTCGTGGCGCAAGCCGCGGGGGCAGCTCTCGAAGCAGCGGATCGGTATCAAGGGCAAGGGCGACACCGTTCAGGCGGGCTTCCGCACGCCGACGGCGGTGCGCGGCCTGCACCCCTCGGGCTTCGAGGAAGTCCGCGTGCACAACGTCGACGACCTCGAGGGCGTGGACGGCGACACGGAAGCCGTCCGCATCGCCTCGAAGGTCGGCGGCCGCAAGCGCGAGCGCATCGAGGACGAGGCCGAGGACCGCGAGATCCGCGTCCTCAACCCCACCTACGAGGAGGTCGAAGTCGATGACTGACCTGAGCGCACAGAAGCGAATGGCGTCGGACCTGCTCGACGTCGGCGAGAACAAGATCTGGCTCGACCCCGAGCGACAGGGCGAACTCGCGGACGCGATCACGCGCGAGGACATCCGCGAACTCGTCGACGAGGGCGCCATCCGCGCCGAGTCGCCGAAGGGCAACTCGCGCGGTCGCGCCCGCGAGCGGCAGGAGAAACGCGCCTACGGCCACCAGAAGGGCCAGGGCACCCGGAAGGGGACCGCGGGCGGCCGCGAGAACCAGAAGGAGAAGTGGCAGTCGCAGATCCGCGCACAGCGCGCGAAGCTCCGCGAGCTGCGCGACTCGGACGAGATCTCCAAGTCTCGGTACCGCGAACTCTACGACCGCGCGAGCGGCGGGGAGTTCGACAGCGTCGCGGACATCGAACGAACACTGGAGGACAACTAATGGCGACAGGACCACGCTACACGGTGCCGATGCGGCGTCGCCGCGAGGCCCGGACCGATTACCATCAGAGGTTGCGCCTGCTGAAATCCGGCAAACCGCGCCTGGTCGCTCGAAAGAGCAACCGGCACGTCACGGCGCAGCTGATCATCACCGGAGCCGAGGGCGACGAGACTATCGCGAGCGCGCATTCGAGCGACCTCGAGGAGTACGGCTGGGAGGCGCCGACGGGCAACATGCCCGCGGCCTACCTGACCGGCGTCCTCGCGGGACTGCGCGCGGTCGAAGCCGGCCTCGACGAGGCCGTCCTCGACATCGGTCTCAACTCCCCGACGCCGGGTAGCAAAGTATTCGCGGTACAGGAAGGCGCAATCGACGCCGGACTCGACGTTCCCCACAACGACAGCGTGCTGGCCGACTGGTCGCGCACGCGCGGCGAGCACATCGCCGAATACGCCGAGCAGCTCGACGACGGGCTCTACGGCGGGGACTTCGACGCAACAGACCTACCGGAGCACTTCGACGACATGCGAGAACAACTGCTGGAGGCGGATGAACTATGAGTAACGGCTGGGAGCCGCGGACACGGCTCGGCCACGCGGTCGCCGAGGGCGAGATCGACTCGATGCAGGACGCCCTCAACTCCGGCCTGCCGCTCAAGGAACCGGAGATCGTCGACCAGCTCGTCCCCGGACTGGAGGACGAGGTACTGGACATCAACATGGTCCAGCGCATGACCGACTCCGGCCGCCGCGTGAAGTTCCGCTGCGTGGTCGTCGTGGGCAACCGCGACGGCCTCGTCGGCTACGCGGAGGGTCGCGACGACCAGGTCGGCGGCGCCATCCAGAAGGCCATCGAGGTGGCGAAGCTGAACCTCATCGACGTCTCGCGGGGCTGCGGGTCCTGGGAGTGTGGCTGTGGGCGCGCCCACACCGTCGCGCTCCGGACGACCGGCAAGGCCGGCAGCGTCGAGGTCGAACTGCAGCCCGCGCCGCGCGGGCTCGGGCTCGCGGGCGGAGAGACGGTCCGCCACGTGCTCGAACTCGCGGGCATCGAGGACATCTGGACGCGCTCGTCGGGCAACACCCGCACGACGGTGAACTTCGCGAAAGCGACGTTCAACGCGCTCCAGAACACCGCCGAGGCCCGCGTCCCCCAGGAGACCTGGGAGAAGCGCGAGGTGATCGAGTGATGCAAGCGCTCGTCCAGCTTCGCGGCGAGGTGAACATGAACGAGGACATCGCGGACACGCTGGAGATGCTGAACATCCACAGCGTGAACCACGCCGCGCTGGTCCCGGAGACGGAGGCCTACCGCGGGATGGTCACGAAGGTCAACGACTACGTGGCCTACGGCGAGCCCAGCGTCGAGACGGTCGCGCTGCTGATCGAGCGGCGCGGCGAGCCGCTGGAGGGCGAGGCCGACATCGACGACTCGTGGGTCGTCGCCAACACCGACTACATGAGCGTCGAGGAGCTCGCCGAGGCGCTGGTCGACGAGGAGACGACGCTGCGCGAGCAGGGGCTGGCGCCGACGCTGCGCCTGCACCCGCCCCGCGGCGGCCACGACGGCATCAAACACCCCACCAAGGAGGGCGGTCAGCTCGGCAAACACGAGACCGAGGCCATCGACGACCTCCTGGAGGCGATGCGATGACATCCAAGAAGAAACGACAGCGCGGCTCGCGCACGCACGGCGGCGGGACGCACAAGAACCGCCGCGGCGCCGGCCACCGCGGCGGCCGGGGCAACGCGGGGAGCCGCAAACACGAGATGCACAACCACGGCCCGTGGGACAAACACGGGTTCAAACGACCCGAGGACGTCCAGGACGAGGTCGCCGAGGTCGACGTCCGCGAGCTCGACGAGGACGCCGCGCTGCTGGCGGCCGACGGCGTCGCCGACGAGGAGGGCGACGGCTACGCCATCGACGCGCGCGACGTGGTCGAAGACGGCCACGAGGTCGACGTGGTGAAGGTGCTCGGTGCCGGCCAGGTCCGCAACGAGCTGCACCTGACGGCCGACGCGTTCTCCGACGGGGCCGAGGAGAAGGTCGCTGACGCGGGCGGTTCGGTCGAGCTGACCGAGGCCGGCCAGGCCCGCGCCGAGGAAACCGACAAGGATACACCCGACGAGCAAGACGACTCATAACCATGGGCTGGAAGGACACCGCCGAACCGGTACTCACCCGCATGCCCACCGTCGCCCGCCCGGAGGGGCACGTCCCCTTCAAGCGCAAGCTGGGCTGGACGGCCGGTGTGCTGGTGTTGTACTTCTTCCTGACGAACGTCTTCCTGTTCGGGCTCGGTACCGGACAGGGGGGCGACATCTTCGGACAGTTCCGTTCGATCCTGGCCGGTGGCCAGGGGACGATCCTGCAACTCGGTATCGGACCGATCGTCACGGCCAGCATCGTGTTGCAGCTGCTCGGCGGTGCCGACCTGCTCGGCCTCGACACGCAGAACAACCCCCGGGACCAGGTGCTGTACCAGGGACTCCAGAAGTTCCTGGTGCTCGTGATGATCTGCCTGACCGGCCTGCCGATGGTGTTCGCCGGCTCGTTCCTGCCGGCCAGCCAGTCGCTCGCCCAGTCGTTCCCCGGCGGGACGTTCGGCGTGAAGTGGCTGCTGTTCGCGCAGATCTTCGTCGGCGGTGTCCTCATCCTCTACATGGACGAGGTCATCTCCAAGTGGGGCGTCGGCTCCGGGATCGGCCTGTTCATCATCGCCGGTGTCAGCCAGCGACTGATCGGCGGGCTCGTCTCGACGAGCTTCATCGGCAACCCCCAGCAGCTCGGTATCATCCCGACGTGGATCGGTATCGCCACCGGCAGTATCGACGTGGGTCCGATCCTCGGGAGCGGGCTGCAGACGCTCGTGTTCGGCCAGGGGCAGATCCTCGCGCTGATCACGACGGTCATGATCTTCGTGGTCGTCGTCTACGCCGAGAGCGTCCGCGTGGAGATCCCCCTCTCGAACACCCGCGTCAAGGGCGCCCGCGGTCGCTTCCCGGTGAAGCTCATCTACGCGAGCGTCCTGCCGATGATCCTCGTCCGCGCGCTGCAGGCCAACCTCCAGTTCCTGGGCCGGATCCTCTACGCCCAGCTGGGGAGTCTGCCCGCGTGGCTCGGCACGTATCAGGAGTCGGCGAGCGGCGTCGCCAACCCGGTCGGCGGCCTGTTCTACTACATGGCCCCGGTCCGGAACCCCGAACAGTGGATGTGGTGGCTCGGCCAGACGAACGCCGCGCCGTGGCAGATCATGCTGCGGGTCGGCGTCGACCTGACGTTCATGGTCGTCGGTGGCGCCGTCTTCGCCATCTTCTGGGTCGAGACCACCGACATGGGACCGGAGGCGACCGCCCAGCAGATCCACAACTCGGGCATGGAGATCCCCGGCTTCCGCCGGAACACCAGCGTCATCGAGAAGGTGCTCGAACGCTACATCCCGCAGGTGACCGTCATCGGCGGCGCGCTGGTCGGCCTGCTGGCCGTCCTCGCCAACATGATGGGTACCATCGGGAACGTCTCCGGGACCGGGCTGCTGCTGACGGTCTCGATCACCTACAAGATCTACGAGGAGATCGCCGAAGAGCAGCTCATGGAGATGCACCCCATGATGCGCCAGATGTTCGGCTGACGCGGCCGACCGTCTGACCGTTCGCGACCGCATTTTTTCGCCGCTCGATGTGAACTCGGACAGCGACAGCGCCGCGTCCCGGCCGGCGGACCGGGCACCGAGACCGGCGTTCACACGGCGACACCGCTCCGGTACGTCCCCGACCGATCCCCCGTCCGAGTCGTATCGGACGCCTGGCGGTACGCGCTCGTCGGCGGTGTGCCCGCGCTCGCCGGCGAACTCGACACGTGAATCGGCGGCCGGCTGACCGGCTGGGCGATCCGCCGTCGTCGACCGCCGGTCGACGGGTGAGGGACGGTTCCCTCCCGGGACGGTGGTCCGTCCTAGGGCGGCATCGGTCCGGACGGGCCGACGCGTTCGCCGATCCGCGCGATCAGCGACACAGATTCATCCGTTCGGGACGTAGTACCACCAAATGAGTCGGCTCGGAGGGAGCGCGGACTACGACGCGGGGCTCGAGATCGCGCTCGAAGCCGGCGATATCGGCGTCTGGGAGTACGACGTGCACGAGGACACCGTGCTGACCCGGTCGCCGCGACACGACGGGCTCTTCGGGTACGACGAGCCGCCCGACGCGTGGAGCGTCGAGCGGTTCTACGAGCACGTCCACCCCGACGACCGCGAACGCGTCGGGGAGAGCTTCGAAGCGGCCCTCGAGGACGGGGAGTGGTCGATCGAGTTTCGGATCCACCGCGTCGACGGGGAGCGACGGTGGATCGCCGCCGACGGGGCGGTGCTGTTCGACGACGGGACGACGCGCCGGGCGGTCGGCGTCGTCAGGGACGTGACCGACCGGAAACGGCTCGAGCGCGACCTCCGGACGGAGAAAGAACACTTCCACGTCGCGCTGGAGAACTCGCCGTTCACCGCGTTCCGCCTCGACACGGACCTCCGGTACACGTGGATCGGGGGCTCACACGAGGACTTCGACCCGTCGGCGGTCGTCGGCAAGCGGGACGACGAGATACTCCCACCGGAGTCGGCCGAGACGGTCATGGGGCCAAAGCGGCGCGCGCTCGAGGGGGACGAACTCGTCAGAGAGATCGTCACCTACGAAGTGCCGAGCGGGACGGTCACGTACGACTTCACGGTCGAGCCGCTCCGCGACGAGTCGGGGTCGGTGGTCGGGCTGACGTGCGCGGCGCTCGACATCACCGAGCGGACGCGGCTGGAGCGGACGCTGATCCAGCTCCACGAGGCGAGCCGGGAGATCCTGGCGACGACGACACCGCAGGAGGCCGGCGAACGAGTGGTCGACACGGCCGTCGACGCACTCGGGATCGACGCCGTCGTCGTCTACCTGCTCGACCAGACCGACAACGTCCTCCGCCCGGTGGCCCCGACCGAGGAGCTCCGCGGTCTCCTTGGGGAGGTGACACCGGCCCAACCGGGGGGGTCGCCGATGGTCTGGCGCGCGTTCGCCGGCGGCGAGACGGTGTCGCTCGCCGACGCGACGGAGCGAGCCGGCGTCCCGGACTCGATCCGGAGCGGGCTCTGGATCCCGCTGGGTGACCACGGCGTCCTCGCCGTCGCGGCGGGCGAGGCCGATGCCTTCGACGAGGACACCGGACGCGTAGCGGAGCACCTGGCGGCGACCGGGACGGCGGTCCTGGACCGGATCGCTCGCGAGGCGACCGTCCGGAAACGCGAGCGCGAACTCGCCGAACGGAACCGGAGCCTGGAAGCGCTCGGGAGAGTCAACGACATCATCCGGGAGATCGGCCGGGAGCTCGTCCACGCCGCGACCCCCGACGAGATCGAAGCGGCCGTCTGCGAGCGGCTGACGGGCGAGGGCCGGTTCGCGTTCGCCTGGGTCGGCGAGCGCGACGGGGCGACCGTCGTGCCCCAGACCGTGGCGGGCGACGGCGGGGCGTATCTGAACGACGTGACGCTGGACCTCGACACGGAGGGCGGTGATCCGGTGGTCGAGGCGGTCGCGAGCGGCGACGTGGCTCACGTCTCCGACGTGGCCGAGGCCGACCGGAACGGCCGCTGGCGCAGGACCGCGCTCGCACGGGGCTACCGGTCCGTCATCGCGGCGCCGATCCGGTACGACGGGGTGGAGTACGGCGTCCTCGCGGTGTACGCGAGCGAGGGCGACGCGTTCGGCCCGCTCACGAGGGACGTGCTGGCCGAACTCGCCGATACGGTCGCCAGTGCGCTGAACGCCGCCGAGACCCGGCTGGCGCTCGGGTCGGACGCGGTCGTCGAACTCGAACTGGCGGTCCGGGCGGTCGACACCGCGCTCGGTCGGCTGGCCGACGACGCCGACGCGCGACTTGACGTACACGGGGTGGTCCCCGCGGGAGACGGGTCGACTCGGGTGTTCTTCTCGTCCGCGGACGACCTGGCGGGGGCGCGTCGGACGGCGGTGGACTCCTCGACGAGCATGCGGTCGTGCGATCGCGTCGGCGACGGGAGCGGCCGCGACGGTCGGGTGCGATACGAGGCGATCGTGGCGGGACGAACGGTCCCGACGACGCTCGCTCGCAGCGGCGCGCGCACCCGTCGCGTCCGGATCGACGACGGGACGGCGACGGTCGCCGTGGAACTCCCCCAGTCGGCCGACCTGCGCGAGTTCCTCGGCCGGGTCCGGGCGACGTTCCCCGAGACGGAACTGGTCGCGAGACACGACGGCGAGCGGGTCGACCGACCGGTCTCGGACCCGGCCGCGGCGCTCGAAGGTCTCACCGACCGCCAGCGGGAGGTGCTCCGGACCGCCCACCTGAGCGGTTACTTCGAGTGGCCCCGGGATCGGACCGGCGAGGAGGTCGCCGAGTCGCTCGGGATCAGCCAGTCGACGTTCAACAGACACCTGCGCCGGTCGGAGCGGGCGCTGGTCGCGCGCGTCTTCGAGGGCGATCCGATCGGCGACTGACTCGACGGGCACGCGGTCGCCGCGGTCGCGGGTGCGCGAGCGATGACCGGGTTTAAGGCGGTGACCGACCACCGTCCGGTGAATGGCGAAGCCGGTACTGAAGTGGGCTGGCGGCAAGCGCCAGTTGCTCGACGAGCTGTACGCCCGCTTCCCGGCCTCGTTCGACCGGTACCACGAGCCCTTCTTCGGCGGCGGCGCCGTCTTCTTCGACCTCGAACCGGCCGCGGCGACGATCAACGACACCAATCCCCGGCTGGTGAACTTCTACGAGCAGGTCCGCGACCGGCCCGAGGCGCTGATCGACCGGCTGCGGGCGTTTCGAGACCCAGAGGCCGACCCCGACCCCGAGCTGCCGTTCGGCGACGAGACGCGACGTGGGAAGACGGTCGAGCAGTACTACTACCAGCAGCGCGCGCGGTTCAACGAACGCGCCTACGGCGAGGGCTGGCCCAGGAGCGAGGAGGAGCGACTCGAAGAGGCGGCGCTGCTCCTGTATCTGAACCGCACGTGTTACAACGGGCTGTATCGTGAGAACGGCGACGGCGGGTTCAACGTCCCGATCGGTCGCTACGCCGACCCCGACTGGGTGCAGGCCGACCGGATCCGCGCGGCCGCCGGGGCGCTCGCCGGGACCGAGGTCCGTACCGGCGACTTCTCGTACGTCCTCGAGGCGGCCGAGCCGGGCGATCTGGTCTACTTCGACCCGCCGTACGAGCCGATGAGTCCGACGGCGGACTTCGCGGAGTACAGCGCCGCTGGCTTCGACCGCGACGACCAGGAGCGCCTGCTGGAGGTGGCCGTCGAGCTGGACGAACGCGGCGTTCGCGTCGTCCTCTCGAACAGCGGCGTCACGTACGATCGCTACGACGAGGCGGGTTTCTTCGTCGAACGGGAGGGCGCGACGCGGGCGATAAACAGCGACGCGAGCGCCCGCGGCGAGGTCGACGAGATCGTGGCGACGAACGTCCCCGAGGACGAGCGGCACGGGCCCGACCAGCGGGCCCTGGACGACTACTGACCGCCGAACAGGCGCTCGCGCAGCGACCGCTCGTGGCGCTTCTCGGCGAGCAACACGGAAGACTCCACGTCGTCGACGATGTCCATGACGATCGACCCCCCGACGAGGCGCTGGAGCAGCCCTTCCTCGGTGGCACCGATGACGACCATCGTCGCGTCGCTCGCGGCGGACTCGATGGCCACCTCCACGTCGCCGGTCTCGACGCGGAGGTCGGCGTCGCCGAGGTCGTGTTCGTCGGCCCAGCGGGCGAGGAAGTCCGCGCCTTCGGCGCTTTCGCCTTCCTCGGCGACGTACAGCAGCGTCACGTCCGCGCCGAACTCGCTGCGGAGGACGGTCGCGATCTCCGCCGAGAGGTCCGAGTCGGGGCCGCCCGCGGTCGGGACGAGCACGCGCTCGGTGTCGAAGCCGCGGTCCCGCAGGACGAGGAAGTCACAGGGGAGGTCGCCGGCCATCTCGTCGATGGCCGACTCGGCGCGACCGGGCGAGCCGTGGGCGTCGGGGCCCCAGCCCATGACGACCTGGTCGGCGTCGTGGGTGTGCGCGGCGTCGAAGATCTGGTCGAACCCGCGGTGAGAGAGGATGGTGTGAGTCTCGACGGGGACGCCGAACGTCTCGGCGTTCGCCCGGGCGCGGTCGAGCAGCGCCTGGGAGGTGGCGTCGATGTCGTCGGCGCGGTCGCGGGCGCTCGCCAGCGAGGTCTGGTCGGGGACGGTGACGATGTGCGTGGCGACGACCGTGCCGCCCTTGGCCTTCGCCAGCGCGCTCGCGAGCGAGATCAGGTCCTCCTCGTGTTCGGGGTTGGCCAGCGGGACCATCACGCGGTACTGGCCGCCGTCGGGGGCGACGCCCGCCGCGGCGGAGACCGCCGGTTCGGGCAGCTCCTCGGAGCGTTCGAGGATGTACTCCGAGAGGATGCCCTGTTTGTCCGCTTTGCCGCGGGCGTAGGCGAGATACCAGACGATCCCGCCGACGACGAACACCAGCGAGAGGCCGATCTCGATCGGTTCCATGAAGGCGATCAGGCCGAAGGAAGTCACCGCACCGAGGATGGGAACGACGGGGTACAGCGGGACGGTGAACTCGGGCTGGTACTCTTCGGTGTCGGCGGTTCGCATCACGATGAGCGCGACGTTGAGCAGGCCGTAGACGATGAGGTGGAGGACGCTGCCCGCCTTGGCCAGCGTCTTCACGTCGCCGACGACGATGAACAGGAGGATGAGTCCGCCCGTGACCGCGATGCTCCGGTAGGGCGTGGCGAACCGGGGATGGATCGAGTTGAGCTTCGCGCTGATGAGCTTGTCCCGGCCCATCGCGAAGTTGATGCGCGAGGAGGCGAGGATCGACGCGTTCGCGCTGGAGGCGGTCGCGAGCAGGCCGGCGAAGGTCAGAAGCGAGACGCCGACGGCCGCGAAGCCGATCGAGAGGTCGAACCCGGCGATGTTGACCGAGACCGTCCCGAGCGTGCCGAAGGCGATGTCGGCGACGTCGAGGACGGGCGTGTCGGTGAAGTCGGGGCCGAGCTGTCGCCAGTTGATCACGCCCATCAGGACGACCATGATGATCGCGTACATCACGGTCACGATGAGGACGCTCCCGACGACGGCCAGCGGGAGGTTCCGACCGGGATTCTTCAGTTCCTCGGCGACCGTGGTGATCTTCGCGAACCCGAGGAACGAGACGAAGACGAGGCCGGTCGCGGGAAGGACGGCGCTGGCGCCGCCGGTCTCCGCCGGGAAGAACGGCTGGATGGTCGACACGTCGGCCTGCATGACGCCGAGCACGGAGAAGACGGTGAGGATGCCGACCAGCAGGGTTACGATGACGATCTGGATGCTGCCGGTCTCCTTGGCGCCGACGTAGTTCACGGCGATGAACGCCGCGCCGGCCAGCAGCGCGCCCGCCTGGAACTCCGACAGCGCGAACGGGCCGAGGGTGTACGACAGGAGTTCGACCGTCCCGAGCGAGAACGAGGGCAGCGGGACGAACGTGGCGAGGTACTCGCCGAACCCGAGCGTGTAGAAGGCGCTGGCGAAGGCCAGCCCCATCCAGTTGCCCCAGCCGGCGATCGAGCCGAACAGGGGACCGAGCGCGTGGTTGACGTAGTAGTAGCTCCCGCCGGCCTTCGGCATCGCCGTCCCGAGTTCCGAGGCCGAGAGCGCGGTGAACAGCGAGATGACGCCGCCGGCGACGAACGACAGTGCGACCGCGGGCCCTGCGGCGGCGGCCGCCTGACCAGGGAGGACGAAGATGCCCGCACCGATCATCGTCCCGACGCCGATGGTCAGGGCCGACAGCAGTCCGAGGTCCTTCGCGAGTTCCTCGTCACTCACCGTCGCCACCGTCCGTGTCGCCGACCGGGCCGTCGGTCGGTTCGTCCCTGTCGCGGTCTCGCGTGTCCCCGTCACCACTCGGTTCGCCGCCGTCGCTGCGCGGCTCGTCGGGCAGGACGACGACCGGTCTGTCGGTTTCGGTCACGAGCGACAGGGCCACGTCGCCGGTCAACAGCTGGATCCACCGGCTTCCGCCCCGCGGCGTGATGACGATCGCCGACGCGTCGGCGTCGGCGGCCGCCTCGAAGACCGCGTCGGCCACGTCGGTCCCGTAGCGGATCTCGGTGTCGAGCTCGATACCGTCGCCGAGGTGCCGCTGAAGGGTCGAAAACGCCTCTTCAGCGGCTTTCTCTCGCTGTTCGACGCTCGCCTTGTCGGGGGCGCCGCCGGCCTTCTCGACGACGTGGACCGCGAGCGCGGTCCCGAACTCGTAGCCGTCGAGCGCGCGAGCGGTGGCCGCCGCGTCGTCGTCGGAGGCGATGGGCAAGACGATCCGGTCGAGCAGGTCGCTCATCGGAATCGCTCCGCGAAGCGACGGCAGTTCGGTTCCACGCCGGCGTTCGAAGCGAACGGACGACCGGGGGAGACGAACCGTTGCATGCTGGGTCTGTGCGAGCGACCTAACTTAACCACTTTGTCCGAACGGTGGCGAGTCGCCGGATCGAGTCCGGACACCGGGTGGTCGCGACCGGGCCGCGGCCGTCGACCGACGGCTCTGCCCCCCGCTCCGCTCGTCTCAGTCGGCCGCTTCGCAGTACGCGAGCGCCTCGCGGACCGCGGCCTTCCGGCCGATGAACGTCAGGTGGTCGCCGCGCTCGATCCGGTCGTCGGGGTGGGGCAGGCGGTTCTCGTCGTCGCGAGTCACGAGCGCGAGGTGGCAGTCCTCCGGGAGGTCCTCCCGCAGCGCGGTCACCGTCTCGCCGACGATGCCGTCGCTGGTGACTTCGACCTCCTGGACGTCGCCCTCGCGGTCGAGTTCGGTCATCCAGCGGGCGATCCCCGGTCGCTCGATGACGTTGTCCATCGACCACGCGATCGACATGCCGCTGGAGATGGCCTCGACGTCGAGGTCTTCGAAGGCGTCGACGTTGTCCGGGTCGTTGACCCGCGCGACGACGGTCTCCACGTCGAAAGTGTTGCGCGCGAGCTGGCCGACCAGCAGGTTCGTCTCGTCGTCCGCGGTCGCCGCCGCGATCACCCTTGCGTTGCCGGCGCCGGCCGCTTCGAGCACCTCGCGGTCGGTGCCGTCGCCCCGTCGGACCGAGAAGCCCTCGGTCCTGAGCCGCTCTATCTCGCGCTCGTCGGACTCGACGAGCATCACGTCCTCGCCGCGGTCTTCCAGTCGTTCGGCGAGGGCGCGGCCGACCCGGCCGCCGCCGACGACGATGGCTCGCATGGGGATCACGTCCAGTGCCTGTGCGATGTGACGGGCCAGTCCCCCTTCAATCACGACGGTCGCGAAGATGACGAGGAACACCGCGCCGACCAGCGTCGCGGCGGCCTCGGGGTTCTGGGGGCGGAGTTCGAGGGCGAACAGCGTCGCCACGCTCGCGGGGATGATCCCGCGGGGGCCGATGGCGCTGATGTACACCCGCTCGGCGGTCGTGAACCGGTCGCCCGCGGTGCAGAGGGCGACGAGCGCGGGCCGGACGACGGCGGCGATCGCGACGACTGCGACGACGCCGCGCAGGCCCAGCGCGGCCAGGTCCGCCAGCGAGAGCAGCGAGGCGAGCGTGACGAAGACGAACGAGAGGACGACCAGCGTCAGGTCGCCTTTGAAGCGTTCGACCTCGTCGCGGTAGGGTAGCGAGACGTTCCCGAGGACGAACCCGGCGGCGGCGACGGCGGCGATCCCGGCCTCCGAGCCGAGTTCGCCGGCGAGGCCGACCGTCTCGGCCGCCGTCTCGGCGAGGGCGTAGGCGCTCAGGGCCGACACGAGGGTGATCAGCCGGGCGTTCTGTGGCGTGTTCTCCGTCGACAGCTCGACGCCGTTGAGGAGGAGCCAGGCGGTCCCGGCGACTAGACAGCCGACCGCGACGCCGAGCCCCAGCCTGGCGGCGAAGGTCCCGACGAGCGCGGGCAGTCCGCGCGACCCCAGGAGGACGTACTCGAACGTGACCAGCGCGAGGATGGCGGCGGTCACGTCGTTGACGACCCCCTCGGTCTCCAGCGTGGTCGCCACGCGCTCGCGGACGGGGACGACGTTCACGATGGGCGTGATCACCGTCGGGCCCGTCGCGACCAGCAGCGACCCGACGAGCAGGGCCAGCGGCCAGTCGGTCCCGACGACGAACCGGACGACGACGGCCGTCCCGACCAGCGACAGGGCGGCGCCGACCGTGACGAGGCGGAGGGTCTCCCGCGGCGCCTCCCGCAGGCGGTCGACGTGGAGGTGGAACGCCCCCTCGAAGACGATGATAGCGACGCTCAGGCCGACGATAGCCGGCAGCGCGTCGCCGAAGATCGCCGGATCGACGAGCCCGAGGCCCTCCGGTCCGACCACGACGCCGCCGACGATCAGGAAGAGGACGCTCGGGATCTGCAGTCGGTCCGCGACCACCTGCGCCGCGACGCCGACGCCGGTGATGGTCACGACGATCCGAACGATCTCGGTCGCCGCGCTCATCGCGTGCTGGTATCGGGGTCGGCGAGTCCGGTCACGGTCTCTCTCGTGGGACGATGGACGCGAAACCGACTAAAGGGTTTCCACGCCGCGGGCGTCACCGACGCCAGAAGGCGCCGGTGAACAGCACGAGCACCGGGATGATCTCCAGGCGACCGATCAGCATCAGGAACGACATCAGCAGTTTCGAGGTCCAGGGGAACTGGAGATAGCTGCCGAACGGACCGAGGAAACCGAAGCCGGGACCGATGTTCCCGATGGTCGCGACGCTGGCGCTGACCGCTTCGAGCGTCGTCAGGCCCAGCCCGACGCGGCCGGCGTCCAGGGCGAGGAACACCGCCGAGATGCCGAACAGGAGCAGGTACAGCAGCGTGAACCCGTAGATCGCCTTGATCACTTCCTCGTCGATGACGAAGCCGCCGAGTCGGACCGGCTTGACGGCGTTGGGGTTGGCGGTGGTGAACAGCTGGCGACGGATCGACTTCAGGACGACCAGCCACCGGATTATCTTGACGCCGCCGCCGGTCGACCCGGCCGAGCCGCCGATGAACATCGCGAACAGGAGCACGATCTGGGCGGTGGTGTCCCACTCGACGAAGTCGCTCGTCGCGTACCCGGTCGAGTTCAGCAGGGACGCGACCTGGAAGGCCGCCTGTCTGAGTGAGTTCTCCAGCGCCCCCTGGGTCTGTCCGCCCAGTTCTATCGTCGGCGCGGAGCCGAGGAACAGCAGGACCCAGAGGACCACCGTCACGCCGACGTTCGCCGCGATGTACGCCTGGAACTCGCGGTTCTCGAAGAACGACCCGTACTCGCGCTGGAGCAGGTAGTAGAACAGCGCGAAGTTCGTCCCGGCGACGAGCATGAAGGGGATGACGAGCCACTGGACCGCCGGCGAGAACGCCGCGATGCTGTCGGCCTCCGGGGAGAACCCGCCCGTCGGAAGCGTCGTGAACGCGTGAGCGACGGCGTCGTACACGCCCATGTCCGGTGCCAGGCCGGCGTAGTGCAGCGCCAGGAGCAGGACGACGTACAGCACCGTGAACCCGAGATAGAACAGCCACAGCAGGCGGGCGGTCTCGGCGATCCGCGGCGTGAGCCGCTGGAGTTCGGGACCGGGCGCCTCGGACTCGATGAGCTGCGCGCCGTTGACGGCGACCTCCGGGAAGATGGCGACCATCAGGACGATGATCCCCATCCCGCCGAGCCACTGGGTGAGCTGGCGCCAGATCATGATCGCGTGGGAGTGGTGGTCGACGGAGATCGTCCCCATGACGGTCGCTCCCGTCGTCGTGAACCCGCTCACGCTCTCGAAGATGGCGTTGACCGGGTGGGCGATGGTCCCGGTGTCCCCGAAGAGATACGGGATCGTCCCGACGAGCGGAACCAGAAACCACGAGAGGCTCACGAACAGCAGCGCCTCGCGCGGTCCGAGGTCGCCGGGGGAGCCGACCCGTTCGAGGAGGAAACCGAGCGCGACCGTGACGAGCATCGAGAGGAGGAAGACCCAGACGTCCTCGCCGTAGACGACGCCGACGACGAGCGGGATCAACATCGCGACGGTGAGGTACTTGACGACGGTGCCGGTCAGCGCGACGCTCCGGCGCCATTCGACGGTCACCATCGTCGGGGCCACCCCCGACGGTCGCACGGCGCGGTCGAGAGGCGGGACGAGCCGCCCGCCCGCGTCGACCGGGCCGCGGTTCGCGTCCGATCGCCGAGCCGCTCGCTCCAGAACACGGTTTTCGGAACGAAGGGACGGACACCCACTAGATAACTGCTGTGGTCCGTCCCGAGCTCCTGCCAGAAGGAAATTCACTTGCCGGTGGGACGGAAAGACGGCCGTATGCATCTGGAGTGTCGCGCGTGCGGATCGTAATCATCGGCGCGGGGGAGGTCGGCTCGACGACGGCAGAGAGCCTCTGCGGGGAACACGAGGTGGTCGTCGTCGACAGGGACCCCGAACGAGTCGAGACGCTGACCTACGAACTCGACGTGCTGCCGATCGAGGGCGATGCGTCCGAGATCGAGACGCTGGAGGAGGCCGACGTCGGGGACGCCGACCTCTTCATCGCCAGTACGGACGACGACGAGACGAACATCATCGCATGCGGCATCGCGAAGGTCTGCGGGGACGCGTTCACGATCGCCCGGACCAAGAGCCCGAAGTACCTGCGCCCGTGGGAGCGCGACGAGCGGGCCTTCGGCGTCGACTTCATGGTCTGTACTGACCTGCTGGCCGCCAAGGCCATCGCCGGTGTGACCGGCCTGCCCTCGGCACAGGACGTGGACACGTTCGCCGAGGGACTGGTCCAGATGACCGAGTTCGAGATCCCGACGGACAGCCCGGTCGCCGACCAGACCGTCGCCGAGGCCGACCGGTTCGATTCGCTGACGTTCGCCGGCGTGATCCGGGACGGGGACGTGATCATCCCTCGCGGGGGGACCGTACTCAAGGCCGGCGACGACGTCATCGCGATCGGGAGCCCCGAGAGCATGCGCGCGTTCAGTCACGCCATCGCTCCCGACAGGGACGACCCCAAGAGCGTGGTGATCGTCGGCGGCGGCCAGATCGGCTACCAGACCGCGCGCCTGCTCGAAGAAGGGGGGTTCTCGCCGCGACTGATCGAGGGGGACGACGACCACGCGCGCTGGCTCGCCGAGCAGCTCCCGCGGACGACGGTCATCAACGGGGACGCGACCGACCAGGACCTCCTCTCCCAGGAGCGAGTGGGCGACGCCGACGTGCTGATCTCCGCGCTCGAGACCGACCAGCAGAACCTGCTCGTGACGCTGCTGGGGAGTCGGCTCGGCGCGAAACGCTCGATCGCCGTCGTCGAGACGGCCGACTTCGTCGACCTGTTCGAGACGGTCGGCGTCGACGTCGCCGTCAGTCCGCGCAACGTCACCGCCGAGGAGATCACCCGGTTCACCCGGACGCGCCGCGCGGAGAACGTCGCGATCATCGAAGGCGACCAGGCGGAGGTCCTCGAGTTCGAGGTCGACGCCGACAGCATCCTCGTCGACCGTACCATCAGGGAATCGGCCGCCGACTTCCCGGAGGGCGCGGTCATCGGCGCGATCGCTCGCGACGGGACCCACATCACGCCGCGCGGGGACACCGTGGTCCGAGAGCGCGACCACGTCATCGTCTTCGCCGACACCGACTCGTTCGAGGAAGTCGCCGAGCGGATGTGACGGCGTTGGGACGGGTTCTGCAGGGTCGAGAGCCCGACCGGTCGTCGCGCGGGTGCTATCGCGCGACCACGCCGTTGTAGACGACGTATCCGGCGAACGAGAGGACGTACAGGCCGACGATGGCGGCGGTCACGGGCGACCGACCGCCGAGGACCATCGCGAGGACGACCAGCGGACCAGCCAGCAACATCGCGTCCAGCACGTGGTCCTGGGCGCCGAACTCGAGCACGAAGCCGACCAGCGGAATATCTCTCGGGTCCATGGTTATCGGTAGAAGTTGAAGGTGTCGAGCAGGCCCCGCAGCAGGACCAGCACCGGGATGATCTCCAGGCGGCCGATCCACATGTTGAACAGGAACATCACCTTCGCGGGGGTCGGCATGGCCGGACCGGTGATGCCCGTCGAGAGCCCGACGTTCCCCTGTGCGGAGGTGATCTCGAAGACCGCGTTCTCGAGCGTGAACGAACCGTCGACCGTCAGCAGCAACACGGCGAGGCCGACGCCGAGGAACACGAACCAGAGGAAGGCGATGATAGCGGCCTCTTCGAGTTCGCGGCTGACTTCCGTCTCGCCGAGCTTGCGGTCGTCGAGTTTCAGGTACCTGACGGCCGTCTCCGGGTAGAAGACGCCGCGGATGCGGAAGGCGGTCCCCTTGACCAGCGTGATCAGCCGGATGAGCTTGATGCCGCCGACGGTCGACCCGGCCGCGGCGCCGAGGACCATCGCGCCGGACATCGTGAGCTGGGCCGGCGCCGACCAGTCGCCGACCCCGATCGTCCCGAAGCCGGTACAGGAGGCGGCCGAGACGAACTGGAACAGGCCGTAGCGGACCGTCTGGAACAGCGACGCCGTCGACCCCGTCAGGACGACGCCGTTCGTGACGGCGACGCGACCGGCCTCGAAGGTCCCGTCGAGCCACAGCAGGCCGATCAGCGCGATCGACCCGACCGAGAAGTAGCCCCAGAGCCAGCGGGTCTGGGGGTCCGTGTAGAGGTTCTTCAGATCGCCCCGCAGCATGAGGTAATGTATCGGGAAAGCGATGCTCCCGAGGACCATCACGGGGATCATCGCGAAGTCGATGATCGGGTCGTTGTACTCGCCGATACTCGCGTCGGTGACGCTGAATCCACCTGTCGAGAGCCCTGTCATGGCGTGGTTGATGGCGTCCCAGACGGGCATCCCCGCCAGCCAGAGGATACCGATCGCGACGAACGTGAAGAGGATGAAGATCCACCAGATGGTCCGCACCGTCGAGACGACGCTCGGGTGGATCTTCTCCGAGCGCGCCTCGCTCTCGTACAGCGTCAGCGATCCCGAGCCGGGGCGCGCGAGGATCGCGGTCGTGAGGACGATCACGCCCACGCCGCCGACCCACTCGATGATCGTCCGCCACCACTGGATCGTGTGCGGGAGCGCGCCCTCGTCGTCGGTCATCGTCAGTCCCGTGCCGGTGAACCCGGACATCGACTCGAAGAAGCCGTTCAGCGGGTCGCGAAACGCCGCCAGCGTCGGGGTGTCGAGCGCCGCGGGCGCGGCGAAGGGCGCCGGAAACGGGTCGACGGCGACCGTCCACGCGACGAGCACGAACGGGAGCGTCCCGAACACGGCGACCAGGAACCACCCCGAGGCCGCGATCATCATCCCGTGGAGTTTCCCGACCTCGTCGGCGTCGCCGTAGCGGGCACTCAACAGGCGACCGAGCCCCAGGGGAACGAGCCCCGAGACGACCAGCGCCGGGACCGCGAACAGCTCCCCCCAGGCGAGAGAGACGACGACGGAGGCGAACACGATCCCGGACAGTGCCATCAGGATCCGCCCGAGGTCGCGCGCCAGCGGCTGGAGTCGCTGCCTCATTCGAATCGGAGTTGTGCGCCCCCCGTTGTATAATCCAGCGGTCCAGCGGCTCCCGGTCGCACCAGCACTCGGGAGCGCCCCGGCCGCGCGCCCGACACGATCAGCGGTCCCCCTGGTGGCCAAAGATGTCGGTCACTTCCGGCGTCGCGCCCTCGCCGGAGTAGACGGTGACCAGGTCGCCGGCCTTGATCAGCGTCCCACCGCGCGGGGTGATCGGGTCGTCGCTACTCGGTCGCTCGACGGCGACGATGAGGACCTCTTCGGAGAACAGGTCAGCGTCGTTCGCCTCCTGGAGGGTCTTGCCCGCTATCGGCGCGTGCTCCTCGACGTCGATCTCGAACACCTCGGCGTGTTCGCCGATCCGCATGTAGTCGATGATAGACGGCCGCTTGACGGAGCGATAGAGGTACTCGGCGATCAACCGCTGGGGGTTCTGCATGACGTTCACGCCGATCCGCTCGAACAGATCCATGTGTCTCGGGCTGTGGACCACCGAGACGATGTTGGGGACCTCGAACTCCTGGGCGAGCAGGCAGACCATGATGTTCGTCGCGTCCCGGTCGGTCGTACTGATCAGCGCGTCGGCGTCTTCGATGCCAGCGTCGATGAGCGTCTGGTTGTTGGTCGCGTCCGCGTTGAGGACCAGCGCGTCGAACTCGGAGGCGGCGAGCTCGGCTCGCTCCTCGTCGCTCTCGATCACGACGACCTCGTTCCCCCCCTTCGTCGCGATCTCGATCAGGGGGGTGCCGATATCGCCGGCACCGACGATGACGATGTACATTCTGTTCCCGCTTTCAGTCGGCCGATAAGAAAGCTTACCGTTCCGTCGACGAGCGCGTTCGGACCGGGTCGCCGCCCGGAACGCGTAAACGCGTCGACCGTCTACCGCTCGCGTGGAGCAGTCGTGGCCCCCTTCGACGCCGACCGCGCTGGGCCTGCTCGTCGCCGTCGTGCTGGTCGCGGGCGCGGGTTCGCTCGTGCTCTCGGCGACGGGACCGGCCGACTCCGCGGTCGAGACGACGCCGGCGACGCTGGTCGAGCCGAGACCGGGCGAGAACGTCTTCTGGCCGTACACGAGCACCCGCCGGTCGCCGGCCGGGCGGACCCTCGCGATCAACCTCGTCGTCTACGCGGACGCCGACACCGTCCGGTACTTCCTGACCGAGCGGGGCGACGCCACCTGGAACGAGACGGCGGCCGAGTGGGAGGACGTGGGTCCGGACACCGGCGGCGACACCGTCGATAGGACCAACGGCACGGTCGTCGAGTGGGCCGGAGCGCGCGGCGCGACCCGGTACCTCTACGTCCACAACTACGTGCTGACCGAGCCGGGACCGAACGAGACGCGTCGCCCCTATCGCGCGGCCCCGTTCACGGGGCACCTCGACCCCAACCCCGGCGGGCGGTGGATCGACGAGACCTACCAGCTACACGACGGGAACTACTTCGGCGCCCGCGACCACCTCCGGCTGTACGAGTCGCCCTTCGAGTCCGACGACTGGGTGGCCGTCCAGGCCCACAGCGACCACTGGGACTGGTTCCGGCTGCGTCACACCGTCCACGCGACCGACGAGACGCGCGACAGGCTCGAAGCCGAGTTCATGGGCCACCCCTCGATCGACACGGTCTGGCGGATGTATCTCGGGAACAGGCGGGCGCTGGGCTCCGACGGCTGGGCGACGGTCGTCGACTTCGTCGGCCTGGTCGGCGCTCCGAACCTCGGGTCGGGACTGGCCGCGATGGGGGTGGTCGCCGGCCGCGACGCGGCGGCGCTGGCCCGGCGGCGACGGGAGACGCCCGCCGATCGCGCGTTCGCGGTCGACTCGGGCGGGTCCGAGCGGACACCGACGGGTCCCGTCGCGGCCGCCAGACGGGCGCTCGTCTCCGGGCTGCTCGCGGCCGGCTGGCTCGACCGCGAGCGGTCGCTGCTGGTCGTTCGCGGGCTCTCGTACGCCTCGCTGTTCGCGGCGCTGTTCGGGCTGTACCTGTCGGTCCGGTTCGGCGGGATCGCGCTCGAACACCGGTTCACCGACACCTCGCCGAAGGTCGTCGCCGCCGCGCTGTACCCGGTGCTGGCGCTCGGGCTTCCGGCCGCCGCGCAGGTGTTCGGCCGAAATCTGGACCCCGTCCGGAGCTTCGCGGTCGCGGCGCTCGGGTTGGGGGCGGGTATCGTCGTCGACTACCAGCTGCTCGGCGTCACGGTGCTGTCGCTCGACGTGGTGCTCCATCGGGTCGGGATCGTCGTCGCGATCGGGTTCCTCGCGGCGGGGTCGGTCAGCCCGCGCGCGTCGACCGAGACGGTCGACCGGCTCGTCGCCGCGGGCACCCTGCTGTGGGTCACCCTGTTGATCGCGCCGCTGGTCGGCTGGCTGTGAACCGGTCCGCGCGGTCGCGCGACAGAGCGGTCACGGCGACTCGGGCGAGTGCGCCGTCACGGCGATCCAGTCGTCTCCGGTATCGGCATCGTCGCCGTCTCCGTCGTCTGTCGCGACTGAGTCGACCGCGAACCCGGCGGTCTCGAACAGGTCGCGGGCGCCGGTGTCGGAGCGGGCGGGTGTCGGCGTCGAGAACGACACTATAAAGCGGCGGTGCGCCGAAGCCGGCGGTATGAACCCGAAGATCCTGATTCTCGGTCCGCCGGGCGCCGGCAAAGGCACGCAGAGCGGGCGTCTCGCCGACGAGTTCGGCGTCGAGCACGTCACGACGGGCGACGCGCTGCGGGCGAACAAGGAGATGGATATCAGCGACATGGACACCGAGTACGACACGCCCGGCGAGTACATGGACCGCGGCGACCTCGTGCCGGATGTCGTCGTCGACGCGATGGTCGGCGAGGCGCTGGACGGCCGCGAGGGGTTCGTCCTCGACGGCTACCCGCGCAACGGCGACCAGGCCGAGGCGCTCAAGGACATGACGGATCTGGACGTCGTGCTCGTCCTCGACGTGCCCGAGGAGGAACTGGTCGACCGACTCACCGGTCGCCGAGTCTGCGAGGACTGCGGGACCAACTACCACGTCGAGTTCAACCAGCCCGAAGAGGCGGGCGTCTGCGACGAGTGCGGCGGCGACCTCTACCAGCGCGAGGACGACGACGAGGAGTCGGTGCGCAATCGGCTCTCGGTCTATCACGACAACACCGAGCCCGTGCTGGAGCTGTACGCCGACCACGACGGCTACGTCGAGATCGACGGCGACCAGGCCCCCGACGAGGTCTGGGAAGACGTGAAGGCGGCCGTCGAGGCCGAGGCGTGACCCCGTTCGGACGGCGATCGGGAGAATTAAAGGTTGATAACGACCGAGGACGGAGATAGATAGCAATGGCACGGACGGCAGAAAAGGCGGCGTCGCTGGCCGAGGAGAGCCAGTCGATGACCGACGCGATGGCGCGCGTGCTCGCGGTCGCCGACGATCAGGGCACTGTGCAGTGGTCGGACGTCAGCGACGACATCACCAGCGGCGAGTGGGGCCGGCTCATCGAGCAGGGTATCCTCGTCGACGTCGACGGCGAGGGCTTCGTCGTCGACGACCCCGAAGGCGTCCGCGACGCCCTCGGCGACGACGCGCCCGCAGACACCGGCTCGACGGAGTCGTCCTCGGGCACCGGCGGCTCGTCGACGTCGAGCACGACCGGTTCGTCCGCGTCGAGCGGCTCCACCGACGACGACGAGGGCGGGTGGTCCCGCTGGGACAAGATGGCGGCGGCCGCGACGATCGCTCTGTTCCTCGGCTACTCGCAGGCACCGATCCGCAACGCCGTCGGCGGCGTGATCGATATCGGCCTCGGACCGCTCGCGGACGTGTTGCCCTTCTACATCATGATCCTGGTGCTCGCGACGTTCACCGGCTTCAGCTCGACGGTGCTGCAGGGCAAGCTGATGAACATGGACAAGATGGGCGAGTACCAGGAGCGGATGCAGGAGATCCAGGAACGCCGTAAGGACGCGAAGGAACGCGGCGACGACGAGGCCCTCGAAGAGATCCAGGAGGAGCAGATGGAGGCGATGGGCGACCAGCTCGGCATGTTCAAAGAGCAGTTCCGCCCGATGGTGTGGATCATGCTCGTCAACATCCCCGTGTTCCTCTGGATCTACTTCATGGTCCAGACGCCGGAGATGGTCGCCGGCGCGGGCCCGGTGATGGTCCTCCCGCTCATCGGCGAGATCGCGTCGTGGAGCGAGCGCATCGGCCCGATGTGGGCGTGGATCGTCTGGTACTTCGTCTGTTCGATGAGCTTCACCCAGATCGTCCGCAAGGCGCTCGACGTCCAGACGACGCCGTCGACGTCGTAACGCCGTTCGCCTCGTTTCTCTCGGCCGTGTCGCGTACTGGCAGTCGTCTTCTCAGCGGTAGATCGACGTGCTCTCAGCGGTTCACGTCGACCTGCGCGGGGTTCGGATCCATCTTGAAGACGACGCTCGGCTCCCACAGCAGGCGGTGTTCCTTGTAGGTCCCTTTCCCCATGCCGCCGTGTTCCTGGTTGGACTCGGTGACTTCGAGGAAGGCGAGTTCGCTGAGCAGGCCGCGGATGGAGTCGGTCGTCAGGTCGTCGGCGCCCTCGGCCTCGCAGACCTTCTGGTAGACGTCGTAGATGACGGTCGTCCGGAACCAGTCCTCCTCGGGGCCGGTGTTGGCGGTGAGGTTCGCCAGCGCGTAGAGGACGTACTTGCTGTGGGGCGGCAGGCCGGCGATGAGCTCCTTGAGTCGCTCGACCTCGGCCTGCTCCTGGGCGCGTTCGAGGTGGTCCTCGGTCACCTCGTCGAGGCCGTTGTTCTTCGCGTAGTCGCCGGCGTGGCGCAGCAGGCGGATGGCTTTGCGCGCGTCGCCGTGGCGCTGGGCGGCCAGCGCCGCGGTCTTCGGGATGACGCCGGCGTCGAGCACGTCGTCGCAGAAGGCGTCGCGCCGGTTCTCGAGGATCTGTCGGAGCTGTTCGCCGTCGTAGGGGTCGAAGATGAACTCGTTGTGGCCGAGGCTGCTCTTGACCCGCTCGGTCATCTGCTCGCGGAAGTTCACCTTGTTCGAGATGGAGATGATGCCGATGGGAACGTCGACCTTGCCGGCTTCGCGGGCCCGCGAGAGCAGCATCAGGACGTTGTCGTCGTCGAGTCGGTCGACCTCGTCGAGGGTGATGAGCGCGGCGTCGTACTCGCGGTCGAGGATCTCCCAGAGGCGGTTGTAGTACTCGTTGGTCGAGATGCCTCGCGTCGGGATGTCGACGCCGGTGGCCGGCGAGTTGATCCCGGTCGCGATGGTCTGGACGGCGTCGGCCTCGCCCTTTGCCTGGGCGCAGTCGACCGTGACGGTCGCCAGGCGGTTGGAGCGGCGCTGGGACTCCGTTCGCGCCCGCTCCATGACGTGATTGGCGACGAGCGACTTGCCCGAGCCGGTCTTCCCGTAGAGGATCACCGAGTTGGGCGGCGACCCCGTCACCGCGGGGCCGACCTCGTTGGCCAGGTCCCGGATGTGTTCGTCGCGGCCGACGATCCGCGCCTCGTCGGGGACGTGGTCGATGTTGAGCAGCTCGCGGTTCGCGAAGATCGTGTCGCCGCCGCCCTCCTCGACGGCCTGGAACAGCTCGTCGCCCGCGTCCGCCGACCCGTCGCCGTGCTCCTGCATGGGTTGTCCGTTCGCGTCCCCGTGGAAAAGCGTTTCCACTGCACTCCGAGTTAGTTGTGGCTCACCAGCGGTCAGATACCGGTCCTGCGTCGCCCCGGTGTAACTCCGAACGGGGTCGACCCCACTCGATTCCGAGTTACTGTCCCCGCCGTAGTCCCGTTCCATCGCCCTTTAGCACTGCCCTACCGCCCCCACCCCGGATCGGCCGAGCGATATCGCGAAAGACGCCGTCCACGAGCGAGGCCGACCGAGTTCGGACGGGTGACGGTTCGGTGTGACACACCCGATTCCGAGTTAGTTCGGCGGTGTCAGGAGAGGTTCGACGTCCTTTCAGGTGGCTAATCCGACCCACCCGTCGGTTCAGCCGTTCGAGTTCGGCGGCGAGCGGTGGCAGCTTCGTGGCGGGCGACGAGATCGCTCCGACTCGAACAGCGACCTCGACGGGCTGGACAGCCCACTGGGACACCTGATTCCGAGTTAGTTCCCGTCGCAGTGAGCCGGTCGGCCATCGACGACCCGGGACACCGAATTCCGAGTTAGTTGTGACTCGGGTCACACAGTGGCACACACACCTGATTCCGAGTTAGTCGGCCAGCGTGACCGCCTCGCCGAGAGCGCGTTCGAATCGGTTCCCGTCTTTCGACATTCTAGTGGGTCGAACGGTCTTTCGAGGTTACCGACGGCCGTCCAAGGTCTCGTCTCTTCTCGTTCTCGTTCTAGAACCTAGTAACTAGTCTAGACACACCTGATTCCGAGTTAGTTCCCGGGGCGTACCGATGCCCTCCGGCCGCTCGCACCCCACTAACTCGGAATCCGGTGTGTGTCTCCCCTGAGATATGATCTCCTGGTGAGACCGATTCGTCCGTGCGGACTCAGTGGGGCGAAACGAGCGGTTCCGCAACCTCTATTTACGGACCGAACGGAATCGAGGTATGTTGATAACCGTTTCCGGCCCAGCCGGGAGTGGCAAGAGTACGTTCGCCGCCGCGCTGGCGAACGCGCTGGAGGTGGACCACGTCAGCGGCGGCGACATCTTCCGCGAGATGGCCGACGAGCGGGACATGTCGCTGGTCGCGTTCAACGAACTCGCCGAGGAGGACGACCAGGTCGACCGTGACCTGGACCGACGGCTCCGCGAGATCGCCGACGAGAACGACGACCTCGTCCTGGAGTCCCGACTCGCCGGGTGGATGGCCGGCGACCACGCCGACCTGCGCATCTGGCTCGACGCACCGATGGACGTACGAGCCGAGCGCATCGCCGACCGCGAGGACAAGTCCGTCGACACCGCTCGCGACGAGACGACCGCCCGTGCCGAGAGCGAGGCCAAGCGCTACGCCGAGTACTACGACATCGAGATCGACGACCGCTCGATCTACGACCTCGTGCTCAACACCTCGCGGTGGAGTCCCGCCGCGGAGCTCGAGATCGTCCTCGCCGCCGTCGAGTCTTACGACCCAGACGAGGACGAGGGCCGGGCCCCCGTCACCGGCGTGGACTACGACTTCTGATGTCCCTTCGCGGCCCGCCCGACGACCGGTCCGTCGACGACCTCCTCGAGTTCGGCGTCGTCAACCTCGACAAACCCCCCGGCCCGTCGGCCCATCAGGTCGCCGCGTGGGTCCGAGACATGGCCGGCGTCGACCGCGCCGCCCACGCCGGCACCCTCGATCCGAAAGTCACCGGCTGTCTCCCGATGTTGCTCGGCGACGCGACCCGGATGGCCCAGGTGTTCGACGACAGCGACAAGGAGTATATCGCCGTCCTCGAACTCCACGGCCCCGCGCCCGCCGACCTGTCCTCGGTACTCGCCGAGTTCGAGGGCGAGACCTACCAGAAACCGCCGAAGAAGAGCGCCGTCGTCCGCCGACTGCGCTCGCGGGAGATCTACGCCCTCGACGCGCTGGAGGTCGAGGACCGACGGGCCCTGTTGCGGATCCGCTGTGAGAGCGGGACCTACATCCGGAAGCTGTGTCACGATCTGGGGCTCGCTCTGGGGACCGGCGCGCACATGGGCCACCTCCGCCGGACGACGACCGGGTCGTTCGACGACCGGGAGCTGGTGTCTCTGCACGATCTGATCGACGCGCTGGCGTGGGCCGACGACGGGGATACCGGGCCGCTCCGCGAAGTCGTCCAGCCCGCCGAGCGGGCGCTCGTCGACCTGCCGAGCGCGACTATCGCCGAGAGCGCCGCACGGGAGGTCGCCGAGGGCGCGCCCGTCTACGCGCCCGGCCTGCTCGATATCGACGACGTGTTCCGCGGCGATCTGGTCGCCTGCTACACGCCCGACGGTGCGGCGGTCTGCCTCGGGACCCTCGCCGGCGACCCCGAGGCAGAAAGCGGTGTGGTACTCGATCTCGAACGCGTGTTGGTCTGACCGACCGAAAGCGAAGGGCTTAATCGGGGGAGGCTCGTCTGCCGATACGCGGGACCGTGGGGTAGCGGTATCCTCGGCGCATGGGGTGCGTCGGACCTGAGTTCGAATCTCGGCGGTCCCACTGCCTATATACCCTTTTTCCAGGGTTTCCTGATAGTCTGGAATCGTACCTTTAGGGGTGACTCCGCATGACCCCGGACAGCCGCGGCGCCGGCCGCGAGTCCGAGGTCGATCCCGCCTGCTACGCCGACGTGCAGTACGCACGTGCGGTTTCCTCGCGAGATTCTGTCGCGCAGAGTCGCGAGAAGTGCGGTATCTGTTTTCCCGACGGGACGATCCCGGATGAGATCGACGAGGTCGTTGTCGGTCGCTACACCTCGAAGGTCCACCTGACCGACGACCACGAGGTCGACTGTACCGGTACGACCGAGCCTGACAACCCATCGTGCCGGTCCAACGGCCTCGCCGCGAAGATTGGTGACGAGGACTTCGGGCCAGACGACCTTGAGGAGCTGGGCACCCGGGGAGGTGACGCCTGATGTCCTGGCCTGTCGAAGTCGACGACTGGGAGTATCAGGCGATCCCCGAGTCGTGGATCGAGGCCGGCATCGACGACGGCCGAGGGCGACCGCGACTCTACGCTGTTTCCGCGGCGGTCCTGAACCGTGGGATGCTCGCGGTTCGCTACGCTCACCCGGTGAACCCCGGCGTCGTCTACGCGACGATGACATCGACGGATGGGCCTTCGGGCGGGACGATCCCGGCCAGTCTTCCACGAGACAGCTGGCCGCGCTCGATCGTCCCCGGCCGGAACATCGAGCCGACCGGTGTCATCCGCGATGTCGAGCGGGATCACCTCGAGGAGCTGTGGGCCGACCGCGTCGACGAGGTCGGCGAGCTCGAGTCACCGACCACGGAGGCGCCGAACCGAGGTGAGACGGCGTGAGTTCGCTCGACTGGCCTTCGGGCTGGGAACGGACGCCGCCGAGCGAGCGCGAAAAGAACCGGAGTTTCCAGGCGACGCTCGCGGACACGACCGAGGCGATCGAGACGGAGATGGACCGGATGGATGTCGACGAGTGGCGAGCCTCGATCGGCAACCAGCATACCAAGTCCAACGGACTGCCGCTCTACAACGCGAATCCCGACGATCCCGGGTTCGTTCTCCGGTGGTCGAACGACGGCGAGGACTTCGCGGTCGCCTGTGACCGCTACTCGCGACTCCGCGACAACGTCCGCACGATCTACAAGTGGGTCCACGAGACTCGGATGCGCGGGAAGCGGCCCGTCCAGACTGGCGATTCGGAGTTCGCCGCCGCCCGGCTTCCATCCGGCGAGGACGAGGACACGATCGTCGGTCGCGAACCCCCTCACGAGGTGCTCGGAGTCGAGCGGAACGCCCCCGAGTCGGCTGTGAAAGAAGCGTTCCGGAAAGCGGTCAAGCGAACGCACCCCGACCAGGGCGGCAGCGAGGCCGCGCTGAAGCGGGTCAAACGTGCGCGTGAAGCGATGCTCGACAACCGAGGTGAGTCGGCGTGAGTACCCTGGAGTCCTCCAAGAAGCGCGGTGACTCCGTCGAGAGCGCCGTGATCAACGCCGACCCCGGTCTGGAGTTCGTCGGCGACTCCGTCGCGACGTGGCACGATGCTCGGACTGTCGCGTGTCTCGATCCCTCCTACGAGCGCCCGTTCTACGGGATCCCGCTCATCGAACCCGACACCGAAGTCGAGATCAAAGGCGCGTGCGTCGTTCGCTCGGCTGGTGTCAGCCGGCAGCGCTCGGGCCAGTGGTACATCAAGCGCAAGGCGCACGACCAGCTCGTCGACGCCGGCGGCGTCTACCTGCTGGCCGTCTACGCCCCGCGCCCGGAGACGCCGATTCTCCGGTCGGTGATCATCCCGGCGTCGCTGCTGGACGAGCACCTCGACGGCCGGTGGTACGACGTGGACGCCGACCGCTCGGAGACCGAGGTCGCCCAGCTGACGTGGACCGTGCTGATCGACCGTGAACGCGTCCCCGGCTCGGCGGAGGTGAGCGGCTGATGCCCTCGACGAACCAGGCCGGCGGTCGCGATCTCCCCGAGTTGCCCGGGATCGAGGAGGATATCGGACACAACCCCGCGCGCTTTCTCGACTGGGACCTCGTCGGGCATGCCGACCGGAAGGGCCTGCTGAAATCTCGCATCCGAGGTATCGACAAGATCGCCGTCTGCCGAGCGTACTGGGCTGCCGAGCACCACCCTGACGTTGGTCCGACGGACGGACCCCGTGAGGGCGTTCTCCGACTCCTTGACCAGCGCGAGGAGTTCCTCGAGGAGCATGGCGAGCGGCCGGAGCGGCTGATGTTCGGCCCGCGGCGGCCGCCGGAGTACTACGCGACCGAGACCGACGACGATCGCGACGAGAAGCCGCGCACCGCCGCCGCGAAGCTCTCCCGGATGCGCTCCGAGCGCGTCGCGACCGACGGGGGTGAGCGCGATGGGGAGTGATGGGTCCAGTAGCGGCACTGAGCGAATCGACTGCCCGTACTGCGAGGATGGAGAGATGGAACGAGACGGCTCGAAAGTCGTCTGTGACGACTGTGGGCAGGTGAAACTCGCATGAGCGCCAGCAAGCGGATCGCGTTCATCGACATCTACAGCGGGCCGGGCGGCGTGGGATACGCCCTCGACGCGATCATCGAGGAGCACGATCTGCCAGTCGACCACATCGGACTCGACATCACCGACTACAGCGACACATACCCCGGCGACTTCGCCCAGTGCGATGCAAGCAGTGTCGGCCAGGTCATCAACTCGGTCTGGTACTACCTGGTGGACTACGACGTCGTCATCCTCTGGATGAGTCCGCCGTGCCCGGCGTACTCGACTGTCTCCTGGTCGAACTGCAACCAGCTCGGATTCGACGACCCACGGGACTACTACCCGACGTTCGCTGACCTGAACGTCCGCGATGTACTCGAAGCGATAGATCCTGACGAGTACATCATCGAGAACGTCGCGACGTGCGAGGACATCCGTGAACCGACGCGCATCAACGGGTTCGGTGTCGGGCTCCCCTTCGACCTCGAACGACACTTCGAGACGAGTTTCCCGTGTCCCGACCGTCTCGACGACGGGGATGCCGAAGCTGGCCTCTTTACCCGCAGCAGAGACTGGCAGTCGAAGAAGCCCCTCGCCCGCACGAAGGGCGTCCCTGAAGACTGGGATCGGCAGGAAATTCGCAGCGCCATGCCGCAAGAAGTGGTGCAGTACCTCCTGCACTACTGTCCGGCGTTCCCCCAGGTTCCTTTACCGGACGGCGTCGAAGACCGTCAGCAGTTCCTGACGGAGTCGTTTGTTGCAGCCACCGACGGCGGTGAAACGCGGGTTAACGAGACCACGGATGCTGAGCGATCCGACGAGGACGGGAGGTGACGACCGTGTCCCAAGTCACCCGAGCCACGCACGAGGCCAAGATGAATCTCTACTACGCGCCTGTCGGCGACGACAGCGAGGCGTACGTCGACTACGACGGGCTCGACCCCTACTGGGCGCTGGCGGACCTCCTGATCAACGAGTTCGACGGCTACCAGGAACTCTCCGACGTGGAGATCAACGGCGAGCGGTGGGATATCCGGATGAACTACAGCAAGAGCGGCTTCCAGCCGCGCCCGGAGGACGAGATCGCCAGCGATCGCCTCTACGAGTTCGATATCAACGCCCGCGGTCGCGGCGAGCGCAAGTGCGACTACAACATCTCGCCGCGGTTCCCTGGTATGCGGAAGTCCGACGGCGAGCGCACGACGACCGCCTTCGACCACACCGAGCCTGACGAGGGTGTGAGCGTTCACTGCCAGCCGTCGAACATGGCGCTCGACGAGGTCGCCGACCTCCTGCCGCGGTTCGTCTTCGAACTGGCCGATGCCGCCGACCTGGGCCTGTATCACGGGTACTTCGCCCAACCGTTCGACGGGCGGATCACCGCCCTCGAGCGCTACGTCCGACTCTCCCGGTCGATGAACGAGAAGCTCATCGGTACCGGTGGTGTGCTCGACCGGCTGTCGATGCTTCTCTCAGACGCCGACGGGACGAAAGGCGTCTACAAGTGGGACAACGAGCGGGAGCGCGGTCACCACCACGTCGTGCGCCACGGCTCGACCAGCGCCGGTGAAATGGTCTCTGGCCACCGCCTCGGCGGTCAGATCAAGAGCTACCTGCCGGAGCACCCCGAGAAGTTCGAACCGGGCGATCCGCTCTATCATCCGAAGCTTGGTGTCAAGTTCGTCCAGGGGCGCACCGCTGCTGGGTCGGTGCCCTGGGCCGACCGCGACGAGGTCGTGCGCGAGCTCGACGAGCGGCTCGTCTCGTTGCTCTCCTGGGCGGAGATCCCCACCGAGGCCGGCGGGACCACGTTCGTCGCCGACGACCACTTTGACGCTGGCGCCGCTGCGGAGTCCGTGCCGATCCACTCGGACCCGACGCCCCGGCTGGAAGCGAATCAGGAGCACCTGATCGTGACGACGCTGCGGGACATGACCAGCGCCGACGAGGCGATCGTCGAGAACCTCGCGACCGACGGCGGCCAGCCCGCCCGCGAGGTCGCCGACGCGGCCGGCGTTGGGCTGTCGACGGTATACCGGTGTCTCCAGCGCCTCGAGGGCGTGGTCACGTCTGACAACGGCCACGTCCGGTTCGTTTCGGAGAAGCTCCGCCAGGAGATCCGCGCGATCGTGGAGTCCGCCGAGACGAAAATCGAGAGCGCTGCCGACCGGGCGGCCCAGCTGGTCGACATGGACGTACGCCAGTCGGCCTCGAGCGCATTCGACCGGTGGCTCGCGAAGTACGGCGCCGAGTTCGACGCCCCGAGTAGCGAGGGCGGGCGCCCGACGGTCCGGATCGACACGGTGCTCTCGAAGCTCAAGAAGACGACGAACCCACGGGTCGACGACGTGCTCGACGAGATGCTCGACGCCTGGACGAACGACGGGCGCGACCCGCGAGACCTCAAGCGGGCGATCGTTGAGGTCACCGTCGACGGGACCGACATGCGCCGGCCGGTCACGACGCTGCGCTGACGCCCGACGGCAGAGAGGCATCACTGTCGTTCGTTCCTTCTTTTTATAAGGGATAGTCCGAATCTACCCCGAACCTACTTTTCGAGTGGAACCCAGATGTTGGCCGATCGGCGCCGAACCGGTGGTTCGCCGGTCGCGGCGTGCCCACCCCGCGGGCAAGCCCCCTTAGGAGGTGTGCCTAAGGGCACGCGCCTGCGGCGCGCAAAAATACACCCCCGCCTCCGCACGGTATTCCACCCGAAGCACGTGAAACGGAGGTCGCTCACGAAATTGTAGTAACATTCATCTAAATGGATACTATACGTAGGTTTGCACCGGCGACTGCCGACGGGCACCAGCACGGGTGGCGTCCGTGAACTGACACAGAACCCGTCTTTGGATCCGCTTGCGTGCAAGATGTGATTCACCGCATCTCTCGGGCACCCCCGTGCCCGTTTTCCGTGGTATAAACTTTCTCGCGCCCACTCAATAGTGTCTTGACCTGTTTGTCTCTCAGTGTAATCGCCCGATAAGTGTGCTTGAATGGTTGGTTTCGCAAAACAGCGAGTACCCTTTAAGATACTATCCGGATACTTGCCAGTCGCACATGGATCTGAAGCAGCTATTCAAAGACGACGACGCGGTGTCGCCGGTCATCGGCGTCATCCTGATGGTGGCGATCACGGTCATCCTCGCGGCGGTCATCGCGTCGTTCGTCCTTGGGCTGGGTAACCAGGCACAGCAGGGCGCACCGACGGCGACGATCGGCTTCGACTACGAACAGATCGACGAGAATCCGACAACCAATTGGGGCGTGCTCGCTGTGAGCCACGACGGCGGTGACTCTGTTTCTGACCAAGAGTTGTATATTCGTGGTAGCGGGTTCAACTCCAGTGGATCGAACTATAATTCTGGACAGCCATTCACGTTTGACGTTGGTCCAAGTGGTTCAACGTCAATGGAAGATTGGGTCATCAGCGAGGGCGGCCCCCAGATAGATCATACCAGCACTGGTCTCTGGAACGGCACCAAGAGCGGTGACGACAGCGCCATCGTCTCGGGCGACCGCGCCAACGTCTATGTCAGCTCGGACTACGAGGTCAGCGTCGTTTACCAGGCTCAGGAGGGCGACACCTCCTCGACGCTGAACGAGCAGGAAGGCCCCGACGCCTAATTCGCGTCGTTACTTTCCGTTTTATCGACCGCTGACCGCGTAGTGACATCTTCGTCGACAACGTCATCGATCGCGGCCGGGTGCAGTTCGATATCATGTGTGTTCTGATGGGTCCCGCAGAGGTCGGAGCCCGCGTCGCGGGAGTTGGCGCACCGGCGCCCGTCCGTCAGGTTGCGTGCCCGGCAGCGGCCGCCTGTGAGCTCGATCGCGTCCGTCCGATGCGCGAGTAGTACCGCGGCCGCAACGGGCGCGGCGACGAGCACGACCGCGAGCGCGTCTTTCGCCCACACAGGGACGAGCGTGTGCCGGGCGATCCACCCGCTCGCGTAGACGGCCGCAGCCATGGTCCAAGGCGTCGCGACCGACTCGACGACCTCGTCGACGCCGGCGGTCATGGCAGCGGTACCACACCGAACGCGAACAGCACCAGGAGCACGGCCAGTCCGAGAACCACTTTCGTCGGGATCCGCTGAACGATCGCCTCCTCGAGTTTGACTAGGCGGATGTAGACGAACAGCACGACGACAAGGGCGACGAGCCATACCACCAGCTCGGTCGCGGCGCCGAGCACGCCCTCGAGGCCGCCGGCCAGGTCCGTCAAAGTCGGGATCATCGGAGCCTCCCAACAGCTTTCTGAGCTGCCTTGGCGACCCGCTTGTCGTTGCCCGTGAGCCGGAGCGCGCCGTACCCGACCACGCTGACCAGCGCGATCCCGACGACCGGCGAGCCGCCCGAGCCGCCGCCAGTCGGACCGAACCCGCCAGAGAGATCGCCATTCAACGAGTTGGCCGGATCAGTGTCTCCGAAGCCGATCTCGCTGAAGTTGAGCGAACTACCGTCGGTGGTGTTAGCTGAGCCGTTGAGCGTCGGCGGCTCCGGCTGCGGGTAGGCCGTCGGCTGCGGGTACGGCGTCGGCTGGGTGCCGTTCGGGAACGCCGTCGGCTCTGGGTAGGGCGTGGGCGCCCCGCCGTCGGGCGGAGTGATCCCGCCTTCGTCGGCACCGTGACAGCCGAAGTAATAGCCCTTGGGCGAGTCGAACTCGACGAACTCGTTGATACTGGTTCCGGCGTACGAGAGGTTGAACCAGATGTTCTCCGTCGACATGCTCGGGTCCCAGTACTCGACGAGGAGCCCGGTCTTGCTACCGTTAGCTGCCGGGAGCGTGCAAGTACCGAGCGCCGTCAGGTCGCCGTCTGCGGGCGGCGTGCCGACTGGCGTCGGCATCGGCGTCGTCGATGGCGTCGCCGTCTCGCCCGGTCCGCACTCACCTGAACCCGAGATGCGCGCGGGATCAGTCACCCAGTTCTCGAATGGCGAGGCGATCTCGAACTGGCTGCGCGTATTGTCCTTCGTCGGATTGACGCCGTCGAAGACGAACGCCGCGCGGTCGCCCTCGACACCTACTCGATACGAGACGTTCGGGCTCGCGTTAGCATCCTCAAGCGTCGTCTCGCCGTAGCGGTTGAACTCCGTCGACGACTGGTCGTCGGTGTACTCCGAGCTCGCCCAGGAGTTGCTCGCGTTGGTCGGGTACGGGTTCCAGGTCGCTTCGGCGCCAACCGACTTGAACTCCGCCTGGCCGTTGTAGCAAACTGAGAGGTCGTAGTCGTATCTCGGCTGTTTGGCAGTTGCAGTCGTTGTCTTTTCTCTCGGGTTATTGAATTCGATATCGTCCCACTTGATGATCCCGTCGTTTGCTTCTAACCTGATCCCGGTAAATTCGGATGCTGAATTTATAAACCCGTAATTACCGTTAACTATCGTCTCTCCCGCAGAGTTTGAGATTGAAACGTTGAATGAATTGGAACTGAAATCAATATTGTCGTACTCAATTGTATACGTAACTCCGATCTCCCATGGAACGTTTGTATCCTCCCCAGAGATTGAGAAATTGTGCGATTGATCTGCACGAACCAATTGTATATTAGCTACCAACGACGAGCCGGAAAACAATCTATAGTCGGCAGCTGTTGTACCATATTGTCCCCCTTGCTCAATTCGTACCAATGAAGACCCGCTCGTTATCCGGGTCGCATTCATTCGTTCACAATTTTTACAGTTTATACCACCCGATGTGCCCTTCACCCCTAACTTCAGGGAATGTTCGCCTGCAAGTGAACTATTTGTAATTTCTGGCTCGGACCCAACGCTGGCCCATTCATCGAAGTCTTGATCCTCGAAATCGTCAAAGACGAATCCACCTGCAGCACGGGCATCTCCCACAGCCGAGTATTCGCCGCCATCGCGAGCACCAAACGTCGATACGCCGGCTGTCGCCGTAACGACCATTGAGATAGCGACTATTGACACGATGGCCATACGGACTGTGCTGCGAGACGGTCGTGGGGCGAGGGCGGAGAACCGCTCAGCATCCCGAACCACGACCACGCTCCCAACCCCCAGCAGGCCAGCCAGCACGATCGCCCACACCGTCCGCATGAGGGTCGTCTCGGGCCAACCGACCGTCGCCAGCTGCCACAGGTTGATCGTCACGTCGAGCACGCCGACGCCGGCTATCGCCCACGCGCCAGCCTCCGCGGTCCGAGGATACTCACCGGCCAGCCGCCGGTACCCCTCGAACAGCAGGCCGACGACGATCATCGCCAACGCGCCTGTTGCCGGGTAGCCGATTGTGTCGAACAGCCACTTCGCGACCGGGTTGAGTTCGACGGTCGCGAACGACAGCGCGAACGTCAGCACCAGCGCCGTCAGCGTCGCGCCGTGGGCCGTCCACTCCGCGATTCCCATTCGATTCCGCCGCTCGCAGAACCACTCTCCGAGCCGTTCCGTGATGTTGTGAATCTGTTTCATTAGTGCAGTAGCTCCGTGATTTGCTTGAAAGCCGAACCGAGACTCCCACCGTCGACGACGCCGGTCGCGACGCCGACGACCAGGAGCAGCAACACGACGAACCCGATCAGCGATCCAACGCGAGCGTACCTCGCCAGCACGACGAACGCGTCGGCCGCCTCGCGGAGATACCAGAGGCCAGCGACGACCGTCGCCACCGCGCCGATCGCCAGCCCCTCGAGGCCGACCACGCCAGACACCAGGTCAAGCGCGCCCGCGATGAGCTCGCGAATTAACACGCGCGGTCACCTCCGAGGCGCGCGCCCCCGCGGGGGGACCCCTGCGATCCCATCTGATACGCGCGCGCGTTAGAGTGACTCGCCAGCCTCCCCGAGCGCGTCGTCGACGCCCGATCGCGGCCGTCGACCCCAGGGTTTTCGAGGCGACTTTTTGAAAAAATCGAGACGGATCTCATCGACCCACCTCGATTTTGAGTTTATAAGCGGTCGGCGCCGGCACGTCCTTCCACCGGAAGGGCTCGAAGTGCGTCTCGTTGTACATGAGCGCCTTCCCGATCTCGTACTCGTCGGTGACCTCGCGGTCCATCGGTACCGACTCGAAGCCGACCACGTCCGACGCGGTCGTCGGGTTCGCCGTTCCCGGCATCTGGATCCGCCAGCGGATCTTGTGTCGGATCGACTGGTGGATGTCGACCTCGCTGTGGCCGAACAAGAAGATCGACAGCCCGAACTTCCGGGCGTCGACCCACATGTCTTTTAGCAGTTCGACTTTCTGGTACGTTCCGAACTGGTCTTTCTGCGCGGACTGCGGCGCGATATCGCCTATCTCGTCGCAGATCCACGTGGTCCAGTGATGGGGGCCGTGGTTGACGCGAGCGAGCGCCCAGGCGAACCACCAGTGCGACGCCGGATCCTCCTCGGAGAACAGCGTGTCCCGCTTTGGCGGAGTGTCATACTGTTTCTCGTCGTCGCGGTCGAGTACCTCCTGGCAGCCGCGGAGTAGCGGGTCCGGATAGACGACGTGGAACGTTCCCTGGTCGAGCTGGCGATTCAGGTCGACCGGGTCCGAGTACCGACGCACCTCGCGGACGATCTCCTCGAGGTCGTCGACGCCGAGCTCGACCGCGGGCTCGGTCGGATCCTTGGACTCGAGTCGCGCCGTGATCTCCACGCCCTTCGGGAGACACAGCACCGTCCAGGGCGCCAGCGCCAGCCACTCCGAGCGACTCGATGAGCCGCGCCAAACGACCTTTTCGTCGTTCGCTTCGAGGAGACGGCCGGCGACGTAGCACCCGAGCGTCGACTTCCCCTTCCCCGGCTTCCCGCGGGCGAGAAAGTCCGTCCCGCCCGCGTCGCGGTCGCGACCGGCGTCCCATTCGTGTTCCCAGCAGTTCGGGATCACGTCCTCGTAGCCGAAGCGGGTCGGGTCCCACGACGGGATCCCGAACGCTTCGGCCATGTGCCGGGCGTCCGTCCATCGCGAGGAGTTGCCCGTCGCCTGTGCGGTCGTCCGAACCGGCTCGTCGAACTGGGCGAGGACCTCCCGGCGCGTCTCGTCGTCCGCGAGGTCCTCGTCGCCCCAGTCGATCGTCCTCTCGTCGTGTTCCAGAGAGCTCATGCGTACTTCGCCTCCGTCCGTTGGGTACCCTCGTCGGCGACCTCGCTCGCCCGTCCGGACAGCACCCGCACGCCGGCACGGTAGTACGGCAGCAGGTGGTGGGCGGCGAACAGCCGGCGGGCGCGCTTGTCTTCAGGCGTATCGCCGAGCATGATCGACGCCGTCGACTCCTCGTCGTAGACGCGCGTCACCCACTCCTCGTCGAGTTCGCCGTGGGTCGCCAGCAGGAGATCGTGGGACCACTCAAGCAACTCGCTACGGTCGTCGAAGCCCTCCAGGAGCGAGTCGAGCGCCCGCTGTTGCCATTGCTCCAGCTCGGAGAGTTCCGGACGCATCGCCACGAACCGCTGGCGCTTGGGGTTGTGCGCGTCGCCGTCGCCCGCAGCGTCCGCGTAGTCCGTCGCGTCACCGCGGAGTCGCCGGAACGCCTTCCGGTGGGCCGGCGTGACGTAGTGGGCAACGAGGTGCTCGCGGGTCCGTTCGGCGACCTCGTCGTCGAGCCCCCGCATCCGGTCCCGTCGCGCCGACGGGTCGAGCATGGCCGCCAGCAGCACGCCCTGCTGGCCGCGGAACTGCCGCGCGAAGTCGCTGTACACCCGCTTGTCGATCGTCCCGAGCGTTCGGATCGTCACCTCCTGGAGCCACTCGAGAGCGCGCCCTTCCGAGCGCAGCCCGCCGAGGAGTTCGTCGACGCGCTCGCGTACGTCTTCCGAGAGGGTCACGAGTGCCGGCCGGAACGGATCCGGCTCCTCGCGGGGGTTAGTCGTCGTCACGGCGATCACCTCGCTGGAGATCCCGGATGACTATCGGAGCGTACGGGATGATCCCGCCACTGGTAGCCTGCTTTTCGAGATACCAGTGGATCTGTAGCGCCGCAAGGGCGATCGACAGTATCGCGAGGGGAAACACGCAATCAATCATCGTCACTCGGGACACCTCCCTCCGAGCGGGCGCCCTCGGCGCTCTCGCGCCGCCGGTCGACGACCTCGCTGTCTTCGTCGTCCGACCGCGCGGTCGGCGCCGGGATCTTCTCGTCGGGATCCATCATCTCCTCGAGGAGCGTCCGGTCGTGGTCCTCGACCTCCTCGTCGATCTTCCGCTGTTTCTGGACCCGCTCGCGGTCGAGTTGCTTCTTGGCCTCGTCGAGCGTCTTCGCGTCGTCCACGTCCTCCGCGAGCGCGAACATGCTCGCGACCGCGGTCCGGATGTGGACCGGCGCCGGCTCGACGTACGCCTCGCCGTTGACCGGCTCGGCCGCCCACGCCAGGAGCCCGGCGCCGAGCGCGCCGATCACCAGCCACGGCGAGACGCCGCCGTAGTGGATCCCGGCGCCGCCGACAACGAACGCCAGCGCGATGGCGCCGTAGGTGCCGGCGTGCTCGCGGTCGAGCGGCGGGGTCGAGAGTTCCCAGCCCTCCGGGTCGTAGTGGAGGATCTCGTCGGCCTCCGGGTCGGCGACGAACAGTTCGTCCCACTTCGAGTTCTGGAGGTTGACCCGCGTCCGGAGCCGCTCGGCGTTGTACAGCCTGGCAGTCGCGCCGAACGCCCGTGCCAGCGACGGGAGCAACCCGCGAGTGATCACCGACACCGTCCCGTCGGTCCTGCGGACGATCCGCGCGTCCTCGAGCTCGGCGTCGAGCATGTCGAATGCGTCGTCGCCTGTGGGCGACTCGGCGTGGGTGAGCTTCGGCTGGAGGAACATCGCCTTCGAGACGCCGCTCGAGCGCATCTCGAGCATGATGATCGCGATGATCCCGACTACGTACGCGCTCAGCACGATGTGGGCGTTGACGACCAGAGAGGCCACCGACTCATAGAAGATCAGCGAGCCGAGCCCAGTCGCGAACGACAGCCCGAGGAACCATGCGGTGAGCGAGTATCCCGGTCCCTCCCCGGCGCGGTCGATCCATATCTTGCAGATCCAGCCGACGAGGAACCCGCCGACGATGATCCACACGAGGAAGTCGCTGATCACCGACGCCAGATAGTCTCCGGCGCTGTCGATGTTGACCGCCTGCGTGGTCGCGAGGCTCTTGTGTCGGAACGTCCACCGCGCCCAGTCCTTCCCTTCGATCCACATGGTCACCCGCTTCTGAGACTGGTGATTCGGCATGTCGATCGCGACGGTCGGCCGGCCACGGTCGACGGTCACCTCGCGGGTTACCTCGTTGATGTTGGCCGCGTAGGGCTCGGCGACGGTCGTGTTGCCGCGTTCGACCGTCCGGGTCTTCTTGTTCCAGAAGACCATGTGAACCGTCTCCTCGCGGTCGCTGAACGCCCACGTTCGCAGGTAGACGGTGTCGCGGCCGAGCGTCTGGTTCGGCGGGAGGTACTGGCCGCCCTCGTCGCCGCCGGGGCTGGCGAACACGTCGTTCGCCGGCCAGTACACCAGCCAGTACATCAGGTCGTCCGTGTTGGCCATGCGGACGCTGTCGACGTTCTGGCGAGCGCCGTCGCGCTTGAGCTCCTCGAGGGAGTACTCGCTGTCACTCGAGGGGCTGGCCGACTGGTTGGCCGCGGTCGCTGCGGCGCCGTCGACGGCGACCGTCGCGACCAGCGGCGCTGCCACCAGGAGGCCGACCAGCACCAGCGCCGCGAGGGGGACGGTGGACGTGCGGGTCATGCCTCGCTCTCGAGCTCCCTTGCTCGCTCGTCGATTCGGCTCAGAGCCACCAGTCCGCCGATCAACGCCACTATTTCGAGGGCGAACACGTGCCACATTCCGACAACCGTTGCGTATCCAGCTACCGCCGCAGCCACACCCATGAACGAAAAGACACACGCCGTCTCCTTTCGGAGGTCAGGAGCGACGAGTGTCCGGAGCGAGTACGGCTCGGTCATGTTTCGCTCTCCTCCTTCTCGACGACCCAGTGAGCGAACACGAGAAGCGCCAGGAACCCCAGCAGGTACGCTGGGTTCGACACGATCGGCGCGGCGCCGCCGACGCCGAGGACCAGCACCGCGACTATCCCGGCGACGATCACGACCGCGGCGACGCCGCTCGCGAGGAACGACGCCGAGCCCGTGTCGCTTGACGAGCTCATGCGTAGCACCGGGTCGTGGCCCTCACCGCGGAGCCGTTCGAAGGTCCAGTACAGGATCAGGAGCACGCCGACCGCCGCACCGGCCAGGCGCGCTCCCTCCACGGGCACCGACTCGGGGAGCATGTTACGCGACCTCCCCCTCGCGGTGGTCGTCGCTCGTTGCGACCGGCTCGAGCTGGTCGCCGTCGCGCTCGAGGAGCACTCGCTCGTCGGCCGCGGCGCACTCGCCCGAACAGTAGATCAGCGACTCGGTGTTCGTACTCATGACCGCTGACAGCGGTCCGAGAGAGACACGCCGCGGCGATCCCGAAGCGTGGACCTCAACGAACTCGTCGACGCCCTCTCTACTCGAGTGTCCGCAAACGTGCGCCCCGCAGTTGGCACACGCCGCCTCACACTCCGGCGTCGCGTCGTCGTAGGCGATCATGGCACCGGACACGCCGAAGATCGCGACTGCCAGCACTGCACCGACGTACTCGCCAGCGAGCGCCTGATCGATGCCGACCGCGATACCGATCCCGATGAACACCAGCGCAAGCCACCCGAACAGTGGGAGGTACGAGAGCCGCGCGTCGTCGGCCTCGAGCGGAAGCTTAGACCGCATCGTCCACCTCCACGCTCAGGAACACGACCCCGACGATCAGCATGCCGACGCCGATGAACTGCTGGCCGCTGATCGTGAACAGGCCCGACAGCCCGCCAGCGCCGATCCCGATGATCCCGAAGTTCGTGACGAAGTAGGGGTGACCGACGATGAACCCGAACGTTGCTCCGATGATATCGCCGAACTGGACGAGCCCGACGGCGACCGCGCTCATGCCGCCGAGGATCAGTGCCAGCGCCCAGCGGCCGGTGATCACGAACGCCGTCGAGAGCGCTTCTTCGCGGTCCCGAACCCGAGCGTAGGCCATGAGGAACCGCCCGAGGACGACCAGCAGCACCAGCACGAACCCCATCAGGAACGCCCCGACGAAGTCGAGCCCCGCCAGGAGGTCACCAGGCACGCCGACCACCCCCGCATGCGGGTAGGGTGTTGCGCCCTCTGTCCGAGGGGTGTCTGTTCGCCGTTTCCGCCGTGTTAGTCCGTTTCATCTGTCTTCTTGCCAGTCTTGAATCTTGTCGACCAGTTTGTCGAGCTGTACCCCGACGTACACCAGCGCCGCCCCGAGGAGGAGCTGGGTCCCGAGATCCGGGAAGCCCAGCTCCGGAAGGATCGTCGCGCCGCTCGTCGCGAGCGCCGGGAACCAGTAGGTCGCCGTCGACGAGACAAGCGCCCACGCCGGTTCGAACCAGCCGAAGCCGAATTGCCCCAGCGTGCCCAGAGCCACTGCGAGCCCGGTCAGCGGGTGTTTCAGTTTCTCTACGACCATGCTATCTTAACCCCAGGAAGTCGACGAGCGAACTCCCGCCCGGCAGCTCGCCCAGGAGCGCGATCCCTGCCCGATACAACACCGCCAGCGTCACCGACGCGATCGCGATCGCCACCAGCGGCGCGAGCGGTCCGGCCGCCGTGGCGGCAGTCCCGAGTTGGATCTGGACCCAGCGGAGTGCGCTGAGTATGTCGAACCCGACCCAGGCGAACGCGCCGCCGAGCTGGGTCTGGACCCAGGCCAGTGAGAGCGTCGCGTAGTCGAACACCGACAGCACCGACGCGACGACGTAGCTCCCGAGGCCGAACACCGACTCGACGACGTACGTCGAGATGATCGCCGCCATCGCTCGCGGGATCGACCCGTACTCGCGATAGAGCGCCGCGATCTCTCGGATCGGACTGGCCCACGCTTTCGGGATCCCGATGAGTAACCCGCCACCGCCGTCGCTCCCGTCAGTTGGTGGCACTTCGGATCACCACCGTTGCGACGTAGAACGTCACCAGTACGAGCCCGATCGCGACTGCGTAGCCGGCGATTCCCGCCTCGAGTACGAACCCGGCGGCGCCGGTCCAGCCGCCGCGGATCAGCGCCGGCCAGATGCCGGTCACGACCGCGACGAACGACCCGAGGAACTCGCCGAGTCCGCCCAGGAGCCCGAGTGGGATATCGACGAGCGACAGGAACGTCGCGATGGCACCCCGGAAGTACGCGAGGATCGTCGCGCCAAACAGCGTCGTCGCTACGCGCCCCCAGCGGATCGTCACGCCGTCCACGTACTCGCCGGGCTCGACCATGTTAGCCGTCCTCGTCGTCTTCCTCCGGCCCGGCGAATCCCGGCGTCGGGATGTCGAACGGGATGCCTGGGATGAAGTTCCCCGTCGGGTCCTCGCTCAGATACGCCACGACCAGATACAGCGCCAGCAGCACCGATCCGATCCCCAGCGCGAAGGTGAGTGGACCGAGGTTGAACATGCCGCCCGGCCCGATCGACAGCGCCGTCGCGATTGCGCCGAAGTTGATGATCTGAGCGGCACCGCCGAACGTCGCCTCGACGAACGCACCGCCTGCGTTGGCGAGTGCCGACACCGGGATGATGATCAGGTCGGCGACTGTCAGCACGCCCGAGGCGACCGCGCTCCCCGCGGCGAGCAGAACAGCGCCGATCCCCTGGAATATCACCGTCCGGAGGTCCCCAGCGTTGGCTGCACGAGAGAACAGCCGGCGAACGCGTGGACCACCAGCCGCCGACATGTTAGCTCCCTCCGCCGAAGTAGCGAGAGATCCCAAAGGCGCCGCCGACAGCCGCGGCGACGCCGACGATCTGACCGAACAAGGAGCTAAAGAAGCCGCCGCCGCCGGAGCCGGTCGGTCCCATGCCGCCCGCGGAGCCCTGCACCGAGTCGACCTCCTCAGTCTGGTAGAGGACCACCGCGTGGAACCGGTAGTTCGTGTCGGCGGTCGCCGACGAGACCAGCTCCGCGGTCGTGTCCTGGCCCGAGAGCGCGCCCGTCATGCCGGTCATGGCCGAGTCCGACGCGTTGCCGAAGCCCGTCGACGAATCGACGCCGCTGCCGACCTCGAGCACGGCGTAGCGCTCGTTGATGAGCCCCTGGTCGAACTCGAGTGCGAGGTCGCCGTGCGAGATGTCGATCGCCGTCGGCACCTGGAGGTCCGCGTAGAGTTCGAGCTTCTCGGGGTAGTTGTAGGCTTCCGCGCTCGAGAAGTTAACCGAGTACTCGCTGGCGTCGGTCACGTCCTCGAGCGCGTAGCTGACGTTGTAGACGCTGAGGTCGTTGATCGACGCGGTGTCGAAGGTGTCGCCCAGCGTCGACAGCGCCGTGATGTTGGTCACGCCGCCCTCGTAGATGTTGGAGACCGTCGTCGTCTCGAGGTCGCCGTCGTCGTCCGTGTCGCGTTCGATCTCCGCGAGGTCGACCTCGCCCTTGCGGTCGGCGTCGAGCCAGGAGATCGTCACCTGGGCGTCGGCGTCCGAGGCGACCACGTCGATTTGCTGGATCGCGTCGAGCGTGCCGTCGCCGTTGCCGCCGAGCGGCAGGTTCGAGACGCGCTCCTGAAAGACGAGGCTGGTGCCGGTCGCGTTGGCGATGACCGCCTCGTCCGAGGCTGCTCGGGACGTGTTGATGTCCGCGTAGCGGTAGTCGCCGTCACCGTCGACGACGCGGACCTCCACGGTCGCGCCGCTCGCGAGGTCGTCGACGTTGCCGCCGAAGGTCAGCACTCGCTTGTTCGGATCGCTGGTGAGCGAGACGTTGGTCCCGAAGGTGGCCGTCGCCGTCTCACTCGAGGCGACCGATGCGTCGACGGTCACACGCTCGACGCCGTCGGTGTCCCCGTCGGTAACCGACACCGACGAGCTGGCGCCCGACGACGTGGTCCAGTTGCTCGCGGCCGTCCACGTCGCCCAGTTGTCGCTCTCGGCGTCAGTCCTGGGGAACTGAGCGAACGCTTCGGCGTCGACCTTGTCGAACCGCACGCCGAGCGGCGTTGTCTGCGAGCTGTTCACCGACGCGTTGAAGCTCGTCACCTCGCCGGCGTCGTTGTAGTACTCGAGCGGGTCGCCCATCTGGGCGCGGTCGTGCTCGTGTACCGTGAGCTCGTCCTCGACGATCGTCGGGTTCGGCGTCTTGTCCGAGCTGAAGTTGAGTGCCGGCGACGCCGCTGCCGCCGGTGTCGCCGTCGCGACCATGATGGCTGCGAACACGGCGAGCGCTGCGATACCACTACGTCTGAGTTGTGCTGAAATCATGTCTGGTTGCTGAATACCGCTGGTTCGAAGGCTGTACTCCGAGCTTCGGGTACGACTCGCGAAACGCTTCGAGGTACTCGAGAAACGCGTCGGAACAGGCGAGTCCTCGAGGCTCGCCCTCACTCACGTGCCGGCCCTGTCGACGTTGCGCCAGTCGCGCCACGTCGGTCGCTCCGTAGTCTCGTCCCGATCCGCCTCGTCTTCGCCGCGTTGGGTGTCCGAGTCCATGGTTTTCTACCACCCCCGCATGCGGGTAGGGGTAATCCGGCGGAAGCCGCCGGAACGCCTCTCTCATGGACTCCACCCTCCAAATTGGCCGCGAGGATAGGGAGATAATAGGTTAACCTCTACATAGAGAATCGGTAGACGATAGGGAGAGAATAGATAGAGACGGGTTCACCCACCGGGAATGCTTTTGATAAGTGGCAATCGAGCGGTAACCACATGTCGAGTCAAAAGCAGTACACCCGTACCGTCACCGCTCAGGGTCCCGGAACGCTCGGAACGAGTCTCCCTGCTGGATTCGTCAACGAGTTCGGTATCGAGAAAGGTGACGAGCTGAAGATCGACGGTATCGACTGGGACGACGGCACGATCACGTTCAGCGTCTGACCATGCCGGGTTCACTTCTCCCCCGCGAACCCCGTGCGACCGTGTTTGGCCGCGATCGCTCCCGGTTGCGCGTCCGCAGAACCGCTCCCGCGAATATGCACACGAGCGCAGAACTGCGCGCGGAACTCGTGTGTACGAAACCGCGGTCGCGACCGACGAGCGCACCCGGCCGCCGGCGTGATCACACCCGCATCCGGACGCACTTTATAACGGGCGCGTGATTGAGATGCGCGAGAGAACCGCGATTTTCCCCGTCGTGTGTACGAGAGAGCAATGATCAAGCGACTACTCGCCTGGTGGCTGGAACGTCGGAGACTGGTTGAGTGCCCCTTCTGCGGCGAGGAATCGGACGCCATGGAGTATGAACACGAGCCCTGCGGGACGGGGCTCCACACCTACCAGTGTCCCAACTGCGAGGAACTAATCGCATGAGAATCCGAACCGACGGCAAGTTCGACCACCGGAAAGACACCGTCGAGAACGTGTCCGCGTTCTACGACTGCAACAACACGCGCGCCTTGATGCTCGCCAGCCAAGACGTGCAAGCGTTCGTCGCCGAGGTCGTCGATCTCCTCGAGGACGAGGAGCTGTCGCTCGCCCAACGCCGCGAGCTGGTCGAGCGCTTCAACAGCGTATCCCACCGCTTCGAGTTCGACTTCGAGGCTGGCGCCGACGGCGTATCCGTGGAGGTTATAATCGATTCATAGTTTTCTGTCGGGATTGGATTTACCCCCCATTCCTTACGTGGAAATCGTCATAGGGCGCGACGCTATAGTCCAAGCCAATTACTTTCACTGTGGTCGACTCAGTACTAAGTAACTCTCGAAGTGTTGTTTTACTGTATGACGGTATATTCGATCAGTTACGATCTAGAAGACCCGGGCCAGGACTACGATGATGTCCATGCTGCGATCAAGGAGCTAGGAGCGTGGTTTCATGTCCTCGATTCAACGTGGCTAGTCGACGTTTCGAACATGAGCGCTGGAGATGTCAAAGACGAGGTTCTCGATGCGGCAGACAGCAACGACGGGATTGTTGTCACTGAGGTCTCTTCAAGAGGTGGTGGTAGATGGGGATATGCAGGAGTCAACGGCAATCTAGGTGATTGGTTCGACGAACATCTCTAGGCATCTCTGCGTCACAATCTATTTCTGAAAACGGAACGAAAGCGAAACTACGAACTGACTGCTGGAGACAGTCAGTTCGAGGCGGCAGCGCTGATCGCTGCACTAGCCGCGATGCCGACAAGTGCCACGTCGAAGGCTGCACTGCCGGTCGTCACGACTTCCGGCTCGCCAAACGGCGGCAAGAAGTCGATCTCGGTCTTGGATCGTGCTCGTCGTTTTGGCATTCGGTTTTTCACCTCCGACCGCCCACAGAACCGCTTACCTATCACCTGCGGCGGCGGGATTGTTCTACTTGATATGAGGTGGTTTATCCCACTTAAAGCTTGAGGCGGCCCCCCAGCCTCTTGTACGTCGTAGTGCGACGCGATGCGACACTATAGTGCCATTCTATGGTGGTCGATTTGTCGAACACCACGGCTTGAATGTTTCGGTGATGAATTAACCTTCTGAGGGGTAGTGATAGAGCCGGCCTGAACGGCAAAATTTTCAGGGCAAGATCGGTTGCAATTGAGGGATTTCATTTCGAACCTGTAGGAGTTTCTCACCATTAACTTCGCTCCAGTAGCTTCAGTCAGTAACTGCATCATCGCCACGTCTATCTCGAACTTTGATACTTTCTCCACAAGGGGAAGGAGCTATCGCTTGCACAGTGTCGCGAGCTTTTGGAGTGATTCAACAAGTGGATCTCTCCTACGAATTTAGCTTGAATAGGCAAGCCAACCCTTGCTAATGGGAACTGATTTCGCCGGTTTCCCAATACTTCTAGTGACGTAGAACGAGGGGTCTCCATGGCGATAGCAGGTGCCGGTTCGGAAAAGTCCAGGGAAACAGATCATCCAACAAAGCGCGTTTTCATGCGTGCTGAGCGCGATGATGTTCTCCATATATCAGATGTGTGTTCGAAATTTAGTGACCTGACTATACCAGATGCGCTTACTGTGGTGAAACGTGATTTGACTTACTATGGTCCAAAATTACGTTTGAGCTCCTGTTCTGCCAGTGAACAATACCGCCTCACGATTCCGGGTCCAGAATCACAGGCTATCCTTTGGCAATACTCTAGTTCTGGCTGGAAAAGTATCGCTGAGGTTTGTTTAGAATTCTCTGATTCTTACCCGCAATACGATATCTGTCTCCATTGTAACGAACCTATCTCGACAGTAGAACATAGGCGCCGATCGGTCATCGGAGCCTGTACTAATAGCTGACTTCCCAAAGCCGCTAATTGTCTTTATTCTCTATCCCTTATTTCAGCTAATAGGTCCTCTACTCTTTCGATATCGGAATCTTGGCTGAAGGGTCCTGTAATGAGATCGTCCAAGATCTCATCAGGGGCCACTCCCTCTTCCGAGTCGAGATAGATGCTGATCAATTCAGTGTTGATGATCTTCTCAAATCGATATTGCTCACTCTGATCTACATTCACTCGCTCTTGGACGCGTTCAATCGGGACTTCTGCTTCGTTAGGGAGGAAGGATTTCAATTCACTAACTGGAACCTCCACTATTGAAACGGATTCACTATCGAATAGTCTAAGCTCTACCTCTCCTTCACCCACCATATCTTCAAGGACTTCCTGCGGAATATCCGGTGAGATATGGTTGTCACCAACAATATCAAGTCCGAGGGTATAAGAGTACATTGAGTCTGGGGTACGCCGACCGCCAGCGGTTTTCCGACTATTATTGTTGGGATTCACGGCATACACGAAGCTGTCCTCGCGGAGATCGTATTGGGTGAGGGCCCCTATCAGTGGATTGATGACATTATCGATCTGCGACTGGGCCATAGGAGACCGGCGATTTAGATCAATACAGTATGCCCGCAGACCATTTTCCATATAGAGGTCTACAAGCGCCTGTGTGCAGTCTTCACTAATAGCCGGAACAACTCCCATCACTGGTTTTGTAATCTCCAGCTCACCGACAGCTTCTAGATAGATCTCTGTGTTTTGAATGATAGAAGCTACCTCTGGTTCCGTCCTGTCATCGCCATCGTCGGCTCCATCTACAAGCGGAGACATTAGAGGGACTGTGAGAATGTCTCCGGAGTTTGTTTGTAACTTCGCTATCTCTTTGGCGTTTTCAGGCTCAATATCGGCTGTATCGTCATATTTTATGAACGGAATGATGACTTCGTCATCATTTGCGCTTTCTGCTTGTCTCTGGAGCCGAGTTGCAAGACCCTTCCAGCCGTCTCTTGAATTTTCTAAAGCTACTGCGTTTGCTTCCCGATATATCTCTACGACACCACGGGCCAACGGTGAAACCTTCTCTGAGCTGCGTAGTTTTCCGACTTGGAGGGCCTTTGCAGGCGTATCCAACTCTTTTCCTTGAACCTCAATCTCTTTTTTGCTGGTCAGCGCTTCGGGGTCAAAATCGATAGTATCGATCCTCATGGTTAGTAGCGGACTTGCATCCCGTGGCCGCAATGCCCGGAGTGGGCATATTGCTTTGACTTCTGTATCGGTCGATCAATTACTTTCACCCAGATATCAGAAGATAAGTACTCCCCGAAAGATGCCACAGGTGCAGCACTTTCGCACCTTCTGACCGTTGGGTTCAAGTGTCCCGCTGGTTCCGGGACACCACTGATTCCCTGCCATGACCGTCTTAGCATGAACTTATCTCAGCTTGATACACAGTAGGGCGGTTATTCCAATAAGGATTTCTAGCGGTTGAAACTGGCTGATTCGGCAAATAGAGGGTTTCTAGAAATTGGTTCTAGCCGAGCCCCCTTCAGTAACAAATCGATTTGTTAAGACCCTGCCCCCTCACAAAAGAGTTTATTGTGTGGGGACGAATCATCTCTCTAATTAATGGGTGAGGAGATACACTATATCCCTGTAGGATTTGATTTTGAACGGTTAGTCCAACCGTTACACCAAGATGATTTTGATGCGGACAGGGTTGTATTATTTCGGTCAGAGAAACGTCCAGAAAATGAGCGTGAAGCGGAAATCGCTGAGAACATTGTGAATGATTTGTCGCGGTCTATCGAATCCGTGCTCAACATCAAGGTCGAGATCGAGGTGATATCCGACATCTATGATTATGTTGAAATATACAAATTTGCTTATCAGAGGATCGCAGAAGAACTTGATAAAGGAAATCAGACATATGTGAACATCTCATCAATGCCAAGAACGGTGGCATTTGCATTTGCGACTGCAGTTGACACTCTCATATTAGAAAACCCAGATTCTCGTGAGGACCTTCATACGTATTATGTCTCGCCAAAAGAGTACCTGATTACCGAAGTACGAGAAGAACTTGATGATACTGTAGAGCTCCTTCGAGAGATTGATCTCCCGGAGAGAGGAGAGGAAAAGGTCGAGAAAAGGCTAGATAGCATCACCGATACCTTACAAAAGTTAGAAAAGGGGACAACATCGGGAGCACGAGAGATCAGAGAGGGGAGCCACCATGTTGAGTTTGTAGCGCCACCAATTGTTGACGTTCCAGATGCAGAGGGAGAACTGCTTAATATTCTGAAGGAGGAAGGCGAAGTTGAATCGATCTCGAAGCTAGCTCGACTCCAAGCTGGAGAGAATTACGACCCGTCATCCAATAGCAGTACGCGCTAATCCTTGGATCTGTTGCACACGCTAATTCTGTGAAATGAACTCGGTGGTCTGAGCGCTGTTCGGTTGCGGTGGTCACGGTTATTCCTCAGAATTCTGAGACTGGTCGCAGACAATATCTCGCAACTCGTCACCGAGCTCGCCGTGGGCATCAAGCGCATCGAGATCGTGTTCCAAACGTTGAAAACGTGACCTGATTCGGGAGACAGTCTGGTAGCGGTACTCGTCGGTGATATCGCCAGCTTCTCCGGAGACTATGTCACGCTCGCGCTCCGTGAGAAGGGCACGCCTATCGGCCATATGGCTTTGTTCAGCTTCGGCCATACAGTATCTTGCGAACCCCAGTTCCATAACAGTTGCGTCCAAACAAGCAACGTTGCGGGCATATTGCTAACGTTTATAGGGTTGCGGTTATTCTGTCAATGTATGAGCGAGAAGGGGCGGCCGCGACGGTCGAACGAACGAAGCTACCCCGTCGGAGTAGCGCGGTTCGACTCCGCGCCGGGGCTTGGGGCTGTGGTGGGCCCCACTGGAGAGAGTGAGAGAGTGTGTCCCCCAACCCCTCTCCTGCTGTGCCCGCACCGAGTTGGAGCGCGACACGAGTACGCCACCCCCAGTATCCAACGCCAAGGGTAGAAGCCAGTGATGACGGCGGCTGGAGGGCGGAAGGAAACGGTCGCGTGCGCCGGGTTCGACTCCCGGAGCGGGCCTTCGATGGATATCGACGTCAAACCAGTGCTCGACCCGCTGCGGGAGATCGAGAGTCGCGGCTACAACCGCTACAACGTCTTCCGTGATTGGGTGAGTCTCATGCTGTATGCCCTCCAGCGCAAGGACGACCCGTATCTCGATATCCTCGAAGACTACGACCGGGGACGTGACCGCGACCGGGGCAATCGGACTCCCGACCTGTTCTCGGAGGCGTACGGCGAGCTGATGCAGCTGATGCAGGAGACCAATCAGGAGGTCCTCGGTGTCGCGTACGAGGCGTTCGGCATGGACAACGACGCCTTCGGTCAGCACTTCACGCCCCACTCCGCGTGCGATATGATGGCCGAGGTCCTGATGGACTCCGGCGACCCGGACCCACCGATCACCATCGCCGACCCGACGTGTGGCTCTGGCCGGATGCTCGTTCACGCCGCCCGCCAGACGGACGAACACACCATCTGCTTCGGTCAGGACAAAGACGACCTGTGCGCAGAGATGACCGCGCTCAACTTCTGCTTCTTCAACATGAACGGCGTCGTCGTCCTCGGAGACACGCTTCGCGTGGAGTCCCGGCGCGCGTGGCGCACGAAGAACACCGCCCTCGGCGGGGAAGTCGCGGAAGTAGACCCTGAAGACGTCGTGTGGCCGGAAGCTGCCTTCGAGACGAACGCTGACGCCGATGATGACGAGCCCGCTGGTGAGGAGCGGGTGTCGGTGGGGGCGGACGGTGGCAGCCTCGATCAAGCAGAGTTGGGAGAGTGGTCGGGATGACCCTGGATGGCGTACGTGGGTTCGATTCCCGCGCAGGGGTTTGGGTGGCGACCTACGCCAATTGAAACGTATGGCATTCAGCACGAAAAAGGGGCTGCCGTCTGCAACACATCTCCTCGCGGAGAACCACAGCGGGGCAGACCTCAATGAATACCGCGAACAGGAAGGCGTCTGCTACTTCTGTGGCTACGACGGCTCTGGGAAGCCCGCCGGAGAGGTGATCAGCGAGGACTACTTCAGCGACCACGACCTGGCGAACCAGCCACAATCAGACCACGTGTGCGCGTCCTGCGCGTACTGCATGGACCAACGGGAGCTGAAGCAAGGCCACTGGATCGTATCTTCCTCCGAACACCGGCGGGTCTCAACTGGCGATCTCCTCGAAGAGTTCGAGCGGCTCGAACGCGGCGAATACGAACCGCCGCTGGCCGTTCACATCTCCGAGGACCCGATCCGTTCAGAACACGCGTACCTCTGGACGCCAGTCATCCACTCCACCGACACGCTGCTGTTGACGTATAGTCGGGAGACCGCCTTCTTCGAGTGGGACGAATTCCACGAACTCCTCTCCGCAGTCGAAGAGCTCCGCTGGCACGGCTTCCGCGGTGACGACATCCGCAGTGGTGAACCGCGCGTCCGCGACCTGGACTCCGTCGGCGCGGAGCGGTACTGGACGCTCAACGAGCGCATCGAACCCCACCGCGGAACAGCGTTCTTAGACATCGCGTGGACCGTCAGCCGCAGTCGGGATGACCAGCCGAATCCACCACAACCAGACTCATGAGTTCAGACCAACCGAACGACCTCGATATCGTACAAGACGCCGCCTCCATCGCGTACGCGGTCTGGCGGCGAACCGACTTCGACAACATCGACGCAGCCCGCGACCTCGATGACGAGTTCGCCTCCCGAATCGGCACGGCGGCGTACACCGACACCGTCGCGTCGTTCCTCGAACGCCTCGCCACGAAGTGGGGTGTCCGCTCGGTCAGCGAGCAGGACGGGGAGGTTCGGGACGTTATCCACCGTTATGACGGTGGCAGCGACAGTCCGACGGCCCGCGATTTCCTCCGGACTGTTCGACAGAACAAGGCGCTCGTCGTTCTCGAAATGAAGCACCAGTACCAGAGCGATTCGGAGAACTAATTCATGACAGTCGAACGATTCAGCGGTACGTACGAGGCACAGGCCCCAATCAGCCACGGCAGCGACGAAGATTTCGGAATGGAGCAACGGCTCCGGACCATCGAGATGGCCGTCCGAGAGAACGGAGACCTCTACCACGAAGACATCCCCGTCATCTCGGGGAACAGCCTGCGCGGCCAGCTCCGCGATCTCCTGGCCAAGGACTTCCTCACCCGGATCAGTGACGACGAAGATCCCGTAGAACTCGGCGACACGCTCTCGAACACGTTCTGGTCGGGCGGCGACCGACAGAAGAGCGCTGGTCCCGGGAAGGTGAACCGGCGGATGTTGAATGGAATCCGTGAGCACATCCCGACGCTGTCGCTTCTCGGTGGCGCACTCGCAGACCAGATCTTCTCGGGTCGCCTCAACATGGGGATGCTGACTCCCATCGCCACCGAGACCGAGTCGTACACCGGAAGAGAAAGCGACCACAGCGTCTTCGAGTTCGTCGATGAGACGTTCTACACTCGGATGGACGACCGCGTTGGCGGCCGTCAAGGTGACGAAGGGAAGCAGCAGATGAAGTATACCGTCCAGATACTCACGCCCGGTACGCGGTTCGATCACTGGATGGCGCTGGAAGGCGCGTCTGAGGTTGAACGCGCCTGCCTCGGCCACGCGATGGATCTCTTCGAGGCGAGCCCCCACGTCGGCGGTCAGAAAGCGGTCGGTCACGGAGAGGTGGCGTTCGAGTACGACGACCCGCTGCCAGATGCACAGCCGTATCTCGATTTCGTGGACGACAACCGCGAGGAGATCCGGGAGTTCGTCGAAGAACTGGACGAGAAAACACGGTGACTGAGAATGGTTCACTGCCTCAAAATTGACCTCGGAGCGCCCGTCGCCGCGTCAGACCCGTACATCCATCTGGATAGCTTCGTGGCCTACGCCGCAGCTGTCGAAAGCGTCGGTCACGACGGTATCGATGAGCTCGAAGACGGTGGCGAACCGGAGTACTGGGAGGACGAAATGCCGTTCGAACGCTACGAAGTCGGCGACGAATGGGTCTGGGCGACATCATCAGCAGGCATCGCCCACCCGGACGGTGACGGCGACAGTGGCGAGCCCGAGCGGTGGAACACGACGCGGTGGCGGACACACTTCGATCACGACCCGGAACACCAGATCAAGGAAACGCACGTCAACACGTCCTCGGGCGAGTTCAAGAGCTACAACGCAGCGCTCCCGTACGCGGCCACCGATTCGCTGACGTTCTTCTTCGAGGGCGACGCTGACCGCGTTGTCGAACTGATCGAGGACCACGTTCCGGCGGTCGGGAAGAAGCGCTCACAGGGCTTCGGACGCATCCGCGACGTCCAGGTCACGTCGGCAGAGGGCGCGGTGGAGTCCGCGATATACCACAACGGACGTGTCCTACGAAGCCTGCCTGCGAAACATGCCCCCATCCCCGATCCATCCTTCCGATACGAGCGCCGGACGGTTAGGCCGCCATACTGGCACGCTGCAAACCAGACGATGGCTGTCCCGCCCTTTGAAGATATTCCGCGAGACAGTCTCGCTGACGAACTGGAGTTGGGCGAGGTGCCACCCGCGTGAACGACCTCGAACGCCGGAAGTTCGAACTGCACGCCGACACCGACGACTACCGGGAGCGGGTCGAGCAGGCCGTCGGCTGGATACACGACGTGTTCGAGCGCTTCGAGAACCCGTGCCTGAACTACTCCGGCGGGAAGGATTCGCTCGTGCTCTTGCACTTGACGGCCTCGAAGGCCGGGTACGACGGCGTGGAGATCTACCACTTCGACAACGGCCTCCTGCGCGTCCCTGGAAGCGACGACTTCGTGCGTGAGAGCGTGGACCGAATCGGGGGAAACCTCTTCGTTCGGACATCGAAAGCAGCCAACAACGAGGAGATGGTACTCGAAGAGGGGCACGGATACAACGGGTTCTGGGGCCAGTACTGGAGCCTCGCGCACGACCGCGATTGGGATGCCCGAATTCTCGGGATTCGGGGTGATGAGTCCCGGAACCGCCGTGACCGCTTCGATTCGTCCGGCAGCCGTCCGCCGATTAACTGGCACGAGGACCATACGGCGGCAGCGCCGATCCATCGCCTCACGACGCGGGACGTGTGGGCGTACATCGTTGAGAATGGGCTGGAGTACCACGAGATATACGACAAGCAGGGTGCGCTGTACGGCGATATGGAAGCGCGAGGGAACCGCCTCGTGACACTGTACGACGCTGAATTCGACTCGTTGGGTGCTCGGGAGATCTCCCAATTCATCTACCCGAGCGAGACGAACGAGTTGAAGGACATCGAGCAGCAGTAGGCAACTGGTGGGAGAAGTGGGAAAGTTTTATTATGGTAGTGGGAGAAGTGGGAATTGTGATGGCGCAGAACACCACCGCGGACAAGAAGACGGTTGAAAAAGACGGTATCGAATACGAGTTCGAATACAACGACACCTTCGGCGTCTGGGAGTACTGCGGCGAGATGGACGTTTCCGAGGTCCCGCTGGATGTGTTCTACGCGTTCAGGGACGCCGATCTCCCCACCGCACAGTTCCAGGGTGCTCGTGAAAAGGTCGCAGAGCGTTTCTCTGAGAAGTACGGAGGACACGTCCCGTTCGAGATTGGCGCACGGGACCACTTCGACGTTGGTGACGAATGGGGCGTCCGCGAGGAGACGGCTGTGGCCTACCGTGGGGTCAAGGTTCCTATCGTCGCGTTTCAGAAGGTGGCCTAAGATGACGTTCGATATCCTCCACGATGAGCAGGAGGAGGAGGTTCAGCGGCTACATATTGAACGAGACGGCACAATCGAACAGTACCTCTTCCGTCTCGATGATGGCGAGCTGCTGTACCAAGGCCCGATGAACAACGGCGACGGGTGGACGTGGGACGAGATCCCCGAGGACGCCCGAGAGTTCGCAGAAGACCATTTCGGAGCGGAGCTTACTGGCGACACGGACGACCTGAAAGACATTCGAGACTCGATGGAGGCCTAATACGATGTCAACCACAGACAACACCACGGAACCGACTGGCAGCCGAAAAGGCGACGTTCAGAAGTTCATCCCCGACGACGCGACGCCGCTCATGGGCGACGACCATCCTCGTCCGGGGGACAAGATGTTCGGGAACACGTACTTCACCGACGACGCAATCTACGTGACCGGCGTCCACTGCAACTCCTGCGGCTGTTTCGTTGCCAAGCGAGAAGACGGTGGCCGAGTCGTCTGTCCGGCGTGCGGCTGGGATTCCGAGGACGCATGACTGGCCCCACTCTCGATTCGAAGGGGCGGATCGTTGTTCCGAAGCAGGACCGTATCGCGTGGCAGATCGAGACGGGTGACTCCGTCCACATCCGAATCACAGAACCAAACGGCCACGCACAGCCCGTCCGAGACACAATCGACAGCCGCGGACGCGTCACCATTCCGAAGGAGAAGCGCGAGGCACTCCAACTGACCGAAGGTGACCGCGTAGAAGTGTCCGTACTTGGTGTTCAGAACGGCGGATACGTCTGTGACGATTGCGGAGAGGCCTTCGACCTCGGGAAGGTGTTGATCGTCGAGAGCGGCGAGCGCGTCGTCTGTGCAGAATGCTCAACGCCCACGGACCGAATCATCACCTAACCATGTCCGAGCACAAGAAGTACCGCGACCAGGACGTCCTCGAAGCGGCCCGCGACCGCCTCAACTACGTGTTCGAGGAGTTCGACAGCGTGTACCTCTCCGTGAGCGCGGGGAAGGACTCCTCGGTGATGATGCAGCTCGCGCGGGAGATCGCCGAGCAGCGGGACACCACGTTCGACATCCTCTTCGTGGACCTGGAGGCGCAGTACACCGCCACCATCGACCACATGGAGACGCTGATCGAGAACAGCGAGCACGTCCTTGGCGATATCTACTGGTGCTGTCTCCCGATATCGCTCCGTAATGCCGTCTCGCAGATTCAACCGAAGTGGACGTGCTGGAATCGTGATAAGCGCGAGAAGTGGGTGCGCGACCTGCCAGACCACGAGTTCATCATCCACGAGGAAAATCACCCGTTCGACTTCTTCGAGCCGCAGATGGAGTTCGAGGACTTCATCGACGGCTTCGCAGAGTGGTACGCAGACGGTCACGAGGGCGTCACAGCCGCCGGGATCGCCATCCGGTCAGACGAGTCCCTGAACCGCTTCCGAACGCTCACCAGCGACACGAAGAGCCGGTACGACGGGGAGAACTGGACGACGCAGGTCATGGTCGGCGACGACTACCTTCCCGTGTACAACGTCTACCCGATCTACGACTGGACCACGGAGGACGTCTGGGGCTACGTCAGCAAGTTCGACCTCCCCTACAACGAGGTCTACGAACTGATGTACAAGAACGGAATGAGCATCCACGATGCTCGCATCTGTCAGCCGTACGGTGACGACCAGCGTAACGGCCTCGATCAGTTCCGCGCCCTCGAACCCGAGACGTGGGAGAAAGTTCTCAATCGCGTCAGTGGGGCGAACTTCGGGAACATCTACGCCCGCACGTCGCTGCTGGGCAACTTCAAATCGGAGAAACCCGAACACCTCACGTGGGAGGAATACGCGGTGTTCCTGCTGGAGAGCATCGGACTGTACTGCCCAGAGCTCCGCGACCACTACACCGAGAAGATCGAGGGTTGGCTGGAGTGGTACGAGGACACCGCGTACGAGGAGACCGGCTGGACCGAGGAGATGGGCATCGAGGACATCCCCGACGCCCATCCGGACGATATGCCGAAGCAGAAGTGGCCCTCGTGGGAGCGCGTTGCGTGGGCTATCGAGCGGAACGACTTCTGGATGAAGCGCCTCGGCTTCTCGCAGACTAAAGGCGGCCGAGAGAAGCTGGAGGTCCTCCGTGAGAAGTACGGCGACTCTCTCATCCAGCCGGACGCAACGGACGACAAACACCTCGGAGAATGGGCTGAAGACGCTCAGGAGGACGCAGACGCATGACGAACGAAACAGGAACACAGACCACGTTGGAACAGATGCTCGAAGCTGATTCAGACGAAGGGGAGGGCGGCATCACCGAGGAACTCCTCCTCGATGCCGTGGATCAGTTCTTCGACGAAACCGACGATCTCGATGAACAGGTGTCGCTCCTGAACTCCCTCCGCCAGCGTCTTCACGACCGGTCGCCGTTCCGTGAGCCCGTCGAGAACATCAAGTGGGTCAAGCAAGACGATGTCGAGGGGAACGACTACAACCCGAACGAAGTCGCCACGCCCGAGATGGACCTCCTCCACAAGTCGATCAAGGAGGACGGCTACACGCAGCCCATCGTGACCTATGAGGTCGGAGACGGGGAGTTCGAGGTGATCGACGGCTTCCACCGGATGCTCATCGGGAAGACGCGGGACGACATCCGCGAGCGGCTGAACGACCACGTTCCGGTGACGGTCATCGACAAGCCCCGCGAAGAGCGGATGAGCAGTACCATCCGCCACAATCGCGCCCGCGGGACGCACCAGATTCGGGACATGAGTAGCCTCGTGGCAGAACTGTACGAGCGCGGCTGGGACGACGAACGAATCTGTGAGGAACTCGGGATGGAGCTTGACGAAGTCCTGCGGTTGAAGCAGGTGAGCGGGCTGAAAGAGGTGTTCAGCGGCCACGAGTTCAGCCAGTCGTGGACCGAGTACGAGGAACGCTACGGCGACCAGGAGGACGAAGATGCCGACAAGTGACGACATCGAACCATGCGCCCTCGAAGACATCTACGAACTGGCGGCAGACGCCCGGGACGAGGGCGTACGCGTCAAGCATCGGCCGGAAGAACAGTGGTTCCGGTTCGAGGATGCAGGCTTCATCTGCCTCTGGGAGCCACAGAACCGGACGGGGACGAAGCGAATCTCGCATTGGTGGGTCTCTGAAGACCGCCGTGGGGGAGGAATCGGCACCGCGCTGCTGGACCGGGCGATTGCAGCTGCGGAATCCTCGGATGCCGACCGCCTCGATATCTACGTCTACGATTCGGGTCCGGTCGAAGAACGCGGCTTCGAACCCGCAGAAGGCGGGCAAGCACAGGATGGTGCGGAGTACTACGCAATTTCGATACGCGACGAGTAGTCTTTTTAACACACGCAGATATATACCATCGACACGTGACTGAGCCCTTCTCCGAAGCCGATCTCCCGGATCTTGACCTTGAAACAGGTCTTGATGGGTTCGTAGACGATTATCTTTCTCCCGGCACTGAACCGCCGTACACCGACCGCCTCCTCGCCATCCGGCACGCCGAACAGCGGTACGGCTCCCTCCATCCTGACGACCTCGCAGAGTACATCCGATCTGGTGCACCCGACCTGAACCACGTCGCCAGCCTGGTCGCGGTCCTCCAGCGGAAGATGCGGCCACTGGACGACCAGTACGACCGCATCGACGCGCTCCCGTTCACCGCGGTCGTCTCCTTGGAGGTCTACCGCGAGATTCTCGGCATTGACAGCCCCGTCCACCTCCAGGGCCACCTGCGACGACAGGTCGCGGATGGCTTTCGCGTCCACGAGTTCTTCGGGCTGGACTCCATCCCGCACCCGAACACGCTCCGGAAGGCAGAGAAGGAGCGGTTCGACAAGCATACGAACGAGTTTATCGCCAGATGGGGCCGGACGCTCACCCAGATCGCCACGCGACGCGGCTTCTACATCCCCGACGTGGACGAAGACCGCCTGTCGAACAACGGTGGCGTCACCGACATCCCGATTGAGTTGAAACGTGGCTACGCGCAGGGCGCGCTCGATCTCCTCCGCGACGACATTCCGATCTCAAAGAACGAGGAGATATCGACGTGGACGGACTACGGCAAACACTTCGACTTCAGCCTCCACCTCTGTGCGAGCGGAAACGCCCCCGAAGCGGAGCTGGAGAACTGGGCGGACAACCGCGGCCTCCAGACCTACGACGACGTCTGGGCGACGGCCGAGACCTTCCGCAACGACATCTACAGGGTGGACGCCAGCGACTGGCAGGACACGCTTGATGCGTGGACGAAGCGGCTCCTTGATGCCGTCTACCCCGAGAGTCTCCGCGAGCGCTACTTGCCGATTGCTGTGGACGCCACCAACATCCCGACGTGGAGTTCGGAGACCAGCAACTTGGACGGCGTCGTCGGCACGGAGAAGCTGAAGAACACGCACTACGCCTACCAGATTCTCTCCGCGGAGACGGTATCCGACGGACTGCCGTTCCAGGTCGCCCACGACCTACAGCTGGAGAACCGCCCGGTCCACGAGCAGATGAACGACCTCTTGGACAAGGTCGAGGCCCACGGCGTGAACCCGGGCGTCGTCTTCGCGGACGCCGACTTCGCCTCCGGACGGCTCGTGAACGAACTCAAAGGCCGAGGCGTGGACTTCGTGATCGCGTACCCGACACACTTCGTCAGTTCGTACACCGACGAGTGGGAGGAGGCAGAGCAGACGTTCGGCGTGGAGCGCGAGTACGTTATCAACAAGACGAAAACCGCGCCGAAGCGCGCAGAGGTCACGCTGTTCGGCGAGTACCAGAGCAAGGTCGGGCACGCCCCGGACGACGCCCAGCAGACGCTGTCGAAGTACTTCGACCCGGGCGCGGAGTGGGTAACCGACCGGCAGAACCAGAAGACGCTGGAGGCGTACGTCGAACGCCGGGACGCTGAGGACGTTTTCGAGGCGGACAACCGGATGCGATGGTTCACGTTCGTGAGCAATATAGACGTGAACGAGACAGAGGCGCGGGCGCTGCGACAGTACTACCACTACCGGTGGGCCATCGAGTCGGCGTTCTCTGGCTACAAGAGCCACTTTCTGCCTTCGACGCGGTCTACGGAGCTGGGGCTGCGGACGTACCTCTACCTGTTCGGGATGGCTGCGTACAACGCGTGGGTTGCGAGCAACGTCAAGGCGCGGCGGCAGCACCTGGAGGACAACGCGAGGAAGCGACCGCCGATTCGAGCGAGCCGCTTCATGACACTCGGTCAGCAGCGGTACCGGGACGAGTTCCACCGGGAATATATCAACTTCAGAGAATAGTTCCGCGGCCTGCTGACAGTCCGGAACACCGACTCACAGCACGACCTTCTTTCACTCAATTAGCGTGTGCAGCATTCCCCGGACTTCGCGCGTGCTGATAGCGCAGTACAATATCGTGTTGATAACTTAGAACAAAAAGGATTAATCAAGCGTACGGAAGGCCAAGGGGGGAGCCATAAGATACGATTGTCTCGGATTGGGGCTATGTGGGCAACAACTAGACGATAAGATTAATACTTTTTCTACTTTCACAACCGCCGTATCTTCGAAATCTAGTCACCTCTGTTGGAGAGAAGACTATTCTCTATATTATACTTTCACTGAGACCCTCAGACTCGGTTTTTATATACCACCTCTCAAACTCGCTGACCGCCCATGTCGGCCGAGAAGCTGAAGATCGAGACGCAGGAGGATAGCTGGCGGCTCCGGTGCCCGCACGGACACAAGGTCGCGCCGACGAACAACCACTGGTACTGCCACAGCTGCGCGAACTCGTGGCACGAGGACGCCGAGCCGGAGATCGACGAGGCGATCGACGAGAAGACCGGGCGGAGCTACACCCGCGACGAGGTCGAGCTGGACTTCGACGTTCCTGGAGTGTACTATGCCTGAGGATCAGGTACTTCGCGAGTCAATCAGGGCTCGGTTCGTTCCGGAGATCTGCCTCCCCGTCCAGGAAGGCCTCCCCTTTCTCCGTGATCTCGTAGTATTTCCCATTCCCCGGGATCGTCTGGATGAGATCAGCGGATTCGAGCTTTGGGATACGGCGGTTCAGGGTAGTATAGGAGACATCCACATCTCGGTTGTGGAGGTTATTCGCGATTCCCTGTTTGTTGTGGGCAGCTCCGCTGTCTTGGAGAAACTCCAGAATCACGTCATCACTGGCAGTCATCCAATCTGCCCGGAGCCTCGGCATATCACTTTCCCCGAAGACCCAATTCATACCGTCTTCGATTTGTTTTATTCCAGACCAATCATAGCCCATAGTGGAATATTATTAGCCCAATGCTTATTACTTATGGGCCAAGATTGTTTCACCACGGACGACGCGGCGCTCCTCGGGGTCGTCGACTCTCGAAAAACGGGGTCGACGCCCGTGCTCCACCACGGGCGCCGCGTCGGTCCTTGGAGGACCGTGCTATGGCAAACGAATCCCGGACTCAAAAACATACCCGGACTACGGCGGTTAGGTACCGATTTCCAGATAGTTGCCCGACGTGCAGCACCGCGATCGACGGGATCACTGCGGACGGTCCCGGCCTGCGGCGGGCCGCCCCTTGCGGACACCGGATTCCGAGTCAGATAATGAGAGAACCCATGACAGACAGAGACGCATCGCTCGCGACCGACGGCGGAATTGAGACGGACGGCAGCGATCACACCACAACCGAACGCGACCGCCTCGCGGACCCCGTCGACACCATGCAGACGCTCCAGCGAGAGATACAGGCGCTCGACACCGTCGCGTCGGCGGAGGTCTCCACCAGCGTCCACGACCGGGCGGCGACGCTACACGTAGAGTTCGTGCCGGGCGACGCGTCGACGTTCGCCTTCCGCGAGGCGCTCGAAGCCCACCCGGCTTCGATCTACATGGCCCACGTCACTGACGGCCAACTCAGCGTGACGATCGTCCCCGGAAGTGGTTCGGATGCGTGACTCACTGCGGCTGGACATCTTCGAGCTGGGCCAGGTCCAGCTCGTGGAGGAACTCCAGCAAGTCGTCGAGGACTGCATCGGGAACGTCGTCGGGATAGCGCGGGTCGGGATGGCGACCCTTCAGCGCGTCCCCTCGCATAAAACAGTCTTCGCAAAGCGGGATGTGCAGGCTCCCGATCGGTGGCTCCAGCCCTCGCTCTGCTTGGAGGTAGCTGGTCCAACTCAGCAAGCTGCTGAGGCGTATCGAGGTCGGGTCGCCACAGAGTGCGCACGTGTCAGCCATCAATTCATCGACACCAGCCCGACTCACAAGAAGCTACTGACGAGTGAACCGGATGCGCCGCTCGCGACCGACGGCGGACCCTACGCGAACGGAGGTGTCGAGCGGTGACCACTGAGTCGGCGACCTGCGGGGTGTGCGGCCGTAGCGTCCCACTCGACCAGGACCACGTCACGGTCGACGCCGAGACCGTCCGGACGCGCGACCGCAACGAGGTCGACGACTACGTCCTGCACACGCAGTGTGCAGATGCGGTCTTCGAGGGCTGGAGGTGCCCGGCATGAACGACCGTCGTATCATCGCGTCGACCGACGAGCCGGTCTCTCCCCGGCACATGTGTGGTGGGTGCGGAGCCGAGTACTTCAACGCCCAGGCGTCGGCCGAGTGTTGCTCCGCTCGCCTGCGGACCGAAGGCGGTACTGAGCGGCCGCCGTTCGTCGACCCGACCGCTGAGATTGCGGAGTGTCACTTCTGCGGTCGGACGTGGGACCCCGCCGTTGTCGACGGCTTCGACCTCTCGGCCGAAGACGAGTACTATCCGAAAATGGTCCCGGTCTGTCCGGAACACGCTGGGGGCTGCCGATGAGCGCCACTGAACGGCGCTGGTGTGACAACTGCGAGGAGGAGACCCTACACCGACTCGCGGGCGACACCAACGAGTTCGGCGAAGATTGGCAGTGTCAGCCGTGTCGAGCGAAGTACGAGGCCGAGGTGTTCGGCTACGACCTTCCGACCCCTGCCGAAGTGCTCGGAGACGGCACGGGCTCAGTACAGACGGCCACTAACCAGGAGGGTCACGGCGACCAGCGATGAACGGACGAGAGCGTGGCCCTCGCAGTCTGACCGCTCGCGAAGCGATGGACCGCTGGTTGAACCAGCAGAAGACCAGCAAGAGCGAGGAGACGCTGGAGACGTACTTCTACCGGCTGAAGCTGTTCGTCGAGTGGTGCGAGGGGAAGGGCATCGCGACCGTCTCGGAACTCTCCGGCTGGGACTTCGACACCTACGAGAACGACCGTCTCGCCGAGGACATCGCCGGTACCTCGCTCCAGAACGAGATGAAGACGATCCGGAACTGGATCGAGTACCTCGAGCGCATCGAGGCCGTCGACGAGGGACTTTCGGAGAAGGTCCACGTCCCGGACGTTCCGGACTCGGAACAGTCGGACGAGACGAAACTGCACCCGAACGACGCTCGCCCGCTGCTGGACTACTACCGGGAGACGCCGCCCCTCTACGGGACGGTGCGTCACGCCTGGCTCGAGCTGGCCTGGCACACCGGCGCCCGGATGGGCGGCACCCGGGCGCTGGACGTTCGGGACTACGACAGCGAGAACCGGCGCGTCGAGTTCCACCACCGGCCGGAGACGGATACGCCGCTGAAGAACAAGCTCGACGGCGAGCGCCCGGTCGGCTTCCCCCGGTCGGTGGCGGACGTGATCGACCACTACCTCCAGCACCACCGCCACGATCTCCACGACGACCACGGCCGCCAGCCGTTGTTCACCACGTCGCAGGGTCGACCGGCGACCAACACGATCCGCGACTGGAGCTACCGAGTCACCTTCCCATGCGTGCATAATGCGTGTCCGCACGGCTACGAGCCGGACGACTGCGATTTCAAGGATCCCCACCAGGCGAGCAAGTGCCCGTCGTCGCGGTCACCGCACCAGGTCCGGACGGGCTCGATCATCTGGCAGCGCGACCTCGGTTTCCCGCCGGAGGTCGTCGCCGAGCGGGTGAACGCGTCGATCGAGACGATCGAACAGTACTACGACCACGCTACCGCCCTCGAGAAGCTCGAGGAGCGGCGGCGCCCGTACATCGAGCGGATGGAATCCGAGTGACAATGAGTTCCAACACTGCCCACGACACCGAAGACGAGTTCGACAAGTACAGCCGTGGGCAGTGGCGATCTGCCGAGGTTTCTAGGCTCGGCGGTCCCACTTCATAATAAAGGCTAGCAGCTTCTCTGCGGAGTTTTGCCGTTTCGGGAATGACGCTACGAGTAGCGCGCCCGAGCAGCGCGTCGAGGGCACTCCCTCGCTCCGGATGCACTGGTTGATCAGGCTCTCGACTCTGCTCTTACCACTCTGATCGACGAGACGACCGAAATCCGCACACCCGAACTCGATTCAGTCCCGCTCGGGGATCTCGAACTCCCGCTTTCGGACGCTCCCGTTCCCACGCCGCACAAGCGCGACTAACTCCCCTTCGGTCTCCACCAGCACGGCCTCCCCGCCGGATTCCTCCAGATTCGCGCGGATCACGTTCTCACAGATCACGTTCCCCTTCTGGACGACCTCCTCCTGCCGAGTATGGCCCACGATCTGGAGCGGTGCGTCGTCGCTCAGAAACTTGAAGTCGAGCCAGGCGATGCCGGCGCCGAAGGCGCGGCCGCCGCCGCGGCCGATGCCGAGCACCTCCCGATAGTCGTCGACCAGCCGCTTCTGGGTCGGCTCGTCGTCGTCGGTCCCGATCGCGTTCAGCAACTCTCCGGCGGCCTCGGCGAACCGGTCGTTGAGGCGAGCGGCGTCGTAGTCGCTGACCCGGCCGGCGTGGGCGTAGGTGAACGCGTAGCCGTCGTAGGCGGCGACGACGCGGCCCTCGGCGATCGTCTCGCAGAGCTGGCGCCGGGCGTCGTCGGACCGGCTGCCGGAGAACCAGCTGTCCCAGCTCACCAGGTCCCGGAAGAGGACGCCCCACTCGTGGTTGCCGAGCGTGACGCGGACGTGGCCGGGCGGGGCCTCGCGGGCGAGGCGTTCGACCAGTTCGACGACTGCGGCGTTGTCGGGGCCGCGGTCGACGAGGTCGCCGTTGAACACCAGCACCGACTCGTCGTCGCCGGTCCAGTGGAGTCGGCCGTCGGCGTCGGCTTCGACGACGGGATCGAAGTCGGGGTGGTCGCCGACGGCCGTGAGTGCGGACCGGGCGGCGTCGAGGTAGCCGTGGATGTCGCTGATGCTGACGATACGCGGGCTGTCGGCGTCGAGCGCGCCGACGCCGTCGCGAGCGGCGGGGGGCGTCGAGTCGTCGTGGTCGGGAGTGAGATCTATCATGGCGAGCGGTGCAGGCGGTCTGTCAGCCGAGGGATACACCGCAGGGCATCAAAACGGCTTCGGAGGGATCGTCCGCTCGCGCTAAACACAAAACTCATATCGCCGGGCTGAAAGAACCTAAGCAGATGGACAGAGTGCGGCAGTGGGCGCAGACGGCGTACGAGCGGTTGCTCGAACTGGAGCTGTCGGGTACGCCGAGTCACGTCGCCGTCATTCAGGACGGCAACCGGCGGTACGCGCGACAGCAGGGGGACGACGCCTCCGACGGCCACCGCGCGGGGGCGGAGACGACCGAGCAAGTGCTGGAGTGGTGCCGGGAGACCGGCGTCGACGAACTGACGCTGTACACCTTCTCGACGGAGAACTTCGAGCGCCCCGAGGAAGAGAACGAGGCGCTGTTCGATCTGCTCCGTGAGAAGCTCCGCGAGTTCGCCGACGCCGACCGGGTCCACGACTCGGAAGTTCGCATCCGCGCGATCGGTGAGACGGGGAAACTACCCGAGCGGGTGCGCGAGGCGGTCGACTACGCCGAGCGCCGGACGGCGGGGTACGACAACCTCCAGTTGAACATCGCGCTGGCCTACGGGGGTCGTGCCGAGTTGCTCTCGGCGGCCCGGGACGTGACCAGCGAGGTCGACAGCGGCGCGCTTGACGCCGGGGACATCGACGTCGAGACCATCGAGCAGCGACTCTACGAGGGTCCGAGCCGCGACGTGGACCTGATCGTGCGGACCGGTGGCGACGAGCGCACGTCGAACTTCCTCCCGTGGCACGCGAACGGCAACGAGGCGGCCGTCTACTTCTGTACGCCCTACTGGCCGGAGTTCCGGAAGGTCGACTTCCTGCGGGCGATCCGCACGTACGAGCACCGCGAGGAGTCCTGGCGGAAGACCCGCGCGCGGCGAGCGCTCGCACTGGTCCGGGCGCTCGGCGGTGCCGAGGTCAACGACGCTCGGCGCGTCCTCCGGCGGTTCAAGGACGCGCTCCCGAGCGCCGAACGCGAGGCTCTCGAATCGGAGACCGACGCCGAGTTCGAACGCACGGCCGACTGAGGCGGCGTTCTCACACCCTGCGAGCCGGATTTTATCGAATCAGATTCTGTCGAGCCGGATTCTGTCGATCTGGTTGCCCGAACGCCCGTCGTCGGTCTCGATCGTGTGTCACTTGCACGCACGTGACGGTATACTTAAGTAGGACAGGCGTGTGACATCATCTATCATGGCACATTCGGGGTCGGACGCCGACGCGTTCGTGACACACGGCACGCGACCGCGGAGCGTCGCGCGGGCGAGTCGCCGGCTGGGACTCGCGCTCCTCGGTGCGGCGGGACCGGCGGTCGTGACGGCGTTTCTGGTGGCGGTGACCCGGCCGGGGGCGGCGGGGCCGCTCCCCTGGGTCGGCGAGGCGATGACGACGCCGCTGGTCGGCGGTACCGGCCTCTCGTGGGCGTTCCACGTCGCCGCGGTCACCGGCCTCGCGGGCGTGTGGGTCGTCGGCTTCGCGCTCGTCGTCGAAGGATACTTCGGCGTCGACTAGACCCGGTGGCGTTCCGGGCTAACACAGTCGGGGGTTCTCTTCTTCATCCTGTTCCTCCTGCTCCTCCCCCTTCGCGTCGCGGACGGACGACCGCCAGCCGGTGCGTATCAGTCGTTCCCGCGCGCTTCTGCCTGTGCGTCATCGGCGTCGGGGCCGACCTGACCGCGGACGTCGAAGCCGCCGGTCTCGGCGCGTCCGGTGAGCTCCCGCTGGGGGAAGGGGATCTTGATCCCTTGGTCCTCGAAGGCCGATTTCACGGAGCTGACGACGGCTGAGACGGCTTTCCACTTGCGCGGCGGCGTGGGGTGGTCGATCCAGAAGCGCATCTCGAGGACGACCGCCGAGTCGCCGAACTCCTTGGGGAACACCTGCGGCGGCGGGGCGTCGACGATCTCGCTGCAGTTCGAGATGGCATCGATGGCGACCTGTTTGGCGCGGTCGGGGTCGGTCTCGTAGTCGACGCTCACGTCGACGCGGATGCGCAACAGGCCCTTCTGACTCCGGTTCGTGATCGGCCGGTCGGAGACGCGGTCGTTGGGGATGATGACGAACTCGCCGTCGAAGTTCTCCAGTCGGGTGTGGAAGATGGTGATGTCGGTGACGATGCCCTCCTCGCCGCCGATCTCGACCCAGTCGCCGATCGTGAAGGGGCGCGAGAACATGAGGACGAATCCGGCGATGAGCGACCCGAGGGTCTGGCGGGCGGCGAAGCCGACGACGATGCCGAGGAAGCCGGCGCCGACGAGGAGGCCGCCGAGGTTGGTGTCCCAGATCCCCAGGATGACGATCCCGGCGAACCCGAACAGGAACAGCTGGGCGGTCCGCAGGAGGATCTCCTCCTGATGGTCGGTCAGCCAGTCGGCGTGCCGGCTGAGGTTGGCGACGGCGTTCGAGAGGTACCGGGCGACCGCGTACGCGGCGAAGAAGACGACCACCGAGCCCAGCGCCCGCCCGAGCGTCTGGAGTTCCGAGTCGTTCGTCACCTCCTCGGAGAGGGTCGCGAGTGTCGGTCCGAACCCCCAGAGATACAGCAGCGAGAGCCCGCCCCCGACGAGCAGGCTCAACTGGGCGGCGCGCAGGATAGCCCCGCTGACGGCCCACTGCAGCGCTGAGTCCTGAACCCCCTGGATCAGCCGCGGGAGGATCAGCCAGCCGAATCCCGCGACGACGACGAGCAACAACGCGGTGACGCCGAGCCGAGCGCCGAGCGTCTCGAACCCCGTGAGAAACGACCGGGCGGCGTCGACCGGCGTCGCCTGTAGCATACGTCGGGATTGGTGAGTCGACAGTCTTGGGCGTTGCGTTTGTCCACCCGACTGCGGGCGCCGTCCCGATGGTATAGGCAGGCGGGTAGAGTCGAGGGACGGGGGAACAGGGCGCTCGTGACCGGTACCGTCTGCGGGGTGACGGCGCTGGCGTACACCCGCGTACGTCGCGTTCGTGATTCTGTGCGGGCTGTTCGTCGCCCGGCAGGGGTGCTCGTCGGGACGCCGACCGCGCCCGACGCGACGCCCGGGACGCCGGTCCTCGTCACGGGCGCGGTGGGTATCGGACTCGGGCGCCTCTACCGGCGGTCGAGTGCCGCGTTCGATACCCTCTCGGACGGACCCGCAGACTGACCGGACGAAACCCGGGGCTGGTCGACGACGCGGCCGCTCGACCGGGTCGAGAAGTCAGGAGAGAACGGGTGGGAGACGCGGCCGTTCAGACGCCGCGACCCTGCATCTTCTCTTCCTCGGGGAGGTCGACGTTGGCGTCGCCCTTCATGCCGGCACCGATGTTCGAGGTGATCTCGACGAGTTTCTCGGGGTCGTCCCAGTTGTTGACGGCCTCGACGACGGCGGTCCCCATCGCTTCGGGGTCCTCGGCGCCGAAGATACCGGAGCCGACGAAGATGCCGTCGCAGCCGTGGTGCATCATGAGCGCGGCGTCGGCGGGCGTCGCGATGCCGCCGGCGGCGAAGTTGACGACCGGGAGCCGACCCATCTCGGCGGTCTCGTGGACGAGTTCGGCGGGCGCCTCGTGCTCGCGGGCCCACTTCTCGCGCTCCTCGTGAGTCATCCCCTCCAGCTTTCGGATGGCGCCCTTGATGTTGCGCTGGTGGTGGACGGCCTGGTTCACGTCGCCGGTGCCGGCCTCGCCCTTCGTCCGGATCATCGCGGCGCCCTCGTCGATGCGCCGCAGCGCCTCGCCGAGGTTGCGGGCGCCGCAGACGAACGGGGCGGTAAAGTCGCGCTTGTCGATGTGGTAGCGGTCGTCGGCGGGGGTCAGGACCTCGCTCTCGTCGACCATGTCCGCGCCGGCCGCCTCGAGGATCTGCGCCTCCTTGGTGTGGCCGATACGGGCCTTGCCCATCACGGGAATAGAGACCTCGTCGATGATCGATTCGAGCGAGGCGGGGTCGGCCATGCGGGCGACGCCGCCGCGCTTGCGGATGTCGGCGGGGACGGCTTCGAGGTTCATCACCGCGACGGCGCCCACGTCCTCGGCGATGCGGGCCTGCTCGCGGTCGACGACGTCCATGATGACGCCGCCCTTCTGCATCTTGGCGAACCCGCGCTTGACCAGCTCGGTCCCGCGACGGAGTTCCTCCAGGTCCGTTTCGTCGGTCATGCATCCGGCTTGGCGTCGGACTCACTTAACGAGTATCGTTCGCCCTCGTCGACGCGGCCCCCGCCCGGTCCCGCTGACGCCTCCGAGACCGTCCCGGCCGGGTCGACCGCCCGACCGCTACCGTTTTGCGCGCGGCGTCCACAGGGTCGAGCATGTCGGCCGTGAACCGCGCGGGTCGCCGGATCGAACGGGTCGTCGCCCGCTACTTCGACGGGCCTCTCCCCGAGGCCCAGGGACTCCCCGCCTACGTCGCGCCGCTGCCCGACTGGCTGGAGGACCTGGGTCTCCGGCTGGCGTGGCCCATCGCGCTGGTCAACCTCGTCGGCACGCTCTTCGGGTTCTGGTACTACGCCGGGCAACCCACCGACCTCGCCCCGCCGCTCCTGGGCGGGCAACTCGGCGCCGCACCACTCGCCGCCTATCCGCTCGTCCCCGACTCGCCGGTCGCGACGATGTTCATCGGCCTCTCGCTGGTCGCCTGGAAGCTCGATATCGACGCCGGGCCGCTGCACGCGCTGGCCTTCTTCGGCTGTATCAAGCTCGGCCTGTGGACGCCGTTCGTCCAGCTCGTCCTCAACGGCCCCGGCGGCATCGCCGCCTGGCTCTACTGGTTCCTGATCTGCAGCCACGTAGCGATGGCCGTCGAAGCGTTCCTGATCCACCGCTACGCCCGATTCACCGTCGGCTCGGTCGCCCTCGCGCTCGCGTGGTACGGTTTCAACGATGTGGTCGACTACTTCTGGCCCATCTTGGAGGGCCCGCACCACACTTGGCTGCGCGCCGAACCCTTCCTGGCGGCCGGGCTCCCCGACCACTCCGTCCCAGCCCACGATCTCGCGGCGGCCTGGGCGGTCGTCCTCACGCTCGTCGCCACGTTCCTCGCGCTGGCGACCCGCGTCGAGAAGGTGAAACGCGGCGCGGCCTGAGCCAGCGGCGGCCGCCGCGCCCGGTCAGTCGTCCGCGACCGGCTCCGCGCCTGTCGGACAGCCGCCGCAGTACCGGAACTCCGATTCGAGCGGCGCGCCGCAGCCACGGCAGATCCGCCCGGCGGCCTCGGCCCCGGCCGAGAGGTCGGCGAACGGGTTCGCCCGCTCGCCGTCGTCGTCCTCGAAGAGGTGGGTTCGTTTCGGTCCCGGCCGCCCGTGCCGTGTGACGGTCACGAGCGTCGAGAGCGCGGCGATCAGCAGACAGGCGCCGGCCGCGGTCGCGAGTTGCATCGGTCAGTTCCCCGTTCGAATCTGGGAGTCTATCGCTTTCGAACCGGCCAAATATTGCTCCGTCGCGGTCCGTGGTAGCGGTCGACACGGCCGATGTGACGGCCCTTCCCGCGAACGCCCGTCGAAAACTCCGGGAAGGTGCTTCCGCGGACCGAAGCTATACCCCCGGTTCGGCCATGGGTGGGGTATGGTATCGTTCACCGACTCGGAGCGGCGGTCGTTCGCGCGCAACGGCTTTCTCGTGCGCGAGGACCTGCTGTCGGCCGAGGTCGTCGACGACGCCCGCGCGGCGGTCGTCGACGCGATGGACGCGGATCCGCGCGACCCCGACGACGTGATCGGTGGTGGGTACGAGGTAGCCGTCGAGGGTGTCGACCAGCCGCCGCTGACGGCGATCGCCGAGGCGCTGTTCCCCGCCGCCGAGGCGCTGGTGGGCGAGGGCGTCCTCGAACCTCCGAGCGCCGGGATGCAGGTCGCCGTCGACTTCCCGGACGACGACGCGGCCGAGCCGGTCCACGGCCCCAAGGCGGTCGAGGGGCACCTCGACGGCTACGCCGCGTTCGACGAGAACCCCGAGGTGACGACCTTCCAGCTGGGCGCCGCGATCTATCTCGACGACGTGGCCCCCCGCGGCGGCGGGTTCACCGTCTGGCCGGGCTCACACCGCGCCGCCGCGGCGTACTTCGAGGACCACGCGCTCGAAACGGTCGGCGGGAAGCCGAACAACTCCCAGCTCCCCGCCACCGGCGAAAACCCGGGCGAGTGGGACTACGACCGCCGGCTCCACGAGCAGCGGGACCCCTACGAGGTCGCCGGCTCGGCCGGCACGGTCGTCCTCTGGCACGGTCTGCTCACCCACACCGCCGGGATCAACACCGGCGAGCGCGCCCGGCTGGCGGGGATCAAGCGATTCGCCCGCGAGGACGTCGAGGACGTTCGGAGCGAGGCCGCTTCGAACCTCTTCGAGTACTGGCCCGCGATGGCTGGCGTCCCCTTCGTTGAGGGCGACGAACCGGTCGTGCCGGAGTGAACGCGGGGATGGGTGGAGCCACCGGCCGGCGTCGACTGAATGAACCGATAAGGAGGTAACACCTATTCACTGCGTTCACCGTAGAACTCTTGATGAATATTTAGGACTGTTGGGTTCCCGATCCCGAACATCTCGCCAAGGTCTCGGCTACTGATACTGCCGTTTTCATAGATTTCTGCGATTCGAAGGCGGTCAAATTCCTCTACTTTTTGAGAATGATGACTGGTGTGTTCCCCTTTGTCCATCAATTCAAGATTGCTGGGGCGGTTGTCCCAGGGTATCTCATTCTTGTGGTGGACAACGTTATCCCGAACGGCGTCAAATCCGTACTCAGCCACCGCGATGAGCCGATGGACTGCAATGGATCTATCGACATTGTTTACCGAAATTTTCCATTTGATATGACCACTTGATTGCACTTCCATTCGGATCCAGTGGCGGTGGTGTGGTCCTTTTACCCACTTCGCCTCCGATTTACTCCGACGTTCGATCCCGTACTTGTCCATCCAGTTTCGAACAGTTGATTGAGCACAATCAAGGAGATCGGCGATCTCGTGCGTTGAATGCTCTTCCTCCAGATATAGTTCTCGAAGAACTTTCTCACTGCGATAGGGGTTCTCATCTGGTATATTTTGTAGGATATCACTCATGAATTGATCTCAACTTTCGTGTGTATACTTACGGGAACGGTTACGTGGACGTGCGACTTCAATTTGTGGCTTAGATCACATCATCAACACATTGAAAATATCCCTATTACAGAAATACCTACGGTTCATCTCGTGTAATGTCAAGCAATAACTCTGCATACCACGCTTCATTTAGTCCTGATGGCTCCGAAACATTTCTTTCTCCTGAATAGATTCCGAGAAACCACCACGATGCATCTTGTAGTGCTCGTGATGTTGTTTCATCCTTCTACGGAAGCGTAAACCCCGACCGTCAGCCCACGATCAGGACCGCCGACTCGGTTTCGATCATCTCGCCGTCACCCGAATACGTCCGCGCTTCCTCGATCTCGTACATCTCCGAATCGAGTTCGACGCCGGCAACGTGCAGCTTCCCGTCGACTTCCTCGAAGTCGCCCGATTCGATGGCGGCGTCGATGTCACCGACCTGGCTGCCGTACTCGGGGCCGACCAGCGAGTAGTCCAGATCGACGCCGGTGACCTCGGTGGTGACCTCGGGCGCCTCGTCGAGCGTCTCCAGGTTCTCGACGTGCATGGCCTCGGCGACGGCGTCCTCGAAGCCCGCAATCGTGCCGTAGACCTGGACGCGGTCGAGGTCGGCGTTGAGCGCGAGCCCGCTGTCGGTCTTGTAGCGGCGCAGCGCGGCGATGACCTCCATCGCCGTCTCGCCGGCTTCCAGATCCGCTTCGTACCCTCGCGTCCCGGGCCAGTCGACCGTGTGGACCGAGTCGAGTTCCTCGCCGCCGTCCGCGTAGAGGCGCTGCCACAGTTCCTCGGTGACGTGCGGGAGGAACGGCGCGAACAGCTTCAGGAAGGTCCGATGGGCGGTCAGGAGCGCGTACTCCGTCGAACGGGCGTCGGCGCCGCCCTCGGCGTCGTCGAGCCGCTGTTTCGCGATCTCCAGGTAGTCGTCACAGAAGGAGTTCCAGAAGAACGACCGCAGTTCGTTGCGGGCCTTCGAGTACTCGTGTTCCTCGAACTGCTCGGTCAGCGAGGCGACGGCGTCGTCCAGCTCGGCGAGCATCCAGCGGTCGACTGCGGCGAGGTCGTCCTCGTCGGGTTCGTCGACGGCTTCCGGTGCCGGCGTGAGCTGGTCGTTCAGCCGCGAGGCGTTCCAGAGCTTCTGGAGCAGGCGCTCGCCGGCTTCCAGATCCCCTTCCTTGTAGGGGAAGTCGTCGCCGACCGAGGCGCTGGCCGACCAGAAGCGGATGGCGTCGACGGGGTACTGCTCTATGACCTCCTCGGGCAGGACGACATTGCCCCGCGAGGAGGACATCTTCTCGCGGTTCTCGTCGAGGACGTGCCCGTTGATCATGACGCTCTCGAAGGGGACCTCGCCGGTGTGCTCGTAGCACTTGACGACGGTGTGGAACAGCCAGAACGAGATGATGTCGTGGCCCTG